>Ga0209382_10008330_pt1 | contig 13079 bp, 10 predicted proteins | sample SoiMetdeltSBSDD5_FD_187599 | JGI IMG/M metagenome (GOLD analysis project Ga0209382, IMG submission 187599) | Bulk soil microbial communities from a Populus tree surrounding site in Tennessee, USA - Soil MetaG P. deltoides SBSDD5 (SPAdes) (version 2) | ecosystem: Environmental > Terrestrial >... | reverse complement strand
TTTTATTTTCTTTGCTAGGAGTGGGAGCCTATTCTGTGATTCTAACAGGATGAGCTTCTACTAGGGTTTTCTCGAAATTAGGAAGATTACGAGGTATTTTACAAAGAATATCATATGAAGTAACTTTAATCTTAGTGTTTATCATCATACTTTTCCCCCTAAAAAGAATACATTTCTCATCAATGAGTATAAATAAGGAAATAAGGGCTATTTGAATGACCCTATGATTTCTACTGATTTTAATAGAAAGAAATCGGGCCCCCTTTGATTTACTAGAGGGGGAAAGCGAATTAATTAGCGGGTTTAATGTTGAAATAGGGAGCCTAGTGTTTGTTTTATTATTTTTGAGTGAATATGGAATACTGCTTTTTCTAAGACTTGTCTTGGCTGTAATAATCACAAGAGTACCTTCTCTAATAGCCTGTATTTGTGTTTTCTTTTTACTCTTAATACGAAGGTGCTTTCCCCGACTGCGGTACGATTCTTTGATAACTCTTATATGACAATCTTTTCTACCTTTAAGACTATTCTTAAGGTTTCCAGGGTTATGACTTTAAGAAGATGGTGTTATATTACATTTTTGATTACGAATCAAAAGAATTAGTGAGCACACTGCTCTTGTATGGATCCTAAATCCATAATATTACTAAATACTAATTTAATTAGTTCACTGTTTATTAGTATAAGAGGGAGTCTCTTTCTATTGAGACAAGTTTTCCCAATAGTGCTTCTAGATATATTAACTTTCAGGCTAATTTGATTAACCTGTGGAAGGGTCATAATTGCAATTTTAAGGAGATCTTACTCTTATAGAAGAAAATTTCTTTGATGGAGAACAGCTGCCATCCTAATTACGTCTTTTTTAGCCCCTAGTCTATTAATATTCTACGTTTTATTTGAATTTAGACTCATTCCTATTATAAGAATAATTATAATTTCGGGAAATCAGCCTGAGCGCTTATCTGCGAGTGCTTACTTTATGTTTTATACTATGAGAGTTTCTATCCCCTATTTAGCTATTGTGTTGTTTTTGCCCATTAATGTTCTATACGTCAGAAGGCTCATAGTTTATGGTAGCACACTACTCACAGTGCTAATAGTAATGCCTTTTTTAATTAAACTACCAATTTTTGGAATACATTATTGGTTGCCGAAAGCTCATGTGGAGGCCAGAACTAGAGGATCAATAATTTTAGCAGGAGTTTTGCTAAAAATAGGGGGATATGGAATTGCCCGTATTATAGCTTTGATAAAATTAAGAAGAAGACTTTTTAGTTTGTCTTTTATTTGAATAGTACTCACTCTAGCCGCTAGAGTGAGTACTATTTTCCAATCTGATATTAAAAAACTGGTTGCATTCAGAAGGGTAACCCATATGACTTTTCTTCTCATTGGGTTAACTATAAATAGTAAGTCCATGTGATTTTGCGTTATCGTTACCTCTTTAGCCCACGGATGATCTTCTATAGGAATATTTTTCACGGCGGGGAGGATAAGAAGCCCGAGAGGTTCTCGATTAGGGCCTCTAATGGGTCAAGAATCCGCTTTGATCTGAGTGGCTGTATGGTTTGGAATTTTATTAATCTCGAATTCTTCCGTTCCTCCTTTGCCCTCTTTTTTTCCAGAACTAATGATGGTTTCTAATATTCTTTTTTCAAGAAGAGGGCAGCTATGAATTTTTATAATAATTAGTTTCGTTGTTTGTTATTATAACAGTTATTTATTTATATGAGTATCCCATAATAAGCCCTTCTTCCTTTTTTCCATAAAGTGAAACTTATTAGAGACAAGAACTATCTCTAGGTTTGTTAAATTAAGAACTATTTCTCTTTTATTACTTTCCTTTTTTTAAACCTCTAAGACCACAACTTAGCGTTACATTTTAAACTACATCGAGAGTCCAGTTCGTCACGAACATCATTTTTGCAAAATGAAAGTCATTTTTTACCTGTTCTTAGTAAGAGAACTGTTCTTAATTAAACTAGAGGAGACACTTTTTTAAAAAAGGCAAACTAAGAGTGTATAACAGCATGCGTGATTGTCGTTCACGAGGGCATTAGAAAGACACCTTCCAGTACCTTTACCTTGTTACGACTTACCCTTTTAGGGCCATCGAGCTATTAGTCCCCAAAGAAAAGTTTAGTTTCCCTCAAAAAGAAGCTTACAAGCAAATCCAATTCTTAGATTAATGTAACCCAAAAACCCCTCCCTGATTCTTTTTGTCTCACTTGATTTGCGAGAATGAAACTCCAAAAGCTTAGCGCTCAAAAACGGCGATTTAAAGAAGGTAATAGTAGGGTAACAATGAGGACCATCAAATTAAGTTTCAGGTTCCTCTACACAGAGTTGCTGGCTATTCACTTTCTGTCTTCCAGAAATTACTCTATATTAAACAGGTATCTAATCTGTGTCACTTAAGGAAGTATTTTTTAAACCTTTTCACGGGACAAAAACTATTGTTATTAACAGTAAAATTTACCTTAGTACCCCGATTATAACCGCGACCGCTGGCAATCTTTTAGTCGACTAGAACTATGGTAAAGTTTCTTACATAAATAGGCCAGTTAAATTAAAATCAGGCTATTAATATTTTTCAAGTAATTGAAATAACCTTTTAACCTAAAAGCTCCAAACTTTTTATTCTTTAAACTTAAGAGTAGAACTCCGGAGTAACAATCCGATGCTTTAGCAAAGCTTTTGTAGTGCTATATGGAATAGAGACGATTTTGGCGCAGTCCTCACGTTATTAAAGACTATTATTTTTATCCTTTAAGGATCAAAACCTTATGTGCTACTACACTAAATGATAAAAATTCTTTAGGATCCTTTCGTACAACTGAAGAAAAGTAAAAAAAGTCTAGAAAATCTGAACTGTCTCACGACGTTCTGAACTCAGATCACGTAAATGACAAAAAATGAACAATTTTATCACTACTATAACAACGCATTTAATCCAACATCGAGGTCAGTTTTTCTTGTTTTATAAAAGCTAAGCAAGATATCTGCTGTTATCCCTAAAGTACTTTTATTTAAAGTAGCAAAGATAGAAAGTTTACTTAACAGCATTACCCCAACAAAATTTTTAAAGTTTTAGGGTCTTATCGTAGTACTATATACAAGGGAATTTTGACCCCTTTTTAAGATTTTAAATTTATGTTATATTAGCTACTCCATTTTCTCATTTATACTGGACCCTATTTAAAGGCCAAATCATTTTGCTACCTTAGAGAGCCTGCATTTTTATGATAAATCAATTAGCAGAGATTACTTTGTAAGAACAAGGAAATGCTTTTGAAAAGCATTTGAAGCAGAGCACGAGTTAATAACCTCTTATTTTAATACTAATTATGTTAGTTTGATAATAAGCACATATAAGGGGTGTGTAGACTCCCACAAGTTTTTAAAAAAAGCTATCTCAACAGTTTAAACATCCTTAATTAAAGAAGTTTTCACACAAACATAACGTGTGAGAACTTCTAATACCTTGTTAGTTCTATAAAACTATATTTAAATTTTTTAAGACATACCCTAATACCAAAGGTAGTTCGTAGTATTTAATAAAGACTCACTAAGAGTATTTAAGGAGCATGGGTCCTTTAGTTTATTTAACTTAGAATCTTAGATTTTTCTTAAAACTTAAAAGGTTATTGTGCTTTGTACACTATCCTTGGAGCCTATAAAAACTTCTTTAATTTATTAAACTTTCCACTTTCCCCAAAGGAGCCTCAAGATGGCTATGAAGAATAAGGGGACTTTTAAGAAACATATCCAAAAATAGGCCATTTCAGTTTAATGTGATGACTTTTCGATTAGATACTAGGCTTTCTCATCAAGCAAAAAACAAAAGCCCCAACGAGACTACACTCAAAATTCTTCCTAAAGAAGATATTGCGTGTCAGTAAGAATATGCGGCAGAATAGTCTCTATAACGTCGGGGTATCCCTTGAATTCCTAAAAAGTGTATTGGAAAAAAAGTCATATTCACCCCAATAAATAGAGTAATAAACTGCGCTTCTCTAGTAGAAGAGCTAATCCTATTTCCGGTGAAAATTGGTCATCAAGTAGTGAACCCCACTATAATAGCAAAAACCGCTCCTATTCTTAATACATAATGAAAATGGGCTACTACATAATATGTATCATGGTATATTAGATCTAAGGTTCTGTTAGATAGCACGATACCTGTTAATCCCCCAATAGTAAACAAAAACAAAAACCCAATAATTCACAGTTGTGTTCTTTTATATTTAACGTCTGACCCCCTAAAAGTAACCACCCAACTAAAGACTTTAATCCCAGTAGGAACGGCAATAATTATGGTAGCCGCTGTAAAATAAAGACGAGTGTCTATGTCTATACCTACCCTGAACATGTGATGAGCTCAGACTACGCATCCCAACACCCCAATTCTTACTATAGCTAAGAATATCCCAGGAGCTCCAAAAGGGGTATTTTTACCCCTACTCACCACCACTGAATGACTAACTAAACCAAACCCCGGAAGTACTAAAATATATACTTCAGGATGACCAAAGAATCAAAATAGGTGTTGAAATAATAAGGGGTCTCCTCCCCCTAATGGGTCAAAAAAGGAGGTATTTAAATTGCGATCAAATAAGAGTATTGTAATCCCCCCAGCTAGAACTGGTAAACTTAACACTAATAAGAAAGCGGTCACTCATACTCTAACCAGAAACAAAGGGATATTAAATCAGTTAAAGGAAGGCCTTTTTAGGTTATTTATAGTACAAAGAAAATTGATGGACCCGGCGATAGACCTTACTCCTGCTAAATGAAGACTAAAAATAACTAAATCAACAGTATTATTAGAGTGTCCTAATGCTCTTCTCAGGGGAGGATAAATAGTTCATCCAGTTCCAGGACCTGCCCCAATTAAAAGAGCTCTTAGTATGAAGACTCCCCTAAAAGGGAGAAGCCAAAATCTTAAGTTATTTAGTCGAGGGAAACATATATCTTGAGCACCCAGTAAAATAGGGAGCAATAAATTGCCAAACCCTCCAATTAGAATAGGTATAACTATAAAAAAAATTATCAAAAAGGCATGTAAGGTAACTACTCTATTATAGAAGGAGGAAAAATTAGAAGTGTTCCTCCATCAAGTTCTAGAAGGTAGAATAAGAGTTCATCGTATTAAGACTCTCAATGAGGCTCCTAATACTCCTATTCTTAAAGCAAGTATAAAATATAAAAAACCGATTTCCTTATGATTACAACTAGTAAGTCAAGCCATTTTAGCTAAAATGTGGAATTTGAAATTCTACTAATAGAAATTTCTAGTAGCTCTAATAAAGGTTCTCTTATTTGCTTCTTTAGTGTAGTTTGTAGCACATTACTTTTTCAAAGTAAAAGTAAATTTAAAGGTTTGAATTTCTATTAGAATATCGATAATAATACTTTCAATGCTAAGACTAGTCTTGGAGAGAGATTTATCTTTTATCTGGATACTAGACCTTTCCCACATGCCTATAACAATAAGTACAAGGGTAGAGAATGTTAGATTTTATTGTTTAGTAATAACAGTCTCCACTTTTGTGATCTTGTGAAGGAATTATTACATAAGAGATAGTTACAAACTATCTTTATTTTATACAACTTTGTTTTTATTTGTTTTTTCAATATTATTACTAATCTTAAGAAATAGCCTTCTAGCTCTATTCCTAGGGTGAGAGGGCTTGGGTGTAACCTCTTTCCTTCTTATTATTTTTTATCAAAATTGGATAAGATTTAAAGGAGGCTTAATTACTATTTTAACTAATCGATTGGGAGACGCTATCTTAATTTTTTGTTTCTGTTATTGGTTTATGACAAGAAGCTCCTTTAGCTTAGAGAGTTCTCTCTACGGAGTGGTGTTTTTACTTATTACTCTTACAAAGAGAGCCCAATGACCCTTTATTAGGTGGTTGCCAGCAGCAATAGCTGCTCCTACTCCAGTCAGCGCTCTAGTTCATAGTTCTACCTTAGTAACAGCGGGAGTCTGGCTTTTAATCCGATTTGGATTGTACACAATAATTAATGTTACGTTAGTTATAATAGCTGGTTTAACTACTTTAAGCATCGCAAGACTTTCTGCCCTTATTGAGAACGACGCCAAAAAGGTGGTTGCGCTCTCAACTCTAAGCCAGCTGGGATTAATGTTTATTTCTTTGGCTTTGGGGAATAGTTCTATTTGCATATTCCATATTTTAATGCATGCCCTAGCTAAAGCCAATTTATTTATAGTTGTAGGAGTATTCTTACATAGGAGATTTGCTCAACAGGATCTCCGGGGCATAGCATATGCTTCTAAGCAGGTATTAAATATAAGAATAATTGTTAGAATGTTAAGATTAAGAGGAATGGTATTCTCTTCAGGATTTTTCTCTAAAGAACAAATCTTAATAAACCACTATATAATTACTAATAGTAGGCTTTCTTTTTTTATGTTACTTACCGTTTCAGGCTTAACTGTATCTTATTGCACAAAGCTTTTCCTTTCTTTAAATGAGAAGGCAAACCAAGCGATTGTACAGCCTTCAAGTATAGGAATATCATTCTTAATTCCAATTTTGTCACTAACTAGATTAAGTACATTTATAGGCTATTTGTATAGGAGAAATTTTATTTTCTTTCCTTTTCTAAAGATCTTTAGAGGAAGAGGAGCTTACTGGGCCATATTAGTATGAGGAGCGTTCTTAAGATTTTTTCCCTTTAAGAAACTAACAATAAGCTTCATTATTCATACTAAATGGGCTCTATTTACTATAGGCCCCTTACTCTCCATTTCAAAAAAAACTTTCATTATGTCTGAAAAGACCTTATCAGACGCAATTTTTATAGCCACAAGACTAAGGCTCAACATTTTATTTAAACAGAGAATCCACGTCCTTCTTTTAAGGAGGGTTGTCTTCTTTAGTATGATATTACTTTAGAGAACTGGTGTAAGGGCATAACTGGCTTCCAACTAGTAGGAAAAGGGCAATTGATATAACTTTACAAAAGTTAATGCTTTTAGCTTTCCCTTAATATCTGGAAGCTTTGAAGGCTCGTAGTCTAATATAACTTACTATCTGATAAAACTAATAATCTAATAGGCATTGCTCTGTGTCCTCTACCACATAATTCATAACAAGAGCCCAAAAAGACCCCACTGTTAGAACATTCCAGAACAGTGCCGCTTATACGCCCAGGGGTGGAGTCTAACTTTACTCCTAGTCTGGGAAATCCTAGAGAATGAATAACGTCAGTCCTTACTAAAATAACCCGTGTTATTCTATCTCTTTTAAGAAGAATAGGAGCCTCCAGCGAACTAGTGACATCTAAAGATTCAAAGTCTATTAAATGGTCGATAGGGCTATCTGCTTCCCTTTGTCAATTTCATTGGTTTCTATTTACTTTAATGGTAGATTGGGGACTCTGTCTTCTTGAGTCCTGTAAACAAAGAAGATGGATACTAGGATAAGCAATCCTAAATAAAACCACAATAGGTAGAATCGTTCAGGTCTTTTCCAGAGTTTCTGAATCTAAACTCCTTATCCCTCTTAATCTGATACCAACACTTCAAGCCACTACTAATACCACAATTAAGATAATAAAAAGCCACACTATAACTAAGTCGTGAAGACTTTCTAGATAGCTAGAAACCATTCAAGAGAAATTCTGAAAATTTAACCTCCCCCAAAATGCTATTATAAATACCACTTTAGTCCACATCAATGCCATTCAAGAGCTAAGGTTATTAAAATAATTGTCACGATTAGTAATCAGGAACCTCCTTCTATAGGGGTTTTTCTAGAAAAGAAAATTCCTGGAACCAAGATAATCAGTTCTAAATCAAATAAAACGAATAGTATCGCTAAAAATAGAAAGGGGGACCCGATCGCTATTTTTATCTTTAGAGATTCAAAGCCGGACTCGAGTCTACTTACTTGTAAGCCCCTCTCTACTATTTCAATTCTTAATGTGAATTGGGCTATTAAAATTAAAAGAATTAGTAAGATAGGCAACCCAAAAATGAAAATTAAAGCAATCTATTAGATCCGTACAAAACAAAAACATACCTTAAGTTAACTAACAAAAGAAAAACCTCGCCCGTAAATCTACCATAAATAGTTATTATCATCTAGGATAAGATCAAACCCCTTGTAGTAAGCCCTGTTCTTCGAAGAGCCCTGTATAGAGATCTTAAAATAATCAAGGCCTCCCCCACGAAAAACCCTAGAATAAAGATAAACCTAATTCTCAAACACGAACCAAATCCTCATAAAATTATAATGATCATGGAAGCCCTGACTTCTAAGTTTACTAGTATTAAGAGAGCTTTCCTTCATTTTGCTAGAACATTGACTAATACTATGAAGAAAATAACCGTAATAGTCTTTTCATGAAAACTAATTAAGACTTGTAAGGGCTTGTCTGTAAAACGAGCGTCTTGCGCATGCAACAGGTACATTTATTGAATAACTGTGAATCAGTTAGCTAAAATTAATATTAGAAGAAATAAAATTCTGAATTTGCAATTCATATGATTCTTCTATACTCTAGGATAAAACAAAAACCAAGAATTGATCCATTCATACTAATAAAAAGATATTTGTGAAATAAAGAAAAGTAAGTACTTGTCCTATAAAGACATAGGGAGACTCTACTGGTTGCATTCCCAACCACAATAACACAATATTAACACTTAAGAAGGACCACGCTATTATGTCATACCAATTAAAATTTTTTAATTTATTCTGAGATGAAGCCAAAGACAAAAACAACAAAATAACTAAGGCTATAGCGAATCCGATCAACCCCCCTATTTTATTAGGGATAGATCGTAAAATAGCATACAAATGTAAGAAATATCATTCTGGTTGAATATGAATAGGAGAACTAGATAGATCTGAGGGCACAAAGTTTACAGGATCTGCTGATCAATCAGGAGCACTTAAAGCTAACAACCACATTGCCCACAGTACCCTAATATTAACCGTGTCTTTATAGAGGAAAGGGTGTGAAAATTTAATTTTTATTAAGCCCCTATTCCCTAAGCCTCCTGCTACTCTTCTACCTCTGAAGTGTAATAGCATTAGATGAACTCCGGCCAAAACTAAAACCAAGAAAGGCACAATAAAATGAATAGCATAGAAAAATCTACATGTGAACCTAGACACATAAAATCCTCCTCACAATCAAATTACTAAGGTCTTTCCCAAAGGAAGTACTCTAAGCAAATTGATAATTACTGTGGCTCCCCAAAAAGATATCTGTCCTCATGGTAGGACGTAACCTAAGAATGCAGCCATTATAATAAATACTTTAATAATTCATCCTCTGATTCATGGTCCTTTTAAATAAAAAGATCTTTGAATCAGACCTCGAAAAAAATGTAGAAACAACACTACAAAAACAAAAGATGCAGTATTTCCATGAATTAACCGAAACAGCCAACCAAAATTTACCTCTCGGGTAATCTCCACTACCGACTCTCAGGCCAGCCTTCCTCTAACATAATAAAAGGCTAGGAGTAATCCAGAAATAGTTTGTACAACTAAAACAATCCCTAAAAAAGAGCCAAATCCTCAAAAGTAGGAAATATTCTTAGGGGTGGAGAGCTCCCAGAGAGAAGAAACATAAAGCTTTAGAAAAGAGGAAGACATATAAGTAGAGAAATGTTCTCACTGTTGGGACTTAAGCCCAACGTATTTTACTTAAAAAATATTATTCTAGTTATAAAGGACGCTGTTAAAACAGTCCCTCATGCTGTTAAAACAGGGCTCAACAAAAACTGGTTTAAATATCAAGTACGGAAATAAGCTCTTAAGACAAAAACTCTAGAGAAGGCAACTAACCCTCCCGTCCCTCTTCCGATTTCTAAAAGTAAAAAAGAGAGGATATTCAATTTAAGTCAAAATATAACAAAAGGAGGAAACCCAGATAAAATTATTCAACTTAAACTTGCGAGTCTTCCATGTCCTAAAAATAAGTTTTTTATTGTTTTTAGAGTTAAAGATCTCAGCAATAAACTTCTGATAAATCTATAAAGGGCCCAATAAAGAAGAATAAAGCCCTTCCTCAATAAACTTCTGATTAAAATTCAGACTCTATGAGCAATAGAAGAGAACACAAAAGTTATTAATAAAAAAGACCTATTAGCAGTTATCCCCGCCGTTATTACCAATAAAATAAATAAAACCCCTAAAATTCTCTTAAAGAACATCATTTTTCTTAAAAAGAATAGAGGGAGTAACTTATGAAAGGTCAATAGAAAGATAAAGTAAGTAATATTAAGAGACCTTCTAATCTTTATAAATCAGATATGAGAAGGAGGGAACCCAAGTTTTAATAAAAGAGAAAAGAGTAAAACTCTGTTCCTACAAGACAGCCCAATTAGCCCTAAAAGCAAGAAATACCTCTGAATTAGTAAGTATCTGAATCTTCATACAAATGGAACAATTAAAACAAAAACCCAGGAAAGTAGCTCTAGAGAAAAGAACATGATCAAAATATTAGACCTTCCTCTTAAGAAGATCAGTAATATAATATAAAACAAACTGAAAATTACTATTATCTTAGATATTACGAGCTATTCCTTTAATATTCATCAAAAAATGAGAAATAACCAATAAACTTATGACCAATAAAAGAGTGACAAAGTAAATATACCCTAAAAATCTTCTGATTAGATCGTAAAAAAAAAAGAAGAAGCCCTTTTCTCTAGAGCTACTTTCCTCTGTAAAAAATAAGGCGCAGAACAGGAAAAAAAGACCTGCTGCCCTTACCCCCACCTTCTGTTCCTGTTGAGAAACTGAAGCAACCCTGACTAAAATAACCATAAGTCCTCCAATAAAAATTAGGGAAAATAAGAGGAGTAGAACGGTTGAGAATAGCCCCTCAACACCTGCTCAAACTAAAAGTAAAACCCTAACTGGGATAAGTAGGAGACATCTTCACAGTGAAGATGTCTGAGAAAAAAGAAAACAGAAAAGAGCTAATAAGACACCTTCTCAAATTATATAAGGTTTATCTTCCTCAAGCATAGAATCAAAAGAATAAAAAGAGCCATACAACATCAACAAAGTGCCAGTATCATAGCCTAAATTCTAACCCAAAATGATGCTGAGGAGAGATAAGTCTCCTTCCTATCCGCAGAGCACTAACCACTAGTATGACTACCCCTAGACATACATGCAGTCCATGAAACCCGGTTCCAAAAAAGAAGATCCTTCCATAAGCCCCTCTGGAGACACAATAAGAAGCAGCGGAGTACTCGATTCCTTGAAGTACCAAGAAATAAGCTCCAAGGAACACACTCCCGAATACTCAATTTGTTTTTATTCCTGCTAAGAGTTCTTGATGTCCCAATGTAGCGGTTAACCCTCTTATTAGTAAGATAACCGTGTTAAGCAAAGGAACTTGGAAAGGGGGAATAACTATGAGCCCAAAGTTAGGCCAATTGACTCCCCCTCTCGAAATGGGGGCCAACCTTAAATGGAAAAAAGTCCAAAACACTCTGAAGAAAAATCAAACCTCTCTAAATAAAAACCAAACCAACCCTCACTTTAATCCCGACTGGACCAATCTTGTATGATGACCCTGATAAGCTCCTTCCCGGGATACATCTCGAAGCCATACTATAAACAATGATAAAGCTCCTAAAATTCTAAGGGAAAAAAGCGCGAAGTTAAATCTGAATTTAAATCAAAACAATAATCTAGTTATTAAAAAAAATCTCCCAGCCCTTATACTAATGGGCCACCATCTATTTCTGACAAGATGAGAAAGTTGTCAAGTCCTTGGGTACATAACAGTTCTATAGAGTTAGAAGCTCTAATTTTCCCACAATTCTTCTTCTTAGTTTCTTCAAAACTATATTTTATTTAAACTATCATCTTAATGTCTTAAAGCTTCTTCAATATAAACTGAAATGAGTATAGAGAATACAAAAGCTTGAACTAAGGACACCATAAACTCTAATCCGGCTAATAAAATTCCAATTTCTCACAAGCTAATATTAGACGCGAGGGTAATTAAGATATGCCCTGCAGTTATATTAGCTAGAAGACGAAAACATAAAGTTAATGGACGAACCACTACTCTAATCAACTCTACTAATCCTAAAAAAGGAACGAGATATCAAGGGGAATTAGAGGGTAACGCAAAAGAGACCCTAAATCTCTTCATGGACTGAACTAAAACCCCTCCCATTCAACAGGATAAGGCCAACCTAAAACTGAATCTGATAACAGTAGAAACGGGAAATCTATAAACAATTAAAGAAGTAGTATTAAATCCAATCAAAATAGAAAATAAAGCTAAGAACATAATCCCTGAAAAACCCCTTAAAGGAAATAGGAGATGTTTAAGATGGGTAAAGGTAAGATGTCCTGTTCATCTTATTGATAAAGAAATAAGTAGTAAAACTAAGATAGAAGAAATTAAGACCAATATCCCAATAGATAAAAAAGTTGAGTAGATTCTATGTATAAAAACCGGTCCAAATAAATTAAATAAAGGGGTCATTTATAATTCTTCTAATATCAATTTAGCTATACTGATGTTGTAGTTTAAAGGGGAACCCTTTGATACTCTTTATGCGTGCCCTAAAGAGCCACGGAACACACACGTTATTTTAAGGCCTTATTATATTTTGCATGTTAGAATTATTTATTATAATACTAATAGGGCTAGGAGCTGTAGCCTTCGTAACATTGCTAGAGCGGAAAATCCTAGGGTTAAGTCAAATTCGTTTAGGACCAAACAAAGTTACTATAAGAGGTATCCTTCAGCCTCTAGCAGACGGAGTAAAGCTCCTAGCCAAACAAATGCTATCCCCTAAGAGGAAACAGTTGGGTATATTCTTGATAATACCTTCTCTCCTATTGCTAATTTTCCTATTGCTATGATGTTATGATATGGAATGAGAAGGGAATTTAGAAGCTGTTAAATATACTAGACTAGTTTTATTTTCTTTGCTAGGAGTGGGAGCCTATTCTGTGATTCTAACAGGATGAGCTTCTACTAGGGTTTTCTCGAAATTAGGAAGATTACGAGGTATTTTACAAAGAATATCATATGAAGTAACTTAATCTTAG
>Ga0209382_10008329_pt1 | contig 13079 bp, 7 predicted proteins | sample SoiMetdeltSBSDD5_FD_187599 | JGI IMG/M metagenome (GOLD analysis project Ga0209382, IMG submission 187599) | Bulk soil microbial communities from a Populus tree surrounding site in Tennessee, USA - Soil MetaG P. deltoides SBSDD5 (SPAdes) (version 2) | ecosystem: Environmental > Terrestrial >... | reverse complement strand
GACCAGGCGGTGGCGCTGCCGTTCCGGCTCCGCGAGGGCATCCCCCGGATCAGCCCCATCGACACGCCGGGGGTGCAGATCACCGGCCCGCTGGACGGCGACCAGACCCTGGTGCTGGGCGCGCTGACGCAGATCCGCAGCCGCGCCTACCGGGAGGCGTTCGACCTGGTGCCGTCCCGCTTCGACATGGCGGCCATCTCCCAGCGCTGGGCGCGGGCGGGGATGGTCCGCTGCCGCGCCCTGAGGGTGGCCCGCCTCCATGGCAAGCCGGTGGGGGCGGCGATCCTCGAGCGCGGCGAGCCGGGCATCAACCTCTTCCACCTGCTCAACGGCGTCCGGCTGGTGGTGCTGCCCGCGGGCGAGGTGCTGTCGCTGGAGGAGCGCGAGGCCGCGCTGGCGGCGCTGCTGCTGGACGCCTCCCGCTGGTACGCCGAGGCCGGCTGCGACGGCTACGTCTACTACCAGGAGCTGGAAGTGGGCATGCACGCGGACGTGGCCGGGCTCAAGGACCTGGGGCTGGGGTACGTGTGGGCCCTCTCGGCGCGCCTTCTGCCGGAGTGGATGGAGCACGTGTACGAGCTGACGTCGCCCCGCGCGCCCGAGCCCGACTAGCGCCTTGGGCCGGCCAATGGACCTGATGGAAGCACTCGCTTCTGGCCGTCGCCCGGCGGAAGCGTGCGCCCCCCTGCGCTTCTCGCTCTGGAAGCCCCAGGAGCGCACCGCGATGGAGCGGCTGATGCGGGAGGGCCTGGTCACCTCCGCGCACGACGAGATCGAGGGCCAGCTGGAGGAGCTGCTCCAGGCGGAGGACCCGGGCGGGCGGCGCTCGCCGGCCGAGGTCCAGGCGCGGCGGCTGGAGCTGCTCGGCGGGCGCCAGCTCCAGGAGTGGGGGAGCTGGTTCTACTATCCGTGGTCCGGCCGGCTGGTGCACCTGTTGCCCCAGGAGGCGTTCGGCCAGCTCCGCTCGGACCGCAACCGCTACAAGATCACCCCCAACCAGCAGGCGAAGCTGGCCACCTTCCGGGTGGGGGTGGTGGGCCTGTCGGTGGGCGCGGCCACCGCCATCACGGTGGCCATGGAGGGCCCCTACGGCGAGCTGCGGCTGGTGGACGGGGACGAGCTGGGCCTGTCCAACCTCAACCGGCTGCGGGCCGGCGTGCACGACCTGGGGGTGAACAAGGCGGTGCTGGCGGCGCGCGCCATCTCGGAGATCGACCCCTACCAGAAGGTGACCGTCCTCAAGGAGAAGCTCACCGAGGCGTCCATCGACCGCTTCTTCTCGGAAGGCGGCCAGCTGGACCTGGTGATCGAGGAGTGCGACGACCTGCGGATCAAGCTGCAGGTGAGGCGGAAGGCGCGCGAGCTGGCCATCCCGGTGGTGATGGAGACGTCCGACCGCGGGCTGCTGGACGTGGAGCGCTTCGACCGGGAGGAGGGCCGCCCGCTGCTCCACGGCCTGCTGGAGAACGTCACCCCCGAGTCGCTGGAGAAGCTGGGCCCCGGCGAGCGGGTGGCGGAGGTGGTGAAGATGCTGGGGCCTTCCCAGGTCTCGGCGGAGGCGGCGGCGTCCATCCTGGAGATGAAGGTCTCCATCTCCAGCTGGCCGCAGCTGGCGTCCTCGGTGGCGCTGGGGGCGGGCGTGGCGGCGGACACCACCCGGCGGATCCTCCTGGGGGAGCAGGTGCCGTCCGGACGCTTCCGGCTGGACCCGTCCGCGCTGCTGCGCCCGCAGAAGGCGGAGCTGGTGGCGGCGCGGCTGGCGCCGGAGCCGTCCGTGGCCTCGCGCGAGGCCACCTCCCCGGTCCGCCCGCCCGACCCCATCGGCGTGTGGCCGGCGGCGTGGCGCGCGCTGATCGGCTGGGCCACCATGGCGCCCTCGGAGGGCAACCGGCAGCCGTGGCGGTTCCACGCCATCGGCCCCAAGATGCGGGCCAGCGTGGAGGGCGGCGCCGAGCCCTGGGTCCGGCGCGCGGACATGATCTCCCTGGGCGCGGCGGTGGAGACCGCGGTGCTGGCCGCGCCGTCGCTCTACCTCCGCTGCGACGTGGAGTCGGTGGACCCGGAGGGCATCTTCCTCCTCCTGGGCGAGGGCGACCGGCCGCGCGGGCGCGAGGGCGAGCTGATCATGAAGCGGCGCACGGTGCGCGCGGTGGTGAGCGCGGACAGGCTGGCCGCCGAGGAGCAGGCCGCGCTCCAGGCGGCGTCCGGGCAGGGGGCGGCGCGGACCGTGCTGGTCTCCGCGCGCGGCGCGGTGGACGCCCTCTCGGCGTCGCTGGCGGCGGCCGAGCGCGCGGAGCTGCTCATCGGCCCGCTCCAGCGCCGGCGCGCGGCGGACCTCCGCTGGTCCGCCATGGCCGCGGCCCGCATGGACGGGATGGAGGTGGCGGCGCTGGGCCTGTCCACCCCGGAGCTGGTGATGCTGTCGCTCTGGGCGCGCCCCGGGGCGCCCGGGCTGCTCTCGGAGATCGGCGGCGGGCGGTCGGTGGAGGAGGTGGTCCGGCAGCGGATCCAGTCCTCGGCGGCGCTGGGCGCCATCCTGGCCGAGCCCACCGGCGCGGGCGCGGTGGCGGCGGGGCGGGAGCTGATGCGGCTGTGGCTCAAGGCCACCGAGCTGGGCCTGGGCCTGCACCCCCTGGGCGCGCTGCCCGGCCTGCTCTGCTGGCAGGACGCCCAGGCGCAGGGGCGGGGGCGGGGGCCCCCCACCCCGGCCCAGGGGGGCCCGGTCTCCAAGGTGGTGAACGACCTGATGGCCCGCGCGCGGGAGGCCCGGGGCGCTTTCGGCGCGCTCGGCTCGGAGGCGATCCACGTGGTGTTCCGGCTGATCCACGCGCCCATCCCGGCGCTGCACTCGCTGCGGCACCCGGTGGACCGGGTGCTGGCCATCGAGCCGGCCTGAGGGCGCGCGGCCTCCAGGCTCAGTGCGTGGTGGTCTGCTGCGCCGGCGCGGCGGCCACCGCTCCCGGCGGCGGGGCGGCGGCGGAGGGCGCCTCGCTCAGCTTGTGCCTGACCTCCTCCAGCAGCCCCTCCGTCGTCCACGGCTTGGTGATCCACGAGGCGCCGTAGGCCACGAACGCGTCCTTCTGGTCCTGCAGCTCGCTGGCGACGATCACCGGGAGCGACCGGCCCTGTTCGGAGGCGCGCACCTTCTGCAGCAGGATGAGCGGGCTCATCCTGGCCATCACCGCCTCCATGATCATCAGGTCCGGGCGCTCCTTCTCCAGCGCCTCGGCGAAGCGGCGCGGGTCCGGCAGCCCCACCACCCGGTGCCCCAGCGGGCGCAGCGCCAGCCGGGTGGCCTCGATGGCCACCGGGTCGTCGTCCACCACCAGGATGGTGCGGCCCTGCGCGCCGCCCGCCGCGGCCAGCGCCGGGTTGGAGCGGCGCCCGCGCGGGCCACCCCCGGGGAGCCGGAAGAGGAAGGTGCTGCCGCGGTCGGCGCCCTCGCTCTCCACCCAGATCTGCCCTTCGTGCATCTCCACCAGCTGGCGGGCGATGGAGAGGCCCAGCCCGGTGCCGCCGAAGCGGCGGGTGTGGCTGCCGTCCGCCTGGCGGAAGGTCTCGAAGATCAGCGCCTGCGCGTCGCTGGGCACGCCCACGCCCCGGTCGCGCACCGAGAACAGGTAGCTGGAGGTGGCGGGCTCCCACTTCGCGGCCACGGTCACCTGCGTGCCCTCGGGGGAGAACTTGATCGCGTTCCCCACCAGGTTCACCAGGACCTGGGTCAGCTTCACCGGGTCCGCCCGCAGCCTCCACTCGGGGTCCAGCGGCTCCACCTTGAGGTCGATGGAGCGCTGCTGCGCCAGCGGGCGCAGGCCGTCCACCGCCTGGGCCACCGTGGGCGCCACCGCCACCTGGTCCAGCGCCAGCGACATCTTCCCGGCGTCCAGGCGGGAGAAGTCCAGCACGTTGTCCACCAGCTGCAGCAGGCTCCGCCCGGACCGGGTGAGCAGCCCCAGCAGGTCGATCATCTCGTCCGCCTCGCGCTGCAGGGACCAGCGCTCGGCGACGGACAGCGTCCCCTTCTGGTGGCACTCCGGGCACTCGGTGGACTCGTTCACCGGCTCGCCCTCGGCCAGCTCGAAGGTGGAGCTGCAGGAGCTGCAGCTGGCCACCTTCTGCTTGCCGAACGCCTCCAGCAGGCCCTCGGGGATGTTGACGATGGCGTTGAGCGGCGTGCGCAGCTCGTGGGAGACGTTGGCCACGAACTCGCCCTTCAGCCGCACCGACTCGTTGGCCTTGGCCAGCGCCACCGCCAGCTCGGCGTTGCTCTGGCTGAGCGACGAGGTGAGGTCCTTGTTCTCGTAGCTGATGCGCAGGAAGTCCCCCACGATCAGCACCGAGGCCAGGATGCCCACGTTGGCGGTGGCGATGGTGGAGAGCTTGGGGGGATGAAAGGACCCCAGCTGGCCCTGCGGGCCCAGGATGTCCAGCAAGGTGGTGACCAGGAACGGCACCATCGTGAACAGGACGATCGGGCCCAGCGCCCTCCACTGGGTGATGGAGCCGCGCACCGAGCCCACCGTCGCCCACACCAGCGGGATGAGCAGCGAGCCCGCCACCGGCGGCCAGGCCTGGTGCATCCCGGCGTACTTGCCGGCCGCCCACAGGCCGGTGAGGAGCACGAAGTAAGCGGCGTAGAAGCCGCGGAACACCCACCGGGCGCGGCTGCGGCGGTGGAGGACGTACAGCTGCGTCCACTCGAAGAGGCAGCCGGTGAAGTAGATGATCGACAGCCAGTCCAGCAACGTGTTCAGCGGGGTCAGCTCCTGCATCCCGCCCACGCCCACGTTGATCGCCACGTAGATGAGGGCCGCGGCCAGCAGGTGGAGCGTGATGCCGTAGCGGGCCTTCTCCTCCTTGTGCTCCTCCTGCCGCCAGAAGATGGCCACCAGCGCGATGAAGAAGGCCAGCAGCCCCAGCTGGCCGTTGAGGATCGTCCGCTTCAGGTCGCTGTTGAGCAGGAAGTAGTCGCGCACCGGCTCGCGCGCCCCGAGGATGATCCGCGAGTCCCACACCACCAGCGAGGTCATCCGCAGCGCCAGCACGTTGTCGCCCGCGCGCGCCACGCCGGCCGGGACCTCCCAGCCCTCGCCGCCGAACAGCTCCGGCTTCACCCCGCGGGTGTAGAGGTCCTGCGCGCCGACCCGCTGGCCGTTGATGTAGACCTCGGTGCCCGGCCAGAAGCTGCCCGCCATGAAGAACAGCGGCTGGTTCGCCAGCTCGGGGGGGAGGGTGAAGTGCCGGCGCGCCCACACCGCGCTCTGCGCGCCGGGGACGAACATGGGCAGGGTGATCTTCTCCCAGCCCTGCGCCTGGAAGTCCTCCCGGGCATAGTCCGGGTGGTCGTCGGCGCTCTTGAGGTACTCGCCGGTGAGGTCCACCGAGGCGGCCCGGACGGTGTCCGGCACCCGGTGGACCGCGAGGACGGCGCCGAGCACCAGCAGGGGAAGGGCGGCCACCGCCCAGGTGACGAGGCGGCGGACGAGGGGGGAGGCGGAGGCGGAGGACATGCGCGAGGGGAGGACCATAGCGCCCTTCGCCGCGCCTGTTCTAAGCTCGGCGCTTACCCCGGGGGGACCGCTGGGGGGAGCATGAAGAAGATCGGGTCGGCCAGGCCGGCCCCCGAACCTACCGTTGATGCGGCCAAGCCGTTGCTCCTCTACGTCGAGGACGAGGAGGAGAACTGGCACATCACCCAGGTGCGCCTGCGCGACCGCTACCACCTGGTGCGGGCCGCGGACGATCAGGAGGCGTGCCGGCTGGCGCACTCCGTGGGCTCCAAGCTCTACGCCATCCTGATGGACATCCAGCTCAAGGGGTCCAAGCTGGACGGCATCCAGCTCTGCCGCCTGTTCAAGGGGAAGCTGAGCCCCGAACAGCGGAGCGAGCTGCCGCCCTACGCCCAGGGGGTCCCGGAGCTGCAGGCGCCGCTGTTCTTCGTCACCGCCTACGGCGCCCGCTACCAGGAGGAGGAGCTGAAGGCCGCCGGCGCCACCTGGCTGATCACCAAGCCGGTGGACTTCGTGCGGCTCACCCTCGCGCTCGCCAACGTCAGCGCCAAGGCCGCCTTCAACCAGCTCGACGGGTAGCTCCAACCCCCACCGCCGCACGCTGTCGGTAGAATATTTCCTGACGAGTGAATCATCTGTTGACTCGCCAACCTGCCTGGGTAGAATCTTACGCCAGTGTCATAAAGTCACCGTGGGTCATGGTCGACCCCACGGGCAGGAAAGAGTGGGTCGATGAGAAGGAAGGGTAGTCCTTCGCTGGCGATCATCCGTTCGGTGGCGGCGGCTGCGGACCCGCTGGAAGCGGGCGCGCTCCCCCTGGGGTACGAGCTGCGCGCGGAGCAGTCCTCCGCCTTTGCGGTCATCGGAGAAAACCTTTACCCGCTGGTGCGCCTCTCCCCGGAGGGCGCCTGGCTGTGGATCGGCGACGAGCTGGGGTCGCTGCGGGACGGCGAGGTCCTGACCCTGTCGCTGGAGGTGGACGGGGTGGAGACGGCCGCCATCCGCGCCCAGGTGCTCCGCCGCCCGTCGAGCGGGACGCAGGAGCCGCTGCAGCTGCAGTTCTCCCAGCTCCCGGTGATGACGGCGCGGCAGATCGCCGCCCTGCTGGAGGACCTGCGTGGCCAGGGCGTGGCGGCTCCGCCGCGCGTCCAGGGCTCGGTGCGCGAGCGCATCGAGGACCCCGAGCGCATCGGCACGCTCTGCAGCCTGCTGGCGCGCAACCGCTCCCGCGGGCTGTTGCGCGCGGGCGACGCGCCGCCGGTCCGGCTCACCGCCTGCGGGCTGGACCCGGAAGCCGGGAGCATCACCTGGGAGGTGCGCAGCCGCATCCCCGAGCCCCCGTTCCGCATCGAGTGGGTCGGCTACAGCAACCAGTACGCGTTCACCGTGGAGGAGCTGCAGTGGCAGAACGGCTTCCTCACCACGCCGGTGCCCGCGCGGCTGTTGCGCTGCCGCCGCCGCGCGGTGGCGCGCGCCCGCGTGCCGGACGGGCTGGAGGTCCGCTTCCGGCACCCGCTCTGGCCGGAGGTGATGGTCCAGCGGACCGTCCGCGACGTGTCCTACCGCGGGCTGGGGTTCTGGTCGGACCCGGTGGAGGACCTGCTCTACCCGGGCCTGCGCATTGCCGACCTGCAGGTCTCCGCCGGAGATCTCCCGCCGGTGAACCTGTGCGCCGAGGTTCGCCTGGTGGCGCCGGAGGACGCGCCTGACGACTCGCGCGGGCGGGCGGTGGGCCTGCGGGTGACGCCGGCCGGCGAGCGCGACGCGGCCGCCTGGGCCCGCCTGGTGGGGAAGATGCTCCACCCCTCCACCTCCACCGGCATGGACCGGGCGGCGGACGTCTGGAGCGCCCTCCAGGGCAGCGGCTACTTCCGGCTCTCCGGCAAGAGCGCCGACTTCTTCGAGCCCTGGAAGACCGCCTACCTGCGCACCGCCGGCAAGCTCAGGGGCCACCCGGAGCTCTCCAGCCAGGTGGTGGAGGTGGACGGGCTCAGGCGGGTGGAGAGCACCCTCTCCATGCTCAAGGGCTTCGAGCACACCTGGATCGCCCACCACGGCGCCCGCCGTCCCGGGATGGCGGCCGGCAGCCCTCCGCGCCACTCGCTGCGCGAGGTCTGGCTCCGCGCGCTGGAGGAGAGCGCCGCGGACCCGGAGGCGCGCCACCTGGCGTGCTTCGTGGAGGGCAACGTCCGCTGGCTGAAGAGCGCGCTGCTGGACTTCGCGCGCTCGCGGCAGGCGGGCGGCCAGGCCTACGTGGGGGAGATCGCGCTCTTCGAGGGCCACCCCTGCGCGGCGGAGCTGCCCCTGCCCTCCGGCGTGGAGGTCGGCGCGCCCAGCCCGGGCGAGCTGCGCGCGGTGCTGGACGCGTACCAGCGCGCCATGCCGCGCCTGTACGTGGAGGCGTTCGACCTGGTGCCCGCGCGCTTCGACCTGGGGCGGCTCCGGCCGGCCTGGCAGGCGGCCGGGCTGAAGCGGGCGCGGGCCATGCGCGTGGCGCGGCTGCAGGGGCGGGCGGTGGCGGCGGCGGTGCTGGACGACGCCGAGCCCGGAGTGAACCTCTTCGGCGTCTTCTCCGGCGTGCGGCTGATCGCCCTCTCCCACCTGGACGAGCAGGCGCGGGACGCCGCCTTCGTGGCGCTGCTGCGGGACGCCGGGCGCTGGTACGGGGACCGGGGGACCGAGCAGTTCGTGTACTACCGCGAGGTGGAGGACGGCGGGCACGCGCTCGACGCCGGCTATACCCCCCTGGGGCCGGGGTTCATCTGGCTGCAGTCCACCTCGCTGATGGGCGAGTGGACCGAGCACGTCTACGAGCTGACCTCGCCCCGCGCGCCCGAGCCGGACTGAGCGGCCGGAGGGCCCCAGGCCGGCATGTTGCGTTCCCCGGGCGGTCGAATACCGTGTCTGGCGGGTTGACGCTTCCTCGCGCAGCTCCCGGTACCTCTGTGAGCCAGCCAGCGCCTTCCAGCAAGCGGCTGTCGGTGGCCGGGACCATCGGCGCCGCGTTCGCGGTGTCGGTGGTGCCGTACGCGGCGCTGGCGGAGTCGCTCTCCGGGGGGAACATGGCCCCGGGCACCCCCGCGGCGCTGGCGGTGGGCGCGCTCCTTTTAGGCGGGGTGGTGCTGGGCCAGCTCTGGGCCGGCCCGCTGGTGGCGGGCGCGCTGGCCACCTACGCCGACGACACGCCCGCCGCGCGGCTGTTGCGCGCGCTGGAGCTGCCCGGCCGGGTGGAGCTGGCGGTGCTCGCCTGCCACGCCGTCTCCGCCGCCGCCACCTTCGGCGGGCTGCTGGCGCTGGGGGAGATGGGCCCGTGGGCGGCGCTGTTCGGGGCGCTGTGCAGCGTGCTGCTCTCCGCCGTGGCGGCCTTCCCCCCGCGGCTGGGGCTGGAGGCGAAGGTGGAGGCGACGCTCCTGGAGGAGTCCCTCCGGTCGCCCGCCGCGCGCCCCAAGCTCTCCGGCCCGTACCTGCCGCGGCTGCGCTGGTACCTGGGCTACCGGGTGGCGCTGGCGGCGCTGGCGGCGGCCGCCTGCGGCAGCGTCCCCGCCTGGGCGACGGCCCACCCGTCGGGCTCCAGGGCGGCGGCCGCGCTGGCGGTGGTGGCGGTGCTGGGCTCGGCGGTGGTCGGCTTCCAGCGGCTGGGCGCGCGCGCGGCCCTGGCGGCGGAGCGGATCCGCGCCTCGGTGGACTCGCTGGTGTCCGGGCCGCCGCGGCCGCCCACCTGGCTCTCCGCGGACGAGCTGGGCGACCTGGCCGCCGGCACCGCGGTGACGCTGCTCAGGACCTCCGAGCTGTCCTGGGCCGTCCAGCACGCGCGCGACCTGGTGCGGGACACCCAGAGCCTGCGCCAGTCGGCGGAGGCGCTGGAGGGCGCGGCGCGGCAGCTGGGCGCCTCCAGCGTGCAGCAGACCGAGACGCTCTCCGCCCAGGCCGCCGCGCTCCAGGAGACGCAGATCACCGCCCAGGAGATCCGCCAGACCTCCCAGCTGGCCGCCCAGAAGGCGGAGAGCGTGCTCAAGCAGGCGGAGCGCGCCGACCAGGTCAGCCGCGCCGGCGAGACGGTGACCGAACAGAGCCTTTCCGGCCTCACCGACATCCGGGACCAGGTCAAGGACATGTCCTCCAAGATCCGCGAGCTGGACGACCGCGCCCGCCAGATCGCCAACATCACCGTCACGGTGAAGGACATCGCCGACCAGTCGAACATGCTGGCGCTGAACGCGGCCATCGAGGCGGTCCGCTCCGGCGAGCACGGCAAGGGCTTCGGGGTGGTGGCGCGGGAGATCCGCACCCTGGCGGACCAGTCGATCAAGGCCACCAACCACGTCCGCGACATCCTCCAGACCATCGGCGAGGCGATCCGGTCCGCGGTGGCGATGAGCGACCGCGGGGTGGAGAAGGTGGACCGCAGCCTGGAGCAGGTGCGCGCCTCCGGCGACACCATCCGGCAGCTCTCCAGCATCGTCCGCGACAACGCCGCGGCGGTGCGTCAGATCGCCGCCGCGGTGAACCAGCAGAACTCCGGCATCGGCCAGATCTTCACCGCGGTGGGCGACCTCACCAAGATGATGGACCGCAGCATGGACCAGCTGCGCGCCACCGAGGCCGCCACCGACTCGCTCCGCAGCGAGTCGACCAGGGTGACCGACTTCGTGCGCGCGCTGCGGGTGCGGACCGACGGCGCCGCCGCGCGGTTCGCGCAGGACGGGGCGGCAGCGGCAGCGGCCGGGGCAGGGACCCTGCCGCCGCCCGCACCCGCGGTGGAGAGGACCGAGGAGCCGGATGGCGTATCTGGTCTCTCCTGAGGCAGAATCCCTGGAGGCGGAGGCCCGTGTCTAAAGTCAGCAAGACCGTCCTGCTCGTCGACGACAGCGCGTCGATCCGCGACATCGTGAAGATCTACCTGATGGGGCTCCCCTTCGAGTACCTGGAGGCGGACAGCGCCGAGCGCGGGCTGAGCATGCTGGGCGTGATGCCGGTGGACCTGGTGATCGCCGACGTGAAGCTCCCCGGCATGAACGGGATCGACTTCGTCAAGCGCGTGCGCGCCCACGACCTGCCTCACGTCCGCAAGGTGCCGCTGATGCTGCTCACCGGGCAGACCTCGGACGCCATCCGGAACCAGGGGATGATGGCGGGCGCGGACGCGGTGCTGACCAAGCCGATCAACAGCTCCGCCATCCTCCCGCTGGTGCAGCGGCTCCTCCCGGACATTCCGCCCCCCACCCCCGGCTAGCGCTCCAGGCCGAGGGCCTCCAGCAGCAGCGACGCCAGCGCCGGGGGCGGCAGCAGCAGGTCCGCCGCGCCGGCCAGCTGCGCCGCGTGCGGCATGGAGAACACCACCGACGACGCCGCGTCCTGGGCCAGCGCCACCCCGCCCGCCCGCTTGATCTCCAGCAGCCCGCTGGCGCCGTCGTCGCCCATCCCGGTGAGCACCACCCCCGCCGCGCGCGCCCCGTAGGTCCGCGCCAGCGAGGCCAGCAGCCGGCTCCCGGACGGGCACGGCATCGCCCCGAACCCCTGCGGCGTCACCAGCGTCCTCTGGCGGTCCACCTCCAGGTGGTACCGGTCCGGGGGGAGGTAGACGTGCCCGGGCTCGCAGGGCGCGCCCTCCCTGGCCACCTCCACCCGCTTCCCCGCCACCGCGGTGAGCCAGCGGGCGAAGCCCTCGGTGAAGCCGGGCGTCATGTGCTGGGCGATCAGGATGGCCGCCCCCTCCACCCGCTCCAGCGCGGTGAGCAGCGTGGCCACCACCGGCGGCCCCCCGGTGGAGGCCACCAGGCCCACCACCTCCACCCCCCGCCGCCGCTGCACCGGCAGGTGGAGCGGGACGGCGGCCGGCCGGCGCCGGCTCACCACCGGCACCTCGGACATCAGCCGGATGGCCTCCAGCACCCGCTCCCCGAAGCGGGGCATCCCGCCCTGGCCCTCCGGCTTGGCGATCAGCTCCAGCGCGCCGGCCTCGATGGCGCGGAAGGAGAGCGAGGTCTGCAGCGCCTCCGACACCGCGGAGATCAGCAGCACCCGGGTAGGGGCCTCCGCCATGATCGCCGCGGTGGCGCCCAGGCCGTCCAGCCGCGGCATCACCACGTCCATCACCAGCAGGTCCGGCTGGGCGTTCCTGGCCAGCTCCACCGCCTCCACCCCGTCGCGCGCCACCCCGCACAGCACCATCCCGGGCGCCTGGCCCACCAGCCCGCCCAGCAGGTCCACGATGGCCGGCGAGTCGTCGGCGATGCCCACCCGGATGGGGCGCGCCGTCACGCGGCCCCCCTCCGCCGGGCGATCGCCGCGGCCACCTCGGCGGGCAGCCTCCCGGTCGCGCACTCGCGCTTGGTGAGGAAGGCGTCGGCGCCGGCCTGGAGGGCGCGGGCGCGGGCCGCCTCCTCCTCGTGCGCGGACACCACCAGCACCGGCACGGTCGCGCCGCCGTGCAGCTCGCGCACCGCCCTGGTGAGCTGCAGCCCGTCCATCTCCGCCATCGCCAGGTCGCAGATGACGGCGTCGTAGCGGGCGCGGCGGAGGTGCTCCAGCGCCTGCGCGCCCGAGGCGGCGAGGTGGACCTGGTAGCCGGCCGCCTCCAGGATGGCCCGGTGGAAGGCGCGCGCGGTGAGCGAGTCGTCCACCACCAGCGCGCGGCCCTCGCCCGCCTCCGGCATCGCCATCTCGCGCCCGGCCACCGCGGCCGCCACCCAGGCCGGCTCCAGCACCGGCAGCAGCGCCCCGCCCGCCAGCACCGCCAGCCCCTGGTAGGCGGCCAGCGACCGCACCTCCTCCGGCAGCACCCGGATGGACAGGTCCTGGTGCTCGCGCACCTCGTCCACCACCAGCGCGAAGCGGGTGCTCAGGTGGCGGGCCACCACCAGCGTCTGCTCCTCCAGCACCACCGGGTGCCGCACCTTGAGCAGGCCGCCCAGGTCCTGCAAGGGGACCATCTGGCCCTCCACCTCCACATGGAGCGCGCGGGCGGTGCGGTGCACGTGCCTGGGCTGAACGCGCGAGACGGTCTCCACCGAGACCACCGGCAGGCCCACCAGCGCGTCCCCCACCGCCAGGGGGAGCACCGGGGCGCTCCCGGTCCGGCTGGGGAGGACGAGGCGGATCTGCGTGCCCTGGCCGGCCACGCTCTTCACCGCCACCGTGCCGCCCAGCCGGCGCACCTGGGTGGCGACCACGTCCAGGCCCACGCCGCGGCCGGAGAGGTCCGAGGCGTCCTTCCGGGTGGAGAAGCCGGGCCGGAAGATGAGCTGCTCCAAGGTCTCCGGCGACAGCGCCTCCACCTCGGCGGCGCCGAGCAGGCCGCGCTGCACCGCGGTGGCGCGGATGGCGCGGTGGTCCAGCCCGCCCCCGTCGTCGCCCACCTCCAGGGTGAGCTGGTTGCCGCGCAGCTCGGCGCGGATGACCAGCGCCCCCACCCGCGCCTTGCCGGCGCGCTCGCGGGCATGAGGCGGCTCCAGGCCGTGGTCCACCGCGTTGCGCACCAGGTGGATGAGCGGGCCGCGCAGCTCGTCCAGGAGCCGCCGGTCCACCATCAGCTCGCCCCCCACGGCGGAGAGCTGGGCCTCCTTGCCG
>Ga0209382_10008328_pt1 | contig 13080 bp, 13 predicted proteins | sample SoiMetdeltSBSDD5_FD_187599 | JGI IMG/M metagenome (GOLD analysis project Ga0209382, IMG submission 187599) | Bulk soil microbial communities from a Populus tree surrounding site in Tennessee, USA - Soil MetaG P. deltoides SBSDD5 (SPAdes) (version 2) | ecosystem: Environmental > Terrestrial >... | reverse complement strand
TCGTGCACGTCGCGGATGACCTCGAGCATGCAAAGCGCGACAGGCAGCGTCGCATTCGTGGCAGCCTTTCCGGTCGACGTCTTGATGAAGTCCGCGCCGCCGGCGATGGCGAGGAGCGACGCGCGACGGATGTTGTCGTACGTGCCGAGCTCGCCCGTCTCGATGATGACCTTCAGATGCGCGCGGCTGCCGCATATCTCCTTGACCCGGACGATCTCGTCATAGACCTGTGCGTACCGACCGGAGAGGAAGGCGCCGCGGTCGATGACCATGTCGACCTCGTGCGCGCCAGCCTCCACGACCCAGCGGGTCTCATCGAGCTTGATCTCGAGCGGCGTCTGGCCCGAGGGAAACGCGGTCGCGACGGACGCGACCTTCACGTCGGTCCCGCGCGTGCGCTCGAGCGCGTAGGGCACGAGATTCGGGTAGACGCAGATCGCGGCGACCGAGGGGATCCCCGGGTCGCTGGGATCGGGTCGGATGCCTTTCGAGCTGAGGGCCGCGACCTTGCCCGGCGTGTCGGCGCCCTCGAGCGTGGTCAGATCCATCATGCGGATCGCCAGGTCCAGCGCGAACACCTTCGACTCGCGTTTGATCGAGCGTTTCGCGAGGACATCGGCGCGCTCCTCCAGCGCGACGGCGTCGACAGAGCCGAGACGCGGAAGCCGCGGTTCGAGTGGAAGCTCGAATCCGCCGGGGAGCGCGGGTGCTGTCGCCACATTGTTGAGGATATTCCGGTGCTGCAGGCGTCGCGGCCTGCCTAGTGAATAGCGGTCTGCGACACGAGCGCGCCCCGCTCGAACCCAACGTTCGGAGCGTTCAGCGCCGCGCCGATGAACGTCGCGTAGCTGGAGAGCACCTGCACGTGGGGTTCGCCGTACGCGCGCCGCCGCGCGGTCGCGACGACGAGGACCCCCGCGACCGCTTCGGCGATACCCGGGATCGGCACGATGATCGCGCCCTTCGCGTCCGGCACAGCGCGTCCGACCGCTCCGCTCGCGACGTCCCACGAGATCGAAGCGTGACGCTGCGTTTGTGCACGTACGAGCTCCCCGGCCATCTCGCGCTGTCCGACCACGCTACCCGCCGCGCCGGTCGCGGCCACGAGCTCGAGACCGCCGGTCGGCACGACGGCGTAGAGCAGCGCGGCATCGCCCGGCACGACCTCGAGCGCGCCCTCCGCCAGCAGTCGCAGCACATCGGGTGTCGGTCCTGCGGCCAGCGCCAGCGCGACCTCCGCGAGCGCGCCCAACCGCCGTCCGTGCGGATCGAACCGACCGCGGAGAAGGCGCATCGCGCCGAACCCGGCGCCGATCCCCATGAGCGCGAGCGCGCCGAGACCGTTGCCGCCCACGCGAAGGATCGGCTCGCCGAGCTCGTGGCCGGTTCCGGCCCAGAGCGCGAGATTCGCGAGGACCGCGAGGATCCCGGCGACCACTCCGAGCTCGGGTCCGAAGAGCGCGCCGGCGACCGCGACCGGGAGGAAGGCAAGGAGCGCCGCGGACGCGCCGAAGGCCGGTTCGAACACGAGGAACGCGCCCGCGTAGCCGACGAGCAGGATGCCCAGCGTCGCGATCGCGCGCTGCCGCCGGGCCAGGCCGCCGAACGCACGCGAGACGCCATGCGCGGTCACGACGATGCGCGCCGCCGCCGGTGGAGCCGGTGCCTCGGGCTTCGCCACGCGACGGACCTCGCCGAGGAGCGTTCTGAGCGGCGTGTCCTTCGGGACGAACGCCGCAACGCCCGCCCTGAGCGCCTCGTCGCGGATGCCTTCGTCGAGGGTGAACATGACCACGGCGATCTCGGGCGCATCCACGCGGAGCCGCGCGGCGACGTCGAGTCCGAGCGCGCCGGGCATCCGGTGGTCGAGGACGATCACATCTGGCCTGAGATCGGTGGCGATGCGAAGTGCTTCGGTCCCGTCGGTCGCCATGCCGACCGTCACGAGGTCGTCGCTGGCCGCGATGGCGCTGCGAAGGCCCTCACGGACCATCGGGTTGTCGTCGGCGATGATGAGTCGGATCTGCCTTTGCGCCGGTGCCGCCTTGGAGGGGACCTCGCGCGCGCGCTCCTGACGGGCGAGCGCGCGGTCGATGTCGGCGCGACCCGCATAGCCCAGTCCCATGAGGATCGTGCCCAGCGGAACGCGCTTCCCCTGGCGCAGGCGCTGTTCGGCCAGCGCCCGCTCAAGCTGTTGCGGCTCGATCACGCCGGCGTCTACGAGGAACAGCCCGAGGCCCGGGTCAGGTGTCGGCTGATCGAGAACGAGCTGGAGCATTCGCACGAGATCGAGGGGCCCGAACGGCTTCACGATGTACGCGGTCGCTCCCACCGCGCTCGCGAACGCGCGGCTCTCCGGATCATCGCGGGCCGTCAGCATCACGACCCGCACGTCTCGCGTCGCTCCGGTGCTTCGAAGCTCGCGGCACACGACGAAGCCGTCGCGCGCACTTCCTTCGAAGAGGACATCGAGCAGGACGATCTCCGGGTGGTCACGGCGGGCGACGGTCAGCGTCTCTTCCGGGGTCGTCGCCTCGAGCACGCGCCAGCCCTGGGCCATGAGTGTCACGCGGACCAGTGCGCGCACCGCCCGGTCGTCGTCCGCGACCAGCACGGTGGGCACGCGCGCGACCGGACGCTTGGCCTCGTCACTCACCGTGGTCACTGTCGTGCTTGCGCGGACCGTGGGTCAAGCCTGACTTTAGTGGCGGTCAATGAAATCGCCGAACGAACCGGTAACGGCGTAACTCATATGTCGAGCGTAGCCGCTGGCGCGTGCGGCTCAGACGACCGGCGACGTTCGTCACTCCACTCTGCACAGCGTGAAGGCACATCTTGCAGCGTTCGCGTTCCTGCTCACCGCGTGCGGTGGCACGACGGCGTCGGCCCCCGCATCGACGAACGGACCCCCTGCGCAGGAGACCATCGCCGTCTCGAGCCACACCGCTGCTCCTCGCCCAGGAGCGCACGCGGCGGCACCCGCGCTGATCGTGACTCCGGATGCGGCGGACCGGATCGATGCCCTGCTGGTGCGCCAAAGCGGACGAGCCGCGGTCGTCGTCGCGGGTGGCCGCTCCGGCGAGACGCTCTACGCGGTCGATGCGGACGAGACGGTCTTCGCGGCGTCCCTCTACAAGCTCGGCGTGCTGCTCGAGGCCGAGCGTCGCCTCGAGGCGGGAACGCTCCGGGCAGCGGATCCGATCACGGTGACCGCGGCCGATCAGTCGGAGAGCGGATCGTTCACCGCCACGGGGAGCGTGCTCACCGTCGACGAAGCGCTCGAGCGCGCGATCGTGCTCTCGGACAACGCCGCCGCACTCGCGCTGATCCGCCGGCTTGGGATCTCCCAGGTGCAGGCGACACTCGACCGCGAGGGGATCTATCTGCGCTTCACGGCCGATGGCGCCGTCACCACCGCAAGAGGGATCGCGACGTTCTTCGGAGAGCTGGTCCGAGGGTCACTTGTCTCACGTGAGGCGAGCGCCCGCATGCTGGCGCGTCTCTCGCGACAGCGGTCCGTGGACCGCTTGCCGGCGGCGCTCCCGGCGGGTGCGGTGCTCGCGCACAAGACGGGCAATCTCGGCTTCGCGACACACGACGCCGGGATCGTGACCCTGCCGGACGGTGCCCCGGTCGTGCTGGTGGTGCTGACGTGGGACTCCGCCGAGCAGGATGCGATCCGTCTCATAAGGGAGATCGCACTCTTGGCGTATCAAGGCCTCGCGCGGACGTAGACGCCCGACCGGCGCTCTCCTACGCTGCGAGGGCGGTGGATGTGGGGAGCCTGCGCAGGGCAGCGCTGATCGCGGCGGCGCCTCGGGTGCCAAAGGCAAGGCATCGCCATCACATCGTCATCGCGGCGGCGGGGATCGTTGCCCTCATCGCTCTCAACATCGCGCTGTACCTCGCCCCGATCGACTACCGGGCCCTCACGACGTTCGCATATGCGGGCGCTTTCTTCGTGTGCCTGGTCGCGAACGCGGTCGTCGCGATCCCGATCCCGTACATCCCGGTCATCGCGCACATCGGCGCCACCGCCGAGAGTCCTGCACTGGTCATCGCTCTGGCGGCACTCGGCTCGGTCCTCGGCGAGTCCGTCGCGTTCGTTGTCGGCCGCGCGGAGCAGGGCCTGGTCTCCGAGCATCCGCTCTACAAGCGACTGCATCGCCTCGCTGAGCGAAAGTGGCTCGCGGGCCTGGTGCTGTTCGGGTTGGCCGTGCCGCTCAACCCACTCTTTGACGTCGCGGGAGTCGCGGCGGGTGCCATGGGCATGCGTTACCGCGTCTTCTTCGTCGCGGTCTTCACCGCGCGGGTCGTGCGCATGGCGCTCATCGTGTGGCTCGGAGTGCTGCTAGGCCTGGGAGTGACCGACACCGACCTCGTGCAGTGATCGCCACGCTCGGGCCCGGCGTGCGTCGGGTCAGGGACCGTACCCGACGGGCAGCAGTGTGTCGCCCCGAGTTGTCAGGTAGTAGACCTGCCAGTGGTAATAGCCGCGATAAGCGTCCGGCTCAGCGCGCATCACCTCCGCGTACGCGGTGACCGCGCGGACGTACGGCTCCGAGTTGTTGTACCGGAATAGCGCGTTCGGCATGTCCGCCGGCGCGCGATTCGCGCGCAGATAACGCGCGGCGGCCCGGATCGCGTCGCGATTCGAATTGACATCGCCTTCGCCGTACGCGGCCCACGTGCCAGGCATGAACTGCATCGGACCCTGCGCGCCCGCGGTCGACACTCCGCGGATCCGGCCCATGCGCGTCTCGACGAGATGGATCGCGGCGAGGTACGACCAGTTGACACCGAACTCCACCTCGGCCTCGCGGTAGTAGCGGAGGAGCTCATCGAGCGGTGCGGGCTCGACGATGCGCCAGGCGGTCGGCAGATTCGGTCCGGGCACGACCGTCGACCGCAGGTCCGCTGTCGCGCTGAGGTTCTTCGTCGCGTACGGCTGAACGCTCGGCGGCAGCGCGGTGAGGACCGGCTCGCGCAGCTCGGGCCGCGCCGCGAGCGCGCGATAGATGCGCTGCTGCAGGTGGCCCATCCACGCGAGCTCCGCGCCGGTGACGCTCGCGTCGCGCACCGCGCGCTCTGCGGCCGCAAGCTGGACCGCGATCGCGACCGGCTCGGTGGGGACCGGCGGCGGCTCCTCGCGCGGTGTCGGCGTCGGCTGCGGACTGGCCGTCGCCGTCGGCACTGCCGTCGGGGACAGAGTCGGGGTCGGTGTGGGCTGGAGGGTCAGCGACGCGGCCGGCACCACGCTCGTCGGAGTGCACGCGGCCACGAGGGAGGCGGCACACAGCGACGCGGCGGCCCACCGCGACAAGGATCGAGCGCTGCCCACGCAGACCATCATCTCTTGAACGGACCGCCGACCTATCCGTTCTTCGGCCAGCGCCTCAGCGCGAGCAGGCGGCCGCACGTTTGCGGGGCGAGACTCCGACCTCGCGAGACCCCCACTTCCGGAGCGCGTCGATGGCCGGGCGAAGCTCGCGACCGCGCCCGGTCAGGGCATAGACCACCCGCGGCGGTACCTCGGCGTACACGGTGCGTGAGACCAGCCCCGCTGCCTCGAGCTCGCGCAGGCGCGCGGTCACCATCTTCGGGTTCGCGTGGATCAGCGCGCGCTCGATCTCGGTGAAACGACGCGGACCGGCGAGGAGTTGCTCGACGATGAGCAATGTCCACTTGTGGCCAACGATCTCGAGGGCGCGGGTGAGTTCTGTCACAGTGTGGTTACTTTACTATCCTCTACTTGCTAATTGCAAGCATGAGGAGTACGGTTGCCCCAAGAAAGAAGGGCATCTATGACGACACTCCTACAAGACAAGCCAACGACCCAGAACAAGCCGGCAACGGCAAACGACAACAGGACCACCGCTGCCGCCAACATGGCGACGATCAAGCAGTGGGTCGCGTCGATGGTCAAGGGCGACCTCGACCGCGCTCCGTACGCTGAAGACGCCGAGACCTCCGACCCGAGCGGCAAGTTCAAAGGCAAGAAGCAGATCGTTGACTCATTCAAGGTCTGGAAGACGGCCTTCCCGCAGGGCACAGCCGAAGTGACGAACCAGATCGCCATGGGCGACCACGTCACCTCCGAGGTCATCTACAAGGCGACGCACACCGGACCATTCGTCTCCCCGACGGGAACGATCCAGGCGACGAACAAGCCCGTCGTCCTGAAGACAGTGCTCATCACGACGTTCCGCAACGGTCTGATCCAGCGCGAGCGCACCTACTTCGACCAGACCGATCTCATGGCCCAGCTCGGCATCACCACGCAGCCGAAGCCCTAAAGCAACCTCGCGAGCGGACGAAGGAGCACCCGAAAGGGTGCTCCTTCTTTGCGCGTCGCCCAGGTCGTGCGCCGGTCTACATCGCGACGGGAAGCGTCAGCACGAACACGCTGCCGGCGCTCGAGCTGTCCACGAGCCGAAGACCGCCACCGTGACGCTCGGCGAGCCGCCGGCTGATGTGAAGGCCGAGGCCGGTACCCGGCACGTGACGGGTGCGCGTCGACCGGAAGAAGGGAGTGAACAGCATGCCCCGCTCACCTTCTGGAACGCCGAGGCCGTGATCGGCGATGCGCACCAGCGCCTGATCCCCCTCGACCGCGAGCGAGACCTCGATCGGGTCGCCGGGGCCGCTGTACTTGACCGAGTTGCTCAGCAGGTTGTCCAGGATCTGCGCCACTCGCCCGGAGTCACCCCGCACGGGCACGTTGCCAGTCGGCCGCCGCAGGCGGATGCGTGGCGTCGCTTCGTAGTCGTGCCGCGCGATCGCCTCGACCACCGCACCAGCGAGATCGAAGGCAATGACCTTGAGGGTGAGGGCGTTGGACGAGAGCCGCGCGTGATCCAGCAGCTCGGTGAGCATGGCCGACATCCGGTCGGCCTGCGCGATCGCGGTGTCGATCGCCACGCGCTCCTTGACCGCGTCGCGCCCGATCTGCCGGCGCGCGAGCTGTGCCTGCCCGCGGATCACGGTGAGCGGGGCGCGCAGCTCGTGGACCACCATGCCGATGAGATCCATGTCGGGCCAGTCGGCCGCGAGCTGGCCGACATCGGGGAACACCGTGATCGCATCAGCCGCCGCGGCGATTCCCTCGACGGCGCTCTTGACCGTCGCCAGAAATTCCTCGATGACGAAGGGCTTGCTCACGATCCCCGCGAAGCTCGCGGCACGGCTACGCCGCGACGTGTTGGCGTCGGCCTCGGCCAGCGCGGCGCCGTCGGCCGTGAACATCACCACCGGCAGGGTCGGATGGGCTCGGCGGATCGCGGCGGCGTCGTCCCAGGTGCGGCTGGCGCCGGTCGATCTGATCTCGCCGTCGAGGATCACGCAGCGCGGCTGCCAGCGGTCGACCGCCGCACCGATGAGAGCGTGATCCGCGATGGTCACCGGGTGATAGCCGGCGTGGGTCAGCAGACCGCCAACGAACTCGCTCAGGGCGGCGTCGTCCTCGACCAGCAGCACGTTTTGGGCGGACATGCTCACCTCCGGCAGGCACGCAAAGCTGGCCCGGCCTTCCCCACGTGACTGAAGACGCATCCACCCTCGCAGGACGCACGTCCGACGGCATGACGGTTTCGTAACGGTAAGCGGCTTGCGCGAGGGTCAGCCCGGCTACACCTCGAGCTTCGCCTTGGCGTCCGGCCCGGGTACGAACCGGTAGCCGGTGCCGGGGACCGTTTCGATGTACCGAGGCTTGTGCCAGTCGTTCTGCAGCTTCGCCCGCAGCGCGCGCACGTGCCGGTCGACGACGTTGCTCTCGATGACGAAGTCGGTGCCCCACAGAGCGTCGAGGATCTGCTCGCGGGTGAGCACGCTGCCGGCGTTCGCGGCCAGGAGATACAGCAGTGCCTGCTCGAGCGAGGTGAGGTGCAGCTCGTGATCGCCGGCGAGCACCTTTCGGTTGAGAACGTCGATCTCCAGATCTCCGATCCGAAGACGTGGCACGAGCTCGCCTGCCTTGCCATGCGTACGGCGGATCACCGCGCGTGCGCGAGCGACGAGATCGTCGGGAACGAAGGGAACACCGATGTAGTCGTCCGCGCCACGTTCGAACGCATCGAGCTTTCCGCGAAGGTCACTGCGGCGGGTCAATGCGATCACGCCCACCGGGCCACCCGCGCGCGCATCGTCGATCAGCTGGATCCCGGCGCCCGCCTCAAGATCGATGTCGAGAAGAAGCAGGTGGGGTTTCCAGTCGGCGAGCGCGAGCCTGGCGTCGTTGACCGTGCCGGCCGAACGCCGGACGTAGCCACCGTGCCCCAGGGTCAAGTCGATGGTGTTCGCCAGCGCGTGGTCGTCGATCACCAGGAGCACCCGGACAGCCCGTTCAGAATCTCTCGCCGCAGGTGCAGCGGGACGCGCCCGTGCCATAGAGCCGATATTACCGCTGGCTTTCATAGATCCGGACGCCCAGCGAGCGGCTCAGTGGCAGCCACTCACGCGGTTCCGCTCTCCGCGCCGCCCCGTCGTCGGTGCCGAGGAGCGTCAGGAGACCGGCGTAGGTCCCGACCGGTAAGCCGATCCAGAGGAGGCCCACGCGTTTCGAGCTGGTTCCGTCCGACACCTCCGGCGCCTTCGGCTCGGACGGTTCGGCCGCCGCGTTACTGATACCAGATTCGGTCACGGCAAGCCGGTAGTAGGTCGGCGGACTTTCGGAGCGCTCGGTGATCCGCGGCCCGTACTGCCGGACGGGCTGCCAGCTGGCCACGAGAGGATCGAGTTCGGCGCGTTGCAGTGGATCGCCTTCCGGCTGCTCTCCCGAATGCAGACCGCGAACGATCGCGACATCGCGGCCATCGTCGATGCTCGTGAGCAGCGGAATGGGAGGCTCTACCCCCTCCGCGAAAGCCGCGACGATGCGCGCCGCCTCGCCGGCGGTGTCGGCGGCGTGCAGCCGGAATTCCTGGAGAACAAGCGCGTTGATGGGACCGGCGGTCGGCATGTCACGAACATTGACCCTCGGCGTCTCTCAGGTCATGACCCGGGCGTCATGACCGGCGTGGTCCGCTGATGACGGTCTCGTCATGACGGATCGGTAATGACCGTCTAACCAGCCACCGTCATCGTTACGCGAGCCTGATTTAACTGCCACCCCAACCCCTCCCCACAGCCGCCGCGGCTCGCGTCGCGACCTCTCGTAGGCGAGACGCGAGCCCGGCGGCAAGCCCTCCGACGACCTCTGTCGTCGATGTGACCTCAGTCGGCGAGCGCGAAGAGATACGCGGCGTGCGAGGCGACAGCGCCGTCCCAGTCGCTGACCTTCGGATTCGACGGCTCGATAACGAAGTACTCGTCGGGCGCGTGCGCGCCGCTGCCGTGGCCGAGGCCGAAGTGCCCCGCGGCGAGTCGTAGCGGCTCCGCCGTGAAGGCGTAGCCCGGATAGCTCCCGGCGATGCGCGGCATGACGGCTGGCTCGATGCCGGCGCGACGCAAGACCGCGAGCTGCGCCTGGATGAGCGGCGCGTCGAGGGCGGTATCGGTCGGATCGTAGCCGCCACTCGGGTTCACTTCGATATCGCCGAAGCCGTGCTTCGAGAGGTGCGCTCTCAGCTGCGCGAGCGCGCGCTCATAGGTCATGTCCGGGACGAGGCGCAGGTCGAGCTTCGCGACCGCCTTGTGCGGCAGGATCGTCTTTCCGCCGGGCCCGGTGTAGCCAGCCACCAGACCCTCGATGTTCACGGTCGGCGCGAAGAGGAACTGCTCCAGCGAGTCGCGCCACGACTTGTCGTGTGCCCAGCGCGTTGCCGCAAGGAGCGACTTCGCCGTCGGCTCCGAGAGGCGCTCAGCGGCCGCATCGAGCAGCTTCTTCTGCTCCGGCGAGGCGGGTCGCGCCTCCTGGCCGAAGCCATCTATCGCTGGATCCCCGTCCCCGTTAACGAGCGTCGCGAGAGCCTGCACGAGATGAAAGGCGGGACTGTCGAGCCGGGCGCGGTTCGACGAGTGGACGTCTTTGCCGGGCCCGCGTCCCCATCTCTCGCCGCTCGACACGAGCTCGACCTCGATGACGCCTTTCGCGCCGAGGAGCACGCTCACATTGCCATCGGGGTCCTGGCTCGCCGCGGGCATGACCACGCCGACGGTGCGCCTGAGCGCGGCGGCGACATCTGGGTGGTTCACGACCTGACGGATGTGTGGCGAGCCGATCTCTTCCTCGCCCTCCGCGACGAGGACCAGGTTGACGGGCAACTTTTTCCCGGCGCCGTGGATGGCGTGGAGCGCCGCGAGGAACGCGGCCTCCGGGCCCTTCTGATTCACCGCACCGCGTCCCATCACGACTTTTCCGAAGCCAGGCTTGTCCACGATCGCCGCATCCCATGGAGGCGACGACCATTCCGCCGGATCCGCCTGCTTCACGTCGTACATGAAGTAGAGCCCGAACGTCCGCGGGGCGCCTGCGTCGAGTGTGGCGAACACCGCTGGATGTCCATCCGTGTCGATGCGCGTCGCCTGCTGGAACCCGGCCTCGCGCGCCATGCGCATCATGAGCGCGCAGCCTTCGTCCATGCCGCGGTCCTCCGCGGCGATCGCTGGATTCCTTATCCAGTGCTGGAGCCGCTGGATGCTCTCGTCGTGACGCTTCTCGATCTCCGAGCGGACGGCGGCGAGGTCGCCGGACAGGATCGCGTCGGATGATCGCGTCACAGCCATCTGGCGGTACATGATGCCCCTACTCGCACCGGCGTTCCGTTCACCCAGTCGTTACCTTTCGAGGTCGACGATGCCGAGCAGGAGCGAACGACGTGGACGCCGGTCCGAGACCAGAGAGGAGATCGCGGACGTAACCACGATCGAGCAGGTCCTGACGCTGCTTGCAGCGACGCCGGCGCGCATCGCCGCCGCCACGCGCGGTCTGACGGAAGCTGAGCTGCATCGCTCGCCAAAGCGCGGCGAATGGTCGGCGAACGAGGTGCTCGCCCACGTGCGAGCGTGCGCCGACGTGCGTGGTGAACCCATCCGCACGATCCTCGCCCACGACCACCCGACGTTCCGCGCGGTGAATCCGCTCACATGGATCAGGAAGACGGACTACCTCGGCCTGGAGTTCGGGCCATCGCTGCGCTCCTTTACGAAGCAGCGCGCCGATCTATTGGCGCTCCTGAGGCCGCTGCCGGCAGCAGACTGGTCCCGTGCGGCGACGGTCACGGGAGCAGGGGCGGCACTCGAGCGGACGGTGCTCTTCTACGCCGAGTGGGTGGCTCGCCATGAGCGGCCGCACGTCAAGCAGGTCGAGCAGATCGCGACGACGATGCACGGCAAGCGACCGAGAGGTGGGACGGGTCGCCGCTAGACGCTGTGAGGCTGGCGTCCGGCCTTCGCGAGAAGACGGGCGCTCATCACCGTGGCGCCGACGGCGATGAGGCCGAGGGCGATCAGGAGGTTACGTGCGTCGCCATCGCGGTCCGGTCGACGACCATCGCCGTCGTCGTCCAGAGGTCCGCGGCCCGACGATCCACCGCCACCCGGCTGAGGCTCGAGCTCCTCGGCCGCGGGCGCGGCCGGCGGCGTCACGTCATCAATGATGCGGCGCGGGCCGTGAGGCGGCTCGGGTCGCTCGTGTCTTCGACGACGCGCCGGGCGAACGCGCGCGGGAGACCGCGCGGGCTTTGTCTTCGTGTGCTCGTCCATACGTGAATGGTAAGAGGGCGGGGCCAGTCGCCGGCGCCACATCGCCGCGGGTCAGCTCGCGTCGCCGGGGCAAGCCTGCCGTAAAGCGCGCTAGGTCTTGACCACGTAGGTGTTCGCTATCTTGTCGTGCCAGCCCTGCTTGTGTGCGTCGAAAGCGGCCCAGATGACGCCGATGAGGAACACCGCGCACGAGATGATGAATCCGATGAAGCGCAGGAACGCGCCGCCGTAGTCGAGGTAGGAGCCGTCGGTCTTCACCACGCGGATGTTGAGTGCGCGGCTTCCGAGAGTCTGTCCCTTTCCGGCCGCGGACCAGAAGTACGTGAAGTACACGGCTTGCAGGAGAGTCGAGAATCCCTGGGACTGACTGCTCGCGGGGTCGCCCCCGAGGATGGCCGAGAGGGCCGCCGCGATGATCCCTATCCCGATCGCGTCGATGATGATCGCGAGCGCCCGCGTCCCCCAGCCGGCTTTCTCTGTTGATACCGCAGGCACTGTCGTTGCGGACATACGGACCTCCTTCCCCAGGCGCGCAGTCTAGGCGCGACGACGTCGGGCTCAGCGACCGGCCGCCGCACCGAGTTCCTATGCTGGCCTCGGAGGCTCCGCAGGTGAGCGAACGCGACGATGCGGCAAGACCGCATAAGCCGGTGATCCCGCCAGACATGAAGGCGTTCAATCGCGCTCTTGTCGAGGAATGGCGAGCGAACAACGGGCGGCTCAGCGGCCGGATGGCGGGGCGGAACCTCATCCTGCTGACCACGACCGGCGCTCGTTCCGGCGAGCCGCGCACCGTCGTGCTCAGTTTTGGCCGGCACGGCGGGAACATCGTCGCCATCGCCTCCAACAACGGCGCGGCGTCGCATCCCGCTTGGTACCGCAACCTGCTGAGGCGCCCCACGGCGACGGTCGAGCTCGGACCGGACAGATTCGCTGTGCGCGCCAGGACCGCCAGGCCAGAGGAGCGCGCCGCGCTCGCGAAGGTCGTGCCGTACCTCGAAAGCCAGCAGCAGCTGACCGAACGCGAGATCCCGATCGTCGTCCTGGAGCGGGTCGAAACCTCGCCGCGCTAAATCTCAGCGCGCCGCTTTCTTCACGAGCGCTGCGATCTTTGCCTCATCGGCGGCAGTCAACTTCGTCAGCGCGTAGGAGGTCGGCCACATGTTGCCGTCGTCCAAGCTCGCGTTGTCGTTGAAGCCGAACGTGGCGTACCTCGCCTTGAACTTGGCCGCGTCCTGGAAGAAGAAGATGGCCTTGCCATTCTTGGAGTAGGCAGGCATGCCGTACCACGTCGTCGGCTGAAGCGTTGGCGCGTTGGCCTTGACGATCGCGTGGATGCGCTTGGCCATGCCGCGGTCCGGCTCCTTCATCGCTGCGATCTTCGCCAGCAGCGCCTTCTCGCCCTCCAGACCGCGCGCGGCGGCCTTCTGATCTTCGATG
>Ga0209382_10008325_pt1 | contig 13083 bp, 12 predicted proteins | sample SoiMetdeltSBSDD5_FD_187599 | JGI IMG/M metagenome (GOLD analysis project Ga0209382, IMG submission 187599) | Bulk soil microbial communities from a Populus tree surrounding site in Tennessee, USA - Soil MetaG P. deltoides SBSDD5 (SPAdes) (version 2) | ecosystem: Environmental > Terrestrial >... | reverse complement strand
GTTGTTGTGCTTCGAGCACAAGTGTTTCACCTGTGTGCCTTTTAAGTTCGAGCGCATTATAAATTTCAGGAAGCTTACCGTCGAACTGCACGTCTACCACCGCCCCGATGATCTGCTTTATCTTACCAACGTTTGGCATAATTAGAATAGATTTTCTGAAGTTGCTAAATGCCTGAATCTGAATTAATTCAATTAATACAGGGCTTTCAATTTCGCGTGCAAAGGTAAGGTACGTGGCTTGAATCCTGAACAAATCAGCAAAAAAATTACTGCTACATTTGTCGAAAACCTACATGCAGTTGACGGAGGTTACGGACGATCACCTGGCAAAGCGGTTCCTGCAGGTGAACGTAATTATTAATAGAAATGATCCCAACTATATTCGGCCCCTCGATAAAGACATTAACGATGTTTTCGATAAACGCAAAAATAAGGCCCTGCGTCATGCGGAAATAACCCGCTGGATCCTTGAAGATAATAATGGTCAGCTCATTGGCCGCGTAGCAGCTTTCGTAAATAGGAAATACAGAAATCGCGGCGACGACATGCAGGTGGGAGGTATCGGTTTTTTTGATTGCATATTCAACCACGACGCCGCTGCGATGCTGTTAGATGTTGCAAAACATTGGCTTATGCAACGTGGAATGGAGGCAATGGATGGCCCAATTAATTGCGGTGAGCGCGACCGGTGGTGGGGATTGCTTGTCCACGGGTTCGAACCACCGCCGTATTGTTTGAATTATAACCAACCTTATTATCAAGAACTTTTCGAACAGTACGGATTTAGAAAGTTCTACAATCAGCTCTGCTTTTCCCTTAAAGTGAAGGACCCACTTCAGCAGAAATTTTTTGACCGGCACGCATTGATTTCAAAAAATACTGATATCAGCGCAAGACACATCAGAAAACGCGAGCTTGAGAAATTCGCAGCAGACTTTGTAAAAGTGTATAACAAGGCATGGGCAGGCCATGGTGGAATGAAAGAAATCAAGACTGAAATGGCCATAAAAATGTTCAGGCAGATGAAGCCAGTGATGGATGAAAAAATCGTGTGGTTCGCGTATGAAAAAAATGAACCGATCGCAATCTGGATAAACCTGCCAGACCTGAATCAGTGGTTCAAATATCTCAATGGTAAATTCAACCTCCCTGCCAAGCTCAAATTTTTGTGGGTAAAGAAAACAAAAAGGTGCAGCAAGTTTACAGGCCTCGTATTTGGCATTGTGCCCGAGTGGCAGGGAAAAGGTATTGACGCTTATATGATCGTTGAAGGCGCGAAAGTTATACAGGGTCAACACCTTTATGACGATTATGAAATGCAGTGGATCGGCGAATTCAATCCCAAGATGGTGAATATTGCCACTTCACTTGGAACATACAGAAGCAGAACACTTATCACATACAGGTATATTTTCGACAGAACGAAGGAGTTTCGGGAACACCCTGCGTTCTAAGAGGCAGAACGCAGAAGGCAGCGTTAATTTTGACTTCGACCCTCTCCCTTCTGCCCTCTGCCTTTTGCCTTTTACTTATCTTCGCTCCCATGGAGAACTTCATTGTTTCAGCCAGGAAATACCGTCCCCAGACTTTCGATACGGTAGTAGGTCAGAGCCATATCACAACAACGTTAAAGAATGCGATAAAGAACCAGCAGCTTGCTCATGCATTCCTCTTTTGTGGACCACGTGGTGTAGGCAAAACAACATGTGCCCGAATACTAGCAAAAACAATCAACTGCGAAAATGTGCAGCCCGATGGTGAGGCGTGCAATGAATGCCATTCATGTATTTCTTTCAACGAAGGCACCTCATTGAACATTCACGAACTGGATGCCGCAAGCAATAACTCAGTTGATGATATCCGCAGCCTCGTAGACCAGGTCAGGTTTGCCCCGCAGGCGGGCAAATACAAGGTGTATATTATTGATGAAGTGCACATGCTAAGCTCATCAGCATTCAATGCGTTTCTTAAAACACTTGAAGAGCCACCCCCATATGCGATCTTTATCCTGGCAACAACTGAAAAACATAAAATCCTTCCCACGATACTGAGCCGTTGCCAGATATTCGACTTCAGGCGCATAACCATCAGCGACACAGTTGAACACCTGCAGGAGATCACAAAAAAAGAAAAGATCAAAGCCGATAAGGCGGCATTGCAGGTTATCGCCCAGAAAAGTGAGGGATGCATGCGCGACGCGTTAAGCATTCTTGATAAAATTGTAAGCTTTACAAATGGCGAAGTAAACTATCAGCATACTCTTGAACATCTTAACATCCTCGATGCAGACTACTACTTCAAATTGATTGATTGCATGCTTCACCAGGATCTGGCCGGTGCAATGCTCCTGTTCGATGATATAATGAGAAAAGGATTCGAAGAAGATCTGGTGCTTAATGGTTTCTCCGAATTCATCAGAAATCTGCTTATATGCAGGGATGAGAGAATTGCGGGACTGCTGGAAGTAGTTGAAAGCTTCAGGGAAAAATATATTTCAACCGCAAAGAAAACAGACACAGGTTTTCTGGTAAGTGCTCTGAATATTCTGAATGAAACAGAGATCAATTACAAATCGGCAAAAAACAAAAGGCTGCATGTTGAACTTGCGCTGATACGTTTAACCTATCTCTTGCAGGCTATTGAATTGTCGTCGGCCCCGGATGGTCTGGCTAAAAAAAAACTGGTTGACATAGCAAAGCCCGTAGCTTTTAAAAACATTCCTGCGATAAGGCCCGTATCAAAGCCCGCAGAAAAAATCGTTGAACCAAAACTCGTAATTGAACAACCCTTTCATAAAGAGCCGGCTCAACCGGCGATTTCCATTCGGGAAGAAAAGGAAGTTAACAATCCGCCGGTTGAACCCGAAAAAAGTAGTAGTACGTCGGTGAAATCAGCGCAGCTGGAAAAATTAAGGAAGCAGATTGCTGAAAGGGCCAGCTCAGCTGAAAATGCGAAAACAATTGCCCTGCAACAGGATAAATTGCAGGAAGCCTGGAATGAATACACAAATTTACTGAGAGAAAACAAAAACCCCGCTGCCCAAAGCTTTGAACTGGCTCAACTGCGAATTCTCAGCGATTCGTCATTTGAAGTAATCACAAACAATAATCTGGAGCATAAATTTATAGAGCAGGAAAAAAGAATATTGTCCGAACATCTGCAAAACACCTTTGCGAATAAGCTGCTTAACTTCACAGTGACCATCACGGATAATCCCGTTGAATTAACACCTCGTGAAAAAACTCTTTCGAAGAAAGATCAGTTTCTTATGATGACTGAACAGTATCCAATGATCAAAGAACTGAAGGACAAACTAAAGCTCGACCTCGACTATTGAAACCATAATGGTTGGCAGCTTGCGTTTCCCTTCATTTTAACTAATTTCACCCCTCAAATTGAATATCTTATATGGCTGAAGTGATATTAATGCCCCGATTGAGCGACACGATGACGGAAGGTGTAATTGCGGCGTGGCATAAGAAGGTGGGAGATAATGTAAAAAAAGGCGATTTGCTCGCTGAAGTGGAAACCGACAAGGCGACGATGGAACTGGAAAGCTACAAAGATGGCACACTGCTGCACATCGGTACTGATAAAGGAGGAAAGCTGCAGGTAAACGACCTGCTCGCGATAATTGGAAATAAAGGAGAGGATATCAGCGGACTCCTGAAAGAAAATGGTGCTGCCGGCGCTGCTAAGGCTGAACAGCCAAAAGCGGAACAGCCTAAAGAGGAACCTAAAAAAGAACAGCCAAAGAAAGAAGCACCACAGGCAGCTTCAGCGCCCGCGATGGATATTTCAAAGATGCAGGAAGTGATCCTTATGCCGCGGCTAAGCGATACGATGACGGAAGGCGTGATTGCCGCATGGCATAAAAAAGTTGGCGATCAGGTGAAGAAAGGCGAAGTGCTCGCGGATATCGAAACAGATAAGGCAACAATGGAGCTGGAGAGTTACAAAGAAGGTAAGCTCTTATATGTGGGTGCTAAAGAAGGCGAGAAGATCCAGGTAAACGACCTGCTCGCGATAATTGGCGGTGATAAGGTTGATGTAAATAAAATTGTGGCTGCAGCAAAAAGCGGTGGCGCTGCGCAACCCGCACCTACCGACAAGGAAGTACGCACTCCGGCTGAATCAAATGCCGAACAACTCGCTGTTGAAAGCCGCTCAAAAGAAGCAACACCAAACGAAGAACCGGGTGAAGCACCGAAAGATGGTGACACGCGAATTAAAGCGTCTCCTCTCGCGCGAAGACTCGCTGCAGAAAAAGGCATTGATATTTCTCAGGTTCAGGGTAGCGGCGATAATGGAAGAATCACTAAGAAAGATATCGACAATTTTGTTCCTTCCAAAAAAGAAGCGCCTGCGCCAGCTGCCGCTCCTCAGCCTTCAAAAGCTCCCGCAGGAGAAGTGAGCTTCGAAGATGTTCCGGTTTCACAGATGCGAAAGATCATTGCAAAACGACTCGCAGAAAGCAAGTTCAGTTCACCGCATTTTTATCTGACCATCGCGGTGGATATGGACGCCGCTGTAGCAAGCAGAACAAGACTGAACGAAGTATCGCCTGTTAAAATATCCTTCAACGACATCGTGCTAAAAGCATGTGCGGTTGCTCTTAAGCTTCATCCTAAAGTGAACAGCAGCTGGATGGGCGACAAGATCCGTTACAACCATCATGTTAACATCGGTGTTGCAGTGGCAGTGGAAGAAGGCCTGCTTGTTCCGGTAGTGCGTTTTGCTGATGCGAAATCGCTCTCGCAGATAGCTAATGAAGTAAAGGAGTTTGCAAAGAAAGCGAAAGATAAAAAACTGCAGCCTGCAGATTGGGAAGGAAATACGTTCACGATTTCAAATCTCGGCATGTTTGGAATTGATGAGTTCACTGCTATCATTAACCCGCCTGATGCATGCATACTTGCCGTAGGCGCAATACAACAGGTGCCCGTTGTAAAGAATGGTGCCGTAGTGCCGGGAAATATTATGAAGCTAACTTTAAGCTGTGATCACCGGGTAGTTGATGGAGCTACCGGTGCCGCATTTTTACAAACATTGCAGGGACTGCTTCAGGAGCCATTGAGAATGCTCGTATAATTAAAGGTTGTTACTCCAATCTTTCGATAGAACGAAAGATATCGCCTTGCACAATTCTTCAAATTTATTTGGCTTGGTAAGAAAATGAGCGGCACCTAGTCGTGTCGTTTCTTCGATATCCCTTTTTTCGGAAGATGTTGAATAGATAATTACCGGAATATTTGCAAGATGGGCTTCTTTTTTTAGCTCAGCAAGACATTGCTTTCCATTTAACCTCGGCATGTTCAGATCGAGAAAGATTATGTCGGGCATGTTGATCTTCCGGTTTTTTAAAAGGTCCAGTGCCTCTTCACAGGTTGAGACCGACATGCACCTGATGGATTTATCCACCTCGTTTACAGCCTCTGTGAAAAGAACCTGATCATCAATGTCATCATCCACAATAAAAAAGGTCCGCGATGTGTTCATTACATGCAATATGAATAAAAAAAAGCACATGAGTGAAAAATATACGCGGCTTGACAATCCCGTTAAAAAGCGTGATTTTTGAAATAAATCCGACGTCCTGACAATGAAGTATTTTCGAATATACTTTCCTGTTCTATGCATACTTTTGGCCTGCTCCTGTAAGAAAGTTGTAGAGGATCAAAAGAGGCAGGCCGCTATGTCGTTTATTACGAACGGCCACTGGAAGGTTGAGTCGTACCTTGTAGATACTGCTTCAATTACAGCAGAATTCGAAGGTTATAAATTCAAGTTCAACGAAAACGGCACCGTTATCGGCGACAATGGCAGCACGTCCGCTTCAGGCACCTGGGTAGCAGAGGTAAGCGATTATTCAATAACGTCGAACTTCCCTGATGCCGGCGATCCCATACAAAAGCTGAATGGCCACTGGATAATTAAAGATAGCGGCGTAACGTTCGTTAAGGCCGAACTTTCAGCCAATGGTACGGTTATGCATCTTCATCTTGTGAAAGTGCCATAAAATGTTTTATTGATAATCAACAACTTAATCGTAAAACCACTTAATTTCGAAGGAAATCTACGCATAACCACTTATATCGGTCCGTTATAGCTGATATCGGTTACATGTTTGTTAAAATTTAACTATATGTATCCGAACCGGGACAAGGAAAATTGCGTAATCATTTGTATAATTGTAGTAGAAGGAAAAATATCATCGTAGATGAAGATACTTTACGTTTTATCCTTTGTGGTTCTTACTTCTTTGGCGGCCCTCGGACAGTCGGCACCACTTCCTGCATCCGGAACCCAGCCTGATACAAGGATCATCAAATTTTATCCCAACCCGGCAACCTCAATTATAAACATCGACTTTACAAACGGCTACGAAAAAAACTGCAGTTTCCAGATATACAGCTTCGTGGGCAAAAAGGTTTTTGAAATGAACAACCTCAGCCCGAAAACCAAAGTAAACCTCAACGATTTCTACAGGGGCATTTACATCTTCCAGCTTCGCGACAGAAACGGAAAGGTCATAGATTCAGGAAAGTTCCAGGTTTCCAGATGATCATACGACATTTTGACCTCAAAATTCGGCTTGGCAACATTATTGACACGCTTAACTTTGCCGACAATTTTAAGCTATGAATGAAAATGTTTATCCGGAAGAGCAGAATAGCGAAGAGCTAAATGGTGCCCAACAGGCTACAGCGGAGGGACCTGCCGGGAACGACAATGTACCGGGAGGCGTAGATAACGATGTTGAAATTCTCAATAACCAGATTGCTGAGTTAAAAGACAAATACCTTCGGCTGGTGGCCGATTTCGATAATTTCAGAAAGAGGTCTGCAAAGGAAAAACTGGAAATAATCCAGACGGCTTCCAAGGATCTGATAACAACACTTTTGCCTGTGCTTGACGACAGCGAGCGTGCTGAAAAACAAATGCAGGTGACGCAGGATATTGAAGCCATCAAGGAGGGAGAAAAGCTGGTATTCGCCAAGCTGCGGAATACATTGCAGTCTAAAGGACTTAAGGCCATGGAAACGATTGGCCAGGATTTTAATCCTGAATTTCATGAAGCGATCACCGAAATTCCCGCTCCAAATGATAGCCTGAAAGGCAAAGTGCTCGATGAAGTAGAAAAAGGATATTACCTGAATGATAAAATAATTCGTTTCGCCAAAGTAGTGGTGGGAAAATAATGTCATTACACAATACAATGTCAAAAAGAGATTATTACGAAGTTCTTAATGTACAAAAATCTGCTTCTGCTGATGAGATAAAAAAGGCTTACCGGAAGGTGGCCATGCAATATCATCCCGATCGTAATCCAGGCGACAAGGCCGCGGAAGAAAAATTCAAGGAAGCTGCGGAAGCATACGAGGTATTGAGTGATTCCGAAAGAAAAGCTCAGTACGATAGGTTTGGCCATGCAGGTATGCGCGGAAATGGCGGTGGAGGACATTACACCAACATGGAAGATATCTTCAGCCAGTTCGGCGATATATTCGGCGACAGTGGCTTTGAGAGCTTTTTTGGAGGAGGAAGAAGGTCATCGGGAAGAAGTCGCGGCACACGTGGAAGCAATCTGCGCGTAAAGATCAAAATGAACTACGAAGAGATTGCAAAAGGTGTCACCAAACAGATAAGGGTTAAAAAACACGTTTCCTGTAATGTGTGTAACGGGTCAGGAGCAAAAGATAAAAACAGCATTCAAACGTGCTCCACCTGCGGCGGTAGCGGACAGGTAAGAAAGGTGAGCAACACTTTCCTTGGACAAATGCAAACTGTTACTACCTGCCCGTCATGTAACGGTGAAGGCACCACGATCACACATAAGTGCGGTAACTGTAAAGGCGAGGGAAGAGTTTATGGTGAAGAGACGGTGAGCATTGATATTCCAGCAGGCGTGCAGGAGGGAATGCAATTAAGTGTAGGAGGAAGAGGTAATGCAGGTGAGCGGGGAGGACCTAATGGCGATCTTCTGATACTTATTGAAGAAGAGCCGCATCCTGAACTTCACCGCGATGGAATTAACGTTGGTCATGAATTATATATATCCTTTACGGATGCAGTTTTTGGTACACAGGTGGAAGTACCGACGATAGATGGAAGGGCGAAAATTAAGATTCCTTCAGGCACGCAAAGCGGAAAGATATTCAGGCTTAAAGGAAAAGGTTTCCCTGCTGTAAACTCATATGAAAAAGGTGATCAGCTGATATCTGTGAATGTTTGGACCCCGCAAAATCTTACCGCAGAAGAAAAAGCAATGCTTGAAAAACTCACACATTCCACTAACTTTCAACCGCACCCGGAGAAATCTGATAAAAGCTTTTTTGATAAGGTGAGGGAGATGTTCAGCTAGTGCCGCAGCATACTAAAGAAACTTCTTTCTCCTTTTAGAATAAATCTTCTTAGCCTTCTCCATAATAAGAATAAACTCCTTTTGCGCGGGATCAGACTTGTCGTAAGATTCGTTGGCGGCAATAATGGCTTCATTCCACGTAACCTGTTTTGAATATACCGACTCCCTAAGCAAAGACCCAAACAACGCCACTGCAGTAGCAAAGCGGTAACTTTGCGGAAGCTCACCGAACGGTATGTAATTGTACGCAACCTTAAATGCCGACCATCTCTTCAACGAATCGCCCGGAAGATTGTAATTCACTGTTACTTCAGCCACATTTTTATTGATCGTATGGATGGTGCCGGAATTCTGAAGCGCCGTAGCCAACGAGCTACCTGGAATTATTTCGAACATTGCAATCATTGAATGACCGGAACCAACTTCACCACCTTCCATTTCCATGATAGAATCATTCAACGCGTTTTCTTTGTTGTCGAACCCGATAAGCCTGTATTCCTTTATGTACTCGTAGTTAAAACTAATATTCAAAGATGCGGCGTCGGCCACTGAATAAAGATTCTGTGTAAGTTCTTTAACAAGTACCTTTTCAGCTTCAGCTTCATTATCGAGATATGAAAAATTGCCATTGCCCTTTTTCGCAAGCACCTCCAGCTTCGAATCTTTGTAATTACCCATACCCACCCCAAGGCATGTCAGGTAGATCCCCGTTTGCTGATACGAAGTGATAAGGTTTTCAAGTTCTTCCTCCGATGTTTGTCCCACGTTGAAATCGCCATCTGTCGCCAGGATAACGCGGTTATTGCCCCCTTTAATAAACTGGCTTTTTGCAACCCGGTAAGCAGACAGAATGCCTGATTGTCCTGGTGTTGCTCCGCCCGGATTAAGATCTTCAATCGCCTTCCTGATTTTCTCTTTCTCTTTTCCTGAAGTTGGCGGGAGCCACACACCTACTGTACTGCCATATACCACTATTGAAATAGTATCTTTCTCGCGCAGATTATCAACAAGTAATTTAAAAGCCGACTTCAGTAATGGCAACCTGTTCGGCAGGTCCATCGATCCCGAAACATCGATAAGAAAAACGAGATTGCTCTGTGGAATCTGTTCCGGGTCGAGTTTTTTTGCGCATACCTGCAAAAACAATAACTGGCTTTGGCCGTTCCACGGGCAATCACTGATATACGAATTGAATCCGAATACACTATCGGCTACCGGCTTGGTATAACCGAAATTGAAGTAGTTCATCATCTCTTCGATTCTCACCGCATCCGGAGGTACTTTCGAATCCATGTTGAGAAATCTCCGAATGTTACTATACGATGCTTTATCAATACGAAGGGCAAAGCCGGTTTCAGGATATGATTTTGCTTCGACGAATTCATTCTCAACAATAGAGCTATACGATTCTCCGCCCGCCAATTCCTCCGACCGGTCTTTCAGTTGCAGATTTTTCGTGAGCGATAACAGACGGTTCTTCTGAACATATGTTGTTGTCTGGAGCAGTTTCAGGTGAATCTCCTGATACTTTGTTGCATCAACTCTTGCAACAACCGACTGATATCCCGAAAGCGAAACAGTAATTGAATCATACCTGTGAGGCACCGTAATACCGAACGATCCCATATTGCCGGAATAATAAAGATATCCGGAAGAATGTAACATGATCCTGGCGTTGGGAAGCGCATTCTCATTCTCATCCTTCACCTCCCCTCTCAGGTAAAGCTGAGCGGATGCAGTAGTGGTAATGATCAACAGAAATAATATCAGTACAAGTTTATTCAACCAGTTTATATATTCCCGGGATGTTTCTCCCAAGTCCATTATAATCGAGTCCGTATCCCACCACAAATTTATCAGGAATCGTAAATCCGAGGTAGTCTATAGTCACCGGATACGTAGTAACATCTGCCTTGTGCAACAACGAAACGATACGAAGCGAAGCCGGTTGCTGGTGGTACAGTTGCGGTAAAAATTCACTTAATGTTTTTCCGGTGTCGACAATATCTTCGATGATCACCACATCTCTTCCAAATATTTCATGGTCGAGGCCAATAGCTGTTACCACCTGCCCGGTGGATTTTGAACCCTTGTAAGACGCCAGCTTGATAAAACAGATTTCAGCATCGATATTCAACTTTTTGAAGAGATCCGAAGCGAATATGAACGACCCGTTGAGTATCGCGATGAACAATGGTTTTTTACCTGCATAGTCGGTGTTGAGCTGATCCGCAAGGTTGCTTATTCTATCCTGTATTTGTTCTTTCGTAAGGAAAGGCTCGAACACTTTGTCGTGTACCTTAATTGAGGCCATCTGTTAGAGTTTTTCTCTTGACATGGCCTGAAGGTAAAGCTTGTCACCAACAGCTGGCTGAACTGATTTATGTAGTTTATTGTATTCAAGCAGGTTTTCCAGCCTGATGGCCTCAGCCTGGCTGATGTCGTGCAATGTTTCTCCATTGGCCACAATGTGTACTTCCGAGTTGCCGGTACGGCGCTTTCTTTGGAGATAGATCAGTTGATTTTTTGTAAGAACCTCATCATCCTCCATATCATTATATTCAAGAAGCTTGCTCAGGGGAATTTCGTACTGCTGCGCAATTGCGAGCAAAGATGTGCCCTGCTTTGCATAGATCACCTTCGTGTTGTTGATACTGAATTCGCCGGAGGGATAATTAACAGCAGGGGGCGGAGCGATTTCCAGCATAGGTTCCTGCTGCTTTACAAACGCTGAAATATCGGCGGGAATTTCAGTTTGTGGTGCGGGATTTACCGCAAGCACTTCCGCTTCAGGCGGAATTTTTCCCATGGCAATTTCAGTGTATTGCTGCAGATTATAGTCCTCTATTAACTTAATGATAATCGGACCATATTTCGGATTTGTTGCATATCCTGCTTTCTTAAGTCCCATCGCCCAGCCTTTGTAATCTTCAGGGTCGAGTTTAAACAGAAATGCGTAGCGTTCACCCGCTCTAAGAAAATCAGAGTGGTCGCGGTAAGAAACGGCAGGGTCATCGTATTTACGGAAGCATTCTCCCCGCGCGTCATCATCATGATAAACCTTTTTACCTGTCCAGTATGCCTTGCATTTTATGCCGAAATGATTGTTTGACTTTAAAACAAGTTCACTTTTGCCCGCATAGGTTTCATGAATACCCTGTGCCAGTGTTATGGAAGCCGGTATGCCGGTACGCACCATTTCATCCATCGCCAGCTTTTTGTAATTGTTGATGTAATCAATGATATCGGCTGTCGGCTGGGCTCCGGCTGCTATTCCGCTCAGAATGATTAATAACGCAAATAAGACTCTCATCAATTCTATATATTACTTTTTCCTAACCAACATTAATCCGTCGCGAATCGGGATCAAAACATGCTCTACCCTGTTGTCGTTCTTCACAAATTCATTGAATTCACTTATGGCTTTTGCGTTTTTACCCTTAACCGGCTCCTCAAGTACCTCTCCATGGAAAAGCACATTGTCGGCCAGCACCACCCCCCCGCTTCTCACATGAGGCAAAATTAATTTATAATAATCAAGGTACCCTGTCTTGTCGGCATCAATGAACACAAGGTCCCAGATTTCATGCAGTTGGGGGATAATATCTAACGCATTACCCGTATGTAAAATTATATTTCCGGCGAATTTTGAGCGTTCAAAATACCCCCTTGCGGTCCGTGCATCTTCTTCCCTGAGCTCGATGGTATGCAATTTTCCGCCACTCTTAAGGCCCTGAACCAGGCATAACGCACTGAATCCCGTAAATGTTCCCACTTCTAAGACTTTCGAAGGGGAGTGCAAAATGCTAAATATTTCCAAAAATTTTCCCTGGAGCCTGCTGCTCATCATGTGAGCATGCGGATGTGTACTTTCCGTAGTACGAGCCACTTCTTCCTGCAGCTCGTTTAATCCGGATGAATATTTTTGAGCATATGATTCTGCAAGCGGGTTAAGTAGTTCCATCTTTTACCTCCTTTTTACTGATCATCAGAAGTCCAAGGTATGTAAGAAGACCATTATATATCAAAAGCTCGTATCCGATCTTAAATTTCTCAAACACGGCCTGCGACCCATAGTCGATACCCAGGATGATGAGCGGTGCGGCAAGGCAAACATACAAAGCATATTTGTCGTGGATCTTCCTTCTTGTCAGAATTCCAAAAGCAAAAAGCCCTAGCAGGGGTCCGTAAGTAAAGCCTGCGACTTTAAGTATTACGCCTATGATCGACTTATTGTCTATCAGCTTGAATAGTATGACCATAATAAAAAAAATAGCCGCGAAAGTGAAGTGCACTGTGAGCCTGATCTTCTTTTTTGATTTTTCATCCAGGTTGTCGCGTCTTTTCAGTCCAAGTATGTCTATGCAATACGATGACGTAAGCGCGGTAAGCGCTCCGTCGGCACTTGGAAACAAAGCTGAGATAAGCCCGATGATAAAAATTATTGACAGAGCCGTTGGCATATAATCGAGGGCAACCGTTGGAAAAAGATCATCATTGGCGGTTTTGATATTATTTGTTTCAGCAAAGAGGTAAAGAAGTCCGCCGAGTATGAGAAATAAAAAATTAACGATCACCATGGTGATACTGAAGGTCATCATGTTCTTTTGCGAATCGCGCAGGTTTTTAACACTGATGTTCTTCTGCATCATTTCCTGGTCCAGTCCCGTCATACCCACTGTAATGAACACACCTCCCAGTATACTTTTAAGAAAGTA
>Ga0209382_10008322_pt1 | contig 13085 bp, 15 predicted proteins | sample SoiMetdeltSBSDD5_FD_187599 | JGI IMG/M metagenome (GOLD analysis project Ga0209382, IMG submission 187599) | Bulk soil microbial communities from a Populus tree surrounding site in Tennessee, USA - Soil MetaG P. deltoides SBSDD5 (SPAdes) (version 2) | ecosystem: Environmental > Terrestrial >... | reverse complement strand
GCTCAGCCGGCCGGGAAGGCCAGTCGCGATGACTGCTGTGCCGTCCACGAGAGGAAGGGGGGCACGTGGGGGGAAACATCGTTTCCCCCCACGAAGCTCGTCGTTTCCCCCCGCGAAGGCTCCGTCCGGACCGGGACCTAGCATGCGCCGCGAGCGACGTCATGGGAGGGACGATGCCGGACACGGAGTTGGCCGAGGAGCTGTTGCAGCTCGAGGAAGCCGACGCCTGGTTCGAGTACCTCGAGTCCACCCGCGGCCAGCTGGAGACGCGGTACGCGGAGCTCGAGCCGTGGGCGTGGGCGCGGTTGTCCCAGCGGTTGCGCGCGGTGGGAGCCCGCAGAGCGAGACTGCGGCCGGCCGCCGCGTGAGGACGTGCACCCCGGGCGCAGGGGCGAGCGACGGCTCGCCCCTGCCGCGCGCGGTCGCCTCCCCTCTCCTGCTGCTACCGTTCCTCCCAGGTCACATGACCACTGTTTTCAACACGCGCAGCGCCAGGCTCGGGCACCCGCCCGCCTGTCCGCGCGCGATCGAACGAGGAGACTCATACCTTGGCAAGACGTTGGTTCCGCTTCGGAAGGAAGCAAGAGGAAGCCGTGTCCACGGACACGGCCGTCACGGAGGTCGAGGCACCGCCTGAGGTGCCCACGGAGGCGTCGGAGGGCGTCGGCCCGACCGACCCGGTGAAGAAGAAGCGCCGTCGCGGCAGTCGCGGCGGCCGCGGCAGGAAGAAGCCAGCGACGCAGTCGGCCGACGGCGGGCCGTCAGCGGAGGCGGAGGCTCCGGCGGAGAAGCCGGAGCGGGCGCCTGCGCGCAGGCAGGAACGGCGACCGGAGCGGAAGTCGGAGCGCAAGCCCGCCCGAGCAAGCAGCCGCCGGAGAACGCCGACGAAGCGCGCCCCGCTGCCCGAGGCGAAGCGCGAGCTTCTGATCTCGGTCGACGTCGGCGAGCAGCGCGTTGCGATCCTCGAGGACGAGCGGGTCGCCGAGGTCTACCTCGAGCGCCCGGAGCGCCGCTCGATCGCCGGGAACATCTACCTCGGCGTCGTGGACAACGTGCTCCCGGGCATGGAGGCGGCGTTCGTCGAGATCGGTCTCGAGAAGAACGGCTTTCTGTACGTCGACGAGATCGTCGTCCCCGAGCTCGAGGGCCGAAAGGGCGCGCGGAAGATCCAGGACCTGATCAAGCGCGGTGAGACCGTGCTCGTGCAGGCCGTCAAGGACCCGATGAAGTCGAAGGGCGCGCGCCTGACGACCGAGATCTCGCTGCCCGGCCGCTTCCTCGTCTACGTCCCGAACGGCGAGGGGTTCGGCGTTTCGCGACGGCTGGAGGACCAGGAGCGAACGCGGCTGAAAGAGATCGTCAGGGGTCTCGACCCGAAGGGCGGCGGCATCATCGTCCGCACGGCCGCCGAGGGTGCATCCGCGGAGGACATCGAGCGCGACCTCGTCTTCCTGCAGCGCCTGTGGAAGACGATCCAGGCGAAGACGAAGGGGGCGACGGCGCCGGCCCTCGTGTACGAGGAGGCGGAGCTCCCGCTGCGCATCGTCCGCGACCTCTTCGCCGGCGACTTCGTCGGAGCGCAGATCGACGACGACCGCACGTACCGGCGCATCGTCAGCTACCTGAAGAAGACCTCGCCGCACATGATCGAGCGCGTCCACCGCTACCGCGAGAAGGCGCCCCTGTTCGAGGCCTCCGGGGTCGAGCAGGAGATCCGCTCGACGCTCGAGCGCCGGGTCGACCTTCCCTCCGGGGGCTACCTCGTCTTCGACTACGCGGAGGCGTTCACCGTCATCGACGTGAACACCGGGCGCTTCGTCGGCTCTCGCGGCAAGAGCTCGTCCGGCCGGCTCGAGGACACGATCGTGAAGAACAACCTCGAGGCGGTGAAGGAGGTCGTGCGGCAGCTCCGCCTCCGCGACATCGGCGGGATCATCGTCATCGACTTCATCGACATGTCCAACCCGAAGAACCGGGAGACCGTCGAGGAGGCGCTGCGCACCGAGCTCGAGCGCGACCGGACGAAGACGTACGTCGTCGAGATCTCCCCGCTCGGCCTCGTCGAGATGACGCGCCAGAACGTCACCGACGGGCCGCGCGAGATCCTGACCACGAAATGCTCGGTGTGCGCCGGCGACGGGTTCGTCGTCTCGGAGGCGAGCCACGCCCTCGACATCGAGCGCAGGCTGCGCGACCTCGCGAAGGGCTCGCGCGTGCAGGGCTTCCGCGTCGAGGTGCACCCGCGCATCCGCTCGCTCCTGGCCGGCCCTGGCGGGGCGCGGCTGGAGGCGATCGAGGCGGCCGCCCGGCGGCGCTTCTTCCTCGTCGAGCCTGCTGGTGCGAACGGCCACGTCCACCTGGACCACTTCGAAGTGCTGAAGCAGGGCAAGCTCGAGACGTTGCTGCCGGAGGCACCGGTCGAGGAGGGCGCCTCGCTCGAGCTCAAGCTCGTCGAGGTGGGCCTGTACGACGCAGCCGCGGGCGTGGGCAAGGTCGACGGCTGGAACGTGGTGGTCGCGGGCGCCGCGAAGCTCGTCGGGAAGAAGGTCTCCGTGACCGTGGGCCGCGTGCTCGACGGCGTCGCGTACGCGGCGCTCGCCGACGGCACGGTGGCGCCATCCCCGATCACGTTCGAGGCCGAGGCCGAGAAGCCGACCCGTGTCGCGAGCGCGAAGAAGGCAGAGACGGACAAGCCGGCCCCCTCGTCGAGGAGCCGGCAGAAGAAGGTCGAGGTCGCCGAGCCGGTCGCCGAGGACGCGGCGGAGGAGGGCGAGGTCACCGAGGCAGCCGAGGCGGACGGGAGCGCCGCCGGGGATGCCGCGCCGCCGAAGAAGAAGACGCGCCGGGGGAGCCGCGGTGGGCGGGGCCGGAAGAAGACGACCGCAGCGACGGCGCCGCTCGACGGTGAGGATGTGTCCGAGGCCGAGGCCGAGGCCGAGGAAGCCGCGGCGCCGCAGGCGGACGGGCGCGCGCGCAGGCCGAGGATCCACGTGCCGCCCATCGACCGTGCCGACCAGGACGAGGTGGGCGAGACTGCAGAGACGGTCGAGGCGGTCGAGCCGCCTGCGCCGCCCGAGCCCATGCCGGATCCCGAGGCAGCCGGGCCCGACGGCGGGCCGGCGAAGAGGAAGTCGAGGCGCGGGACCCGGGGCGGGCGGAAGCGCCGCAAGACCCCGGCCAACGGCCAGCCTGCCAGCGGCGGGACCGGGGAATCGGCGGCGGCCCCCGCGGAGGCGGTGGCGGTCGTCGACGCTCCCGAGGCCGAGGAGTACGTGCCGATGTCCGAGTGGATCGAGGACTTCGACCGGCGGCGTTGAGCGCCGCTCCTCCGCTATCATTGCCCGGCTCGCGGGCTCGCGCCCGCGTTTCTCACGCACGGAGACTCACGTGACCTACGCGATCATCAAGGTTGCCGGCAAGCAGTACCGCGTCCGCGAGGGAGAGCGGCTGCTCGTCGACCGGCTGGCCCAGGACGAGGGCGCGACGATCACGCCCGCCGTCCTCCTCGTCGGCGGGGACGGCGAGACGGTGCTCGACCCGGACGTGAAAGTCACGGCCACCGTGCTCGGTGCGGTCAAAGGCCCCAAGATTCGGATCGGCAAGTACAAGAAGCGCACCGGCTACCGGCGCCACACCGGCTTCCGCGCCTCGCTCACCCAGATCCGGATCGAGTCGATCGGCGGGGGCAAGCGCCAGAGCCCCGCGAAGAAGGAGGCAGCGCCCGAGAAGGTCGCGGACGCTCCCGACGAGGCGGCCCGCCCCAAGGGCATGCCGTCCGGATACGAGGACCTGACGGTGGCGGAGATCAAGGACGCCGCACCCGGCTGGAACGCGCCGATGCTCGCCGCCGCGCTCGAGTACGAGCAGGGGCACGCGCAGCGCAAGGGCGCGCTCGCCGCGATCGAGTCGGCGATCGCCGCGAAGGAGGAGGACGCGTAGATGGCGCACAAGAAGGGCCTCGGCTCCTCGCGCAACGGTCGCGACTCCGAGTCGAAGCGACTCGGCGTCAAGGTGTTCGCGGGGCAGCCGGTGAAGGCCGGCATGATCATCGTCAGGCAGCGCGGGACGAAGTTCCGCCCCGGCCCGGGCGCCGGCCTCGGCCGCGACGACACGATCTTCGCGCTTCGCGCGGGGACGGTCGAGTTCAGCCGGTCGGGCGACAAGCGCTTCATCTCCGTCGCAGCCGCGACGGAGTGAGCTGAGCCCACCGGCGATCGCGATCGCAGAGCTCCTGCTCCTCATCGCCGTACTCGCCGTGCCGGTCGCCGTCGGGGCGCTCGCCACGTTCCTAGCTCGGCCCTGGTGGTGGGCCGCGCTGGTCGCGATCGCGATCTTCTGGGTCGCGGCGATCGTCCCGGAGCCGGAGGAGGGCGAGTCCCGTCTCGCGGCCGGGGATCTCGGCTTCCTGGCCGTCGTGTCGCTGTTCGTCGTGGGCCTCACGTGGCTCGGCGCCTGGGCAGCCCGGCGGTGGCGCACCCGGTCACGGGCCTGAGGTCGTCGGCGCGGCCGTGAGGCCCCGCTCCCGCCCGCAGTAGGCTGGCCCGTCAGATGTTCAACGACCGAGCCGAGATCCACGTCGTCGCGGGACGCGGTGGTGACGGCGCCCTCAGCTTTCGACGCGAGAAGTACGTGCCCAAGGGCGGGCCGGACGGCGGCGACGGAGGGCGCGGCGGCGACGTGATCGTCGTGGCCGACCCCGCCCTCAGAGACCTCTCGTCCCTGCGGCGCATCCGGAAGGTCGAGGCGAAGCGCGGCGGGAGCGGACGGGGCAGCAAGAAGCACGGGGCGGACGGCGAGACGGTCGAGATCCTTGTTCCCGTCGGGACGCAGATCCTCGACCCGGACGGCGGGCTCGTGGCCGACCTGGCCACTCCCGACGGCCGCGTCGTCGCGGCCCGTGGCGGGCAGGGAGGCCGCGGGAACGCGCGCTTCGCGACGCCGACGCGACAGGCCCCGCGCTTCGCGGAGACCGGGCTCCCAGGCGACGAGGCGGAGCTCGTCCTGCGTCTGAAGCTCGTCGTCGACGCAGCGCTCGCCGGTCTCCCGAACGCCGGCAAGTCCTCGCTGCTGCGCCGCATCTCCAACGCGAAGCCGAAGGTCGCCGACTACCCGTTCACGACCATCGAGCCCGTCCTCGGGACCGTCGAGAGCCCGGACGCGACGCGCCAGCTGACCGTCGCCGACGTCCCGGGGCTCATCGAGGGCGCGGCCGAAGGCGCGGGCCTCGGCCACGAGTTCCTCGCCCATCTCGAGCGCGCACGCCTGCTCGTGCACGTCCTCGACGCCTCCGAGGAGGACCTCGAGGGCCGATTCGCGACGATCGACCGCGAGCTCGCAGCGTACGGTGCCGGCCTCGACGAGCGTCCACAGCTCGTCGTCCTGAACAAGGTCGACCTCCTCGATCGGCCCCCGGTGCTGGCTCTCGAGAACGAGCGAGTCGTTGGAGTGGTCTCGACCTCGTGCGCCACCGGCGAGGGAATCGAGCAGCTGAAGCGGGCGCTCTTCGAGCTCTGCCCGGTCGAGAGCCCCGAGGCCCCGGAGCCGGTACTGCCGGAGTTCCTCGAGTACCGCCCCAAGGCTCGACGCGGCCCCCGCTTCCGGATCCTCAGGACCGACCGCGGGTACCGCATCGTCGGCACGCCGCCCCCGGCGGACGAGCTCGAGGAGGCGCTCCGCAAGATCGGGATCAAGCGGGGCACCGCGGTCGAGATCGGCGACGAGGAGCTCGAGTGGGGCTAGAAGGCCTCCTCGGCGGCGCCTTCGACCCGCCGCACGTCGGACATCTCGCGCTCGCTCGGGCGGCGATCGCTCACTTCGGGCTCGACCGCCTGCTCGTGCTCGTCGTCGAGGATCCGGGCCACAAGCGGACGACGACGTCGGCCGACGTCCGGCTCGAGCTCACGAAGCTCGCGTTCGAGGACCTCCCGGAGGCGGTCGTCGAGCTCGACCGTCACGCCCGCACCGTCGACTCCCTCGAGGAGCGGCAACTTCCCTCCGATACCGTCTTCCTGATCGGCGCGGACGAGCTCGTCGACCTCCCCGGCTGGAAGCGTCCCGAGCGGGTGCTCGAGCTCGTGCGGATCGGGGTGGCGTTGCGGCCGGGCGTGCCCGAGGATCGGCTGCGGGACGCACGCGCTCGTCTCCCCGCGCCCGACCGCATCGAGTACTTCGAGATGGAGCCGTCGGCGGTTTCGTCGACCGCGATTCGCGACCGGATCGCGAACGGCCAGACGATCGACGGCCTCGTACCGAGACGCGTCGCCGAGGCGATCGCGCGGCTCGGGCTCTACGGCTCGTCCGAGTACACTGCGGCGGAGGAAGAAAGGACGCAGACCGACTGAGCCCGCTCGAGCAAGCACGCCGCACTGCCGCTCTCTGCCAGGAGAAGCTGGCGTCGGACGTCACCATCCTCGACATGCGTGGCGTCTGCGACTTCACGGACTTCTTCGTCATCGCGACGGGCCGCAACGCCCGGCAGACGAAGGCGATCTACGACGAGGTCGCGGGCACGCTGAAGAAGGAACAGAAGCTCCTGCCGCGGTCGACCGCCGGGGTCCGCGAGGCGGACTGGATCGTCGCCGACTACCTCGACGTCGTGCTCCACCTCTTCACCCCGGAGACGCGGGGGTTCTACCGGCTCGAGGACCTCTGGAGCGACGTCCCCTCGGTCGAGCTCGCCGCGAGCTAGTCGCGGTCCTCGCCGATCGCGCGGACGTCGCGCCGCTCGGTCGGAGGAGGCTCGAGAGCGACGACCCCGCTCGAGCTCGGGCGCACCGGCCGCCGCGGCTCGCGCACGCCGAGGCCGCCCTCGAGGTCGTCCGGAGGCAGATCCTGTGCTCCGCCTGACGCGAAGAGCCCACGGACGAACCGGGCGAAGCGGTGCCGCCAGGACGGTCTGCCGCGCCTTGGCATGCCTCTGCGCACCCGTTCAGGGTACCGGGAGCCTCGCGCTAGACTGGGAGCGCTCCTGGGGCCGTAGCTCAGCTGGGAGAGCGTCCGGATGGCATCCGGAAGGTCAGGGGTTCGATCCCCCTCGGCTCCATCCATGCGGCTGGGAGGAATCGGCCGCACCGTCGTATCTGTCGATGACTTCGTCCCCCGTTCGTCGTCTCAGGAACGGCAGTCGATACGAACGAAGGAGGGACCGATGGCGGGAGAGATGGTGCACCTCGAGATCCCGGCCGGGAACACCGCGAAGGCGAAGGAGTTCTGGGGCGGGCTCTTCGGGTGGCAGTTCCAGGAGTACCCCGGCTCGCCGACCGAGTACCACATGATGCGGTTCTCGGACGCCCAGGGGGGCGCGATCATGGAGGCCGACGGCTCGAAGCGCGGCACGCGCGTCTACTTCGACGTCGACGACATCAAGGCCGCCTCGGCGAAGGTGCAGGAGCTCGGCGGCGAGGCCGGCGACGTGCTGCCCGTGCCGGGCATGGGCTGGTTCGCGGTCTGCAAGGACGTCGAGGGCAACGAGTTCGGTCTCTGGCAGACCGATTCGAGCGCCTCGATGCCCGAGTAGGAGAACGCGGTGTGACTGTCACCGGCTCCGGTGACAGTCACCCGCTGTCAGGGCTCGAGCTCGAGTGAGAACCGTGCCTGGCCGGAGGTGTCGACGATCGCAGCGGTCAGCGTGCCGCCCCGTGAGACCTCGAGCGTGCCGAAGTTGAACCAGTGCTTCGCCTCGGTCCACGAGGTCACCGCCTCGGGCGTCTCCGGCCCGTAGAAGAAGAGCCGCTCGGGCACGAGCGTCTCGTCGAAGGCGCGGTTCGGGAAGATACCCGAGTTCAGCGGCCCGGTCGCGAGCTCGTGGACCGCGAACGAGGGCCGGTCGGCGAACGGCCGGTAGCGGAACGCCTCGGCGAAGTGGACGTCGGTCGTGATCCAGAACGTGTCGTCGAGGCCGCGGTCGGCGAGGAAGCGGAGGATGTCGAGCAGCTCGCGCTCGTAACCGGTCTGCTGGTCGAAGTTCGCCCAGCCGTCGCGGCCGTTCGTCGGCGGGAAGCCCGTCGGGATCGACATCGGAACACTCGAGACGACGACCTTCCAGGTCGCGTCCGAGGCGGCGAGACCGGCCTTCAGCCACGCGAGCTGCGCGCGCCCGAGCATCGACTTCGGCTCCGGCCCCGTGTCGGGGGCGAAGTTCGCGTCGCGGCTGCCGCGCGTGTCGAGCACGAAGAGCTCGAGGTGCTTCCCCCAGCGGAACGAGCGATACAGCGTCTCGCCCGCCATCGGCGTGTAGTCACGGAACGCGGCAAGCCCGAGCGGAAGCAGGTGCTCGCCCGTGTACGGAGGCGCGGTCGGTGCGTCCGTCAGCGGCCCGAAGTCGTTCACGACCTCGTGGTCGTCCCACACGCCGACGTAGCTCGTGCTTCGGAGGAGCCGCTGCGACGCGGGGTCGGCGCGGTTGTAGCGCCAGTGCGACCGGAACCCCGCGAGGTCGGTCGCGACGCCGAGGCCGCCGATCTGCGCGTTCCCGTACCGTCCCGTCGGGTCGCAGCCGTTGTCGGCGTAGATCATGTCCCCGAGCCCGACGAACACGTTGGGCTTCCACGAGCGGATCGTGTCCAGGATCGGGAAGCCCTCGGCGGCGTCGCGACAGACGTTCTGGCCCGCGAGGTCGCCGCCGAACGCGAGCCTGACCGGTGCGGTCTCGTCCTCGCCGGGCGGCGTCCAGAAGGAGCCGACGACGACCGGCCCGTTGCGGTCGCCGCTCCGGAACCAGACGCGGTAGTCGTAGAGGCGGCCGGGCCGGAGACCGTCGAGCCGGACGCGACTCGTGAAGTCGTCTCCCGCGCGCACGCTGACCGGCTCGATCGCGCGGTGCGCTCCCCCCGAGAGACGTACCTGGAGCGTCGCCTCCCGATCCGCCCTCGCCCAGAGCACTGCCGAGCCCGCGGAGACGTCACCGACGACGACGCCGTGCGTGACGACCGGGCCTGCTGGCGGCCGGGACGAGCCCGCCGAGGCGAAGACGAGCACCACGAGCGCGACGAGCGGGAGCCAGCGACTCATCGGATCCCTGCACAGTACTCTGGCCCTGACCGCAAGCGACCGCGAAGGGGGACGAGATGCCGTTCTATCAGCGCCGGGGAGACCTCCCTCGCAAGCGACACATCGTGTTCCGCGACAACGGGACGCTCCTCACCGAGGAGGTGATGGGCCTCGAGGGCTTCTCGGGCAACGAGTCGATCCTCTACCACCTCCAGTCGCCCTGCCGCGTGAAGGAGCTCGGCGCGTTCACGCCGATCGAGCGCGAGGAGTGGGTGCCGGAGACGCACGCCCACCGCCTCCAGAACACGTACGACGTCCCACCGCAGGGCGACGAGATCGCCGGCCGGCGAACGCTGATGTGGAACGACGACGTCGAGATCTCCTTCTGCCGGCCGGACTCGACGATGGACTACTTCTTCCGGAACGGCGAGGGCGACGAGGTCATCTTCGTCCACGAGGGCTCGGGCACGCTGGAGACGATCTTCGGGGACGTGCCCTACAAGGACGGCGACTACGTCGTCATCCCGCGCGGGACGACCTACCGCTTCGTCCCCGAGGGCCCGCAGCGCTACCTCGTCTTCGAGACGCCCGGCCTGATCGAGATCCCGCGCCGCTATCGCAACGAGTACGGGCAGATCCTGGAGGGCGCGCCCTACTACCACCGGGACATCCATGCGCCGACCGAGCTGAACACGCACCGGGACCGCGGCGACCACCTGGTCAAGGTGCGCGTGCGCGGCGGCTACCAGGACTACGTCCTCGACTACCACCCGTTCGACGTCGTCGGCTGGGACGGGTACCTGTACCCGTGGACGTTCTCCATCCACGACTTCGAGCCGATCACGGGGCGGATCCACCAGCCCCCGCCCTCGCACCAGACGTTCCAGGGCCCGAACTTCGTCATCTGCTCGTTCTGCCCGCGGAAGCTCGACTTCGACCCGGACGCCGTGCCGATCCCCTACCACCACTCGAACCTGCAGTCGGAGGAGATGATCTATTACGTCTCCGGCAACTTCGGCTCGCGCAAGGGGATCTCGGTGGGGGCGATCACGCTCCATCCCTCCGGTCTCCCGCACGGGCCGCAGCCGGGCCTCGCGGAGAGATCGCTCGGGGTCGCGGAGACGACCGAGCTCGCGGTCATGTGCGACACGTTCCGGCCGCTCCGGCTCTCGACCTTCGCGCGCGACCTCGACGACGGGCACTACGCCTACTCGTGGTACGAGCCGCCGTCGGAGGAGCCGAGCCTCGCCGGCGTGACGAGCCACCTGTAGCGAGCCATGGACTCGGACCGCTTCCTGCGCGAGCTGCCCGAGCTCTTCGACGACTTCCCGCACTCGGAGCATCCGCGCGATCGTCGCTTCGAGCCCGTGCTCGAGGTCGAGAACCTCGCCTCCGAGAACGTCCTCGCGCTGCTCAACCTGGCGGCGTCCTGCCTCGGGCCGGGCGAGGCGTACGTCGAGGTCGGCGTCTACCACGGCGCGAGCCTGATCGCGGCGATGCTCGGCAACGAGCAGCAGCGCTTCGTCGCCGTCGACAGCTTCGTGCTCCGCGATGGCAGCCCGGCCAACGTGGAAGCCAACATCGAACGCTTCGGTCTCTCGCCTCCCGACCTGCTCGTCGGCGACGTATTCGAGCTCGTCCCGGAAGGCGCGCTCGACGGCGCGCCGGTGGGCGTCTGGTACTACGACGCGGCCCACGACTACCACTCGCAGGTGGAGGGCCTGCGCATCGCCGAGCCGCTGCTCGTTCCCGGCGCCCTCCTCGTCGTCGACGACACGGACTGGGCCGACGTCGAGCGCGCGCTGGACGACTATCTCGCCGCGCAGTCGCGCGCGCGCCGCCTGCTCACGATCGAGGGCAAGGACCGCGGCTTCCCCCAGTGGTGGGAGGGGATGCAGGTGCTGCTCTGGGACGGCTGAGCGCGGCCGCGAGGCCGCGCTCCACCTACTTGGCTCGGATCGTCAGCGTCCGGTTGAGGACGGTCCCGTTGATGTCGTTCATGGCGAACGTCGCCCGGTACGTCGTGCCCTTCTGCACGCCGCCCCGCGGGAACCGGAGCCGGGCCGTGATCGTGCAGTCCATCCGCAAGGGAGACGTCTGCTGGTCGACCGCGATGAGGCGGTTCTTGATGAAGATCCGCCACGTCATCCCGATCGCCTCGCCGGTCGTGTCGCCCACGCAGTAGCGCCGCGTGTTCAGCGTGACGCTCGGCGTCAGCGTTCCGCGGCGGAACGTGTACACCGCGTTTCGTGCATCGAGCGGCTTCGCGGCCCGCGCGAACGTGTTCGGCGACGGTCCCTTCGCCGCCCCGCTGCGGGCGTAGAGCCCGGAGTCCCAGGGCTGGCCCTCGTTGTCCTGGTACACGAACCAGATGAACATCCCGACGTAGGGGAGCTTCTTCGCCATCGCGATCGCCTGCCGGAGGTATGCCGCCTGCGTCGCGTAGGAGATGCCGAAGAGCCGGTCCGGCGGGTTCGTCTCATGACCGTACTCCGTGACCCAGATCGGAACGGTCTTCCGCTTGAACCAGCGTGTGAGCTCGGTCTCGAAGCGGGGGAGCGAGGAGAGCGTGACGTTCGGCCACTTGACGACCTGGCTCGGTCTTGCGCTCGCCCTGAACGGATACGGATGGTGCGCCCACGCGTCGAACCTCAGGCGCGGGTTCGCCTTCGCGACGAGCTCGGCGAAGCGTCCCGGGGAGTGGTCGGGGCGCAGCCCTCCGGCTCTGTCGCTCCCGCGAGGCGAGGTCTCGCCGATCGCGACGAGCGCGCGCGGGTTGCCGGCCTTGATCCCTGCGTAGGCGGCGGCGTACAGCCGCGCATAGTTGGCCGGGGCGAGCGACTTGCCGCGCGCGTTGAACTGGGGCGCGAGGAAGCGGGTCAGGTTCGGCTCGTTCCACACCGACCAGAAGCGCACGAACGGATAGCCGTTGAAGCGCCCCGAGTAGCGGGAGGAGATCGCGCGCGAGAACGAGGTGAGATCGGAGACCCGCCTCGGCATGCGGTTGGCGCCTGCGCCGCTCGCCCACCTCGGCGTTCCCGAGATCGTCAGCATGACTTCCATGTCCGAGCGCTGCGCCTCGCGCAGCGCCTCGTCGAGGTCGTCGAACCTGTACGCCTGGTCGAAGGGGTCGGACGCGACCGCCGGCCGCTGCGGTGCCACCAGGTTCCACTGCACGAGGAGGCGCATGATCGACGCCCCGTCCCGCGCGGACGACGGCACGATGCTCGAGCGGTCGCCCGACCAGCGGAAGCTCGGGTCGTCGTGGAAGCCCACCCACATGCGCTCGGCTGCGAGCGCGGCCGGAGCGGCGAGGGCGGCGAGTGCGCACAGCAACAGGGCGAGGCGGAGGGTGCGTCTCACAGGATCACTCCTTGACAGGGCGGGTCCGGACGGGCGGCAAAAAGCTTCCGGCACCCTAGCGGGTGGAATGTGAGGCCGGTGTTAGAAGCCCGTTCGCGGTGCCCGTATGCGCTCCCGTACACTCCGGCGATGGACTCGGTGTCCGTCTGGGAAGCCCTGTTCATGCTCGTCGTCCTCAAGATCCCGGTGGTCTACCTCGGCTGCGTGGTCTGGTGGGCGATCCGCGCGGAGCCCTTGCCCGAGGGCGGGCCCGACGAGGCGCCCGCACTCGTTCCGGTCTCGCCGTGCGGGTGGGAGGACTGGAAGCGGCGGCGTGCGTCGAGCCACAGGCCGAGGCCGCCCTACCGGCCTTTCACCCCGGTGCGGCCCGCGCTCGGAGCCCACGCGTGAGTGACGCTTGCCACGCCCACACGTCGACGAGAGTCGGCCTGTGAGCGCGATCCCTCAGCAGCGGCGCGCGGACACGATCGCGGGGTTCCTGTGTGCGTTCTCGCTCGCGCTCTCCGGCATCGCGATCGTTCGCAGCCCGGGCCTCCTCGCCCCGGCGGCGATCGTCGTGGCTCTCGTCGCGGCGCGGATGACCGAATCGCACCGCACGCTGGCCGCGTTCTCGGTCGCGGCCGCCGGCTGCTCGTTCTTCTTCGGGATGCTCGTCGCGGTCTGGACGGACAACCCCATCTTCTGAGCGGCCTCCTGCTACAACCGAGGTAATGGCGAGCTCCGAGCAGCCGTCC
>Ga0209382_10008321_pt1 | contig 13085 bp, 12 predicted proteins | sample SoiMetdeltSBSDD5_FD_187599 | JGI IMG/M metagenome (GOLD analysis project Ga0209382, IMG submission 187599) | Bulk soil microbial communities from a Populus tree surrounding site in Tennessee, USA - Soil MetaG P. deltoides SBSDD5 (SPAdes) (version 2) | ecosystem: Environmental > Terrestrial >... | reverse complement strand
GGCAATGGGGCGTATCAGGCAGAAGCGCTCCCGACAGCTGCAAACGATGCGGGTCTGATCGCACAGACGCTGCAGGCATCGGGTTTTGATGTGGTGGGCGCTCGCGACCTTGATCAGGATACGTTGCGGCGCAGCTTTCGCGACTTTCTCGAAAAGGCCACCGGCTCAGGGCCAGATACGGTCGCGTTTGTTTATTTTGCGGGATACGGGTTGCAGCTTGAAGGCGAGAACTACCTTGTTCCGACTGACGCCCGGATCGGGCGAGACACCGATGTTGCAGCCAGCGCAATGCGCGTCTCTGACTATTTGCGACCCCTGGCGGCATTGAAGCTGAAGACAACGATTGTCGTTCTCGATGCAGCGCATCCAAACCCATTTGCGCGCTCTGGCCCGCCACTTGCCGGCGGCTTGGCACTGATCGAGCCAGAGCCGGGTTTGCTGGTAGCTTACAATGCCGCACCTGGCACGGTAGCCCCTGCAGGGTCCGGTCCATATGGGGCATATGCTCAGGCGCTAGCAGAAATGATGCGGGATGGGGGTCTGCCGCTGACCGACGTATTCGACCGCGTTCGCCTGCGTGTCAATGATGTGACCAAAGGCGCGGAGGTGCCTTGGCATGCGTCCAGGGTACAAGGACCATTTGTGTTCTTCGAACGAGCGCCCGATGCTCCGCCGCCCGTAGCTTCGGCTGAGCAGACGCAAGCCATGCGCGCGCAGCCAATCCGCGACCTCGGTCCACAAGAGGCATATGCCGCGGCCTTAGAGCGGGACACGCTGCAAGGTTATGTTGACTTCATCGCCGCTTATCCCGCCGATCCGATGGCCAAGCGAGTCAGGGCAATAGTCGCCGCACGACGGGAGGCGATCACCTGGCGCCGCACGCGTCTTATCGACACACCTAACGCCTATTGGTCTTATCTGCGGCGATATCCGCACGGACCGCACGCGGCCGATGCACGCCGGCGCCTTGCTTTTCTCTCCGTCGCTTTGGAGCCACCACCTGCGTTTGACGTCGTGACTTACGACGTGCCACCGCCGCCGCCCGAGGAAATCATCTATGTTGAACGGCCGGTTCTGACTTTCGACGATCCGGTCTATGCGTTCGAGCCGCCGCCACCGCCGCCGGTCTTTTTCCTGCCGCCGCCGCCGCCGGAATTTGTTGTGCTGGCACCACCGCCGCCGCCGTTTGGAGTCTTTCTGCTGCCGATCCCGGTTTACACCCCGGTCCCGATTTGGGTTCGCCCGCCCGTCTACGTCGCGCGGCCGCCTCCAAACAACATCATCTTCCAAAATGTTCACAACACAGTCGTGGTCAACAATATCAATACGGTCACGATCACGGAGCCTAGCGGTCAGGCACGGACCGTAACTCCTGCGACCTCACAGCAGCCGGCGCAAACAACACCCGGCAGACAAATAGCTCCGGCCGCCGCCCTTGGCCCGGCTTTGCCGCCGTCTGTAGCCGAGAAGGCTCGCACCATTCCGGCTACCACTCAGCAGGGATCAGGCACACCTGGCGAGCCGTCACAAGCGGGCCAGCCGCCGACCGGACGGCAGGTACCCGGAACTGCAGGCAAACCTCTGCCGGTGCCTGGCGCGCCGGTCACCGGTGTACAACCCAATCAACAACAACAGCAAACCGGCCAGCCACCGACCGGACGACAGGTGCCCGAAACTGCAGGTAAACCTCAACCGACGCCTGGCGCGCCGGTCACCGGTGTGCAGCCCAATCAACAACAGCAGCAAACCGGCCAGCCACCGACGGGACGGCAGGTACCCGGAACTGCAGGCAAACCTCTGCCGGTGCCTGGCGCGCCGGTCACCGGTGTGCAGCCCAATCAACAACAGCAGCAAACCGGCCAGCCACCGACCGGACGACAGGTGCCCGAAACTGCAGGTAAACCTCAACCGACGCCTGGCGCGCCGGTCACCGGTACGCAGCCCAATCAACCACAACCAAATCAGGTGCAGATCCAGCAGCAACGTCAACAGCAGATCCAGCAACAGCGTCAGCAGCAGGTTGAGCAACAGCGTCAGCAGCAGATCCAGCAGCAACGTCAGCAGCAGGTTGAGCAACAGCGTCAGCAGCAGATCCAGCAGCAACGTCAGCAGCAGATCCAGCAGCAGCGTCAGCAGCAGGTTCAGCAGCAGCAGATCCAGCAGCAACGTCAGCAACAGGTTGAGCAACAGCGTCAGCAGCAGATCCAGCAGCAACGTCAGCAACAGGTTGAGCAACAGCGTCAACAGCAGATCCAGCAGCAACGTCAGCAACAGGTTGAGCAACAGCGTCAACAGCAGATCCAGCAGCAGCGTCAGCAGCAGGTTCAGCAGCAGCAGATCCAGCAGCAGCGTCAGCAGCAGGTTCAGCAGCAACGTCAGGCTTCACCGCACGGACCCGCAAAACAACCGCCGTGCGGTGGTCAGGGACAACCTCCCTGTCCGAGATAATTTGCTGGTCCAATTTAGTGATCGTTGAGGGCAATGTCCGCTTTGGGTCAAAAGCAGACATGTGCGCCGCAAAACGTCATGTCTGCTTTACCCCCAAGAGCAGCGAGAGTAAGGAGCGCCTGGAGGCGCTTCTTAACCTTCACTCCTTCCGATGAGGATTGCGACGATCACCGCGGCGATTAGATTTGCGAACGTAGGAAATTAAGGCCTCGGGGTGGTTATGTTTGCACTTGAGCGCAGCAATTAACGCATCCTCGGCATCGATGGTCAGAACTTCCGATCGTTTTCCCTGCCTTAAGCCGACGATATACTCAGTCATGATGCGACTTTCCATTTAGCCGGCATTTTCCCAAGTGACTCCCGAACCGAAATAATAAATCAGCGAAATCCGAGAACTGCATCTGCAGCAGTAGCCTGATACAAAAACCGATGAAAACATACCCCCCTGGTGGAAACCTGATAAACTTCCCCAGAAGGAGGATGACATTTGACCTATATCGTCAATGAAAGCTGCATCAAGTGCAAGCTAATGGATTGCGTGGAGGTGTGCCCCGTTGATTGTTTCTACGAGGGTGAAAATATGCTCGTCATTCATCCCGATGAATGCATCGATTGCGGAGTGTGTGAGCCGGAATGTCCGGTGGAGGCGATCAAGCCCGACACCGAGGCCGGGGCCGAAAAGTGGCTCAAGCTCAACGCTGACTATGCAAAAACTTGGCCTAATATAACGGTCAAGCGCGACCCTCCCGCAGATTCAAAAGAATGGGAAGGTAAGCCGGACAAGCTTAAATATTTCTCGCCAAATCCGGGCGCAGGTGACTAGCCCGCCAGTGCGGACCAATGTCCGCTTTGGGTCATTAGCGGACATATGCAGTGCAATAAGCCATGTCTGCTTTGCCCCCAAAAGCGAATTTCCGCACAAGCCAATGTCCGCTTTACCCCCGAAAGCGCACATGTGCGGTGCACTAGCGCATGTCTGCTTTGGGCCAAAAGCGGACATTCGGCAATCATTCGATCAGCTCGTTGGCGCGTTGCTGCAGAAACAACGGCACGTCCAGCCCGAGCGCCTTCGCCGTCTTAAGATTGATGGTCATCACGAATTTCGTGGGCAACTGCACCGGCAACTCGGCCGGCTTTGCGCCTTTGAGGATGCGATCGACATAAGTTGCCGCTTGCCGGAATTGGTCGACGACATCAGCACCATAGGACATCAAGCCGCCCTCCACGACTATTTCACGGAGGTCATAAATTGCGGGCACACGGTATTGGGCCGTTAGCGCAATAATCAGCCGGCGATGAGTGCGGGTGGTCGTGTCCGGGAGCACAAGTAAGCCGCCATTTGACTCACGCACGAATTCCAATATGGCACGCTCGATCTCGACAGCATCGTGAACCGGCGTGGCAATTGGTGCCACCGCAAATGACGGAGCAGCGGATTCGATCAGATTTATGTAATACGAGCCACCGCCCGGAGCGACCTTAGGATCAAATATAAATGCGACGCGCTTGATGTTCGGTGCGACCTCTTTGAGCAATTCCAACCATTTGCCGGCCAGCGAGGACTCGACATTGGTGAACCCGGTCACGTTACCACCCGGGCGCGCCAAGCTTTCGACGAAGCGCTCCCCGACGGGGTCAGAGACCATCGTGAACACAATCGGGATTGTGCGCGTCTGCTTCACGAGCGCCGCCGTCACCGGCGTACTCCTAGAGAGAATCACGGGCGGTTGCTGCGCAACAAGTTCCTTCGCCAACACCTGCATCCGTTCCGCATCGCCAGCCGACCAGCGATAGTCGATTCGGAGATTTTTGCCCTCGACCCACCCTAATTCTTGGAGTTGACGCAGGAATGCCGCCAGCCAGAGTTTTGATGACGGATCGTCCGCCACATTTGGGTCCAGCACGCCAATCCGGCGCACCCCATCGGGCTGCTGCGCGCGCGCAACGAGCGTCCATCCGCTCGCTGCCGCACCCCCGAGAAGTGTGATGAACTCGCGCCGCTGCATGTGCCCCCTTGAGAACAGGCGTTGTGCAGTCGCCAACCCTAGCACTTTGCGATCGCGCGCCGAGCGGGAAACGGCATACGACCGGCGTCAAACGTTGATCAGGCCCGATGTCCGCTTTGGGTCATAAGCGGACATTTGCGATGCAAGAAGGCATGTCCGCTTTGCTCCTAAAAGCAGACATGTGCAGTGCACTAGCTTATGTCTGCTTTGGGCCAAAAGCGGACATGCGTCGCGCGCAGCAGCTATCGTTGATCTCGGGGAGAATGATGGTTGCGAGGAGGCGACCTCGTTAGTAACGCCGGACAGAAATTAGGCGAGACACCTTATCTCCACTTTGGCTGGCACGGATGGATGAAAGCGGCTGGCGTGCTTAATGGCCTGCCGCGAGAGCTACGCTCGAACATCTGATACTGTACAGACGAACTAAAATTTTTCCATCGCCGTGAAACCGTCCGAAGCCCTTTCTACTTTTTCTCGTTCCTCTCAATCAGCGTCTTCCTTCCTCTGTTAGTACTGACGAGAGTAATTCTGTCGGGGGTTGACTGGATACCAGCCATTACGGGGCGGAGGAGCATACCGATCATATCCCTGTGACCGCTCAAACTGTAACTGCTTCTGCAACCGCTGCTGTGCCTGTTGTGCGTCCCCCATTTGAATCCGCTGATAAGGGTTCTGTGGTGGCTGCACATAATTCTGTTGGGGTGTCACATAACTCCGTTGAGGCGGCACGTAGCGCCGCTGTGGTTGCTGTGGTTTCTTGTCCCATTCTTCTTCCAAACGGGCCTGGATCCAGCGCCACGCCTCATTGAGTCTGCTCCGCCATTGTGACTGTGGCTGTGGCGTCACGGCTGCTTGCGTTTTCGGTTGCGGTTGCGGTGATGTATCAAAACGGACTTCGGGGAGATACTCACGGAGCTTGCTCCACCATGTCGTCTGTGGCTGTGGCGTCACGGTGTACTTACCCCAACTACTCGGAGTCGGTATGTCCTTTCCCACACCCAACGTTAAGGGTTGATTGCTCGGAGTGTTATAGTTGGGTGTAGCCTCAGCCAGTCTGTTCTGTGGTGTAGATGAATAGGTGGTGATGCCCGGCGCATTGATTACACGGACAGGATTTGATTGAGGGCTATTCGATTGAGGCCCAAAGAGAACAACACCAAGGCCTATAGCTACCGTCGCAAACACCACACAAAAAAAATCAGTGCAAGCGCCCGTCCAACTATAGTGACAGGGTCAGACTGAGCAGCACGTAATCTCTGGCTTGATAGTTCCTGTTTGATCTCCCTCTCGATCCTTGGCTGCACAAAGGGGTCGGCCAAGTCGGCCAAGGTGCCTTTTGCATACATGATACCTCTCCTCGCGGCAGGCGCGTTTAATGGTGGCGGCGCGCTTCTTGAAGCTTCGGCGGCTTTGTGGTCCGCCCTCGCGCTCAGAACAGGTTATCGTACTGGATCAAGCAACAACACGGGAAGTGGCACATGTCCGCTCTGGGTCATTAGCAGACATTTGCACCGCAAAAGACCATGTCCGCTTCACCCCCGAAAGCGGACATTTGCAGTGCAACAGCTCATGTCCGCTAAGGGCCAAAAGCGGACATCACACTCTTCGTTCGATCAGCTTGTCGGCGCGCTAATCTATTGCGCTGGCGAGACGAGGGTTTCCCTTTTTCAACGACATAAACCGCGTTCTGTAATCTTTCCCGCAAACCCTTGATGTTGGACCAAGGTCCAACGCACCTCACGCGGCACTTAGCTAATATGTGCGAGATAGATGAGTGCGAGACGCTCGATGCGTTTCATAATTGCATTGCCTGTTTGCATTGTTGCCAGTGTGTCCGTCTCGGCCTCCGCGGAGACGTGCCCCGGCAATCCAGACGGCCTCGGCACCAGCCGGGTGCTGACCATCAATCCTGGCGAATTTACCCTGCTTGGCACCATGCAGTACAAGCAGACGTTGCCGCTGAAGGACCACGAGGTGGTGATTACCTTCGACGACGGCCCGCTGCCGCCCTATACCGACATCATTCTCGATACGTTGGCGTCGCAATGCGTGAAGGCCACCTATTTCCTGGTCGGCCAAATGGCGCATGCCTATCCGTCCGTCGTCCGGCGCATCTACAACGAAGGCCATACCATCGGCACTCACAGCGAGCACCATCCACGCGCCTTCGAGCGCCTGTCGCTGCGGCGGGTTGAGCGCGAGGTCGACAGCGGCATCAATTCTGTCACGGCCGCACTTGGCGACCCTAAGGCACTCTCGCCCTTCTTCCGCGTGCCCGGCTTGGGCCGCACCAATGTGATTGAACGGTTTTTGGAGGGCAAACAGCTTGTCACCTGGAGCGCGGATGTTGACACGAACGATTGGTGGCGCGGCAGCAGTCCGGGAGCGATCGTGCAACGCGCCATGCGGCGGCTGAACGCGCAAGGGAGCGGCATCATTTTAATGCACGACATCCATCGCAAGACGGCGATGGCGCTACCGCTCCTTCTCAAGGAGCTGAAGGCGAACGGCTATAACGTGGTGCACGTCGTGGCCGCTGGCGAGCGGCCGAAATCGATACCTGAACTGATAGCCTTGCCCGCCGACGGGAAAGCCTCGCCAACCGAGTACACCAACGTGCCCAGCGACGATCATGCTTTGACCGCTCGACAAAACCACCGCATCAAGAAACGCAGCGTAAGTAGGCATCACCCGGCGCATTCGTGGTCCCAGGTGGACCAAGTGACGATGACCAAACGTCCGTTTTGGGTCTTTAGCGGTTATTAAGATACTTTCGCGCCATGTCCGCCTTACATCTGAAAGCAGACATGTGCGGTGCAACTAGCGATGTCCGCTATGGGCCAAAAGCGGACATGGCTCCTATTTTGCCCAACGCGGTTTGTTCTTAGGTTTTGAATGGAGAAAAAAGCCGCGCCACTCTTTTGAAGCGAGCAGCGCGGCTGCGATCATGCGCTATTTGCCGTGACGCGCGATTGCCTTCTCGACCTGTGCTTTTACTGCTTCGAGGTTGAAGCTTGCGCCTTTCTGCATCGGCGGAAAATCGATAGCCGTCTGTCCGAGCTTTGCAACTTCCTGCTGCACGAAGACGCCCCGCCAGAACTCAAACACATACCAGTTGTAGTAACTGATCGACTGGGTCAAACCAGTGCGTTCGTAGGGGTCCAGCCTGAGGTTGGTGACGATCGGCCAATCGACCTTCTCGGTTGGGCCGAACCAGCCGGTTGGCTGATCGGTGAAACGATATTTGAAGTCGCCGATCCTCACGGCAGAGAGCGTACCTTCTGTGAAGTAGAAGATCTCGTTGCGCTTTGAGGGACCTTTGCCGGTGATCAGGTCCGTCTGGTTGTAGCCATCCAGATGCACCTTGTAGGTCCGGTCACCGAGCTGCTTACCCTTCTTGAGTTCGTCTGCGATGTTAGGATTGCCGGCGGCTGCGACAAAGGTTGGGAACCAGTCGAGCCCAGATACAATAGCATTTTCAACTTTGCCCGCCGGTATCCTGCCGGGCCAGCGGAGGATCATCGGAACTCGGAAACCGCCTTCGAGTGCCGTGCCCTTGCCTCCGGCAAACGGAGTCTGTCCACCATCGGGCCAAGTAAAGTTCTCGGCCCCGTTGTCGGTCGAGAAGGCAAGGATCGTGTTGCTCTCAAGACCATTGTCCCTAACGTACTTCATGACCGAGCCAACAATGTCGTCGAGCTGCGCCATTCCGGCTTCCTGAATAGTCCAGCCGTTCTCCGGGGTGCGCATGTTCTCGTACTTCTCCGACAAGTGCGTGACGACGTGCATCCGGGTTGGATTAAGCCAGAGGAAGAACGGCTTGCCGTCCTGTCTTGCCTTGTCGAGGAATTTGAGCGCATTCGCCAGGATCTCGTCGTCAATGGTCTCCATGCGCTTCGGACAGAGTTCACCAGCATCCTCTATTTTCTGTTTCCCGACCTTGCCCCATCGCGGGTCGACAGTTGGATCGTCCACGTTCGTGGCCCAGCTGCGGACCATATTGCGCGGACCGACCGACGCCTTGAGTGCCGGCGGGTAGTTGCGGTGGCACGGGTCTTCCATCGCATCCAAGTGGTACAGATAGCCGTAGAACTCGTCGAACCCGTGCACCGTCGGCAGAAATTGATTGCGGTCGCCGAGATGGTTCTTCCCGAACTGGCCAGTTGCATAGCCCATAGACTTGAGAACGGTGGCGATGGTAGGCGCCTCGTCTGGCATTCCGAGCGGCGAACCAGCTTGGCCAACGGTGGTCAGCCCAGTGCGGATTGGAAGTTCGCCGGTAATGAAGTTCGCTCTTCCCGCCGTGCAGCTTGCCTCGGCGTAATAGTCTGTGAACCGCATACCCTGCGACGCCAACTGATCTAAGTTTGGCGTGCGACCGGCCATGATGCCCTGATTGTAGACACCGATGTTCGCCCAGCCGATGTCGTCACCCATGATGAAAATGATGTTTGGTCTTTGCTGTTGTTGCGCGGTAGCAGGCATGCTCACCAAAACAATCGCAGCGAACAATGCCATCACGCCGCGCCAGATTTTTCTCCCGACGGACATAACAAACTCCTTCCCTCTGTTTGAGACGCAAACGCAGGCCCCCGTGCCCGTCCGTCGCGGGTGTCGCAATTTGCAATTGCAATTCTCGACTATGGGTAGAAAGCGTCTATTGCCCTTAGGGCCAATAATGAACCAGTGCGCCGCTGCCGTGACCTGAGACTGGAGTGAGGTCGATGTCCGCTTTGGGTCAAAAGCAGACATATGCGGTGCAACAACCTATGTCCGCTTTACTCCCAATAGCGACCGCGAAAGCGGATTCCCGCAAACGGTGATGTCCGCTTTACCCCCGAAAGCGGACATGTGCAGTGCACTAGCTCATGTCTGCTTTGGGCCAATAGCGGACATCGGCGAGTGCAATTCTTTTTTGGGTCTACGCCTGCTTCTTAGTTAGTTTTGGCTTTGGCTTCAAAATTGGCAGCAGCTTCGTTCTTCAGTGCGCTGGCTTTGCCTTCGATCCGTGACCCTACGCTGATTTTGATTATGCCGGTCGGAGTGATCTCTACGGCATAGATCGGTAAGCCCGCTGCTTCTACGCCTGCGATGGCGCGAACGATGTCACCCGGTGTGAAGCGCAGAGGCCCGTGGTTCTTGTTTCTGTTTGGGATTTTACGCGGGGGCACTCGCTCTCATGCACTTCAACGGACCTGATTGCAACTGTTGCTTGCTGCTCAGAAGTTCCGAAGTTCCGTCGCGCAAGTCATTTGATACGTGCGGTATCTGAGCACACCGTGGTTTGACCGCTGCATGGGTGCATTGGCGCATGTCTGCTCTGGGCCATAAGCGGACATTCTCGTCGAACACACTATCGACATAAGTGCCAGTGCTAGTGGGTGGCATCACTGACTTAACCCTTGGCGTCAGTGGCTGAGAGACCGACCGCGCTCCCGCCGAGCAGCAGAGGAGTGCGTGATGCCATCCAACATTATTTGCAATCCAGCGAGATCGGACGACGCTTTTAAAGCGCAGCAAAAACTCGAATTTGATCGGTGGCGCACGGCTATCGCGATAGTCGAGCGCATGCGAGAGGCTGGAATTGATTGCGAACTTTCTAATGATCGCCAAAACGGCAACTGACGGGTGCATCGAATTGCTCGACCCTCCGTTCACGATCATAAGCAGATATTGCGCCTGCCCGTCAGGTCCAAGCTGCAAAACGCCGGGGGGCCCGGTAAAGCCAAGGGAGCCCTCATGATACGGTCATTCACGGTCGTCGCACTGATGTACATGGCGAGTGGTGAGACAGCCACCGCGTTCGATCTGAAGAATACTCTAAAAGACCTGATGCCGTGCAAGTACGCGGCTATTCGACTGTGCGAACGGCCCCAACAAGTAAGCGCTGCGGCTTTGTGGAAGTGTGGGGCGACCTTGGCCGCCGCACCACAGGAAGAAATCGGCAAGCGGTGTGTGGCCGTCCTTAAACGGTATGGCGCAGCCCTAAATTGAGTAGCCCAAAGAGTTCCCAATGCGATGCGCTATGATGATGTCGGCTTTGGGTCATTAGCGACATAACCACCCCTCCGAACGATGTCCGCTTTACCCCCGAAAGCGGACATTGAACGCAGCCACCGGCATGTCCGCTAAGTGCCAATAGCGGACATTCGTTTTGAGCGATGATTTACTTACGTGAAGCCCGAATAAGAACAACGCCATTTTTGTCCACGAGTATTAGTAAGCCGCGCGGGGGGTGCTCCTTATGCTAGCCGTGCTGTTCAGAAGGGGCCGAAGGACATGAATCAGTTAATGCCGGACAGGCCGAACTCTCGGCGCCCCGGGGGAGCGTTGTTCTGTCGGTACTCGACTGGCGGCTGCGTGACGGTGACACGACTCTTCATGGGTGGCGCCTCAGCCCTCGCGGCGAGCGCCTCGCGACTACGCCGCGCTGCCAATTGCTTTTGATCTGTTGCTGCGCTCTTCGGCAAAACTTCAGGCGGCGATTGGTCCTTCGGTTGAGCAGCGAGCACGAGTGGCGACGTCATGTCGGGCGCAGGTGCCGGCGCAGCGTCGGAGAGGATCTGTCTCCGATCAGGACGCCAGTGCTTTTGCAGATCGTAGTCGTCGCTGATGACCACCGCTCGCCGCGTACCTTTCTCCGGCGGTGCGCCCGTAGAGAACGCAAATGCAATCAGCACCGAACCCGCCACCACAAAATAGGCAAAGATTGACATCGCTGTGTATGCACCTGCCTTGTTCGCGAATAGCAGGGCCGCCCGGTAACGATGCGAGCGGCCCATTTGACCGAACGAGATCACGCCCGATTAGAACTGTGTCCAGTTTCGATAGGGGCGGTTCCACCCATAGGGCCGCTGATAAGCGTAGGGTTGCTGGTACGCGTAGCCTGTATCACCATAATAAGCGTAGCTTTGATCACCATAGTAGGGAGCATAACCGTAATTGGAGTTGTAGTTGTAAGCGCGACGCGCAGCAGCTGTTCCTACTGCAACGGCGCCAATGCCCACCGCCGCTCCGCGATAAATTCCACGGTTGGCATAAGTTCCGCGATAAACTCCACGGCGGGCAACGCCTACGTGATGCACTCCTACACGAGCGTGATGCGCTCCTACACGAGCGCCTCCACGAGCAAAAGCATCGCTCGCTGTAGTCGATATACATGCAGCACTTAGGGCTGCAGCTGCAGCAAGGGACAAGATGGTTCGGTACGACATAGTCCACTCCTTATTCTGCCGCCCCATGCAGACTGAGCGTGTATGACGCAGGCGCTTACTTCTACTGTCCATACGTAAGTTCTGCCTATCGAAAGAGCGGGGTGCCTATACGAAGGTTTCGGAATGGTCCGACTAGACTCGGAACCGGAACTAGCTAGGTCTCAATTCAGCGAAGAACACATAACCAGCGGCGAATGCCCGCTTTGGGTGATTAGCGGACATTTTGCGCTGCGGAAGTCATGTCCGCTTTACCCCCGAAAGCGGACATTGATCGCTGGCCCCGGAATGTCCGCTAAGTGCCAATAGCGGACATCAGATGCTGCTGCGCTCTCTCATTTCGAGGGTTACAAGCCTCGCCAATAACGTGGCCGGATAAAGTTGACCAATTATACTTTCGATGTTGCATAGGCTCCGCGCAATCGGATGCACGGGAACAATGTCGCCGAATCCCGTCGACGTCAGAGTGACAAGACTCAAATAAGAGACCGAGTTGGCAAGGGCTGGATTGTCAGAGGCCGGCACGGGAGGGGTGGCCTGTCCATTTATCCCCCGGGGTCAAGGTGCTCCTGCGGTCAGCAAGAAAAAATTTTTTTGATGCTGAGGTGCAAAGCGGTTGCAACGCGCGAAACGAACGAAAGCATCAGCGCAAAGCCAGAAGCAATTCGCGAGTCTGCTGAGGTGCTTAGGTGGTGCCCAGGGGCGGAATCGAACCACCGACACCGTGATTTTCAGTCACCGATGCCGCTCGGGATTTTTTCGCTCTGTGTGAAACGTGGGTCCCTGGAAAGAGGCCGCCATGGGGGTGGTGGCCTGTCCATATACCCCCGGGGGCTTCCCTCCTAAATCGGGAAGATAAGATTTTGGGGAGACTGCGCGTGCTGCTTCCAAATTGCTTCCACGGTCCAACCGTCTGGAAGCATAAAGTCGGACACACGCAAAAAGACGAGTCCACACAGGGGGTTGCTGGCGCGCCGGAAGGGATTCGAACCCCTGACCCCAGATTCGTAGTTAGCTGCTCTGCCGCTGATCAGGCGCAACAGAATTTTCTAGGCGTACCATGGGGCGTTTGGCGGTCTTATCTTGTTACGGTGGTACGCAAGTCGCCTTTCACTTCGATGTGCCTCGAAGACCTCCAACTCTACCAGGTTACATCAAAGTTGCATCGCGGTTTTTTGGAGTCCAGTTTTTTGGGAATGAAGGGGTGCCGTGGTCCTATGGGTTACATGAAAATTACATTGGGTTTTTCTCGGGCTATATAAGAGATGGGTCCCTGGCGAGACCCGCCCCCGGGGTGGGTGGCTTGTCCATATACCCCCCGGGGTGCTCTCCTTTCATAATTAAATTGTTTGGCCAAGCGCGCGCGCTTTGGATCCTCTTTGGGACCTAAAACCGAACAAGACCACGTGGCAGAGCGTTC
>Ga0209382_10008320_pt1 | contig 13086 bp, 14 predicted proteins | sample SoiMetdeltSBSDD5_FD_187599 | JGI IMG/M metagenome (GOLD analysis project Ga0209382, IMG submission 187599) | Bulk soil microbial communities from a Populus tree surrounding site in Tennessee, USA - Soil MetaG P. deltoides SBSDD5 (SPAdes) (version 2) | ecosystem: Environmental > Terrestrial >... | reverse complement strand
TCGTCCTGTGGGGCGCGTTCGAGCTGGTTGCGGACGACGGGATGCGCGTGCGGATGCTGCGGCCGCCGCCCGGGCGCCGCTCTCCGTCGGCCTAGGGCGATGGGCGCACTGCGTGCTCGCCGGCACGCGGCCGTGGTGGTATCGCCGCCGCGGTACTACGATCCACGGTCGTTGCAGAGTTGCGGATGGGTGCCCCGCACGTTCTGTCGGCATGCCCCGAACGGTTGGCGGTATCGCGGAATCGTTGAGGCGGTCCTTCGCAGAGAGTGATCCGCGAGCACGCTGCCGCGGGCGCAGGTAGACGTTGCGGACCACTCGGTAGCGATAACTCCGCGACGATTCCGCGATACCAGCTAGAGTGCGGTGTGCGCCGACAATGTGTGCGGGGCACCCATCTGAGTTCTGCAACCTCCCTCGATCGTGGTCACCGGCCCAGCGAGACATCCGGGCCGAGCGACGGCGAGCACTCAGCCAGGGCCCGAACGGCGGCGGGTCGCAGCGACTGACCGGGCGCTGGCGAGGTCTAGGGACGGGGATCCGCCGCGGACGGCGGCACGAGTTTCCCCAGCATCGAGAGTACCGAGTGCGCCATGGCGCGACCGCTCTCGAACGCCGCTTCCACCCGCGGCGCGATGCACCAGTCGCCGCAGGCGCCGGCCGCGATGTCGGCGTCGAGCAGGCAGGGCAGGCCGAGCGCCTGCTCCACCATCGCATGCCGCCAGCGGTGTGCGTGCACCCACGCCGGCGCAGGCAAGCCGCTGCCGACGGCGGTCGCAAAGGAGTGCAGCATGAGCTGCGCAGCCTCCTGCGCATCCGCTTCCAGATGCTCGCGGCTCCATCGGGGCGTCGCATGGATGACCCAGCTGCCGCGGTCCGCCGGCCGCCCGGGCTTGCTGCTCTCGCGCGCGGCGAGCGCGAGCGGGCCCTCCGTCCAGCGAAAGACGTCGCTGTCGACCGGAGGCCCGTGCTCGAAGGACACCATCAACGACCAGCACGGCGCCATCTGCACCGAAATCAGGTGGCGAAAGGCACGGGCGTGCGGCGCGAGGAGTGACAGAGCCTGGGGTGCCGGCACAGCTGCCACCACCGCATTGAACGGGCCGAGCCGCCGTCCGGTATCGGTCTCGAGCTCCCAGGCTTGGTCGCGCCGTATCAGCTCATGCACCAACGTGCCTGTCTGAAGCGTGAGCCCGCGCGCGAGCGGGCGCACGATGCCGCTCATCCCAGGGGTGCCGATGTACCAGTCCTCGATCGGCGCATCCCAGTTGCGATGACCGTCCTCGAGGATGCTGGGTGTCCAGGCGGCCGCGGCGCCGGCGTTCCGCGCCACGGTCACGTATTTGACGAACGGACGGCTGCGCGCAGTGATGAACTGCGCGCCGTGGTCAAAGGCCAGATTTCCGCGTCGGCGCGTCGCCAGCCGGCCGCCCAGACCACGCGCGCGTTCGAGTACAGTGACGGTGACGTCGGAGCGCGCCAGCTCCGACGCGCACGCGAGGCCCGCGACGCCGGCACCGATCACCGCGACCTCGGGCTGGGCGCTCACAGCCGTGCCCGCTCCCACTCGAGATGACGCAGCTCCGCTTCGAGCTGGGAGCGCTCGAATTCGAGGTCACGGACGCGGGTGTACAGCCGTCGCTGATCGGCATCGCCGAGATCCGGCGTGGTGCCTTGCGATCGGTACATGCGCAGGTCGCCATCAATACGCTGCAGCTCCTGCTCTACGACGTAAAAGCGCCGACCGAGGTCATAGCCGCGTAGAAACTCACGATCGCTGCCCTCGGGGCACCCGCCGCCGTACAGCGACCCGTCGCGGCCTATGTCGAAACCGCGCGACACCGTGCAGTACTGCACGAGTCCGTCGCGACGACCGGCCTCGTACTGTTCGGTATCAGGCTCGATCCCGAATTCCGCGCAGGCCGCGCGGTGCGCGTCGATCTGCGAGGCGGGCGCGCCGTCATAGCCGTCGTCGGCGCCGATACCGTACCAGTCCTGGTCGCGGCATTCGCGCTCCGACAAGGTGGCGCAGCCTTGCAATGCCAGTGAGAGCACCGCGATCACCAGGGATCGCGGCGGGACGGTCGGGACACGGCAGGCTGAATGGCGCAACACCGCCCGACCGCGCTCACAGAGTGGCGAAGTACTCGGCCATCCGCGTGCGCTGCCTGGTGTCGGGCAGCGGCGTGGCGCCGGCCGCAGCATTGTCCTGCATGTGACGCGGCTTCGCCGTCGCCGGGATCACGCAGGTGACGGCCGGGTGCGAGGCGGCGAAGCGCAGGAAGAACTGCGCCCAGGACGCACAGCCGATCTCCGCGGCCCAGGGCGGCAGATTCTTGCCGCGGGTGCGGTCGAAGAGCCCACCGTCGGCAAAGGGCCTGTTCGCCAGCACGGCGATGCCTTGCTCCTGGCAGTAGGGGAACAGCGACCGCTCGGCTTCGCGTTCCGCGAGCGAGTAGTTGATCTGCACCCAATCAAAGCGCTCGGCGCGGAGCACGCGCTCGACGTCCGCGTGAGCGTCCGCGCGGTAGTGCGTAATTCCCGTGAAGCGCAGCTTGCCATCGTCCTTCATGGCGCGAAGTGTGGGCACGTGCTCGCGCCAGTCGAGGAGATTGTGGATCTGAAGCAGCTCGAGCCGCTCGGTGCGGAGCTTGCGCATCGAGTCGGCGATCTGCTCGGCGCCGGCGACGCGGCCTTGCGTCCAGACCTTGGTGGCGAGCCAGATTTTCGGGCGCATCTTGAGCTCGGCAAACAGGTCGCCGAGTACTTCCTCGGAGCGGCCGTACATCGGCGAGGTATCGATCACTGCACCTCCGGCCTGGGTGAAGAGCCGCAGCACCTCGCGCAGCGGCTCCCGCTCGGCGGTATCGCCGCCGACGTCGAACGTGTTCGACGAGCCCATGCCGATGACGGGCACGGTCTCCTCCGTCCGGGGAATGCGGCGCGTTACCATGCGCGCATTGTCCGCCGACCACGCCGCTTGCGGCAGATGCCCCGCGACCGCCCCGGCTGCGACCAGACCCATGACTTCCCTGCGCGTGTAACTCTCGCGGTCCATCGTTGACTCCATCGAATCAGGCCGGCCGGCGCCGGAAGAAGCTCGTGCCGATCAGGCTCAACACCACCTCGTCCTTCTGATTGATTACCTCCGCCCGCTGGCGAACGCTGCCCATGAACGAGCGGCTCCGCGACGGCGTCGCATCGATCACCGTCAGGCGGCAGCGCAGCCGGTCACCCGGGTAGACGGGCTTGAGCCATCGCAGCTCATCGATGCCGGGTGAACCCAGGCTCGCCTCGGGCGAGAGATAGTTGTCGACCCACATCCGCATCATGACGGCAGTCGTATTCCAGCCACTTGCGCACAGTCCGCCGAAGATCGACGCCTTGCCGGCTTCGCGGTCGACGTGAAAGGGCTGTGGATCGTAGCGCCTGGCGAAGCCGACGATCTCCTCCTCCGTCACTTCCACGCCGCCGAACTCGAGCACCGTGCCGGGCGGGAGGTCCTCGAAGTAATAGATCCTTGCCGTCATGTGTCCATCTCTCCGTGCCGCCGGACGGCGGACATTACAACGGAAGCACGGTCGTTTCCTTGATGACGGTGACGGTGACAGATGAGTTGATCGATTGCACGAACGGAAGTTTCGAGAGGTGGTCGAGATAGAAGGCCTCGTAGGCCTTTATGTCGCGCGTGACGATGCGCAGCATGAAATCCCACTCGCCCATGGTCGTGTAGCAGTCGAGCACTTCCGGGCGTTCGCGGATGGCCTCGGCGAACGCGGCGATCGCGTCGCGGCCCTGGGTCGAGAGCTTTACGTGCGCGAAGATCGTTACGTCGAGCCCAAGCGCCGCGCGGTCGAGCACCGCCACGCGACCCCGGATGACTCCGGACTGTTCGAGGGCCTGGATGCGCCGCCAGCAGGTCGTCGTCGAAAGACCGATGCGCGCCGCAACCTCGGCCACGGGCAGGGCGCCTTCCCGCTGCAGGACATCGAGGATGCGCCGGTCGATGCGATCTACGACAGGATGTTGAGTATTTTCCATGAGCGGGATACTTATGAAACGCATGTTCCGTATTGTTGCAATGCAACGCAACAAATTCAACCGCCCCCCGTCGATCTGAGTAACCTATCGCGCCCGTTCCCGTTCACCCGAAGAGGCCGAGGAACATGCCCCGCCGATCGCGTCTGCACACGCCCAAGCCACACTCCCGGCCGGGCGAGAAACCCGACTTCAGCTACCTCGAAACGTCACCGGCCGGGGCCGCACCACGGCCGGACGTCAACGCCCGCGTTCGCGACATCGGCAACCTCGCTACCGAGCTCGTTCGCGTGCTCGACGACGAGCACCGCGCCGTCGGTCCCTGGCACCCGCATCTCGATGCGCCGGACCTGCAGATCGGCCTCAAGCACATGTTGCTCACGCGAGTGTTCGACGATCGCATGCAGCGCACCCAGCGCCAGGGAAAGATCACCTTCTACATGCGCTCACTCGGTGAGGAAGCCGTGTCGGTCGCTCAGGCGATGGCGCTGCGTCCCGGGGACATGCTGTTTCCTTCATACCGCAACCAGGGCCTCTACATGGTCCGCGGGCGGCCGCTCGTCGACCTGATGTGCCAGCTGCTGTCGAACACGCGCGACATGTGCAAGGGCCGGCAACTACCCGTGATGTATCACTGGGCGGCGGGGCGGATCTTCTCGATCTCGGGCAACCTCGCGACCCAGTTCCCGCAGGCCGTGGGCTGGGCGATGGCCGCAGCGATCAAGGGCGAGGACGACATTGCCGTGAGCTGGCTGGGCGAAGGCTCGAGCGCCGAAGCCGATTTTCACCACGCGATGTTGTTTGCCTCGGTGTACCAGGCACCGGTGATCCTCAACGTCGTCAACAACCAGTGGGCGATCTCGACGTTCCAGGGATTCGCGGGCGGCGAACAGCGCTCGTTTGCGGCGCGCGGCCCGGGCTACGGGATGGCGGGGATCCGCGTTGACGGAAACGATTTCCTCGCCGTGTACGCGGTGACGCAATGGGCAGCCGAGCGGGCCCGGCGCGGCGCGGGCCCGACTCTGATCGAGCACGTGACCTACCGCGGCGCGGCGCACTCGACCAGCGATGATCCGTCTCGCTACCGCCCGAAGGACGACTACGAGAAGTGGCCGCTCGGCGACCCGGTCGATCGCTTGAAGAACCACCTGATTGCACTCGGCGAGTGGTCCGAGGAGAAGCATGCGGCGCTCACCGCCGAGCTCGATGCTCAGGTCGCAGCCGCGTGGAAGGAAGCCGTGACGCATGGGACGCTCGGCGAGGGACCGAGGCTCGACCCGGGCACGATGTTCGAGGATATTTTCAAGGAAGTCCCTGCTCGCCTGGTCCGCCAGCGCGAGCAGATGCGCGCGGAGCAGGGCTGAACCATGGCCAGGATGAACATGATCCAGGCGCTCAATTCCGCCATGGACATCATGATGATGCGCGACCCGAGCGTGGTCGTGCTCGGGGAGGACATCGGCTACTTTGGCGGCGTCTTCCGTGTCACCGACGGGCTGCAGCGCAAGTACGGCGAGCACCGGGTGCTCGACACACCAATCGCCGAGGGCGCGATAGTGGCCGCCGCGATCGGCATGGGCGTCAACGGGTTGCGGCCCGTGGCCGAGGTACAGTTCGCTGACTACATCTATCCCGCGTGCGACCAGATCTTCAGCGAGCTGGCCCGGCTGCGCTATCGCACCGCAGGGGAATTCTGGGCGCCGGTCACGATACGCACGCCCTGCGGCGGCGGTATCCGAGGCGGCCAGACGCACTCGCAGAGCCCGGAAGCGATCTTCACCCACGTGTGCGGCATCAAGGTGGTGATGCCCTCGAACCCCTACGACGCGAAGGGTCTCCTGATCGCGGCGATCGAGGACGACGACCCGGTGGTGTTCTTCGAGCCGAAGCGAGTCTACAACGGCCCGTTCGATGGCAATCCGAACAAGGCCGCCGTGTCCTGGAGCGAGCACGCCAAGGGGGAGGTTCCGGACGGGTACTACACCATTCCCATCGGCCAGGCCGATATCGTGCGTGCGGGCTCGCAGGTCACGATCGTGACCTACGGCACGATGGTGTATGTGTGCCAGGCCGCGGCGGAGAGCCTCGGCCTCGACGCGGAGATCATCGACGTGCGCTCGATGGTGCCGCTCGACCTCGATACGATCACGGCCTCGGTCAACAAGACCGGACGCTGCGTGATCGCGCACGAAGCGACGCTCTTCTCCGGCTTTGGTGCCGAGCTTTCCGCGTCTATCCAGGAGGCGTGCTTCTGGAAGCTCGAAGCGCCCATCCAGCGGGTCGCCGGGTGGGACACGCCATACCCCCATGCGTTTGAATGGGAGTATTTTCCCGGGCAGGCGCGCGTAGCCGCCGCACTCAAGACCGTGATGGAGTCGCGATGAGCCGATACGTCTTCCGGATGCCGGACCTGGGCGAAGGATTGGTCGAGGCGGAGATCGTCGCCTGGCACGTCAAGGTCGGCGATCTCGTCAACGAAGACCAGCTGATGGCCGAGGTCATGACCGACAAGGCCGCGGTCGAGGTGCCGGCTCCCGTCACCGGGCGCGTGCTCTCGGTCAGCGGCGCGCCGGGTGAGATGGTCAAGGTCGGGTCGGAGCTGATCGTGTTCGAAACGGATGCGGCGGCTCCGGCGGTCGCCACGGCGCCTGCAGCGGCGGATACGGCCGCCGCGAAACCGAAGCCCGCCGCTCCTGCGCCTGCGGCGTCGACGGCACCGTCGCGCAGCAACGGTCACGGCGCAGAGCGGGCAGCCTCAACCACCATCGCGAGCGGCGGACGCGTGATGGCTTCTCCCGCGACGCGGCGACGAGCACGCGAGGCTGGCATCGATCTCGCGCAGGTCGCAGGCACGGGCCCGAGCGGGCGTATCACTCGCGAGGATCTTGCGGCCGCATTGTCAGGCCGCGGCGAACCGGGCGCGACGCATTACGCGCCTGGGTCGGCGCCGGCTGCCAGGCGCACGGGCACGGAGGAGATCAAGGTCATCGGGCTGCGCCGCGTGATCGCGCAGCGTATGAGCGAGGCGAAGCGCAACATCCCGCACTTCGCCTACGTGGAGGAGGTGGACGTCACCGAGCTCGAGTCGCTCCGCCGCCACCTGAACGGCCGCCGGCCCGAAGGCACGCCGTCGCTCACCTACCTGCCGTTCCTGGTTGCCGCGCTGGTGCGCGCTACGGGTCAGTTTCCGCAGTGCAACGCGTCGTACGATGCGGAGCGCAACGTGCTCATCCGTCATCATGCCGTGCACGCCGGCGTCGCGACGCAGACGCCGGACGGACTCAAGGTGCCGGTCGTGCGCCACGCGGAGGCGCGCGGTCTGTGGGATCTCGCCGCCGAGATCCGCCGCGTGTCGGAGGCGGCGCGCACCAACAAGGCGACCCGCGAAGAGCTCACGGGCTCCACCATCACCGTCACCAGCCTTGGCAAGCTCGGCGGCATCGTGTCGACGCCCATCATCAACGCGCCCGAGCTGGCGATCATCGGCGTCAACAAGGCCGTGGAGCGTCCCGTCGTGATCGGCGGCGCGGTCGCGGTGCGCCTCATGATGAATCTGTCTTCCTCGTTCGATCATCGGTTCGTGGACGGCTTCGACGCCGCCGCCATGATCCAGGTGCTCAAAGAGATGCTCGAGCACCCGGCCACCATTTTCATCCCGGAATAGACGTACATGAACGCAGCCACTGCAGAATCACGTTCGAAGACAAAGACGACGAACCCGGCGGGCGGCACCGCCCGGCCCGGATTCGGCACCGTGCTCGCCGATCACATGTCGGTGGCGCATTTCAATGAGGGGCGCTGGAGTGAGGCGCAGTTGACGCCGACCGCGCCAATTCCAATGCACCCGGCCGCGCATGTGCTTCATTACTCGAGCACCTGCTTCGAGGGCTTCAAGGCTTACCGCTGGCGCGACGGCAGCGTGCATGTCTTCCGCATGGATCGCCACGTCGAGCGCATGCGACAGAGCGCGCGGCTGCTCACGATGCCCGAGCCGAACGCCGAGCAGCTCGCGGGGATGGTGATCTCGGTCATCGATCGCTGCCGTGACCAGGTGCCCGAGCCGCCGGGAGCGCTCTACCTGCGGCCGCTCCTCTTCGGCACGATGCCGAACATCGGCGCGGCCTCGACGCCGACCAGCGAGGCGAGTCTGATCGTGCTCGCGAGCCCGGTCTGGGACTACTTCTCGGGCGGCATGAAGCCGCTGCGGATCTACATCGAGGACAAGGCCAACCGCACGGCTTCGCACCTCGGGATGGTGAAGACCGGGGGCAACTACGCCGCCGCGATGGGACCGACGCTCGCGGCGCGCGACAAGTACAAGGTCGACCAGGTCCTCTTCTGCCCGGGCGGCTCTGTGCAAGAGACCGGCGCCGCGAACTTCCTGCTGATCCGCGACGGTCACATCGTCACGCGCAGCCTCGACTCGACCTTCCTCCACGGCGTGACGCGCGAATCACTGCTCACGATGACGCGCGACATGGGTTTCCGGGTCGAGGAACGCGTGTTCGACGTCGCCGAGATGCTGGAGTGGGTCAAGACGGGTGAGGCGGCGCTCTCGGGGACAGCGGCGGTGCTCGCAGGCATCGGCACGCTCGTGCATCGGGATGGCGAACATCGCGTGGGATCGGGCGAGATCGGCCCGGTAACGCAGCGTCTGCGCAGCGCGCTGGTCGCCATCCAGACCGGCGAGGCACCCGACCGGCACGGCTGGGCGCGCAAGATCTGAACCTAGCGGCGCAGCCGCAGCCCGGGCAGTACGCCGTTCCCGAACGACCAGGCGAGCGCCGCGACGGTAATCGCGGCGGCCGCTATCTGGAAAGCGGCCGAATCCGTCTGAGTGTCGAGCGCCGGACGCAGGTGCTCGATCAACACCGGTACGATTGCCAGCGCGCAGCCGGTCGCGGCGACCGCGCCTGCGATGCTGCCGAGCGTCGTCGATCGGAGCCGGTCGCGGAGCCCTGTCATCAGGTCGGCGTACTCCCGCTCCGCAGCTACGCGCGTGTCGGCGCGCGCAGTCGAGCCTCGTGCCCGCAGACGGGCGGCAAGTTTCCATTCGAAATCCGCGGGAAGCCTCGGCTGCGGCAGCGCGCGGGTGAGCCGCGCATCGATCGTTGCGTACTCGTCGCGCCAGCGACGGCAGCGCGCGCAGCCGGCGAGATGCAGGCGCACGATCCGCGCCTTCTCCGGCGCAAGCGTGCCGTCGGCGAGTTCGGCGACATCGAACTCGTAGTCTTCGCATGCGCCATTCATGACGGTGATGTTCATGCCGCCTTGACCTCCTCGGGGCGAGCGAGCTCGATCAACCGCTTGCGCGCCCGGTGCAGCAGGTTCTTGAGCGTCCCCAGCGGCATGCCGAGCGATTCGGCCACCGCTTCGTAGGACCGGTCCTCCAGGTAGAACAGGCGCACGGCCTCCTGCTGGTTGCGTGGCAACCGCGAGAGCAGTCGCAGCAGGTTGTCGCGTTCGGGGTCCTGTGCCGGACCCGTGGCGATCTCTGCCGCTGCATGCTGTGCATCCGGCGAATCCGGATCGTCCAGCGACACGGTCGGGCGTCTGCGTCGCAGCTCCATCAGGCAGGTGTTACGCGTGATCGCATAGATCCAGGTGCCGAGCGCGGCGCGGCCGTCGAAGCGGGGCAGGGCTTTCCAGACGCGCATGAACGTCTCCTGCGCGGCGTCCTCCGCCGCCGCGCGCTCCCTGAGAATCGACACGGCCAGCCGGAACACCCGGTCCTTGTAAGCCCCCACGACCAGGTCGAACGCGCGGTCGTGCTGGCCCGCCGCCAGGTGTTGTTCGATCTCCGGGTCCATCAGCGCGCCACGGGGCCCTCCCGATCGCAGCGTCGAGCCGCGGCGACCTTTATACGCCGCGGCCGCCCGCAGGGTTGCAGAAGGGCGGTGCAACCTTCGGCCGCCCAGGGGCATATAAGCCATATCCATCCCGGAGGCTCATCCATGTCCGAGGACGCCATCGCCGTGTTCATCCCAATCGTAGCCATCGTCATGTCGCTGTCGATCCCGATCGTGTTCGCCATCGTCGACTACCGCCGCAGGCGGGACATCATCGAGGCGCATCACAAGGAGCGCATGGCCGCGATCGAGCGGGGCATGGACCTGCCACCGCTGCCGGAGGCATTTTTCAAGTCGTTCAACAGCGACCGGAAGCCGAGGCACCTGCTTAGCGGGATGATCTGGCTTTTTGTCGGGCTGGGGCTGTTCATGGCGCTCCGCGAGGTGGCGGGTCAAGACGTCGCCTGGTTTGCGCTGACTCCGATCGGTGTCGGTCTCGCGCTGCTCATTTACTACTTCGTTGAAGGTCGCAAGCTGGTCCAATCGCCCCCGCGGGAGCCGGGCTGAACCCGCCCGGTAACCCTGGCGGGTCTTGAAGTCCTACACACCCGAGCCGCGAACGCCGATAGCGACGGTCAGCCTGCTGTCGTAGCGTCACGACGTTCTCGTCAACGACGGGAGGATCGTGTCGGACGCTCCCGCAGCCTGCACGACGTCGATCGCCGACTATGCCGTTATCGGCGATTGTCGCAGCGCTGCTCTGATTTCCCGCGACGGCTCGCTGGACTGGCTCTGCCTGCCCGAGTTCGCCTCACCGGCGATATTCGGCGCACTGCTCAACCAGCCATTGCGACGCGAGGTCACGGGGTCACCGCCGCAGAAGGTCGATGGCGGCTGTTTCCGGATCCGGCCTTCCGTGCCGGCGGTGGCGACGCGCCGGTACCTGCCCGATTCAAATGTGCTCGAGACCACCTTCCGCGCGAACGATGGAACGGTGCGTGTCCTCGACCTGATGTCGCTTCCGGACGAGCGGCAGTTCCAGCCGATGCGCGAGGTCCTCCGGATCGTAACGGGCGTCGAAGGGCGCGTCCCAATGGCGTTCGAGATCGATCCGTGTCCAGGCTACGGCCTGACCGTGCCTCGCCTCGGCTCGCGTGCCCCGAGGCAATGGGCGTGGGTCTGGGGAAACGAGTGCCTCTACCTGAACTCCGACGTGGTTTTCAGCCCGATCGGCAAGCGCCTCGACGGTCAGCACGTGGTGGCAGCGGGCGATCGGCTGTGCTGCTCGCTCGCGTATACGAAGGCCGACATCGGTGTTATAGCGCCGCTCGGCGTGGCAGCGGAGCAGCGCGTCGACGACACTGTGCGCTGGTGGCGCCATTGGAGCGCACGGACGCGATACGCGGGACCCTACCGCGACGCGGTCATGCGCAGCGCACTGACGCTCAAGCTGCTCACGTTCGCGCTCTCCGGGGCCGTCGTTGCGGCGCCGTCCGCTTCGCTTCCCGAAGCGCTTGGCGCGGACCGCAACTGGGATTATCGCTACTGCTGGCTCCGGGATGCCGCGCTCACGATGCGCGCGTTCACCGGTCTCGGCTATCTCGACGAGGCGCGCGCATTCTTCGATTGGATGCTGCACGCGACGCGCCTCACCTGGCCGGAGCTACGTGTGCTGTACGACGTGTACGGACGCACCGAGCTCGGGGAAAAGGAGCTCAGCCACTGGCGTGGTTTCTGCAATTCGCGGCCGGTGCGCATCGGCAACGGTGCGCACACGCAGCTGCAGCTCGATGTCTATGGTGCGGTGTGTTATGCGGCGCGCGAATTCGCCAACGCGACCGGTACGCTCGCGACCGACGAAGCACGTCTGCTGCGCGGCTTTGGACAGAGCGTATGCCAGCAATGGCAACTGCCCGACCACGGCATCTGGGAGATCCGCGGCGAGCCGCGCCAGTACACGTTCTCCAAGGTGATGTGCTGGACTGCGCTCGATGCGCTCATCGACCTGGCGGAGAACGGTCTGCTCAAGCTCCCGCCGGGCGCCCGCGACGCGCGCGCCGCCTTGCGGGAACAGATCGAGACGCGGGGCTACAACCGCGAGCTCGGCAGCTACGTTGGGGTTCTCGATGGCACGACCATTGATGCGAGCCTCTTGCTGATGGGCTGCCTCGGATATGCGGATCCGAAGGACGCGCGGATGCGCGGCACATTTGCCAGCGTGCATGAGCGCCTCGCGCGGAACGGGCTGCTGATGCGTTACGAGCATGGCTTCGACGGCTTCGACGCCCCCGAGGGCGCATTCGGGATCTGCAGCTACTGGGCGATCGACAACCTGGCAAAACGCCGCGATACCCACGAGGCGCACCGGGCATTCCGGCACGTGCTCGGCTTTGCCAACGACGTTGGACTCCTCTCGGAGGAGATCGACCCGGATTCCGGGACGCTCCTCGGGAACTTTCCTCAAGCCTACACCCACGTGGGCGTGATCAACGCTGCGCTTGCGCTCGAGAAGCAATGAATGTTGCCGAGCTGTTTGCGCGACACCTGCCACAGCTTCTGCTGTGGGGCCTGATTGCGACCGTCGCGATGACGACGATCCTCCAGGGCAGCCAGGGCCTCGGCCTGTCGCGCCTGAGCCTGCCGTTCCTCGTCGGAACGTTCTTCACCTCGAATCGAAATCGGGCGACGGTCATCGGCTTCCTGGTCTACACGATCGGCGGCTGGGGCTTCGCGATGCTGTACTTCCTGTTCTTTGCGGGCATCGGGATGGCGACCTGGTGGCTTGGTGCGCTGCTGGGGTTCCTGCATGGCCTGTTCCTGCTCGCGGCCGCTCTGCCGCTGCTTCCCTATGCCCATCCGTGCATGGCCTCGGAGCACGACGGGCCGAGAACCGGCTATATCCTCGAGCCGCCCGGGTTTTTCGGGCTCAACTACGGGCGTCGAACACCGATCACCACGATGCTCGGACAGATCGTCTATGGCGCGACGCTCGGCGGCTTGTGCCAGTTGGCGGGGGTTGTTTAAGCTCAGCCGGCCAATGACGACACCAGCGACCAGCGGCCTGTTGCGCCGCTTGCGTGAGCGGGGCGTGATCCGTGTCGCGGTGAGCTACGCGGTCATCGCATGGCTGGTGCTGCAGATCGCTGACGTCACCTTCGAGCCATTGGGCGTGCCCCGCTGGGTGATGGTTTCGCTGATTGTCACCGCGGTGCTCGGCTTTCCGGTCGCCGTGACGCTTGCCTGGTTTTACGAGGTAGGCGAT
>Ga0209382_10008319_pt1 | contig 13086 bp, 10 predicted proteins | sample SoiMetdeltSBSDD5_FD_187599 | JGI IMG/M metagenome (GOLD analysis project Ga0209382, IMG submission 187599) | Bulk soil microbial communities from a Populus tree surrounding site in Tennessee, USA - Soil MetaG P. deltoides SBSDD5 (SPAdes) (version 2) | ecosystem: Environmental > Terrestrial >... | reverse complement strand
CGGCGTTTGAGCCCGAGCTCCTCAGCGCAGAAGACGCGGAAGCCTGGAAGGCCAAGGTGCGCGGGGAGGCCAACGAGACCTTCGCCATGCTCGAGAAAAGCACGGCCGAGGGCGTGCGCCAGCTCGCCGCCCGGCGCGGGGAGGTGCTCAAGCTGATCGACGCATGCACCGCGCCCAAGGGGCCGGCGCTCAAGACGCGACACCACGGCGACTACCACCTCGGGCAGGTACTCATCGCCAACAACGATTTCATGATCATCGACTTCGAGGGCGAGCCTTCGCGCCCGCTCTCGGAGACGCGGCGCAAACACTCGTCGCTGCGCGACGTGGCTGGCATGCTGCGTTCGTTCAGCTACGCCAAATGGAGCGTGCGAGCGCAGGCCGGGGCCAAGGACACGGTTGCGCTCGACGCCTGGGAGGCCGACGTGCGGCGCGCGTTCCTCGCGGCTTATGCGGAAGCGACGAAGGGTAGCGGGCTCTATTCGAGCTTCGCCGACGTGGCGGGGCTCTTACGCCTCTTCGAGCTCGAGAAGGTGCTGTACGAGCTGCGCTACGAAATCAATAACCGCCCGAACTGGATGCACGTACCGGTGTCGGGGCTTGCGGGAATATTGGGAGGCTGACAATGAACGAGATCGACTGGTCGCTGGAACCGGTGCGCGGCTTGTTGCTGCGCGTGGGGGAGATGCTGCCGCGCGTCCTCATCGCCATCCTCATCATCGTCCTGGGATGGATGCTGGCGAAAGCGGTGCGCTTCGCGATCGTGAAAGGCCTGCGCGCGGTCAACTTCAACGTGCTGACCGAGCGCGCGGGCATGGATTCCTTCCTCCGCGATGGCGGCATCCGTGCCGACACCACGCAGATCCTCGGCCTGCTCTTCTACTGGCTGGTGGTCCTCGCCTCGCTGGTGATCGGCTTCAACCTGCTCGGCCTCGAGTACATCACCGATCTCCTCGGGCGCGTGCTGTGGTTCCTGCCCAAGGTCATGGTGGCGCTGCTCATCCTCGCCTTCGGCGCGTACTTCGCGCGCTTCATCGGCAACGCGGTCGTGGCGTACTGCCGCAACGTGCACCTCCAGGACGCCGACGTGCTTGGCCGCATCGCGCAATACGCGATTCTGGCCTTCGTCGTGCTGATCGCGCTCGACCAGGTCAATGTCGGCGGCGAGATCGTGCGGCAGACCTTCCTCATCGTCCTCGCGGGCATCGTGTTCGCGCTCGCGCTCGCCTTCGGCCTGGGCGGCCGGGAGTGGGCCGCCGAGATGCTCGAGCGATGGTGGCCGCGCCGCAGGAAACCATGAACTTTCCTCACCGGCTGCAGACCGCGCATTCGATGCCCTTCGGCGCCGAAGTGCTGCCACAAGGGGGCGTGCGCTTCCGTTTTTGGGCGCCGGCGGCGAAGCGGGTCGAGGTCGCGTTCCCCGGCAACCGCGTGGTGCAGATGCAAGCGGCCGGCGGCGGCTGGTACGAGCATGTTGAGATACAGGCCGGGGCTGGCACCCTGTATCAATATCGCATCGACGGCGAGCTTCTTGTCCCCGACCCCGCTTCGCGCTTCCAGCCGCGCGACGTCGACGGGCCGAGCGAGGTGATCGCGCCGCGCGCTTACAAGTGGAGCGACCACGGCTGGAACGGCCGGCCGTGGAACGAGGCGGTCATCTACGAGCTGCACGTCGGCGCTTTCACGCCGGAAGGGAAGTACAGCGGGGTGGCGAAAAAGCTCGGCGTGCTGCGCGACCTCGGCATCACCGCGATCGAGTTGATGCCGCTCGCCGATTTTGCCGGCAGGCGCAACTGGGGCTACGACGGCGTGCTGCCCTATGCGCCGGATTCGGCCTACGGGCGTCCCGAGGACCTGAAGGCGCTCGTCGACGCGGCGCACGCCGCGAACATGATGGTGTTCCTCGATGTGGTCTACAACCACTTCGGCCCGAAGGGGAACTACCTGCCGCGCTACGCGCCGCAGTTCTTCACCAACCACTACAAGACCCCGTGGGGCGCCGCGATCGACTTCTCGAACGAAGTGGTGCGCCGTTACTTCATCGAGAACGTGCTGTACTGGCTCGAGGAATACCGCTTCGACGGGCTGCGCTTCGACGCGGTGCACGCGATCATCGACAAGTCGCCGAAGCACATCCTGGTCGAGATCGCCGAAAACGTGCGCGCAAAGTACGGCGAGTCCAGACACCTCGTGCTCGAGAACGACGCCAACCTCGCGCGGCTGCTCGGCCCGGGACGCTACACCGCGCAGTGGAACGACGATTCACACCACGCGTATCACGTGCTCGCCACCGGCGAGCGCGACGGTTACTACTCGGCGTACGGCGAAGCGCCGGCGCGGCATCTCGCGCGCTGCCTCGCGGAGGGCTTCGCCTACCAAGGCGAAATCTCGCCTTTCAGCGGCGGGCGCCGCGGCGAGCCGAGCACGCATCTCGCGCCTTCGTCGTTCGTCGACTTCATGCAGAACCACGACCAGGTTGGCAACCGCGCGTTCGGCGAGCGCCTTGCGATGCTCGCGACGGAGCGCACGCTCAAGGCGCTCTCCGCGATCCAGCTTCTTGCGCCCTCGCCACCGCTCATTTTCATGGGCGAAGAGTGGAGCTGCAGGCAGCCGTTCCTCTTCTTCTGCAACTTCGAGGGTGAGCTCGCCGAGGCGGTGCGCAATGGGCGTCGCGAGGAATTCGCGCGCTTCGCCGCTTTCCAGGACCCGCAGGCGCGCAGCCGCATCCCGGATCCGCTCGCCGAGGCCACCTTTCGGCAATCGGTGCTCGACTGGAGCAAGCGCGACGCCATCACGATCGCCCACTACAAGAAGCTTCTCCTCCTTCGCGCGCGCGCCATCGCGCCGCGCAAGTTCGGCCCAGGCAAGTACCGCATGCTCGGCGAGCGCGCCTTCGAGGTGCGCTGGGAAGGCGGCCTCACGCTGATCGCCAACTGCGGCGACCAGACCGTCTCGGTGCCGGAGGTCCCGCCGCAAGCCCCGTTGTGGTCGAACGCACGGCCGGGTGCGCCGTGGTCCGTCAACTGGTGGCTTGCCGCCAAGTGATGCGATGAACAAACCGGGGTCTGACCCCGAATTTCAAGAGGTCGCATCCGGCTACCTCGACGTCTGGGGCAAAGAGCGCACGATCGACGCCGAAGTGCGCGCGGCGCTCCTCAAGGCCTTGGGACCGCAGCGCAAGGCGCGCGAGCTCGACCTCGAAAGCGGGCGCTGCTACCAGCCGGAAGTCCTCGAGAACGAGCGCCTCTGGGGCTTCATGACGCAGCTCTACGGCCTGCGCTCGCAGCGCAACTGGGGCATCGGCGACTTCGGCGATCTGCGGCGGCTGATCGAAATCGCGGCGCGCCTCGGCGCCGCGTTGGTCGGAGTGAACCCGCTGCACGCGACGCAGGGCAGTCCGTACAGCCCCTCGAGCCGCCATGCGCTGAACGTGCTCTATATCGACGTGGAAGCTTTCGAGCCCCCCGACAAGCTCCGCAAGCGCGCCAAAGTGCTGCGGGACGCCGAGCTCGTCGACTACGAAGCGGTGCGGCGGCTCAAGCTCGAGGTTCTGGAAGCTGTCTTCAAGAAGCAGAACAGGAAGATCGCGCTTCCGACCAGGGGCCTGCGCGACTACGCGGTATTCGAGGCGCTGCGCGAGACGTACGGGGGCGGCTGGCAGAGCTGGCCCGAGCCGTATCGCGACCCGAGATCAGCGCAGGTCGCGGCGTTCGCGAAGGACAACCCGCGCGTCGCGTTCCACGCCTGGCTGCAGTGGCTCGCGCGCGAGCAGCTCGACGCGGCCCAGCGCTACGCGCACGAGCTCGCTATGCCGATCGGCCTTTACGTCGACCTCGCGCTAGGAGCGGACCGCGGCGGCGCCGAGCTCTGGTCCGACCAGGACTCCTACGCGCTGGGCGTCTCGTGCGGCGCGCCGCCCGACGAGTTCAATCCGCTGGGCCAGGATTGGGGCCTGCCGCCTTACTCGCCGCGCGCGCTGCGCGCGAAGGCGTATCAGCCGTTCGTCGATCTCCTGCGCGCGAACATGCCGCAGGGCGGGGCGCTGCGCATGGACCACGTGATGGCGCTCTCCCGGCTATGGTGGATTCCCCAAGGCGAGAAGCCCGAGCGCGGCGGTTATGTCCACTATCCGTTCCATGAGCTGCTGGCGGTGCTCGCCGCGGAAAGCCGGCGCGCGCGCTGCCTCGTCATCGGCGAGGACCTTGGCACCGTGACGCCGGAGATGCGAGCCGCGCTGAACGCCGCCGGCGTACTCTCGTACCGGCCACTCCTTTTCGAATCCGGTCCACCGACCGCCTATCCGCGCGAGGCGCTGGTCTGCGTGAGCACGCACGACCTGCCGACGTGGCGCGGCTACTGGGAAGTGCACGATCTCAAGCTGCGCAAGCGCCTCAAGCTCACCAAGGATTTCGACCATGAGGTCGCGATGCGCGAGGCGGACAAGAAAAAGGTCGCCGCGGCGCTCGAGCAAGAAGGCTTCGACCTTTCGGCGCGCTCGGCGCACGCGTTCATCGCGCGCACGCCGGCCAAGCTCGCGCTGCTGCAGCCCGAGGACGTCTTCGGCATGCTCGAGCAGGCGAACCTGCCGGGCACGGTCGATCAGCATCCCAACTGGCGGCGCAAGCTCCCCGTGCCGCTCGAGAACTGGCAAGCGCACCCTGAAGTGGCCGCGCTGCCCCGGATCATGGCCGAGCGCGCGGTGCGCATCAAAGCGCCCGTCGCCACCTACCGCTTCCAATTCCACAAGAACTTCGGGTTCACCGATGCGACGAAGCTCGTGCCTTATCTCGCGCGCCTCGGCGTGAGCCATGTGTACGCCTCGCCGTTCCTGAAAGCGCGCCCGGGCAGCACGCACGGCTATGACGTCATCGATCACCGCCAGGTCAATCCCGAGATCGGCACCGAAGCGGAGCTGAAGACCCTCATCCAGACGCTCAAGAAGCACGGCATGGGCATGGTGGTCGACCTCGTGCCGAACCATATGGGTGTGCTGCACGCCGACAACGAATGGTGGCTGGACGTGCTGGAGAAAGGCAAGGCGTCGCCGTACGCGCGCTTCTTCGACATCGACTGGGCGCGCGGCAAGCTGCTCCTGCCGGTGCTGGGCAAGCACTATGGCGAGGCGCTCGAGGAGCTCAAGCTCGAGCGTCAAGGCGGAAAGTGGAGCGTGCGCTATTACGAGCACCGTTTCCCGCTGAACGCCGCGTCCACGCGCAACCTCAGGAAGCCGCCGAAGGACTCACTCGAGCTTCACCGCCTCCTCGAGAAGCAGTATTACCGGCTCTCGTACTGGCGCGTCGCCTCCGACGAGATCAACTATCGCCGGTTCTTCGAGATCACGGAACTCGCCGGCGTGCGGGTCGAGGACAAGGCGGTGTTCGAGGCCACGCACAGCTTCGTCGCGCGGCTTGCGAAGGAAGGCGGCATCGACGGCGTGCGCATCGACCACCCCGACGGCCTCGCCGATCCGCGCGAGTACTTCGAGCGCCTGGGGGAAATCTTCCCGCGGCGCTGGATCGTGATCGAGAAGATCCTCGCCGAGCACGAGAAGCTCCCCGACGACTGGCCGGTGCACGGCGAGACCGGCTACCGCTTCGTGAACGTGCTGACCGGCGTCTTCATCGATGCGGCGGCGGCGTCGCGCTTCGACCGCATCTACCGGCGCTTCACGGGCGAACGGCGCACCTTCGACGAGATCGCGCGCGAGAGCCGCTTCCTCATCATGGCGACCACGCTCGCCGCCGAGCTCCTCATGCTCTCCAACTGGCTCGCGCGCATCGCCTCGGGCAACCGGTTCACCCGCGACTACACCGCGAGCGGCCTGCGCAAGGCGCTCGCCGAGATCGCCGCCCAGTTCCCGGTGTACCGAACCTACGTATCGCCGCGCGGCGTGTCGGAGAACGACCGGCGTGTGATCGGCGCGGCGGTAAACGCCGCACGGCGCGCGAGCCGCATCGCCGACCCGAGCGTCTTCGACTTCGTGCGCAGCGTCCTATTGCTGGAAAACGTTCCTCCGGGACCGCGCCGCACGGAAATGCTGCGCTTCTCGATGCGCTTCCAGCAGTTCACCGCGCCGGTGGTCGCCAAGGGCATCGAGGACACCGCGTTCTATCGCTACAACCGGCTGATCGCGCTGAACGAGGTGGGCGGGCATCCTTCGCACTTCGGCTTTACGCTCGGCGAGTTCCACGCCGCGGCCGAGGAGCGCGCGCGCCGTTGGCCGACCACCATGCTCGGCAGCTCGACGCACGACACGAAACGCTCGGAGGACGTGCGCGCGCGGCTCGCAGTTCTCTCAGAGCTCGCTTCCGGCTGGCGCATGTCGCTGCGGCGCTGGAGCGTGATGAACCGCACCGATTCACCGCCTTCGCGCAGCGACGAATACCACTATTACCAGGCGCTCGTCGGCGTTTGGCCCGGCGAAGTAACGAAGGACCTCGCCGAGCGCCTCAAGGCCTACATGCTGAAGGCGGCGCGCGAGGCTAAGGAGCGCACGAGCTGGATCAACCCGGACCAAGAGTACGAGAAGGCGCTCTCCGATTTCGTCGAGCATTCGCTCGCCAACAAGCGCTTCATCGAGGATTTGAAGACCACGCTAAGCGTGGTCGTGCAGCTCGGTCTCCTCGTCGGTCTGTCCCAAGCGCTCGTCAAGGTGGCTTCGCCCGGCGTGCCCGATTACTATCAGGGAACCGAGATCTGGGACTTCAGCCTCGTCGATCCGGATAATCGCCGGCCGGTGGACTACGCTTTGCGCAACAAACTCCTCGAAGCGGGCGACGCCAACCTCCTGAAGAATATCGCCGACGGCCGCGCCAAGATGCACGTGATCCGGAAGGGACTGGAGCTGCGCCGGCAACATCCCGCGCTCTTTTACGGCGGCCGGTACACGGCGCTCTACGCCGACGGCGAGCGGAAAGACAACATCATCGCCTGGTCCCTTGCCGACGCAACGAAGAGCGTGGTTGCGATCGCGCCGCGGCTCTTCGCCAAGCTGATGGACGGCGACGACCTCGCGCCGCTCGGCGCCAAGGCCTGGGGCGACGCGCGCATCTCGGTGGGCGAGGGCGAGTATCGCAACGTCCTCACCGGCGAAACGCACCGCGGGCCGCGGCTGCGCCTCGCCGAGGTCCTCTCCACCTTCCCCCTGGCGCTTCTCATCCGCGCTTGAGAACTCTCGTTTTTCTCTTGCTGTTGTGGAGCGTTGCGCACGCCCAGGACCGGCCGCAATTCATCTTCGCCTGGCCGCTCGACGAGAAGGCGCTCAAGCCGCGCGGCGCCACCACGCAGGGCGCGCCGGTGACGCTCGACACCGCGCCTGCGGTGCAACGTATCCATGAACAGGGTATCGAAGCGCGGGAGCGCGACCGGCGCGCGATCCTCGCGATGGCCGGTCCCTACCGGGTCAGCTTCGACTTCCTCGAGATCGTGCGCTTTCATCCCACGCTCAAGCCAGATGCGCCCTATCAGAGCTGGGGCACCGAGTACGTCTTCGTCGCCGAGGACCGCGCGGACTTCATTTCGCTCCAGCACATCCTCGTCATGCGCATGCGCGGCAAGGAGGCCGAGCCGATGGTCGTGCGCCACTGGCGCCAGGAATGGCGCTACGAGCCGCCGAGCATGCTGGTCTACGAGGGCGCAAACACCTGGGCTCGACGTCCAGTCAACGAAAGATCAGGACTGTGGACGCAAAGCGTGCTGCAGGTCGACGACTCGCCGCGCTACGCCTCGATCGGGCGCTGGCAGCACGAGGGCGGCGTCTCGACGTGGATCTCGGCTGAAACCTGGCGCCCGCTGCCGCGCCGCGAGTTCAGCGTGCGCAAGGACTACGACGTGCTGGTCGGCACCAACCGCCACACCATCACGCCGACCGGCTGGGTGCAGGAGGAGAACAACCTGAAGGTGGTCTCTGCAAGCAAGCAACAGCTCGCGCGTGAATACGGCGTCGCGCGCTACGAGCGCATCAAGGACTACGATTTTTCAGCGGGCGAGAACTACTACAAGCGCACCGAGCCCTTCTGGGCCGAAGTGCGCGCGGCCTGGCGCGAGCTCGAAGAAGCGCGCGGCCGCTTCACCCTGCGTGCGCAGCCCGACCAGGGCCAGCTCTTCCTGCCGTTCTTCGAGTACGCGCAAAAACTCGCCGACGGCGCACCGTTCAACCGCGACGACGCGCGGGCCTTCGTCCGCAAAACGCTGCAAGACCACTACCTCCGTTAAAGGGGTCAGGACCCTTTTTCTAGAAAAAGGGTCGGACTCCCGCGGAACGAGGCCACGCCATCACTCAACGCGCAGGGCGAATGTTCTGGTTGTGGTGGAAAACGTTGTCGGGGTCGTAGGTGATCTTCACGTCTACCAGCCGGTTATAGATGGAGTCGCCGTACGCCTCGCGGACGCGGCCGGGGTCTTCGTCGCCGCCGAGAAAGTTAACGTAGACACCTTCGCGGAAACGGCCGAGGGCGGCGAAGAACTCCCTCGTCCAAGCGGTGTCCCGGTCGCCGAAATCCTCACCGGGCCGCCACACAGCATCGAGGGTGATGGCGTGCGAGGCTTGCCGGTTCCCGAACGCCGTTACGCCGTTCGCCACTCGACTCACCGCCCCTTTGAGATGGAACATCGCCGCGTACGACCGCGGCGACGAGCAGGAGAACGCGTGGTCGGTGATCACGTCGATGAGGTCGTCGCGGAGCTCGGGGAGGTGGGTGGACTTCCAGTAGTAGTTCCAACCGTGGACGACGGTCGAGTCGAGCGCGCTCTGAAATCCCACGTACGGCGCGGGCCCGACCAGGTCGAGGAGGGGAGTGCGCAATGCGCGGAGCGGGCGGAGCACCCGCTCACCGTCCTCGATCGGCCCGGCGTAGCAGGTACCGATCATCAGCACCGAGCGCCAGTGCAGATCCTCCGGAATGACCGGTAACGGCGGCGCCGCGCCAAACCTCACGACCGTGCCGAGCTCGTCCGAAGTGTCGTGGACGAAGTCGCGATAGAAGCGCAGGACCTCGCCGGCGTCGCTCGCGTCCCAGAGAATGGGCCCGGCGAGTACGGTAGGCCCGACGCGGTGGAGGCGGAACTCGAACGAGGTGACCACGCCGAAGTTGCCGCCGCCGCCTCGTAACGCCCAGAAGAGATCGGAGTGCTCGTCCTGGGACGCGCGCAGCAGCTTGCCGTCGGCCGTCACCACGTCGGCGGCAAGGAGGTTGTCGACCGTGAGGCCGTGCTTGCGCATCAGCCAGCCGACGCCACCGCCGAGGGTGAGCCCGGCGACTCCGGTGTGGCTCACGATTCCGCCGGTGGTGGCGAGGCCGTGCGCCTGCGTCTCGCGGTCGACGTCGCCCCACAGCGCGCCACCCTGCACCCAGGCGCTGCGGCTGGCGGGATCGACGCGCACCGCCCGCATCGCCGAGAGGTCGATGACGATCCCGTCGTCGCAAATGGCGGCGCCCGCCACGTTGTGGCCGCCGCCCCGTATGGCGATCTCGAGATCGTGGTCGCGGGCGAACCGCACGGCCGCGACCACGTCGCTGGCCCCGATGCATCGGGCGATCAGGCGCGGGCGCCGATCGATGGCACCGTTCCACAACGCACGGGCAGTGTCGTAGTCCGGGTGGTCGGCAAGGATCAACCGGCCGCGGAACCCGTCGATGTCTACGACGGTGGGCTGCTTGATTTGTTGGGCGACTGGCGCCGTCGTCGGCATGGTCATCGTGTCCTCCTGTTCGACGGCCACATCGGACCACCGCTGACCGCAGCCGTATAGTCAAAAATCTGGACTTCACAACCGAAGGCGCGTGCGCAACACTGGCATGGTGAGGACGTATGGCCAGTACTGCCCCATCGCGCGCGGCGCCGAGATCTTCGCCGAGCGCTGGACACCGCTGATCATCCGCAACCTGCACCTCGGCTGCGGAAGCTTCAGTGAGATCCTGGAGGGCGCGCCGGGACTGTCCCGTACTTTGCTCTCACAGCGGCTCAAGCAACTCGAACGCCTTGGTGTCGTCGAGTCGGCACCCAAGGACGATGGGCGCGGGCAGCACTACGAGCTCACCTCCGCAGGCCACGGCCTGTTCGCGGTCTGCCAGTCGCTCGGCGAGTGGGGTGCCCGTTGGCTCGAGATCGCTCCCGAGAACCTCGACCCCTTCGTGGCCCTGTGGTCGATGTGCAAAGCGCTCCGCCGAGACCGGCTCCCGGATCGACGCGTCGTCATCCGCTTCGACTTCACCGGCCGCCCGCGCCGCGAGCGTTATTGGCTAATCATCGAGCTCGGAGACACCGAGATCTGCAAGACGTACCCGGGCCTCGATGAAGACCTCTACGTCACGGCGGAAGCCGAAGCATTCGTCAAATGGCACGCCGGCCACCTCACCTGGGGCCAAGCCAGGCGCGAGGACCGCATCCGACTCGACGGCTCCCCGTCGCTGGTAAGAGCCTTTCCGACGTGGAATGCCCGCAGCATGTTCGCGCACATTAAGCCGGCCTCCCTCACGGCCACGGAACCTTCATAAAAGGGGTCAGGACCCTTTTTCTGGAAAAGGGGCCGCACTCCCCGGCAGGCGTCGACGTTCCATTCTCGTCGCCTTCCTGTTGTGGATGACCGGGACACCAAAACAACCACCGGACGCTCTGGGGCAGCCTTATTTGCTGCGCAGTCTTCCTGTAGCCGTCGGCGGGAAAACGTTGTGGTTCAAAGTGCCGTCGAACATCGCTGTGCTACTGCTACCCTCTATGGGCAGCGTCAAGTCCACGGTAAACGTGTTGTTGTTCTTGTGATACTTGAGCGTGCCGCCGGCCACCTTGCCGGCTGAAGTGCTCCATCTTTAAGCGTTTCCGCAGCGCCACGGCCGTCGGACAAGGTGAATACATCACAAACTTGGCGCGCCGCACTTCGCTGACCGGCCCAGCGGCGAGGCCTACATTGGGTCCATCTGATGCACGGAGGTTGTCATGAGAAAGGCCGAGCACCTGCTGTTCCTGGTCCTGATGATCCCCTCGATCCTTATTTTGGTCGCGGCCGCAGTATCCATGACGGATCCCGAAATCCCGGCCGACCCAACCTACGCGATAGCGACTGCCTACCTGGCAGTGGAGGAATAACAAACAAGCGTTTCGGCCTGATTGTTCAGGGAAGGCTCCAGTGTCACGTCAAGGCTGAGGAAGCCCCCGGGGACTTGGTGTCGTTCCTTTGATGGCGAAGGCGAAAAAGAAGGGTCCGGGGCAAGATTTCTCGCTTAGGGCGCTTGGCCGCACGACTGGCGAAGACTGACGCGAAGCTGCGTCGCGCTGCTGCGATCCAGATCCGGCGGCGTGTCCGGTCCGACGCGTAGTTAGATCACCATCAATGCCGTGCCACATCAAGGAACGGCGTGTCTGGATCGCTCACGTAGAAGATCACGACCCGCATGGCATCGGTGCCGCGGTTGTAGCCCGTCATTCTTACGTGAGGCGGTTCTACGATCGCCTGGCCGCCCTTAGCCGTGATGGGTGCGCGGCCTTCGATCTCCAACGTAAACGTACCTTCCAGCACGTAGACCGTCACCGGGAAACGGTGCGAATGGAACGGAGTCGTTTCGCCAGGTTTGAGGGTCGCTACGATGACCCGTACCTGCTGCTTCTCGCCCTTCGGCATGCCTTGCACGATCTCGCTCAGGAGTGAGTGGTAGCGGCGGCTTCTCGGGACCACGCTGTTGCGCCGTTGACGTCAGCGGAGCCACCAAGGCCGCAAGTACGAATGTAATACCGATCGAATTACGCATCTCGGGCTCTCCGTTTGGTCAAGACTCGGATTTCGGTCAAGTCATCTAGGGCATTGGTCAACAATGCGCTGCTAGGCCGCAGGTCATTTCGTGAGGGCATAAAGCAGGGAGTCACGAGGTTCAGGGGAAATATTTGGATGAATTATGTACCTGCGTAGAAGACCTTCGCTGAAGAACCCGGAGTCCAGCGCACGGCCGTTTCCGAGGCTGGTCCGTGAGACCACCGGACCGCCGCGGCGTCGGACAAGGTGAATACATCACCAACTTGGCGCGCCGCACTTCGCTGACCGGCCCAGCGGCGAGGCCTACATTGAGTGCATCTGATGCACGGAGGTTGTCATGAGAAAGGCCGAGCACCTGCTGTTCCTGGTCCTGATGATCCCCTCGATCCTTCTCCTGGTCGCGGCCGCAGTGTCCATGGCGGATCACGAAATCCCGGCCGACCCAACGTACGTGATGACGACCGCCTACATGGCGGTGGAGGAGTAACGCACCGGCCTTTGTCGACAATTTGAAACCACCACGCGGCCAACATCACCGCGGCCTCGTTAATGCGGCGCTTTGCCTAAGCGCTACGAATCGGAACAACTCCGCGCGGGCCGGGTGGACGTTCTCGGTCGGACTTCGCCTGCGATATGAGAAAGCCGGCGGTCGAGCCGACAGACTTCCGTCGAGTTTGCCTCCAATCCTCTCCGCGTCTTTGTAATGCGCGCGCCGCGAGAGTCTGAGCGGCTCGCGCATTTTCCGCCGTATGTTTTGCAGCCGGCTTAGATAAAGCATTGGTCCGACCGTCCGCACTGGTACCATCAGTGGAGGGGAGCGACAGATGGCGAAAGCGAAAAAGAAGGTTCGGCGCAAGATTTCTCGCTTAGGGCGTTTGGCCGCACGACTGGCGAAGATTGACGCGAAGCTGCGCGTCGGCACCCCGCTAACTAAAACGGATGTCGCGCTGCTGCGATTGAGGATCGTTTAAGGAGCGGACGGCAACGTCGCAGTGCTGAACAGCACCGGCCATATGACCCCGGCGGAAGCCGTGGTCACCAACGCGCTGTGGCGCGGCGCGAAGCGCCGCTGCGCAAGCGGCGCGCGCTGTTAGCCGTCATCTGACCTGTCTTGATTAACTACGTTCGGCATGCTGAGGTAGCTTGTCCGTAATTTGAAACCAAGGCGCTTTCGAAGCAACGAAGATATGCAACGATGCCTGAACGCCCGGATCGTCGTTGAGGGTTCCGAGCGCGAGTGAAAGTGTGGTTGGCCGTTTGTCGCTGATGAACTGGAGGTTCGAGCCGCACTGCCTGCAGAATGTGCGAGTAACGCCGGGCGAAGACCGATACGATGCAAC
>Ga0209382_10008318_pt1 | contig 13086 bp, 12 predicted proteins | sample SoiMetdeltSBSDD5_FD_187599 | JGI IMG/M metagenome (GOLD analysis project Ga0209382, IMG submission 187599) | Bulk soil microbial communities from a Populus tree surrounding site in Tennessee, USA - Soil MetaG P. deltoides SBSDD5 (SPAdes) (version 2) | ecosystem: Environmental > Terrestrial >... | reverse complement strand
CGACGCGCGCATGGACGCGCGTGAGGTGAATTGTGGTCGTGCGCGGCAGCACCTGCCGGAAAATCTCAGCGCCGCCGATGACGACGATCTCGGGCACGCTGCCGGCGGCGGCCAACGCCGCATCGAGCGAGTGCGTCACCGCGACGCCTGCGATCGCCAGCCCGGCCTGGCGCGAAATCACGATGTTGGTGCGCCCCGGCAAGGGCCGGCCGATGGAGTCGAACGTGCGCCGGCCCATGACGACCGGCTTGCCCAGGCTCAAGGCCTTGAAGCGCTTCAGGTCGTCGGGCAAGTGCCACGGCAAGCGGTTGTCGCTGCCGATCACGCCATTCTCAGCAACCGCGACGATGATGGAGATCATTTCTTGTCGAGCGGCTCACGGTCGAGCATCGTGCCGCGGCACTCTTTCGCCCCGCACCGGCACGCATAGAGCGCCAGCTCGACGGGATCGTCGGTGCTCTCCCAGGTCAGCTGGTAATCGTAGCCCAGCTCCTCGCCGGGCTTGATGCGCCGGATCGCCTCGATGTAGACGCGCCCGTCCTCGATGACCGTTTCGCAGTTCGGATCGCAGCTGTGATTGATGAACCGGGCCTCGTTGCCGTTGACCCCGGCGTCGATGACCGTGCGCTTGCTGGCGATGAACAGGAACGTGTGGCCGTCGTCGTCGCCCTTGCGCTCGTAGCGCCGGTCGGCCTCGGCATGGGAGATGCGCTCGCCCAGGTATTCGATGATGCGCGCGCCCTTCTTGATCGAGCGCGTCGCATAAACGCCGCAGCCGTGGATGCCGGAATCGCGCGTCTCCACCGGCGGCGGCTCGAAATGGTCCAGGTCTCGCCGCGCGGACACTTTTCTCACGGACGGGCGCGGCTTGCCGCGCTCCTGCTTGCGACTTCGCTTCGTGGCCATGGACGACTAGACGGCGATGGGCGCCCTGATGCTGGGATGCGCCTGATAGTTCAGGAGCTGGAAGTCCTCGAACTCGTACTCGAAGATCGACGGCGGCTTGCGCTTGATCGCCAGCCGCGGCAGCGGCAGCGGCGTGCGCTGCAATTGCTCGTCGGCCTGTTCGAAGTGGTTGAGGTACAGGTGGCAATCGCCGCCGGTCCAGACGAAGTCGCCGGCAGCGAGGTCGCACTGCTGCGCGAACATGTGCGTCAGCAGGGCGTAGGAAGCGATGTTGAACGGCACGCCGAGAAACACGTCGGCGCTGCGCTGGTAGAGCTGGCACGACAGCTTGCCGTCGCCGACCCAGAACTGGAACAGCGCGTGACACGGCGTCAGCGACATCTGCTCGAGCTCGCCGACGTTCCAGGCGTTGACGACGATGCGGCGCGAGTCCGGATTGCGGCGGATCAGGTCGATCGTGCGGCTGATCTGGTCGATCGGCTTGCCGTCCGGGCCTGGCCAGGCGCGCCACTGCTTGCCGTAAATGGGACCGAGCTCGCCGCGCTCGTCGGCCCACTCGTCCCAGATCGACACGCCGTGGTCGTGCAGGTAGCGCACGTTGGTGTCGCCCCTCAGGAACCACAGCAGCTCGTACACGATCGACTTCAGGTGCAGCTTCTTGGTCGTCAGCAGTGGAAAGCCTTGCGCAAGGTCGAAGCGCATCTGATGGCCGAACACTGACTGCGTGCCGGTGCCCGTGCGATCGTCTTTGCGAGTGCCGCGCTCGCGGATGTAGCGCAGGAGGTCGAGGTACTGCTGCATGTCACGTGGTCTGCAGTTGCAGATTGCCGCTCGGCTGGTTGCGGCGGTAAGCGATGGCCAGCATCACGATGCCAGCGAGAATCATCGGCGCGGAGAGAATCTGTCCCATCGTCACCCAGTCGAACAGCAGGTAGCCGCGATTTTCGTCCGGCACGCGCACAAATTCCACGATGAAGCGGAACACGCCGTAGCAAAGCAGAAACAGCCCGGACGGCGCAAGCCGCGGCCGCGCCTTCGCCGTGAACACCCACAGGATCGCGAACAGCAGCAACCCTTCGAGCAATCCTTCGTAGAGCTGCGAGGCGTGCACGTGCAGCAGGCAGGGATCGATCGAGAAGCGCTCGCACAGGCGCCGCGCCTCGGCCGCCTGCATCGGATGCAGCACAGCCGGGTCGACGCTGAAGCCCCACGGCGCCTCCGTCGGCTTGCCCCACAGCTCGCCGTTGATGAAGTTGCCGATGCGCCCGGCGAGGATGCCGAGCCCCGGCAGCGGCGCCATGAAATCGAAGACGTCGGCGATGGAGCGCCGGCGGCGCACGGCAAAAATTGCAACCGCAATCAGCGCGCCGATCAGGCCGCCGTGGAACGACATGCCACCTTCCCAGATGCGCAGGATCATGAGCGGATCCGCCAGCACTTCCGTCGTTCCGTAGAACAGGATCCAGCCCAGCCGCCCGCCGAGGATCACGCCGACCGCAGCGAAGAAGATCACGTCATCGACGTCGGTGGGCGTCCAGCTCGAGCCGGGCTGCGACGCGCGGCGACGGCCGAGCCACCAGCCGACGGCGAAGCCCACCACGTACATGAGCCCGTACCAGCGGATCGCGAGCGGACCGACGGGGCCGAACGGGCCGATCGAGACGAGGATGGGGTCGATCGAAGGGTAAGGGATCATTTGTTGTTGGCCAATTGCGCGGACAAGTATAGCAACGGTGCTTGCGGCGTCCTTCAGTCGCGCACGATGCGGCAGAAGTACGCCTTGAGGTAGCGCGTCTCCGGAATCGCCGGGTGAATGGGATGATCCGGCGCCTGACCGCCGACCTCGACGACCTGTGCGAAGCGGTCGAGATGGCGCGCGCCGCGCTGAATCGCCGCCAGCAGCTGCTGCGGGTCGAGGTGGTACGAGCATGAGCACGAGACCAGGATGCCGTCGCGCTCCAGCAGTTGGATTGCCAGCTGGTTGAGCCGGCGGTAAGCCGCTTCGCCCTTGGGGATGTCTTTCTTGCGCTTGATGAACGCTGGCGGATCGATCACGACCACATCGAAGCGGCGCTTCTCTGCATGCAGCTGCTCCATCACGTCGAATGCGTCGCCGCGAATCGTCGCGGGCTTCAAGCCGTTCGCCGCGGCAGCCGCCTGCAAACCTTCCAATGCCGGCGCCGACGAGTCGACACACGTGACCTCGGTTGCACCAGCCCGCAGCGCACCGAGCCCCCAGGCGCCGAGGTAGCTGAAGACATCGAGCACGCGCGAGCCGCCGACGTATTTGCGGAATGCCAGCCGGTTCGCAGCCTGGTCGAAGAACCAGCCGGTCTTCTGCCCGCCCCCGAGCGGAATGCGGAACGTGACGCCGCCCTCCTCCACGTCGACGGACTCGGGCACATCGCCGAATGCCGGCTCCACGTACGACGGCAGTCCTTCGAGCTCGCGCACGCCTGCATCGTTCTTCCATAGCATCGCCGACGGTGCGATCGCTTTGCGCACTGCCGCCTCGACATCGGCGCGCATTGCTTCCATGCCCGCCGTCGCGATCTGGCCGACGACGACGTCGCCGAAGCGATCGAGCACCAGACCCGGGAGCGCATCTGACTCGCCGAAGACCAGTCGATAGAACGGCTGGTCGTACAACGACCGTCGCAGCGAGTGCGCGACCTGCAATCGATGCACGATGAGCGACTTGTTGGGCGGGTACTCGGGATCGCGCCCGAGGATGCGCGCGCAGATGAGTGAGTGCGGGTTGACGTAGGCGTAGCCGAGAAACTTGTCGCGATCCGCAACCACCCGGCACAGCGCACCGGGCTTGAAGCCCGGCAGCGGCGTGCGCGCGGTGTCGACCTCGTTGGAAAACACCCACAGATGGCCCGCGGACAGCCGGCGATCCTCGCCGCGCTTCAGGCGCAATTCCGGCAGTTCTGCTCTATCCGCCATCCGCTATCCGCTATCCGCTTCATAATGGGCGGCGCATTCTAGCCGAGCCAACGCCATGACCACGCATCACAATCGCCTGGGCAATCGCCTCGCCGGCGAAACCAGTCCCTACCTGCTGCAGCACGCGGCCAATCCCGTCGACTGGCATCCGTGGGGCGAGGAGGCACTCGAGCTGGCGCGGCGCCTGAACAAGCCCATCCTGCTGTCGATCGGCTACTCGGCCTGTCATTGGTGCCACGTCATGGCACACGAGTCGTTCGAGGATCCGGCCAGCGCGGCTGTGATGAACGAGCTGTTCGTGAACATCAAGGTGGATCGCGAGGAGCGGCCCGACCTCGACAAGATCTACCAGCTCGCGCAACAAATGCTGACGCAACGCTCGGGTGGCTGGCCGTTGACGATGTTCCTCGCGCCGGGGACGCAGCGACCGTTCTTCGGCGGCACTTATTTTCCGAAGGAGCAGCGCTACGGTATGCCGGCGTTCACCGACCTGCTGCAGCGGGTGAGCGCGTTCTATCGCACTCACGGTGAGGACATTGCGAAGCAGAGCGAAGCCCTGCAGCAAGCGTTCGCCGAGATGTCGCCGCCCTCCGCCTCCGCCGACACGCCCTTGACGCTCGCACCGATCGACGCGGCGCGCGCGCGGCTCGCGGAAGAATTCGATGCGCAGTTCGGCGGCTTCGGCTCGGCGCCGAAATTCCCGCATCCCACCAACATCGAGTTCCTGCTGCGACAGTGGCGCGCCACTGCTGCCAGCGAGACGCCCGATCTGCATTCGCTGTACATGGCGACGCTGACGCTGAAACGCATGGCCGAAGGCGGCATCTATGACCATCTCGGCGGCGGCTTCGCGCGCTACTCCGTCGACCAGTACTGGATGATCCCGCACTTCGAAAAGATGCTGTACGACAACGGTCAGCTGCTGCGCATCTATGCGAATGCGGCCCTCGCGACCGGCGAAGAGCTGTTTCGTCGCGTCGCCAACGAGACCGCCGACTGGATCATGCGCGACATGCAGGCGCCATCCGGCGGCTACTGGTCGACACTCGACGCGGACTCGGAAGGCCACGAAGGCAAGTTCTACGTGTGGGATGCGGCCGAGGTGCGCACGCTCCTGCCCGAGCCGGTCTACCAAGCCTTCGCGCGGCGTTTCGGACTGGATGGCGAGCCGAACTTCGAGGGCAAGTGGCACTTGCACGCCTATCGCTCCGACGACGAGATCGCAACGGAGCTCGGCATCGATGTGGCCGAGGTGCAGCAACGTCTGACGGCAGCGCGGCAGATCCTGCTTGCCAAGCGCAACGCCCGCATCTGGCCCGGCCGCGACGAGAAGATCCTCACGTCGTGGAACGGGCTGGCGATCGCCGGCATGGCCGTGGCGGCGCGCGTGCTGGGTCGTCCGGACCTCGCCGAGTCCGCCACACGCGCGGTCGATTTCATCCGCGAGCAGTTGTTCCGGAATGGTCGCCTGCTGGCCGTCCATAAGGATGGGCAGTCGCGCTTCGCTGCGTATCTCGACGACTATGCCTTCCTGCTCGACGCGTTGCTCGAGCTGCTCCAAACGCGCTGGCGCAGCTCCGATCTGCAGCTCGCAATCGCGCTCGCCGACGCCCTGCTCCAGCACTTCGGCGATGACGAGCACGGTGGCTTCTACTTCACGGCGGACGATCACGAACAGCTGATGCATCGCTCGAAGTCGTTCGGTGACGAGGCAGTGCCCGCGGGCAACGGGATCGCGGCGCAAGCGCTGACCCGCCTCGGGCTGCTGCTGGGCGAAACGCGCTACCTCGACGCCGCTGCGCGAACGCTGCGAGCCGCATGGGCTCCAGTGCAGCACTACCCGCATGCCCACGCGTCCATGCTGGTCGCGCTCGCCGAGCATCTCGATCCGCCGGAACAGGTGATCATCCGAGGAGCGCGGGACGAAGCGGCCCGCTGGCGCGACACGCTGACCAAGAAGTACTCGCCGATGCGCCAGGTCTTCGGGATCGAAGCGGATGCGCCAGGACTGCCTGAGGCGCTTGCAGCGAAGCGGGCACTGGATACGACCGTGGCGTACGTGTGTCGCGGGACGACGTGCTCGGAGCCTATACGAGCGTTGGCGCCGCTGTTGGCGTTGGCGGGGTGAAGAAGCCGCGCGCTATTTGCCGTCTTTCTGCTTCTTGCGCGCCTGCTTCATGTGGCGCGAGCGCTCGATCCCGGCCAGCTGCTTGACCTTCGCAGCCTCGATCGCTGCTGCGAGCGCCTGCTCGCCCCAGACCTTGAGCCGCACCGGGTCGTCGACGATCTCGGCCGGCACCTGATGATGGTCGGTGGTCAGATCGAACGCGTTCGGGTACGGCTTGAACTGCGGCATGCCGCGCTCCTGGTACACCTGCAGATTGCTCGCGTCGGTGTGCAGGTAGAGCTTGTCGTCCATCACGATGCCGAGCAGGCGCTCGTCGACGAAGATGCCGATGCCGCCGAATATCGACTTCGTCGAGATGCGCCCGAGGAACCCGAGCTGCTCTTCGACGTAATTGGCGAGCTCCGACTTGACCCGCATGGCGAGCGACTCTTTCTTCCTGAATTGGCCGGACCCGCATCCGGCGCCGGGAGTTTACGTCAGTCGCGCACGGATCGCATCGCGCAAGGGCCCGTGCAGCTGCAGATCGAAGCGCGGCGCTTGCATCCAGTCGTAGGCCCACGGGTTGTTGGTGCGCAGGGCTTCGGGCTCGTCGGCATAGCGAGGATGGACGTGTGCGTGCAGCGCCGGCTCCAGGTTGCCGAAGATCGCGTAGTTGATCCGCAACGCTCCAGTCGCTGCGAGCACGGCATCGCCGAGACGACCGAGATCCGCCAGAAATCGATCGCGCTCGGCCGCACCGAGCACGTTCAGATGCGGCACCACTGGATCGGGCAGCAACAGGCTGTAGCCCGCCAGGACCTGCCGCTGACCGAGCACGGCCCAGCCCGACGGCAGTCGCGCAATCAGAGCCGGTTCGGTCCCTGCGCGGCACGCTTCGACGCAACGATGGATTGCAGTAGTCACAGGTCACTTCCGGAACACGAAATACACAGCGCCGAGAATGCACAGCGCCGCCCATAGATAGTCGAGCTTCAACGGCTGGCGCATGTAGACGATCACGAACGGCACGAACACGGCGAGCGTGATCACTTCCTGCAGGATCTTCAGCTGCGGCAGGGTCATCACCGTGTACCCGACCCGGTTCGCGGGAACCTGCAACAGATACTCGAACAGCGCGATGCCCCAGCTCACCAGCGCGGCCGCCAACCACGGACGCTGGTTGAGATGCTTGAGATGCGCGTACCAGGCGAAGGTCATGAAGACGTTCGACAGCGTCAGCAAGACGACGGTACGCACGATCGGATTCATCAAGTTCATCGGGGCACCTCGATGCGCTTCAGTCGCGCGGGCGTCTCGCCCCGCTCCAGTCGCAGCACGAAATCGCAAGCATCGACCTGGGTGCACAGCTCGAAATCGCGCTGCGGCGCCCAGTCGCACGCCGGGTCGAAAAACATGGCCGCACTGTCGGCACTGCGCAGCCGCTGCGGCACGTCGGCGACCGATGGCGCCTCGCCGAGCAGACGCTGCTGTAACAGCTCCGCGCAGAGGTCATCTTCCGCGCAGCGTTCCTGCGCCTGCTTCCCCATGCGCACCAGCGTCACGACTGCCGGCGCTCGATGGCGAATGTACCGCACGATGGCGCCGGCGTTGACGAGCGAGCCCGTGATCACCTCGTCGGCGCCGGCGGCCGCGGCGAGGCCCTGTGTTCCCGAGTGAGTCGTGTGGATCAGCGTGCGGTCACGAAGGTCGAACCGCTCGAGGTCGGCCGGCGAGTTCCCGGAGTCGAAGCCCGGTAGCGGTCGCGCGTGGCGCTCGCCGATCAGCAGCCAATCGGGGTGCAGGCGCTTGAGCTCGCGCGCCTCCTCGACGTCGGCGACGGGGACGATTGCTCGCGCGCCGCGAGCGAAGGCGTAGGGTGCCAGCGAGAAGGCGCGGAAGACGTCGATGATGACTGCGAGGCCGCGGGCGCTGCGCGCGCCCGCTACGAAGTCAGCAATGTGGAGCTCAGCCGGCCGCCACCCGCTTGGCACGCTGCAGTCTCACGACGCGCTTGGCGTCCACCGGCTGCTCGTTCATGACGACGACCTTGGCGCGCTTGAAGAAGTTGAAGTCCGTGGCACTCGCCCAGGTGTAGGCACCCATCATGCGGCCCACGACCAGGTCGCCGACCTCCAGCTCCGGAAGAGAGATGTTGTCGTCGATGACGTCGATGGAGTCGCACGTCGGGCCGGCGAGCACGCTCTCGAACAGCTCCCCGCCGTCGCGCAGCGCGGCGACCGGGTACTTGGCGTGGTCGAACAGCTGACCGCTGTACGAGCCGTACAGGCCGTCGTCGAGGTAGTACCACCAGCGGCCGTCACGCTTGGCCTTGCCCATCACCGTGCTGACGGCGATCGCGGCCGGCGCGGCGATGAAGCGGCCCGGCTCGGCGATGACGCGCACATGCTTGGGAAGCTTGGTCAGCGCGGCACGGATCGGCGCACAGAACTCCTCGATCGGCATGACGGCGTCGATATAAGGCACCGGGAAGCCGCCGCCGATGTCGAGCACGTCCAGCGAAGGCAGGCCGGCCAGCAGCGCCTCGGCAATGAGGTTCGTGCAGGCGTGGATCGCCTCGATGTACTTGGAAGGATCGGTGGCCTGCGAGCCGACGTGGAACGACAGGCCGCGCACGCGGACGCCGAGGCGGCGGGCGGTTTCGATCAGGCCGAGCACCGCGCCCGGCTCGCAGCCGAATTTCTTGGACAGGTCGCAGACAGCCGTCGGGCTGCGGAAACAGACACGCAGCAGCAGCTCGGCACGCTTGCGATAGCGCACGAACTTGCGGATTTCGTCCGGGTTGTCGACGACGAAGGTCGTGACGCCGAAGCGCAGCGCGTCGCGGATGTCGCTGTCGCGCTTGATCGGGTGCGTGTGGATGCAGCGTTCCGGGGCGATGCCCTGATCCTTGACCAGCTCGACCTCGCCGGTGGTCGCCAGGTCGAAGAAGGCGCCCTCGTCCCGCAGCGTCGCGACTACCGACGCGTGCGGCAGCGGCTTCAGTGCGTAGTGCAAATCCACGCCGGGCAGCGCTGCGCGCAGCGCGCGGTACTGGCGGCGGACCTGTTCGCAATCGACGACGAGCAGCGGCGAGCCGAAACGGGCGGCCAGCCGGCGGATCTCAGCTTCCGTCAGCGTCGTGGAGTCGAAGGAGTGGGCGGGGGAAACAGCTAGTGACTGCTTGGCTGCGCGTGGCAACACCTGTGGGGCACCTCATGCAAAAAAAGCTGCGAACTCACTTAACCAACCAACGAGAGTTTCGAACGTCCGAACCTCTCAAAAGTTCTGGTCGAGCGGCACCGGCAGCTCTGCGCATCGGGGTGCTCTCTTACACAGTCGCGCGCAAATGTAGCAAAAACGCGCAGCGATGCAAGAAGCAGCGCACGCTTTGGGTGATCGCGTGCGCGACATCGATCACAGTTCGCTCGCCCGCGTCTGCTAAATTTCGCGGATGACAGCCGTTCCGTCGTCACCCGACGCACGCCAGGATCTCCAATCGCTGCTTCGCAGCCGCGTGGCGCTGGTCGTCATCGAGACGCGCGACGAGCCGCGCGCGCTCGAGCTGCTCTCCTCGCTCTCGCCGCGACTCGCGGCCGCGCACACGCCGGTGTTCCAGTGGACCTGCACCGACGGCCTGCGCCGCCTGGACGTAAATCTGGGCAGCGCGCAGCAACACAATGCCGAGCCGGCGGCCGTGCTCAAGTCGATCCGTGCCTCGAACGTCGCCGGCCTCTACATCCTGCTCGACTTCCATCCGTTCCTGGCGGATCCCGTGCACGTGCGGCTGCTCAAGGACATCTGTCAGGACTACGACCGCACGGCCCGAACCATCGTGCTGATCAGTGCCGAGATCGTGCTGCCGCGGGAGCTGGAACACCTCGCCGCGCGCTTCCGGCTGGCGTTCCCGGACCGCGTGGAGCGCAGAGCGATCATCGAGAAAGTCGCCAGCGACTGGACCCGCACCAACGGCGGCAAGGTACGCACCGACCGCAAGTCGCTCGAGTTGCTGATCGAGAACCTCGGCGGCCTGTCGGTGGGCGACACCGAGCGGCTGGCACGGAACGCGATCTTCGACGACGGCGCGCTGCTGCCGAGCGATCTGCCGGCGGTCATGAAGGCCAAGTACGAGTTGCTCAATCGCGGTGGCGTGCTCAGCTTCGAGTACGACACGGCGCAATTCGCCGACCTGGGCGGCATGGCGCACCTCAAGGAGTGGCTGAAGCTGCGCAAGCCCGCCTTCGACGGCTCCGCGCCGCAGCTGGAGGCACCGAAAGGCGTGCTGCTGCTCGGCGTGCAAGGCTGCGGCAAGAGCGTAGCGGCGCGTGCCGCGGCGGGTATCTATGGCGTGCCGCTGCTGCGACTGGACTTCGGCGCGATCCACAACAAGTACATCGGCGAGTCGGAGCGCAACCTGCGTGAAACGCTGACGACCGCCAGCGTGATGGCGCCTTGCGTGCTGTGGATCGATGAGATCGAGAAAGGTGTGGCGACCGGCGACGGCGACAGCGGCACCTCGCGGCGGCTGCTCGGCGCCTTCCTGACGTGGCTGGCGGAGCGCAAGGCGAAGGTGTTCGTGGTCGCGACGGCCAACGACATCGCGGCGCTGCCGCCGGAGCTGATCCGCAAGGGACGCTTCGACGAGATTTTCTTCGTGGACCTGCCGGACACGGCGACCCGCGGCGAGATCCTGGGCATCCACACGGGCAAGCGTTCACTGCAACTCACCGATGGAGAGACGAGCCAGCTCGCCGCGCTCTGCGACGGGTTCTCGGGAGCCGAGATCGAGCAGGCCGTCGTGTCAGCCGTCTACGCGGCTCATGCGGCGGAGCGCACTGCCACCGCGTCGGACATTCTGCGGGAGCTCCAGGCCACGCGGCCGCTCTCGGTGGTGATGGGGGAGAAAGTCGAAGAGCTGCGGGAGTGGGCGGCCGAGCGCACGGTCGCCGCAAATTAGCTCGGACCGCCCTCTTCGCCGTAGTCCGCGACCCATGCGGCAATGTCCTGATCGTAGGTCACGATGTTCTCGGCGGTGGCCGCGCGCTTCACGCGGTCGCGCACCGCGTCCCACTTCTCGCCCGGCGGCACTTCCTCGACCAGGATGATCTTGGCAGCGGCCTTGTCGAGCGTGCGCAGGTTCGCATAGAGCTGGCGCGCATACGCATCGGGCCGGATGCCGGCGTTGATCCAGGTCATGTACGGGTTCGCCCGGCCGGGCGGGCGCTGCGCCAGCACCGCGACCTTCTCGTGGTTGTCGGTGAACTCGTTCATCACCTGCTCGAGGCGGCGGCTCGGCACGACGTTCACCGACGTGACCGGCGAATAGTGGCGCGTCGTCGAGCCCGGCACGCGCGGCGCGTTCGGATTCGGACCGGACTGAATCGTGGGCACGACTGCCCGCAACTGCGACAGCGTGATGCTGCCGGGGCGCAGCACGCGCGGACCGTCGCCGACGCACGAGACGATCGTCGACTCCAGGCCGACCTTGCAGTCGCCGCCGTCCAGCACGAACTTGAGCTCGTCGCCGAACTCCTCGCGCACGTGCTCGGCACGCGTCGGGCTGAGATGTCCGTAACGGTTGGCGCTCGGCGCGGCGATGCCCCCGCCGAAGGCATTGAGCAGCTGTTGAGCGACCGGGTGATTCGGCACGCGGATCGCGACCGTGTCCTGGCCGCCGGTGATCACGTCGTTGACAGCGGGTGCACGCTTCGCGACCAAAGTCAGCGGACCGGGCCAGAACGCATCGGCGAGCTTCTTCGCCTCCGGCGGCATCTCACGCACCCAGCGCTGCAGGTAGCGCGGATGGTCGATGTGCACGATCACCGGGTGCGTCGACGGACGATTCTTGGCGCGGAAGATCTTGCGGACGGCATCGGGGTTGTTGGCGTTCGCGCCCAGGCCGTAGACGGTTTCCGTCGGGAACGCGACCAGCTCGCCGGCGCGCAGGGCTTCGACAGCCTCCTGAATCTCCTCCTGCAGTACCCGTCCGATCGCCATAGGGTGCGAATGATAACAAGGCCCGGTGACCCACCGGGCCGTCGCGTTCTAGCTACAACTTGGGTTAAGGCAGCGCGGCCCGCTGCCAGCCTTGATCGGTCCGGCGCAGCTCGTAGGTCGGCCAGTAGCGCTGATCGACCTTGAGCGTGATGACCTCGACCGAGCCGTTCCAGCTCACGGTCCGCACGCGCAGCGAGGAGCGGTCCTCGCGGCCCGACACTGCCTTGACGAAGGCGTCCAGGTCTGCGATCGGCTGACCGTCGACCTCGACGATGCGGCGGCCGGCCCACAGCTGATAGCGAGTTGCCGGCGAGCCGTACGAGAAGTACGCGACGAAGACGCCGTCCGGGGCGATGCCGCGCTGGGCCGACAGCGCGCGATGCGGTTTCTGCAGCACTGCGCCCGCCCACACGACGATGCGATCGAGATCGCGGCCACCGAGCACGACCGTCGGCACGTCGACCGCCAGCTCCTTGCCCGCGCGCAGGACGGTCACACGCACCGACGACTTCTGCACGGCGCGCTCGACTTCGCGGAAGCGGTTCACGACGACGCCGTCGATGTCGAGAATCAGGTCGCCGGACTTGAGGAGCTGCGTGACCGGCGCGCCGCCGACCAGCCGCTGCACGCCGAGTACCTGGCGCCGCTCCGGACTGTGCTGCTCCATGCGCTGCACCCACTCGTCGGTCAACCCGAGCTTGCGCGCGCTGGCGAGCGGCACCGGCATCAGCTCCACCTCGAGCGAGTGCAAGGCACGCCCGTCGCGCACCAGCGGCAGCATCTCGATCAGCACGTCGGAGGAAATGCCGCGATTCTCCTGCACGACGTCGCGGCCCTGCTCATAGGCGAAGCTCGCCCAGCTCGCGACCACCTCGCCGCTCTTGTTGACCAGCACGCCGTCGTAGTCGGCCGGCCCGTTGATCAGCGAGATCGTCTCCAGATTGGCGTCGCGGAACTGGAGCGTGCGCGACAGCGGATAGGCCACCGGGTCAATCGACGCCACGGTCGCGGAGCGCGATTGCACCTTGCCGTCCGGGCGCACGCCCACGGCCCACACTTGCTCGCCAGGGTGCAGCTCGGCGCCGCGCAAGGTCGCGGCACGCGCCGGCGTCGTGCCGATGAGCTGGGGG
>Ga0209382_10008315_pt1 | contig 13088 bp, 10 predicted proteins | sample SoiMetdeltSBSDD5_FD_187599 | JGI IMG/M metagenome (GOLD analysis project Ga0209382, IMG submission 187599) | Bulk soil microbial communities from a Populus tree surrounding site in Tennessee, USA - Soil MetaG P. deltoides SBSDD5 (SPAdes) (version 2) | ecosystem: Environmental > Terrestrial >... | reverse complement strand
GGCGAGCATGTTCCGGACCGTCTCGAGGCCGAGGTTGTAGTGGGCGAGCGCGGTCGGGTTCAGCTCCACGCGCACGGAGGGCAGGGAGCCGCCGCCCACGAAGACCTGACCGACGCCCTCGAGCTGTGCGAGCTTCTGCTGCAGGACGGTGGAGGCGACGTCGTACATCGCCGCGCGGGCCACGGTGTCCGACGTGAGCGCGATGATGAGGATCGGCGCGTCGGCCGGGTTGACCTTGCGGTAGGTCGGATTGGACGGCATGTTCGGCGGCAGCTGGCCGGCCGCGGCCGCAATGGCCGCCTGCACGTCGCGCGCGGCGCCGTTGATGTCGCGCGCGAGGTCGAACTGCAGCGTGATCGTGGTGGCGCCGAGGAACGATGTCGACGTCATCTCGGTGACGCCCGCGATGCGCCCGAACTGCCGCTCGAGCGGCGTGGCCACGGCCGAGGCCATGGTCTCGGGGCTGGCGCCCGGCAGCCCCGCCACGACTTGAATGGTCGGGAAATCTACCTGCGGCAGCGGTGCCACCGGCAGCAGGCGAAATCCCAGGATCCCGCCGAGCACGAGCGCCGCGGTCAGCAGCGTGGTGCCGACGGGCCGGCGAATGAACGGCGCCGAGATGCTCATTGCTGCGCTTCCTCGGCGTACAGCGAGGCTTGCGCCGTACGCCGTGCCGCACGCCAGCGAGCGGCCCGCTGGCTGAGCCGGTCGAAGGCCAGATAGATCACCGGTGTCGTGTAGAGCGTCAGCAGCTGGCTGACGATGAGGCCGCCGACGATGGCGATGCCGAGCGGCTGCCGCAGCTCGGCGCCGACGCCGCCGCCGAACGCCAGCGGCACGCCGCCGAGCAGCGCGGCCATCGTGGTCATGAGAATCGGTCGGAAGCGCAGTCGGCACGCCTCCTCGATGGCCTCGCGCGCGGGGCGTCCCTGCGTGCGCTGCATGTCGAGCGCGAAGTCGATCATCATGATCGCGTTCTTCATCACGATGCCGATCAGCAAGATGATCCCGATCAGCGCGATCACCGACAGCTCCAGGCGCATCAGGATCAGCGCGAGCAGCGCGCCGAGACCGGCCGAGGGCAGCGTGGAGAGAATCGTGACCGGGTGCACCCAGCTCTCATAGAGGACGCCGAGCACGATGTACACGGTGATGACGGCGGCGAGGATGAGGATCGGCTCGTTGGCGAGCGAGGCCTGGAACGCGCGCGCGGCGCCGAGGAAGCCCGTCTGGATGGACGGCGGCAAGCCGATCTCTCGCGCGGCGTTGTTGATCGCGTCGACGGCGTCGCCGAGCGAGGCGCCGGGCGCGACGTTGAACGAGATCGTCACCGCCGGGAACTGTCCCTGGTGCGCGATCATCAGCGGCGTCGCCCGCTCCTGCACGCTCGCCAGCGTGGCCAGCGGCACTTGCGCCGAGCCCGCCGGCGCTCCGGAGGCGGCGGGATTGGACCGCAGATAAATGCGGCCGAGCGCGTCGGGAGCGCTGCGGAACTCCTCCTTCACCTCGAGCACGACGCGGTACTGGTTGAGCTGCGTGAACACGGTCGAGATCTGCCGCTGGCCGAACGCGTTGTAAAGCGCGTCGTCGATCATCTGCGGCGTGATCCCGAGCCGCGAGGCGGTGGAGCGGTCCATGGTGACGATGGCCTCCAGGCCGGAGTCTTGCTGATCGCTCGCGACGTCGCGCAACACGCTTTGCTCCCGCAGCCGCGCGAGCAGCCGCGGCGCCCAGAGCCGAAGCTCCTTCTCGTCCGCGTCCTCGAGGCCGTACTGAAACTGCGTGCGGCTCACGCGATCCTCGACGGTGAGGTCCTGCACGGGCTGCAGGTAGAGCGCGATGCCGCCCACCTGCGCGAGCGCCGGACGCAGACGATCGATGACGTCGGTGACGCCATCACGCTCGGCCAGCGGCTTGAGCGTGATCAGGATCCGGCCGCTGTTGAGCGTGACGTTCGTGCCGTCGATGCCGATGAACGACGACAGGGTCGCCACCGCCGGATCTTTGAGGATGACGCGCGCCAGCGCCCGCTGACGCTCGGCCATGGCCGGGAACGAGATGTTCTGCGGCGCCTCGGAGATCCCGAGGATCACGGCCGTGTCCTGCACGGGAAACAGGCCCTTGGGGATGAAGACGTAGAGCGCGATCGTGAGCACGAGCGTCACGCCGGCGACGACGAGCACCGCCGGCTGATGGCGGAGGATGCGCCCCAGCGACGACATGTACGCGCTGACGACGTGCTCGAACGCGCGCTCGGCGGCGCGGGCGAAGCGCCCTTCCTTGCGCTCCTCCGGCCGCTTCAGCAGCTTCGCGCACATCATCGGCGTGAGCGTGAGCGAGACGACCGCGGATACCAGAATGGCCGCGGCGAGCGTCATGGCGAACTCGCGGAACAGCCGTCCGACGATGTCGCCCATGAACAGCAGCGGGATCAGCACCGCGATCAGCGAGACGGTCAGCGACAGGATCGTGAAGCCGATCTGGCCGGAGCCGGTGAAGGCGGCCGTCAGCGGCTTCTCGCCTTCCTCGATGTAGCGGGCGATGTTCTCGATCATGACCACGGCGTCGTCGACGACGAAGCCGGTGGCGATCGTCAGCGCCATGAGCGTGAGGTTGTTGAGCGAGTAGCCGAGCGCGTACATGACGGCGAACGTGCCCACGATCGACACGGGGACGGTCACGCCTGGAATGAACGTCGCCGCCGCGCTCCGGAGGAAGACGAAGATCACGAGCACGACCAGCACGACGGCGAGGATCAGCTCGAACTGCACGTCGTGCACGGAGGCGCGGATCGTCGTCGTGCGGTCCGTCAGCACCTCGATCTTGACCGAAGCCGGCAGCCCCGCGGCCAGCTGCGGCAGCAGGCGCTTCACGCGGTCCACGACCTCGATGATGTTGGCGCCCGGCTGGCGCTGGATGTTGACCACGATCGCCGGCCGGTCGTTCATCCACGCCGCCTGGCGCACGTTCTCGGCGCCGTCGATGACGTCCGCGACGTCGGCGAGCTGCACCGGCGCGTTGTTCCGGTACGCGATCACGAGCGTGCGGTACTGCACGCTCTGGTGCAGCTGGTCGTTGGCGCCGATGGTGTACGCCTGGTATGGACCGTCGAGGCTGCCCTTGGCCTGGTTCACATTCGCCGTGGCCACCGCGTTGCGGACATCGTCGAGCGTCAGACCGTAGCCGGCGAGCAGCGCGGGGTTGACCTGGATACGAACGGCGGGCTTCTGGCCGCCGGACAGCGTGACGAGGCCCACGCCCGGCAGCTGCGCGATCTTCTGCACCAGGCGCGTGTCGGCGAGATCCTGCACGGCCGTGAGCGGCAGCGCGTCGGAGGTCAGCGCGAGCGTGAGCACCGGCGCGTCGGCGGGATTCACCTTGCTGTAGACGGGCGGGTTCGGCAGGTCTCTGGGCAGGAACGACGCCGCGGCGTTGATCGCCGCCTGCACCTGCTGCTCGGCGATGTCCAGCGGCAGCGCGAGGTCGAACTGCAGCGTGATCACGCTCGAGCCGGCCGAGCTGGTCGAGGTCATCTGCTTGAGACCGGGAAGTTGGCCGAACTGGCGCTCCAGCGGCGCGGTCACCGCGGAGGCCATGACGTCCGGGCTGGCCCCCGGATAAAACGTCACGGTCTGGATCGTGGGATAGTCGACCTGCGGCAGCGCGGACACCGGCAGCTGGCGATAGGCGATGGCGCCGGCGAGCACGATGGCGGCGGTGAGCAGCGACGTCGCCACCGGCCGCAGAATGAACTGCCGGGACAGGTTCACGACTTCGTCCGCGCGGGCGTCCGCTCCCGGGGCTCGACCTTGGCGCCGTCCTGCAGCTTCTCCGCGCCGTCCACGACGACCGCCTCACCGGCGGCCAGCCCCTGCTTGACTGACACGAGACCGTCGGCGCCCGGCCCCAGCTCGAGCCGGCGCATCTGCGCTGTGCGATCCGGGCTCACGACGTAGACGAACGCGCCCTGCGGCCCACGCTGGATCGATTCGCTCGGCGTCAGCACCACGTTGGGCAGGACGTCGAGCACGACGCGCGCGTTGACGAACTGGTTGGGGAACAGCGCGCCGTCGTGATTCGGAAACGACGCCTTGAGCTTGACGGTGCCGGTGGCCGGATCGATCTGGTTGTCCACGGCCACGAGCTTCCCTGAGGCGAGCCGGCGCTTGCCCTCCCGGTCGAACGCGTCAACCGGTACATCTTTGCCGCCGCGATACTGGCGCAGCACGGACTGCAGGCTGTCCTCGGGGATGGCGAAGACAACGGCGATCGGCTCCACCTGCGCGATGACGACGAGCCCGCCCGGGTCGTTGGCCTTGACCATGTTGCCGGGATCGACGAGTCGCAGCCCGACCCGGCCGCCGAGCGGCGCCGCGATGCGCGTGTAGGAGATCTGCACCTTGATCAGGTCGACCTGGCCCTGGTCGGCCTTCACGGCCCCCTCGGCCTGACGCACGGTCGCCGCCTGGGTGTCGTACTGCTGCCTCGCGATCATCTCCTTGTCGACCAGCACGCGGTAGCGGTCCAGGTCGAGCTTCGCGTTCTGCAGGGCGGCCACGTCCCGCGCCAGCTGCCCTTCGGCCTGGGTGAGCTGGGCCTGGAAGGGGCTCGGGTCGATCTCCGCCAACAGGTCTCCCGCCTTGACCAGCTGCCCCTCGGCGAAGTGCACTTTGAGGAGCTGGCCGTCGACGCGGCTGCGGACGGTCACCGTGTTGAGTGCCGCGACGGATCCCAGGGCGGTGATCGTGACGGGGAGGTCGCCGGAGCGCGCGACCGCGGTGACGACGGGCGTCGCTCGCGGAACGCCGGCCGCCGAGGCGCCACCGGTCGGCTTGCCCGGCTGCACCTTGTTGGGCCGCGTCAGCGCGTATGCGCCGCCCGCCAGGACGCAGCCGACGATGACGATGCCGATCCACGCCCGGGTCGAGCCGCGCATTATGGCGAAGCATACCGCACCAGACCGCTTCTGTCGTAGCGCGCCTATCCGTAGATCTACGCAGAAATCGACCGATTCCGGGAGATTTCTGCACAATCCGCGTTCGGGAGCTTGCGCTCTTGCCGAGCGCGGTTACATCGGCAGCATCTGGCGGTCGCGCGCGGCGAGCTGAAGCTCGCGCGCGTTGCGATACATAAAGTCGACCGCGTCGGGCGCGAGGTACGCCACCTCGGTACGCGCCGCGGCGGCCAGCATCTCCGCCTGCGTCACGCGCCGCACTTCCGCAGCGAGCGTGTTGAGCCGATAGTACGCCTCGGCCAGCGTGGCGCCGAGCGTCGTCACGCCGTGGTTCTCCATGATGATCGCGTTCGTGTCCTGGATGAAGCCGCCGACAGGGCCGACGTCCTGCTCGACATCGATGTGCGAAGGCAGCACGACGGGCGGGCGACCCATGATCAGCGGAAACTCCAGCGACAGTACGCGCAGCTCCTTCACCGCACGGGACGCGAACAGCGCGATCGTCTCGTCGTGGTGGACGTGGATGACCGCGCCGACGTCCGGCCGGAACTTCAAGATTTCGCGGTTGAGCTGGTGCCCGATGCTCGTCGGCCGATGACCGTGGAGCAGGGCGCCGGTGGGTACGTCGGTCACGACGATGTTGTCGGCGGTCGCGTCCTCCAGGGAGACGCCCGCGTGCTTGGTGTAGATGACGCCGTGCTCGTGGTCGGCGTGGGACACCCGAACGGCGATGTTGCCCAGCTGATTGTGGACGTAACCGCGCGCGGCGAGGCGTCGCGCGAAGGTGAGGATCTCCTCGACCACGACCGGGTCGATACCCAAGCTCACCATGAATCAGTATCGTCCGGGGTGCGGCGCCTGTAAAGAAAATGCGTCGCCGTTGCCCGAATCGGTCGAGCATGGCAGGATTCCGGGCGGAGGATCACGTATGCGCACCTACTACGACATCCGGTTGGGCGATCGCACCGTCACCCCGCGCGGGCTCGAAGGTGAGGCGGTCGTCAGGGTCGGCCGCTACCACATCGCAAAGACGCTGCTCGACATGGGCGTCGCCACGGTCGATCCGCTGTCGCCGGCCAATCCGCTCATCTTCTCGGCAGGGCCCTTTGCGGGCACGTCGTTCTCGAACGCCAACCGCACCAGCGTCGGCTGCAAGAGTCCGCTGACGGGCGGCGTCAAGGAGGCGAACGGCGGTGGCACCTTCGGCTACGCCATGGGCCAGCTGAAGATCGCGGGCTTCACGCTGCACGACGCCTCGCCGGACTGGGTGGTCCTCCACTTCAAGAAGGACGGCACGGTCGACTTCGACGATGGCCGTCCGTACGTCGGCAAGGGCAACTTCGAGGCGAACCGGATGCTGCTCGCGAAATATGGAAAGAAGGCGGCGACGGCGCTCTGCGGTCCCGTCGGCGAGTACCAGGGGCTCATCGCCGGCATCGCATTCACCGACAAGGACGGGCGTCCCTCGCGGCTCGCCGCGCGCGGCGGCGTGGGCGCGGTGATGGGCAGCAAGAAGGTGAAGGCGATCGTCCTCGACACGGACAAGATCCCGCCGTTCTCGGATCCCAAGAAGGTCAACGCGGCCATCAAGGATTACTCGAAGATGCTGCTCGCCGACGGCATCGTGATGAACTTCTACCAGCCGCTCGGCACCATGGGCATGGCCGACGTGCAGAACCAGATGGGCGGTCTGCCCGTGCGCAACTTCAGCGCCGGCCAGCTTGCCGACGCGTCGAAGGGCGAGACGTTCAAGATGGGCGGCCAGTACATCGCGCCGCTCAACACCGGCCGCGGTGGCGAGCAGACGCACGCCTGCATGCCGGGCTGCGTGATCCAGTGCAGCAACGTCTACGTCGACGCGAGCGGCAAGGAGGTCGTCTCGCCGGTCGAGTACGAGACGCTCGGCCTGCTCGGCAGCAACTGCGGGCTCACCGATCCCGACGACCTCGCGGGGCTCAACGAGATCTGCAACGACATGGGCGTGGACACCATCGAGACCGGCGCCATGCTCGCCGTGCTGATGGAGGCGGGGCTCAGCCGCTTCGGCGACGCCAAGTTCATGGCCGAGACGCTCCGCGCGATCATGCGCGGCACGCCGGAGGGCAAGATCTGGGCGCAGGGCACCGCGCGCGTCGGCGCGCACTACAAGGTGGGGCGCGTGCCGGTCATCAAGCGGCAGGCCATCAGCGCCTACGATCCGCGCGTGGTCGAGGCCACGGGCATCTCGATGATGGCGACCGCGCAGGGCGCCGACCACACCGCGGGGAATTTGCCGCGGCTCAAGACGCGCGAGATGGATCTCAACGCGCTGCTCGATCAGAGCCTGACCGCGCAGGTGAACTGCGCGGCCACCGACTCGCTCGGCCTCTGCATCTTCGGCCGCAGCGTGACCGAGCCCAACACGGAGTTCATCGCGAACGCCGCCAACGCCGCGCACGGGACGAACCTGAGCAAAGAGTTCTTCGCCGAGCTCGGTCGCGAGACGCTGCGGCTCGAGCGCGAGTTCAACGCGCGGGCGGGCTTCACGGACAGGGACGACGAGCTGCCAGAGTTCTTCTACTCCGAGCCGCTGGCGCCGACGAACCACGTCGCGCGCTTCCACGGCCGCGACGTGCACGACATGTACCAGCGGCTGCCCGCGTGACCCTCACGGTCGAAAAACCCGCGGAGCTGGCGCAGCACGTCGGTCGAGAGCTCGGCCCGTCCGACTGGATGATGGTGGACCAGGCGATCATCGACAAGTTCGCGGCCGCCACCGGCGATCATCAGTGGATCCACGTGGACGTCGAGCGCGCGAAGAAGGAGATGCCCGGAGGCAAGACGATCGCCCACGGCTATCTGACGCTCTCGCTCGTGCCGCGCATGGCCCAGACGCTGGTGAAGGTGACGGCGCGCAAGCGCGGCTTGAACTACGGCAGCAACAAGGTGCGCTTCACCAACGCGGTGCCCGCCGGCGCGCGCATCCGGTTGCGCTCCTACAAGCTCAAGAGCGTCGAGCCGATGGACGGTAACGGCTTTCGCATCACGTCCGAGGCGACGGTGGAGATCGAAGGCCAGGAGCGCCCGGCGCTCGTGGCTGAGATCATCAGTATTCAGTATGGCTAGACGCCGGCCGCGCGCAGCGCGCGATAGCGCGCGGGCGTGAGACCGAACGCGCGCTTGAACGCGCGCGTGAAGTGAGCCTGGTCGGCGAAGCCCGCATCGTACGCGACCTCGGCCAGCGGCCGATCGGCATGCATCCGGTCGCGCGCCAGCTCGAGCCGCCGCATGACCAGATAGCGGTGGGGGCTCGTTCCTAGCAACAGGCGGAACTGCCGCGCGAGCTCGTAGCGCGTCAGCCCCGTGATCGACTCCAGCTCTGACGAGCGCACCACGCGCGTTCGCTCGGCATCCAGGAACTCTCGCGCCCGCTCGACCGCCGCGACATCGACACGTCGAGAGGCGAGCGGACCGGCCCCGCTCTCCGCGGCGATCAAGCCTTCCGCCACGTCGAGGATCACCCCGTCGATGGCCAGTGGCTCGAGCGGCGCGCCAAACGCGGTGTCGATCGCGCGCGCGAGCCGCGCGTTGGCGGAGACCGCCTCGCGCACGAACGGCAGTGGCCACGCACGTCCGCGCAGCACACGAACCGCTTCGACAAGGCGCGAGGGCTCGATGTAGACGATGCGATAACCAAAGCCCTCCGGGATGCCGGCGCGTCCGTCGTGCAGCTCGTCCGGGTACAGAACGACCACCTGGCCCGCCAGGCTGGTGTGCACCGAGCCTCGGTAATCGAAGACCTGGACGCCACCATCGGTCACGCCGACGGCGTACGTGTCGTGGCGGTGCCTGGCGTAGGCAACGCCGGCAAACCACGCGCTGAACAGCTCGATGCCGTCCACGGGGCGCCGGCTGGCGATCCAGCTGCCGCGCGCCTGGCGGCACGATCGTTCAAGACCTGCGCCGCCCGATCTGGCTTCCTCGAACATGGAGGTAAGGGTAGCAATGCTCGCGTTTCTTCTGTTTGCGTTCGTGGCCGCCGTGACGCCCGGGCCGAGCAACGTCATGCTTGTCGCGGCCGGCGCGCAGGCGGGCATCGTTCGCGGGCTGCCGTGCCTGCTCGGCGTGACGAGCGGCATGGCGGTCATGATGTTCCTCGTCCCGCTCGGACTCGGTAGTCTCGTCCTGGGACATCCGGTTGCGCTCGCGGTCCTGCACTGGGGCGGCGCCGCGTTTCTCCTGTGGCTGTCGTGGAAGATCGCGACGTCCTCGAGCCGCATCGAGGTGACGGTACGGCGCGACCCGGTCGGTTACCTGGGCGCCGCCGCGTTCCAGTGGATCAACCCGAAGTCGTGGCTCGTGAGCGCGAGCGCCGCCGGGACCTTTCTGAGCGCCGAAGGCGGCGCGCCGGTCGTGCAGGCCGCCTCGCTCGGGGCGCTGTTCTTCCTGGCGGCGCTGCCCAGTTGCTTTGTCTGGCTCGCGTTCGGCGCCGCCGTGCAGCGGCTGCTCGGTAGCGAGCGACGATTGAGGATCTTCAACGTCGCGATGGGCGTGCTGCTGGCGCTGTCGATCGTGCTGATCGTCCGCTAGGGCTATCCTTGAATCATGCGCCTGCCCTTCGAGCCGCCGCTCGCCCCCATGCTGTCCACCGCCGCGGACGCGTTGCCGGGCGGCGAGGGCTGGCAGTTCGAGCCCAAGTGGGACGGCTTCCGCACCCTCGTGTTTCGCGACCGGGACGAGATCCTGCTGCAGAGCCGCGACGAGAAGCCGATGAACCGCTACTTCCCCGAGCTGATCGCTCCGCTCAGCGTCGCGTTGCCGGAGCGCTGCGTCGTCGATGGCGAGATCGTCATCGTCGGGGCCGGCGGGCTCGACTTCGAGGCGCTGCTGCTGCGCATCCATCCCGCGGCCTCGCGCGTGAAGCTGCTCGCCGCGCAATCCCCGGCCTCGTACGTCGCGTGGGATCTGCTCGCGCTGGGTGACGAGGACTTGCGCGAGACGCCGCTCGCGAGCCGGCGCGAGCGGCTCGAGCGCGTGCTCGGGCACGCCGCGCCGCCGGTGCACCTGTCGCCGGCGACGCGCGATCGCGCGCTCGCCGAGGATTGGTTCCGGCGATTCGAGGGCGCCGGCCTCGACGGCGTCATGGCCAAGCGTCTCGACGCGCCGTACCGCGCCGGCGAGCGGACGATGATCAAGATCAAGCACGAGCGCACGGCCGACTGCGTCGTCGCCGGCTTTCGCTGGCACCGGAAGGGGGAGAGGACGATGGTCGGCTCGCTGCTTCTGGGCCTCTACGATGATGCCGGTACGCTGCACCACGTCGGCGTGACGGCGGCGTTCACCAATGCGATGCGCCGCGAGCTCGTCGCCGAGCTGGCGCCGCTCCGCGAGCGGGCGCTCGACGACCACCCGTGGCGTGATTGGGCCGAGGCGCAGGAGGAGGCGAGCGCAAACGGTCAGCGTATGCCAGGCGCGAGCAGCCGGTGGAATCGCGGCAAGGATCTGAGCTGGGTGGCGCTGCGGCCCGAGCGCGTGTGCGAGGTCGCCTACGATCACATGCAGGGCACGCGCTTCCGCCACGCCGCACAGTTCCTGCGCTGGCGTCCCGACAAGCGTCCGCGCGACTGTCGCTACGATCAGCTGGAGGTCACGCCCGCCTACGAGCTGGAGCGCGTGTTAGGCGCGCGCCAGGGGTCGTAGTCCGGATCGGGCGGCTCCTCCGCCGGGCGCTCACTCTCGGGGACGTGGCGCAGGTTGACGCGGATGCGCGTCCACGTCGTCGCCCGCCCGCGCATCGAATCGACGAGGACGTCGTCGACCTGCAGCCGCGCCGCGACCGCCGGATGCCGCGCCTTCCAGCGCTCGAGGCCGGCGAGCGCGTCGGTCTTGTGCGCGGCCTTGGCGACGGTGATGAGCGGCGCGGCGTCCTCGCCGCGCCTGCGCCGCGACGGCGCCACGCGCGGCGGCTCGTCGCCCCGCTTGCGGTAGTGCGGCGGCCAGGGCGCGTCGCCGAGCCCCGCGGCCGCCTGCGCGGCGGAGAGCTGCAGCAGCCCGTCGAGCGAGCCCGTCGCGGCATCGATGCCCGCCGAGGCATCGCCTCGCGCGGCGAAGCGCGCGGGGGCGGTGGCCAGCGTGAATGCCGCGGGATCGCAATCGGCGACCTCGTCCCAGTCGAGCGGCATCGAGACGCGCGCGTCGGGCGTGGGCCGAACCGACCAGGCCGAAGCGACGGTGCGATCCTTGGCGTTCTGGTTGTAGTCGAGGAACACGCCGTGTCGCTCCTCCTTCCACCACCGGCTCGTCGCCTGCCCGGGCGCGCGGCGCTCGACCTCACGCGCGAGCGCCAGCGCCGCGCGCCGCACGTCGTCGAACGTCCAGCGCCGCTCGATCCGCACGTTGACGTGCATGCCGCGCGAGCCGGACGTCTTGGGCCAACCGCTCAGGCCGTGCTCCTCGAGCACGTCGCGCACCACCAACGTCACGCGCCGCACGTCCTCCCAGCCCACGCCCGGGCCGGGGTCCAGATCGATGCGCAGCTCGTCGGGATGCTCCAGGTCATCGGCGCGCACCGGGTGGGGATTGAGATCGATGCAGCCGAGGTTGACGATCCACAGGAGCTGCGCGGCGTCGCGCACGACGATCTCGCGCGCCGTTCGTCCGGAGGGAAAGTGCAGCTCCACCGTCTCGATCCAGTCGGGGTGCCGCTCGGGGGCGCGCTTCTGGAAGAACGGCTCGCCCTCGGCGCCGTTCACGTAACGCTTGAGCACGATGGGTCGACCCGCGATGCCGCGCAGCGCGCCGTCCGCGACGGCGGCGTAGTACTTCACGAGATCGAGCTTGCTGTACCCGGCGCGCGGAAAAAATATCTTGTCCGGGTTGGTGATCACCACCTCGCGGCCGGCGATCTCCATGACAGCGCTCCGGTTGGTGGCGGCGCGTCACCCCCCCGCGCGCTTGAGCGCGACGCCGATGTTTTCCGGTGACTGCTTGCGCTGACCGCGGTCGATCTCGCGCACCGTCTCGACGACCGCTGTCGACACCGGCGTCGGAATGCCCGTCTCGCGGCCTTTGTCGACGACGAAGCCGTTCATGTAGTCGATCTCCGTCGGTCGGCCCTTCGCGACGTCCTGCGCCATCGACGCCTTCCAGTTGCGGCCGCCCGCGGACTTCGGCCGCAGCATGTCGTCGAGCGCCTGCCACGTCTCGCGACGGTCCGCGTCGGCCCACTGCTCGGCGGTCGTGCCGTTGATCTTGGGAATCGTGTAGCCGAGTGCGAGGCCGACGCGCGCGGACTCCGACGCGAGATGGATCGTGATGGCACGTCCGACCTCGCTCGAGGCGACTTCGAACGAGCCGAGCCCCGACATGGCCTGCACAGGATTGCCCATCGCGTTGGTGCAGAGCTTGGACCAGCGCTCGCCCCACAGGTTGTCGGTCGGCTTCGAGCCGTCGACGACCTTGAGCATCTCGGCGATCATCTGCGTGCGCGGCGTGATCGTGCCGTCGTGCTCGCCTGCGCGGAAGACGTCATGGCCGGTCGCGCCGCCGCGCTCGTGACCGCGCTCGACGTGGCCCGCCTTCCACGACGCCACGCCGATCTTCGACATGATGAGGCCGACCGAGCGGTCCTTGCCGGCAATGGAGGCGACGATCGGATCGGGCCAGCAGTTCTCCGCGGCAACCACGAACCCCTCGGGCTTCAGGTGACGCAGCGCGAGCTGGGTCGCCCACGCCGTGTCGTAGACCTTCATGGCCACGAAGGCGACGTCGAAGTCACGCGGCAGCCGCTGGGCCTCGTGGAGGTGGTAGATCGCGGGCCGGGCCTCGAACGGATCGTGAGGTCCCGTGACCGAGATTCCCTTCGCGCGGACGGTCTCGACTTGCTCGGCCCACGGATCGATGAGTGTGACGTCCTGGCCCGAGCGGGCGAGGAATGCGCCGAGGTAGCTGCCGATCGCGCCTGCGCCGACGAAGAGAATCTTCATCGCACTCGACCTCCTTGTCAGGTCGCCGAGTGTACCACCGCGGCTCACCAGCGCGTGTCGAACACCTCGATCACCGGCGCGGTGCGCGAGCGGCGGAAGAGCGCGACGAGGCGATCCGCGAGCGGCACGACCTGCATGGGCACCCCGATCTCCGGCGGCAGGGATCGCCG
>Ga0209382_10008312_pt1 | contig 13092 bp, 17 predicted proteins | sample SoiMetdeltSBSDD5_FD_187599 | JGI IMG/M metagenome (GOLD analysis project Ga0209382, IMG submission 187599) | Bulk soil microbial communities from a Populus tree surrounding site in Tennessee, USA - Soil MetaG P. deltoides SBSDD5 (SPAdes) (version 2) | ecosystem: Environmental > Terrestrial >... | reverse complement strand
GAGACCATCGAGATAGGCGCAGATAAGCTGGCTGTCCTCCATGCCGACACCCGTATCGTCAATGAGGTAGGGCACGCGCCCCGAGGGATTGATCTGATAGTAGGGGCTGCCTGGGATACGCGTTTTCGCCTCGATAATCTCGACGCGCCCTCCCAAGCCCTTCTCCAGAACTAGGATACGCGCCAAACGCGCATACGGCGAAGTGTATGTGACGTAGAGCTTCATCCAGACTCCCTGACGTTGTCTGTGGCACAGACGAGGATTGCGGTGCGCTCTACTCGAGCGGCGAGTGCGGCGCTGGCAGCATTATGGTCGAATGTAGCCCATAGTGCCTGCCGGTGGGCCGGTGGTTGTCAGCTGAAGTCCCTCTTCGCCGAGCTTAATCATGGCATCGAGAGTCAGGTCTTCCAGACGCTGGCGCTGTATATCGAGCCATTCCGTCAAGGTTTCCTCTAAGATCATGATGTCGGGCGACCTTGCCGCCGTTCTGAATGGTGGACAATCCTGGCCGCAGTGCCGGCCGGGTGGACAAACCACCCGACGAGGAGGCGGGCTACCGGTGCCAGGCACAAGGTCTCACACGCTCGGCTTGGCGGCAAAGGGCGTCAACTGCAGCTCGTGCGTCCAGCAGGATTTGTCCTGAGTGTGCAGGTAGTAGAACGCCTCGGCAATCTTCACGGGGTTCATGACGATCTCGGGGTTCTTCTGGGCGCGGGGCAAGGCTCGGGTACCGGGCGAGTCGATCAGGCCGTCGATCACGACATTGGCCACGTGCACGCCATGCTCGGAATACTCCTCCGTCAGCAAGCTCATGCGGACCATCATGGCCGGCTTGGCCGAGTTCGAGCGTGACCTCATCCGCGAACGGGTAAAGTCAGGCTTGGCGGCGGCCCAAGCTCGAGGTGTGAAGCTGGGGCGCCAGCCTGGACAGCGTCCCTCCGACAAGAAGGCCAGGCGGGTGCTCGACCTGCATAAGGACGGCCTGTCGTACCGCCTGATCGGCCGCAACTTGGGTCTGAGCAAGAACACGGTGATGGACATAGTGAGGCGTGACGCGGCCGCGTGAGGCACGGAAATACAACGACGGTCGGTACGGCGGTCCTTGAGGCTAATGCGGAACGCGGACTGTGTTCTGGCGTTACGGACGTATGCCCACATTCTATGCAGATGCCGAGACGCTCCAAGCCTATCTCTTTCAATGCGATGAGAATGGCCTATACGCCGTCTCGCTCGATGCCGCGGGAGCCGATCTTCCCCGAGGCCCGTGTGCGGAGGGCTGGCGCTTCAAAGTGGCCTTCAGGCTGGGGGTTCATGAGCCAGTGCCTGCGTCAATTGCCCCTGAACCCATCCTGCGCGGCATCCGCGCCCGGGGCTACTACGTTTGGCGTGAAGGCCTCACCCACGGCACCACACAGTAGAGCAGAATGGGACCTGTCGGCGAATTAGCAGTGCCGCATTCGGTTCCGGCGAAGACGTTGCGAGGCCGCCGCCTGTCTTACCCCTTGCAGCCCGCCACCTTGCCCTCTGGCCAGCGTTTAGCCTCATAGCTCTCAAGGACCTCGGAGATCATCGCGAATTCCTTCTCCTCATCTGAGCGCTCGGAGAAGCCTTCAATCGCATCAGCGCGCAGGACGAGCAGCGCGTGCATCGCGTCCTTCGAAGGTCGCAGGTATCGCGGGTCCCACCCATTCGTGGCCGCGAAAGACGTACCCCATTGCCTCAAGGAGGCGGACGGCCGCAACGCGCTGGCGGTCGATGGTGCTCATGTTGGCTCCCTCCGTAGGGCCTGTGCCGCAGATCTAGGCGGCCTGCTGCAGGTCCTTCTTCTCGAATCCGGACTGCACGATCTGCATTCGCTCAGGATCTGATGTCTTGACGAGGCTGAAAGCCTCCTCAGGCGTGCCGGCAAGCCAGATCGCGAATTGCACTTCCTCGGTCAGCAGCACCGGACTGCGCTCGTGGTTGATGGTTGCCGTGAGCGTGTTCGGCAGTGTCGTCATGAACGAGAAGACCTCAAGATCGATGTTCGGGCCGTCCTTTTTGATTGGCCCGTTCCACGGCCGGTAGATGCCGGCGAAGGCGAACAGCGGACGCTCCTTGTTGCCCTTGAGGGCGAACCAGTGCCAGCGCGCTGGCTTGCCTTCATCCGGCTCGCAAAAAGCTGTTGCCGGTACCAAGCATCGCCGCTCCTCGAAGCTCTTCTTCCAGAACTTGCTGCCGACCTTGTCGTCGCGGGTGTTGGTCACACGCTTTGGCGCGTAGCCGTCACGCAGGAGAACAAACCCCCAGCTGCGCATGACAAGCTCGCGCTCGCCATCGGTGCTCTGCTTGATGATGGGCGCCATATGGCCGGGGAAGATCGCCGGCAGCGCATCGAACGCGGCCATCCTGTTGTCGGAGAGCATGAACTTGCGGGCCAGGGCCGCCCTGCTCGTCCGCACGGAGTAGAGATTGCACATCGCGCCTTATTGGCACGGCTGGATCGGGATATCTGCAGTGTCCCGGTCGCTTGTCCACAGAGTCCACAGCTGCCACAGGCGGACCTATCCCTGGTCACGCCCTGCCAACTCGCGAAGCCAATGCTGCGCGCTGTGCTTCACGCCAGCGTCGAGGTCGGATCTGAGTATCCAGGCGAGATAATCAACGGGTACGCCGTCATATCGCTCTCCGCGGTGCTTCCCAAAATGCAGGCGCGTGTGGAGCGGCGGCTCGTAGGACCATTGCAGTAGCTGAGACCATCGGGCTTGCTTTATGAGCTCTTCGAGGATGGCCGCGGTGATGACGACGTCGGACGCCGCGCGGTGCGGAGAAATCTGGTCGCGAGGAATGCCGTAGGGAGAGGCAAGGCCAAGCTGGTATCGCAGCTCTTGGTTCTTGTGTCCCACAAGGTCCGGCCACACCCTGAGCGCACATTTGTATGTGCAGACCCATGGGGTCAGCGGCCAGGCTGGGTGCCGCATGAGAAAGCTTTGCTCAAACTCGCAGTTGTGGGCGACGTAGACATCAGCACCCGCAAACATCGGCAGCACCTCTGGCAGCAGCGGGGCATCGCGCACGTCCTCGTCCGTGAGATGGTGCACTGCTGAAGCGACAGGTGGAATCTGTCGACCAGGCGCCACATAGGTTGATTTCGCGTTGGCGACGCCTCCACCTCTCACGAGGTCGACGGAAGCGATCTCGATGATCGCATCGGCGGCCGGATCGATGCCGGTCGTCTCTATGTCGATCACCCTGACGACCATCTATTTGCTCCCCGGCCGCTCAAACATTCGCCATCGCTCCCTGTTCGCCTCCCGCCAAGCCGCCGTCTTGGTCTTCACCCAATCACGGGATAGCCCAGAGCGATAGGGTGACGCGTGGCGTTTCGAGACGATGCCCTCGAGGCCGTGCCGCTCGGCCGCAATGAACAGCGCCGCGCCGTCGTCGAAGCACTTAACCGGGTGCAGGCATGGCGCGTCCGACTTGACGAGCAGCCGCTCGAGCCGTTTGCGGCGCTCACTCAACGGCAAGCCTGTTAGATCGGCACCGTCGCGGTGCATGAGGTCGAAGGCAAACACTGCGAGCTCGTCTTGCCGGCCGACGCCGAAGGCAGTCCGCAGGCCTCCGAAATCCGGCACACCGCTGGCGCCAGGAAAGACGAGCTCGGCGTCGATCACCGCCGACCGGCATGGAATGCCCGTCAGCGCCTCCGCCAAACGCGCCAGGCGCTTCGTCCAATCGTAGCCGCCCTTGCTGTAGAGCCGCACCAGGCGGCCCTCCTTGACCACCTGCAAGCGGTAGCCGTCGAGTTTGGGCTCATGCAGCCAGCCGGCACCGTGCGGCACGGACTTCCGGGCAGCGGGGATGCAGGGACGGACGAACTTCGGGGGCACGCTACTGAAGTGGGCTCTCCACTGTCTCGAAGGAAATGCCGCCGCACTTCGAGCAGGGCGCCGGGATCGGCACTGGCTCGGCAGCCGTCGCGACCGTGCCGCATGTCGAGCAAAGCCAACTGCGGCTGCGCATGCGGTCCTCTGGCCGCACAATCTCGTCAGGCGGCCCAAGGCGCTCGATAACGTCGCGCTCGGTTTTCATGGCTCAAGATGTAGGTGAAATCACGTGCGACCGCCACCAGCCCTCGCGGCTTTCCAGCTGCGGCGAAGCGCGGCATGATGGCCGGCATGAGCTGTCACGCTCGCAGCTAATACGACGTTGCGCAAAGGCGAGCACTCGCTGAGTAAGGATTGGTGCAGGGCCACACAAGGGTGCCGGCTCGACCTGCTATCCCGGTGAGTGAGGGAGAGATTGCGCGGCGCTCGGGTCTGCGCGCGGCGCGAGCGCACATCAGACAGGCTGCATCAAGCCAGTAGCTCAAAGGGTGCTCGCGCAGGCGTGGCACAATGGCGCGCGGACGGAGCGGCTCAGTTCAACTCTTGAGACGTCGGACTCTCTTAAGCTCGATGCGCACTTCGGCCTCGCCGTCCAGCACGCCCGTGGTGCCGTGGCGCTTCCGGAAGTGGGAAATGGCCTTGCTGCACGCCTCGGCGAGGTCGTCGTCTGAGGTCGCCTCAACCGTGTAGGCGTCGATTACCCGGCCCTCTTTGACCAGCTGGACCAGGAGTTTCATGGGGGGCCGGCATGTCCCAAGTAATGAGTCCAACGTAACTGGAGGCGGAAAATTTTACGACTGAAAAGTGTTCACGGCGTTAACCCCAGTATCGGATTTCCGCTATCCTGCAACATTTCATTGGCACACCCTGGGTCGGCTTCTGGTTGCCAAACTGTCGCGGGCCCGACGGCCGAACCTGGCCGACCTACACTCGTTGCGGTTCTGGGTTAGGGAGGGAACATGACATCCAACGCTGACGCACAGGTATGGCTGGTCCGAGCCGATGTGTACCGGCGCTTGGCCGAGCAAATGACCCATCCGTCTACTAGGCGGGAGGTTCTGCAGCTCGCCGATGAGTACCGGCGGCTGGCCGAGCGCGCAGAACACCAACACAAGCGCGAACGCATCAAGCGGTAGTGGAGCACCAAGGGGATGCTGCTGGCCGGAGCCGCACAATACGCAGGGACGGAGTTGAAAAAATGCCCGGTGGCGTATGCTACCTCCGGGCTGAGGAGAGAGTGAGCGTCGAGAGACAAGGGACCACACTCGACGCCGCCCCACGCTATCCGAGTAGGGGTGCTGTGGACAAGCCTGTGGATCTTTTCTGTCCTGTCTTGCTCCCAGGTCCGCACGGCAGCACGGTAGACCCGCTGCCCGACTTCTGGCTTCCCGGGCAGGCCCGAATGTCCTCAAGCGTCCGTCAGGTTCCAGCCCGACGGGCGCCTTTCATTTCTCAGCTATCGTCGCCTCGATCCACGCCGCGCCGATGACGCACCCCGATCACTAGCGCAGCACCTGGATGTCCTCGAAGCTGTAGGCGATGCCGCCCTTCTCGGCGAGCTCGTCGAAGCAGGCCGCGCACACGCCGCTCTTCCAGCGGTTCAGCAGGACGAGGCGCTGGATGTCCTCGCGCACGCGATACGCGAGGATCCGGCGCTAAGGCTCGCCAGTAACTTGGCACCGGCTACGCAGATCTTATGGTTCGTCCCGGGTGCGGCTGCACATAGCGAGGTGCAAGATGGCCCGCTCCTGGAAGACCCACCTCTCAATCGGGAAGAACGTATTTGGCTGGGACTGTTCGCCTTGGCCGAGTGGCTCTGGAGGGCTGGTAGCGCTTGTGCGTCGCGCGCACCGGTAGTCAAATGAGCGGGGATAAGCCGCTATAGCGTTAACGGAGGGCATGGTGGCGCCCATCCATTGGCGCCAGCGGTGCGTGTTGAGTTCGCGAAGCGCCTACGCCAGTTGAGAACCGAGAAGGGTTTCGCCCACGCTCGCGAGTTGGCGAGACTCGGCGTCGAGGAAGATCGTTACACCCGCTACGAGCGTGCCGAGGTCGAGCCGAGCCTAACGCTCATTCACAAGATATGCGTGACACTCCAGGTCTCGCCCAACGATCTCTTGGACTTCACGGAATCGGGTCCATGACGTTCTTGACACCTCCAACCGCTCGCCTTGCTACGGTGCTTGCGGTAATTCATACTGCGACAGAATTCAATTAGCCGGGAGGGATACCATGCGCATCGAGATGGCCTTGGAATATCGAGCTCTGCAGGCTGGCCTGGGGCGGATCGAGAGATTGGATGAACTTAGCGGCGATCCCGTGCGCGACCGCTTGACCGCGGCGAGATGGCCCAGGCGCCGTCTGGATCAACCCGCGATTTGGTCTCGAAGACGGAAGTACTGATGGATTGGCTCGATCCGAATGGCTCGGGCGTCGTCGCGGCCGAGCTGACCGCATCGCTGTGTCGAGATATCCTGCTGCTGTTCCCAGCTGAGCCGCAGAGGGTGCTTCCAGCTGAGCGCTAGGAACACTAGGCCGGCAATCGCCAGGATCACCGCAACGATAATGGCGGTGCCCCCCAATGTCGGCTCCGGGCCGCCGTACTCGGGTTGATTGTCCCAGCCGCCCATTGTGGTCAGCACCGCGCTGTTTTTGCGCCGTCTCAGCTGAAAGGGCCGCCCCGCTTCTCGATGCCCTCTCCGCTTGAGATAAATCGGAAATTTTTCCTATTTTCTCTACTGGGCCGCCGCTTGCTAGCACCTCCCCCCTACCAAGCAAAGCGCCGTCATTGCCGCAATCAAGTACAGGCTTTGGCGTCCTACTATCCGCGTTTCCCCCGATATCGCTATTCTCGACAGGATGCGAGAAGGTCAGCGCCATCAACACACAATCAGGAAACTTGCCATGTCGTCCTCAAAATCGATTGGACTAACGACCTGTGCCGTCGCGTTCGGAGTTGCTATCGGTGTGACGGGGTCGGCAATTGCCCAATTGGGAATGCCGATGTACATGAAGTCGGAGAGTCAGGCCCTCCCGACGCTTTCCGACAATGAAGGTGTCTATGTGGACACCACGACCTTCAGGCTGCGCGTTGGAAAGGCCAAGACCGATCCGATGCCGCAGATCACACAGATGGGCGGCAAACAAGTAGCCAACGGCGCAATCATCGTGCGCACCGACGACAAGCTCTACATAGTGGATGGTAAGCCGGTTGAATAGGCTAGGTGCCTGCAAGAGCTTGTTCACACCGCGACCCACAGGGGTGAGCGATTTGTTGAGCGTGGCGGCGTCCAACGAGGCCGCTCCCTAGAGCACCGGTGGTCCAGTCCGCGCTTGCAGGCGTCCCAAGCCTCCAAGCGCAGGGTTGCCGAGCGGTTATGCGCATGTTGCTGTTCCCGCTCAGCAGGAACCGGACAGCGGGCCGCTGCAGCAAAGATGCCGATGGCCACAAGCATCCAGACCTGAAGGCTTCCTGCCAACATCAGTACCAAAGTGAGGACAGTGGTCAGGCCGTTCACGAGGTTGGTCGCGATCATGATCTGTTTGCGGTCGTGGCGATCGGCCCAGGCACCTGCCAGCGGGCCGCCGAACACGAACGGAATCGTGAAGCCAAGATTCAGAGCGGTGAAGGCCAGGGCAAGCTCTGCCTTCTGCTCAGGCGCGGGATAGAGCACTTGGGCCAGATAGACGTTCAGCGCAAAGCCAGTCATGCCGCTGCCGACGACGGATAGCGATTGAGCTGCCCACACGATGACGAACGTGCGGAAGCCGTGCGGGGGAGGCGTGTAAGTCGATGTCTGCACGATGGCACACCGAGCTGTGGTCTCATGGAAGGTCAGCTGCGCTAAACAGCTGAAGGGCTTCCTAGGTTCGAGGCATTTCGCTGTCGCACCTTACTGGACGATGTGGACTTACCCAGATCCCATGCACCCTCGATTCGGATCTTGGTAGTGCACCGTTCGTCTGGCCGCACGACGTAGGTCGAAATCGTCGCGGAGCGTTTTGTCCGTTACCGGGGAAGAATGCAATCTTCAGCCGGTGTTTCCGTTGCCGAGGTGAAGCTGCCGTCGGCTAATCCGCAACCGGTGGAAAATTGCCATATCCGGAAGTTACGATATTCACATTTTCGCCTACTGTGATGGCCAACTGCAGTTTGCCAACAGCCAATATTCAACTGCGTACTTCGCGTTGGCGCAATCCCAGCGTGCGGCCGATACGTGCCGGCAAACTGCGTGCGCCGTGTGCCACCCGCTCCATGTAGATGTAAAGAACCGGCGTGATGTAGAGGGTCAGCACTTGCGATACCAGGAGCCCGCCCACCACGGCCACGCCCAAGGGTTGGCGCAGCTCCGCTCCGGCTCCGATGCCCAGCGCAATGGGCAGCACCCCGAATAGAGCGGCAAGCGTCGTCATCATGATCGGTCGGAACCGAAGTAGCGCGGCCTCGTAAATCGCAGTGGCGGGGTCCTTGCCTTCGCGCTGCGTGGTCAACGCGACGTCGATCATCATGATGGCGTTTTTCTTGACGATGCCGATCAGCATGAGCAGCCCAATCACCGCTATCAAGCTCAAGTCCATGCCGAACAGGCGCAGCGCGAGAAGGGCCCCGACCGCGGCGGACGGTAGGCCCGTGAGGATGGTGAAGGGGTGGATGTAGCTCTCGTAGAGGATGCCGAGCACGATATAGATCGTTACCACCGCGGCGATCAGCAGGATGCCCTGATTGGCAAGCGAGTCCTGGAACGTCTTGGCATTGCCGGCGAAGGTCGTGGCAACCGTCGGGGGCACCTTCAGGTCCGATTTCAGCTGCTCGATCCTTGCCACCGCATCACCCAAGGCGCCGCCTGGAGGCAGGTTGAACGAGATGGTGACAGACGGAAGCTGTCCCAGCTGATTGATCGTGAGTGAGCCTGCCGTTCGCTCGATGCGTGCGAAGGCGCCGATCGGCACCAGCTTGCCTTCTGAATTGCGTATGCGGACGTCGGGCAACTCGGAAGTGGTCCAATTGGTCTTGTCCGTGAACTCCATCACCACGTAGAAGCTGTCGCCCGTGCCGTAGATGGTGGAGATCTGCCGGCTGCCGAAGCCGGAATAAAGCGTGGAGCGCAGCTGCTGCGCCGAGATGCCGAGCGAGCTCGCCTTGTCCTTGTCGACGATCAAGGTCGCCTGCGTCGCGTTGATCTGCAGGTCGCTATTGACGTCGGCGAAATGAGGATCGCGGCCCATCGCGCCCGCCATCTTCTGCGACCACTCGTAGAGCTGTACCCGATTGAGGCCTTGCATGACGAACTGGTATTCGGCCCGGCTCGAGCGCCCGCCGATGCGGAGGTTCTGGACTGGCGACGCATAGGTGCTGATGCCGGGAATGCGAGCAGTGTCGCGGCGCAGGTCGGCGAGCACCTTCTGCAGCGCAGGGCGCTGGTCGCGGGGTTTGAGCTCCACGAACAGGCGGCCGTTGTTGAGGCCTGAACTTCCTCCCGTCGTGCCGACGATCGAGGCGACGTTGGCCACGTAGGGCGAGCGCCGGAATGCGTCCGCGACCTGTTGTTGCAAGTCTACCATCGCCTGGAAGGAGATATCCTGCCGGGCCTCAGTCGAGACCGACAGCTGGCCGATGTCCTCCTGAGGGAAGAATCCCTTGGGCGTTGCTATCACGAGCCAAACGGTGAGAAGCAACGTGACGAAAAAAACCACGAGCATCATCGGCAGGCGACGAAGGCAGTACTTCAGGGACCGGTCGTAGCCGCGCAACGTGGCGTCGAAGCCGCGCTCGAAGAGCACGCTCCAGCGCGCCTGCTTCTCGTCTTTCTCCGGAGTACGCAGGATCTTGGCGGCCAGCATGGGTGTCAGCGTCAACGACACGAATGCCGAGGCAACAATTGCCACCGTCACGACGACCGCGAACTCATTGAATATGCGACCGATGATGCCGCCCATTAGCAGAACCGGAATGAACACAGCGACCAGGGATACCGTGATCGACATGATGGTGAAGCCGATCTCACGGCTCCCTTTCAGGGCGGCCTCGAATGGCGCAAGACCCTCCTCCTCCATGTGCCGATAGATGTTCTCCAGCATGACGATGGCATCGTCGACCACCAGACCGACCGCCAGCGTCAGGCCCAGTAGCGAGATATTGTCGATGCTGAAATTGAGCAGATACATCGCCCCGAGCGTCGCGATCAGCGATATGGGAACCGCGAGCGCCGGGATGATGGTAGCGGTGACCCGTCGCAAGAACAGGAAGATCACCAAGATGACGAGCGCAATCGTCAGCAGCAGAGTGAGCTGAACGTCGTGGACAGCGTCCCGGATGGAGATGGAGCGGTCGTTGAGAACGTGCAGTGTCGTTGCCCGGGGCAGCTGTTCATCGAAGCTCGGGAGCAATGCCCTGACACGATTGACCACCTCGACCGTGTTGGCTTCCGGCTGGCGGTACACCCCGAGAAGGATAGCGCGCGTGCCGTTGTACCAACTCGCTGTTTGGTTGTCCTGGACGGAGTCGGTTACGACAGCCAGATCGCCCAGGCGCACTGGCCTGCCGTTCCGCGTAGCGACGATGATGTTGCGGAACTGCTCACCGTTGGACAATTCCGTCTGCGCCTGGATCGTCATCGACTGTTTCAGGTTCTTCAGCGTGCCTACCGGGGTGTTGGCATTCGCCGCCGAGATCGCCGCATGAATCTCGTCGACACCAATGCCGCGGGCCGCCAGCGCATCCGGGTCGAGTTGGACGCGCACCGCATACTTCTGGCTGCCGAAGATCTGCACCTGCGCCACGCCGTCTATGGTCGAGAGGGCTGGCGAAATCACCTGCTGCGCAAAGGCGTCCATCTCCGGCAGCGGCGCAATCTCGCTGCGCAGCGTCAGGATCAGGATCGGGGCATCCGCCGGGTTGACCTTCCGATAGCTCGGCGGCTCGCTCATTTCGCTCGGAAGCTGTCGCTGCACGCGCGCTATGGCCGATTGCACATCGGCTGCCGCGCTGTCGATGTCCCGATTGAGGTTGAATTGAATGGCGACCGAGGTCGCGCCCTGTGCACTCGTTGCGCTGATACTGTCGATGCCGGCGATCGTCGAGAACTGTTTGATGAGCGGGGTCGCCACGGCGTTCGCCATCGTGTCGGGCGAAGCGCCCGGCAGAGAGGCCGAGACGTTGATGGTGGGAAACTCGGTGCGCGGCAGCGCCGCCACGGGGAGGAAGAGGTAGGCAAATATGCCACCCATCACCATGGCGGCCGACATCAGCGTCGTCGCAACCGGGTGACGGATGCAGAACTCCGAGATGTTCATTGGCCAGCCTTGCCGTTCGTGGCGCGCTTCGCATCCTTGGGCGTAGCGCCCGACGGCCTGTTGCCGTCAGGGGAGGCCTCAGCCACGCGCGCGCCGTTCGTCAGGCGCATCTGCCCCTCGACAACGAGGCGTTCCCCATTGGCCACCCCGGATTTGATGGCGGCGCGATCTCCCTCGATGCCGACAAGTTCGACGGTGCGCATTTCCGCCGTCTGGTCCTCCTTGGCAACGAAGACGAACGGGCCTTTTTGCCCGCTCTGAATTGCCACTGCCGGGATCATGACAGTGTTGGGTCGGACATCGAGATCGATCTCCACATCCACGAACATCCCCGGCCACAGTTCGAGGTTCGCGTTTGCGAATTTCGCCTTGGCAGCGATGGTGCCAGACGCAGTGTCGACGCTGCTGTCCACGAAGTCGAGCACGCCCGCCTCGAGGGGCGTGCCCGAACCCGGGGTGTAGACTCGTACAGCGGTCGGGGAGGAAGCCGCGGATGCCTTGCGCAAGGCGGCCAGATCACGCTCGGCCAGGGTAAAGCCGACACGGATGGGTTGGATCTGCGTGATCGTCACCAGGCCGGCGGCGTCGTTGACGCCCACAAGATTGCCCGGCGTCACACGGATTGCGCCGACGCGGCCGGCGATTGGCGCCTCGAGCTTCGCGTACCCAAGCTTCAACCGGTCCGCTTGCAGAACCGCCTGATCTGCCTCGACCGTTTGCTGGGCCGCTTTGTAGGCCGCGGTTGCTTGATCCAGCTGCTGTTGCGGCGCGACTCTTTTGTCGATCAACTCTTGCTTGCGCCCCAAGTCGGCCTCGGCCTGCGCGAGCGCTGCGTTGTCCTTTGCGAGCTGGGCCTGGTCGCGAGCAATCAACGCCTGGATCTCGCGATCATCCAAGGTGAATAAGAGATCGCCCTGCTTGACCACCTGGCCGTCATGCACATGCTGCTCGAGCACCTGGCTGTCGATGCGGGATTTCACCACCACAATCGCAGGCGACTCGAGGATGCCGATGGTGCGCCGGCGAATGCTGAAATCCTCGAGCTGGGCTTTGACGGTAATCACCGGCACGACTCGACTGGCCGACCCCTTGCCGCGCGTGGTGCCGCCATCGGAGGCAGCCTCTCGGAGTGAGGATGACGGACCGCAAGCCCGATAAACCACCGCGCACACGACGGCCACGCCTACAAACATCGCGACACTGGAGAGGCGGAGCCTGCTCACCTCGTGTTCCTCAATTCAGGGTGCTATTTCCCGTCCGTCCCGCCCGACGCACAACGTCCTCAGCCAAGCTCAAGTTCCTCGATATCCCCGGAAAAGCAAGGGTTATGCAATCGTAGATAGGCCTCGGTGGGCTCGCAGCTCTCGCGGACAAGCCTGAATACGTTGCGGTCAACAAGTTTCGGATCAATATCTGAGCGCTCACCAGCATAGGACATTGGCGCTTCGCAAGGTTCCGGGAGGACCACGCCCGACAAATGGTCCAGCGGCGGCGTGATGCTGCTCAATCACCACGCGAGCGACGAAATCACGGCGGTTCCGCCGCCATCGACCGGCAGAATGCACCATGGCGCGGTCGGTCGCCAGGAACACGATCGCCTCGGCAATCTCCTCAGGTGCGGCCGGACGCCCAGCGGGCGCTTGCTCCGCGAGCTGTTGCAGCGCGTCGCGTTGCAAAGGAGGCGCTGGACTTCCGCAAAGCAGGCGCAAAGTAAGCTGCTCCACCGGAATGGCGTCGGGTGGTCGTCCACCTACCTAGGTATGTTCCGAATCTATCGGTCCATGCCGCTCGGTACGACTGTGTGCTTACAAGGGGGCGCGTTGGTTTTGCGTAGTGGCGGTCAATGCCAACGCCGTTCAAGGGTTTCACCTGAGTGACCGCCTGTCGCAGCGATGGCGTTCTACGGGAGCCAGGATGTGCCAGGGAGTTA
>Ga0209382_10008311_pt1 | contig 13092 bp, 16 predicted proteins | sample SoiMetdeltSBSDD5_FD_187599 | JGI IMG/M metagenome (GOLD analysis project Ga0209382, IMG submission 187599) | Bulk soil microbial communities from a Populus tree surrounding site in Tennessee, USA - Soil MetaG P. deltoides SBSDD5 (SPAdes) (version 2) | ecosystem: Environmental > Terrestrial >... | reverse complement strand
CCGCTGCAAAGAGAAGGGCTGCAAGCGCACCTTCAATGACCTCACGGGCACACTCTTGGATGGCAGCAAGCGCTCGGTGATGCACTGGATTCTGGCCACGTTTCTCTTGTGCCTGTCGTGTGCATCGCGGCGTATTGCCAAAGAGTTAGGGGTCCATGTCCGCACAGGCTACCGCTGGTGCTGGTGGCTGCGCAATGCGGCCCTGTCCTATGAACTCGATCGTCAGTTAGAGGGGACGGTGGAAGCCGATGACCTCTATCACACCGCCGGACACAAGGGACAGGCCAAGACGGGCGGGACGAAATCGTTGGGCCGCAAGCCACGGGGGCGCCGCAAGAAACGCGAGCCCGGGCGGGGCCATTACGACAAAGATCGGCCCGCGATCATCGCCTGGGTGAGCCGTCAAGGTGGCGTCGTGATCCACGCGACCCGGGACTTTACGGTCAAGACGGTGCAGAAGGCCGCCGACCTCGCCATGCAAGCCGGCAGGAAGCTCTCTACGGACTCGGCCAGCAGCTATCGGTTGATCACGGGCGATGAGCATGACGCAGTGCATCACACGAAGAAGGAATACGTACGTGGGGACGTGCACGAGAATCGGGCCGCGAGTCTGTTCTCGTTGCTCAAGCCCTACTTGCGCGTGTTTCGCGGTCTCAGCAAGTTCAACCTGCCGGGGGATGTCGGGTTCTTTCAGTTTCTGCACAACTTGTATCAGATGACAGCATTTGAACAGGCCGAGATGATCTTGTATGCAGCCTTAGAGCCATCCATTGCCAGCAAGGCCAAAAAGGGAGCATTTGTGCAGTGTTTAGGCCATTTTGACCTGCTACAAAGCATTAGAAATTGAGCGACGAGGTTTCTGGCCTCTCGCCTGGAGGTGTCGTTGCTGCGGTCGGCATCTCCAACGCCGGTTGGTGTGCCTTGGCCCGCATCCAGTTGAGGGCCCTCCACACCGAGGGCTGGTGCACGAGGCGCCGCTCGAGCCGACGCTTGCCTGGGAAGTCGAGCAGCATCAGACCAATCAGGATGGTGAGAATCCCCTGACCAGGGAGCAGCAACAGGGCCACCCCAACGAGGACAATCAGCAGACCGAGCAGATGCTTGCCCAGGTGCCACAGCACGCGTGCGCCTGGCGACTGGGCCTGGTGGCGCTGGACAGGGCGCTGCGCCTGCGTGAAGTAATCTCGAGGAAGGCGCGCCACCACCAGGGGAAGGGCTACCAAGGTCCCCACACACATCACGACCGACAGCGCCCCCAACCACCAGAGCACGGCCCCATGCTCATACAGCCATGTAACCACTCGATGCTTCCTTTGCTTGCCCTGACACCAGGGGCACACAAGCCCTGCCCCTGGTCGGCATCTCTGGAGATGACGGAGCCCGCCTCGAGGACAGCAAAGCTGCACACTGCTCCGCGTCATCACTGTCCCAATGTAGAGAGCAAAACGCGTGCCAGTCACAGCACAGTCACGGCGCGATGCACAGTTTGCGATCTGCCACGTGCCGTTGCGTGTATCACGGTGTACGGTGTATGGTCTGCTGTGCCTCCACGGACAGGAGGCACCACGGATGGCCCGTATCCAGTGCACCGATGTGCAGGCCCGCCCGCCCGAGTTCCTCGGTTGCACCAGCGTGACGCTCGATGCGTTTCAGCGCCGCGGACCGCCCGTCGATTCACCGTGTACAAGCCCTGTGAGAGCAGGGAGATGCCGGGGGTTATGCCGTTACCGAGCGCTCCTCGACCTCCAGGTCCATGTCCGGATACCAGCGCGTGAAGATGGCACCCCACTCCCCGTCGAGCGTCTTCACACGCGTCTGTAACAACACAGGTGCCCCTTCTTTGGACCCCTGCATCGGCTGTGGCTTGCAGAAGCGTTTGCTGACCGCTTCGTTGATCGTTGACTCTACAAAGCCCATCGCGATCGCCTCGCCCTGGTGATAGCGCTCCCCGTCATGCGGGATCACGTGCCGGTTGTGCACGACAGACGTGCGCAACGCCGACAACGCCTGGACCAAGGGCATGAACCGGGCATAGGGCGCGCTCAAGGGCGCGATCGAGGTCTCCAGATCGTCGCTCGTGCCAAGCGTTTTGTCGACCTGCCCATGCCACAGCGATCAGTGCAGGCGCGCGATCTGGTCCCGTATCGCCTCACCCAACACGGCCTCACACGGCACCAGGCCTTTGCCGCATTGGCCTCAGACCGTCAGCTTCATCGTGAGATGAACCCAGTCCCAGATAGGCGTGGCCTGTGGGCTCTTTGGCCATCGAGTGGGGCTTCCTGTGCAAGGCACGCCTGTGCGTCTTTGCCCATGCTGTGGAGAGGGTAGGGACTCGGTGTATGCTGCGCGCCGGGTCTTTGGATTGCCGTGCGCCTGGCTGCCTGGGGCTCAAGGAGGCCAGGCAAAAGGGACCGCCCCGCCTGCGTCCCCCATGCCATGGCTGTGCTGCTCTCTGCTGGCATCGCTCTTGCGCCATCTGGCCCTGTAGGCAAGGGCCTGCACACGCACCTTCCTACTCTCAACCCTTTTTTCTGCGCTGAGGAGGGCACCGATGTACGTGCTGTGGATGCTGGTCGTGTTGGTGTATCTCTCGAACACCGCCGTGGTAATGCGGGGTGAAACGGCCGCATCAGAGGTCGCGTTTCCGCTCTCTAAAAATGCGCGATATCCTGGGGCAGGCAGTGACCACCCCCGAGGGCAAGGAGGTGGGCCACATCGAGAATGTCGTCCTCGACGCGGCCACGGGTGACCTCCTGTATGGGGTGGTGAGCTCGGGGCGGGTGCTGGGCGTGGGCGGCACGTTCCAGACACTGCCCTGGGCAGTGCTCCAGGGCGCCGCGGACCGCAAGGCGTTCCAGCTGCCGATCGCGGAGGAGCAGTTCCACAACGCGCCCCATTTCGACAACGACAGCTGGCCCGATATGCTGGACCGCCACTGGGTCGATGCCATGCATGTGTACTATGGCAAAACACCACGTCTCGGGAAGCGTCTGGGGCCGGATAATGCGCCGGTCGCGCAGGTGCCCCGGCTGGTCCTGCGGGCCGCCTCGGTCGTCCAAGGCACGGTGATGCATCCGCGGGGCCAGCGGCTGGGCGCGATCAAAGACCTGGTCACTGACGCCGCCGCCGGCCAAGTCGTGTACGTGGTCCTGGCCTTTGGAGACGTGCCCCTGCGGCGGGAGAAGTGGTTCGCCCTGCCGTGGCAGGCCTTCCAGCAGTCCAAGGGCTTGGGCACCTTCCTTCTGGCGGTGGACGCGAAGGCGTTGGAAGAGGCCTCGGGCTTTGCGCGCGACCGCTGGCCCACGCACGCACAGACCATCGGTGGAACGGGCAAGTAGCAAGGCGCCGCTGGGCAGCAGGTCGCTCGGGGCTCTGTCCAGAGTGTGGGCAGGCGTGCGACGCCCGCGTTGGGGTGGGAGTGGCCCCGGGACGGAAGGAGTCGCTCTAGGGCGCAGACGTTGCCCCAGGGGACGGCACGCCATGGCACCACTCCACGGGCCCGCGAGCACCCTCCCATAATGAGAGGCACGGTACTCGCAGCATGAGAGGGGGGCGGCACGGTCCAAGGCGCCTGGCCTGACCACAGCAGGGGTGGCACTCTTCAGCCGCCCCACCGGGCGGGGTCACCTGCTTTCCTGTGTCTCCTGTTCTATCTGGCATGCTCTTTGCTGGCCTCTCCTTCGCGAGAAGCTCTCGCGCTAGGAGCGAGAGATCTATCTGACATGCTGGAGGGCATGCTATGGGGGAGATCAGGGCAGCGGCCCAGACAGTGACACGGCGTGTCCAAGAGGCACCGGACCACTGGGTGGCCACACTGGCCCGACTGGGCTATGCGACCATTGGCGTCGTATACCTGATGATTGGCACGCTGGCTACACAAGCGGCGCTCGGGACGGGGGGCGCGATCGCCGATACCCGGGACGTCCTCGTCACCATCGCGCGGCAACCGTTCGGGCGTGTCCTCCTGGGGCTGACCGCGCTCGGACTCAGTGGCTACGTCCTGTGGCGGTTGGTCCAAGCTTGCTTGGATCCCGAGCGCCAAGGCACGGATGCTCGCGGCCTGCTGACCCGCCTGGGATTCGCCGTCAGCGGTATGGCCTATGCCGCGCTGGCCGTGCTCGCAGCACGGATGGCGGTGGGCGCGGGCGGGCGGGGTGGCCAGAGGGCGGAACAGGAATGGACGGCGGTGGTGCTCGCACAGCCATTTGGCCCATGGCTCGTTTGTATGATTGGTGGCATTATTATTGGGGTCGGGCTTGCCCATTGCTATCGGGCATATACTGCCCGATTCATGCAGGAGTATGCGACGGGTGAGATGAGTGTGCGGCAGCGGTGCTGGGCGCGGCGACTCGGGCAGTGTGGCTTGGCAGCACGGGGAGTCACGTTCGGGATCATCGGCGGCTTTTTCTTCTATGCGGGGGTCTCGGCAGACCCATCAGAAGCCCGCGGCCTGGGGGGAGCACTGGTGGCCGTGGCACAGCAACCCTACGGGCCCTGGCTGCTCGGGGTGGTAGCCCTGGGGCTAGCGGCTTATGGCCTCTTCTGTCTGTCCCAGGCGCTCTATCGCCGCGTGGTGACCAGCTGAGGACAGGGGAGGGGGCGGGGCATGCTGCAAACACCTCACAGTGCCAGAGACACTTCCTCCCTCACACACGAGACAGAGGCTGCATGCCATGCCACGCTCACACATCGCCCAACGCCGCGGTGAGCGACACGCGCAGCGCGTCCGGTCGCACGCGAGGGTCTCCGTCCTTATGGCGACGCCGTGATTCTGCCCACCAGCTCGGCGGCTGCCCCGCCCTCGGGCCCTGGTTTGAGCACCACCGTCTCGCCCTGGTACGGCACAAACCCGAGCAGCGCCTGCACAGTAAAGCCGTGCGTCACGAGCACGAGCGTGCCCGGGCCGCGCCACGTGGACACCAGCTCCTTTAACTGGCGGAGCCGGACCGGGGCGGTGGGCTCCCGGTCCGGCACCAGGGCCCACGACTGCGCCACAGGGCCGACGGCCATGAGGTGAGCTGTTTCCAGGCAGCGGCACCAGGGCGAGGACAGGACCCGGTCCACGCGCACGCCGTGCGTGCGGAAGGCCTCACCCAGGGCCCGGGCTTGGGCACGCCCTCGTTCGTCTAAGTTCCGTTGCGTCTGGCAGTCGTCAATCCTGAAGCCAGGCGGGTCACCGCCGGAGCCGGGCGGCGCGTTGCCATGGCGAATCAGGGCCACATGGCCGCCCTGGACGAGCGCAGCCCAGGCTGCCGTGGCCTCATCGGCGGCCACCCCTGGCGTGCTGCTGAGCCAAATGGCAAGCACGCAGGGCGCCAACCACCCGCATTGATGCAGCTTACGCAATGCCATCACGACCTCCCCCTCGGGCCCACGGCTCGTCCGCGATCAGCATGCGGTCGCCAACACCGCGGGCGCGGTCCGTAGGAACGCCCTGCGTGAGGCGCGAGCCATGCACGAGTCGCCTCCGCCGATGTGCGGCGCGCGCCGGCTCAGGCCCCCTTAGCACAGGCGGTAGACCTCGACCGCAGCGAGCTGGGGGGCAGTCGCCCCAAGGTCGACCGACTGGAGCCGCTTCTCCCAGGGGGTCGCTATGAGGGCCTGCCGCACCGGCCCCGTAACGAAAATCCAGGTGTCCCTGGGCGGCAGCCGGTGGGTGGCGCGATCGACCCCAAACGCCACGTTGAGGTCACTGCTCCAGAGATAGGAGCGGAACGCATACAACGTCCCCTTGTGGACCACGACGTTGATGGGGCAGTGCAACCCTGCGGCACGGGTAAAGGTGCCCCACTCCTCTGCCAGATGTTCGACCGCGGCCATCGCCCGAGGCGCTTCTGGAAACGTCAAACAGTAGGCATCCCCCGCGCTGAAGCGGCTCGTCCCCTCGCACTCCCGACAGACACGGTCGACGAGAGCAAGCAGGGAGTCGAGGACCTGCTCGACCACCGTAATGGGAGCCGTCTCGGTGACGGTCGCAAAGCCGTGCAGGTCCGTGACCACGATATACTGCTCAGCGATGATACGGGTCCGGTGCGTCTGCTCGAGACGATAGACCGGCACCGGGGCGGGAAACCCCTTGAGCGTGAACGCGTCCACCATGGCAGTGCGGACCTCGGCCGGGTTCACCGCGCCCTGCGCCACGGCGGAGAGATAGATGGCGTCGGGTGGGGTGATCTCCTCGATCCGGGCCGCCAGGACGACCGCGTCCCCGACGAGGGCGCCCTCCTGATGGAGCACGTCGCCGAGGGTCAGGACAATGCGCATCGCGAGGCGATCATCCCCCCGGTTCGGCTGTGCGAGCTGGAGCTCCTCCTGCATGCGCATCGCGGCCAACGCCGCCGCGGTCACGCTGGGGAAGACCACCCAGAACCCGTCGCCCTCCGGCTTGACCAGACGGCCGTCATGGGTGGCGGCGATGCGCGACACGAACGCGCGGTGCTCTGTCAGCAGGGCGTCGAGATCCGCCTCGGGTAGCGCGCGGAGCCGTACGGTAGAGCCCTTGATGTCGGTCTTCATGATGGCGGTGGTGCGCCAGGTCGTCATACGCAGCTCCCTGGTGGTGCGACCTATGATGGATACTGTTGCCCAATTCTCCAGAGCGACCTTTTAGGTCGCTAATGCGGCACAACGAGAGGTCCGCGTTTTGGCGTGTGGACGGCCATCGAGCCACGCTGCGAGCCGATGCATATTAATGGCCGCAGCGGTAGCCAGATGCTGGAGCCGAGTTTTTGCGAGGCCCACATACCGACAATGGCGCAGCCCAAAGGCACGGATCCCTTGTGAGAGCGTGCCTTCAATGCCTGCTCGCTTATCATATTGTGCTTTCCATGCCGGTGTACGCTGCTGCTGTCGGAGTACTTGCAGCGCCTCGTGTTCGCGCTCCGGCTTCAGCGTCATATGGCGGGGATTCGTCTTGGCTTTGGTACATCGTGATCGCCCATCACAATGCCGACAGTCCTTAGAGGCGAACTTGACACTCACGACCGGATTCTCCCACCTATCGACGCGTGTGGTCCACGAGGAACTGATTTTGCCCCGCGGACAGGTGACCTGCTGTGCTGCCCAATTGATGTGGAACTGACTAATATCATAGGCCTTTTCATCCTTCGCCTGCCACGAGCTATTGGAGGGTACCGGCCCAATCAGTTGGAGATGGAACTCCTGAGGGCTCTGTACCAGGAGGGTCGCGTCCACATAGCCCGCATCGACGATATGTTCTGCGGGGCCAAGCTGTTTGTCACACAGAGCGCGCTGGATAGGGGCCGTCATCGTGACATCGGTGACAGCCGCCTCAATCGTCTCCACGTGGGTAATGACGTGGAGCGTGTCTGTATCACACGTCTCCGTCACGTGCACTTTGTACCCGGTCCAGGTGATGCTCCGTTCGCTCTTATTGGATTCCGGGGGCTTATGTTCCCATATTGTCCGAGAAACACAACTCCTTTTTATGGCTATTGAAAAATAAGGGCTTCAAGGAGGAGAGAGTGACAAAAATCAAGTTGTACGCCATCGGCGCATCCAAGACCCTGGAATCCAACAAGAGCCTTGATCGATAAGGCATCGTCACCCTCACGCAGGCGCACGTCATTTGAGTTTATCTCGCTTTCTTTCTGGTATGATGCGCCTCTGACATCACAAGACAGTGACAGGAGGCACGACTCATGGCTGGTGTACGGTTCCCCGATCTGCAGTCTCGCCCCACAGAGTTCCTGGATTTCACCAGCCTGACGCTCGACGAGTTTCAGCAGCTGGTCCCGCCCTTTGAGGCGGCGTTCCACGCGCATATGGCCGCATGGTGCCTCGATGGGAAACCCCGCACCGCCCGCCGATTTACCGTCTATGAGAACTGCCCCTTGCGGACACCCGAAGACCGGCTGTTATTTATCCTGGTCTACCTGAAAACATACAGCCTACAAGTCGTCCAGGGACGCCTGTTCGGCATGGGCCAGAGCAAAGCCAATCAATGGATCCACGCCCTCTTACCCGTGCTGTTGGCGGCCCTGCGCACCCTCGGCGATGCTCCCGCCCGCTCTCTGACGGCCCTGGCCCAACGACTCGGTGTTTCGGAGGCTGACGCCGCCACCGTGCTCACCCCGCTCGAGGAGGAGCCCGCACCCGTCGTTGCCGTACCCACCGCCGCACCGGCCTCCCCCCTTTTGCCCATGACGGGACGGAACGGCGCATCGTCCGCCCCCAAGACCCTGCGGAACAGACGGCATGTTATAGCGGCAAGAAAAAGGACCACACCGTCAAAAACGTCCTGCTCGTGAACGCCCTCCTCACGATCCTCTTTCTCAGTGACACCTACGGTGGCCGTGTGCATGATCTGCGCATCGCGGAGGTCACTCCCTACCCGCTCCCGGCTGGGAGTGGGTTGTTGCAGGATCTGGGCTTTCTGTCGTTCACGCTCCCTGAGGTGGAGATCCTCATGCCGACGAAGAAGCCCCGCGGTGCGGAGCTCACCCTGGAGCAAGACCTGGCCAATCAGGTGCTCCACCAGCGGCGACTCCGGATCGAGCATGTCAACAGCAGCGTCAAGCGTTGTCGCATCGTGAAGGACCGGATCCGCCTGTGGAAGGAGGGCGTCCGCGATCTCGTGATGGAGCTCTGTTGCGCCCTGCACAATTTCCGGGTGCGCCTGCACCCCTGGCTACCCATGATTTAATCGGGATAAACTCAACTGTCGTCTTGCCCGCGCCGGCGCCGGTCCTGGACGTGGACCCCGCGCAGTTCCTGGTCGTGGGACACCGGGGGGCCTGCGCCTCCGCGGTCGAGAACACGCTGGAGTCCTGCGAGCGCGCGGTCGCGATCGAGGGCGCGGACGCCGTCGAGATCGACCTATGCGTCACGCAGGACGAGCAGGTCGTCGTGTGGCACGACTGGGACCCGGACGGCCTCGTCGCCGTGGCACGCCAGGCGGAGGCGGAGCCGTTTGTCCTGTGCCGCCCGGTGGTGCCCCCGGCGGGGCACCCGCTGCGGCGGCCCGTGTGCGACCTGACGCTCGCAGAGCTCCGGGCGCACTACGGGTACGCCGTCGTCGGCCAGGCCCAGACCGTCCCGGCCTACCTGCCTGTGTTGGAGGAGGTCGTCCGCTGGGCGTGGACGAAGCCGCAGCTCAAGGCGGTGTTCCTCGACTGCAAGGTGCCCGCAGCCCGCAAGGAGCTGATCACGGTCGTGGCGACGACGCTGCGCCGCGAGGTCGAGCGGGAGCCCGTCGAGGCGCGGTTCGTGTTCCTGACACCCTACCCTGAGGTCTTCGCGGTGATGCAGGCGGTGGTCCCGGCCGCGGGGCGGTCCTTCGACGTGGAGATCCCGGCTGGGTTCTTTCCTGCCCACACGCAGCTCTCCGCCGTCGCTGTGGCGCGCGTGGCAGGGAACGGGTGGGCGTCCATTGGCCGGCCCTTCTTCACACTCGGCGGCTGGTGGATCTTTCAGAAGACGATCCGGGCGGACCTTGCACGGATGCGGGCAGCGCGCGGGACCACCCCGCCGGTGCCACCGGACTCCTATATCTGCTGGACCATCAATCGGACGCGCGAGATGCGCTACCTCATGCGCCTGGGGGTTTCGGGAATCCTGACCGACTTCCCTGCCAGCCTCCGCCGCCTCCGTGACCGTCAGTGCCGCACGGACACCGGCCACAGGGCACGTCACGCGCGGAAGCACGTCCGCAGGGCTCTGTAAGCCTCGGCCTTGGCCGGTTAGGAGGAAGTCATGACGAAGCAGCGTGTTCGCGTGACCGCAGGAGCATCCGGAATCGGACGGGAAATTGCCCGGGCGTTTTCCGCCAATGGGGCGGCGGTTTTCGTCTGCGACATCGATGCAAGCGTCCTCATTGACACATTATCTTGAAAGAACTGTCCTTATGCCAAAAGCAAAATTCATCCCGCTTGATGATTCTGCTTGGGAACAGTCATCATAATTGCGATGATGGCGATGGCCACCATGAGAACATTAAACATGAGCGCCACCGAGGCGGCAAACCGAACGTGGATATTATCGGTTCACCCCATCGCGATCTCCGCGAAGGGGACGAACCCCTCCATATGACTGAACCCGGCGAAGATTGCCGCAGACATTGCGACGCCAAAGGCTGCACCCAGGGACGACGCCATCTTGTAGATGCCGGAGGCCGACCCCGTGTTCTCTTGCGGTACATTGGATAGCGCCGCATCGGTTGAAGGGGTCGCATAGAGTCCCAATCCAATACCAAACAGCGTGAACCCGACACATGCAACAACGAGATATGCACCCGCCAGCAAGAAGGTACAGGCGGTCAGGAAGATGCCAGTGCCGGTAATCCAGCAACCCAACAGCATCGGCTTTCTGGAACCCATCCTTTGTAACAGCTTCTCACCAAGCCGGATCGTGGCAAGAACGCCTACCAAGTACCCAACAGTCAATAGACCCGATTGTAGCGACGAGAGTCCGGCCGCTTCTTGAACGAGGGTCAATACCACAAGCAGCGTTCCGGCAGCTCCATTGAGCAGAAAATTCGATAAGGTCGCTCCGCTGAAGATTGTCTTGCCGAAAAGCGTGAGGTCAACGAAGCCGTGCGCATGGTCAGCTTCGATTGTAAAGAAAACGATGCTTGAGACGAGAAACACGGCGGTCAGCATCAATACCGTCGGGCTCAACCATCCCAAGGTCGCGCCCTGTCCAATAACGATGTTCAGCGCCACCTATGGTAACGATAAATGCGATCAAGCCTAACCAGTCGAAGGACTTGCGTGCCGTCGGTTCAGCCTTGCTCTCCGGAGTGCCTCGGAGCAGGAGAAAACTCAAGACCGCAACAGCGATCGACATCCAAAAGATCCCTCGCCATCCTATGGTCGAGGCAACGAAGCCGCCGAAAAGGGCGCTCAGACCCGAGCCACCCCACGAGCCGATGGACCAGAAACTGAGCGCGCGCTGACGCGCTTTGCCATCAAAGTAGGCTTTCATTAAAGCGAGTGTCGCCGGCATGATACAAGCTGCTGAGATCCCCTGGATAAGGCGCCCAGCCATCAAAAACGTCGCGGTGCCGGCAGGTGAGAGGGCGATCAGCAGCGAGCCGAAGATGCTGAGGACGAGATCGATAGTGGTCAGCCTCACGCGGCCCAAACGATCTGCCAGTCCGCCCGCGACGACAATACAAATGCCCGAAAACAGCGCTGTAATGCTGACGGCAATATTGCTCACCCCCTCAGCGATCTGCAGATCGCCCCGCATGGCGGGCGCAACGTTCAACGTCGTCTGCGCAAACAGCCAGAATGTCACAACCGCAAGAACAATGCCGAGAATAAGTTTGTCGTCCCCGTGATAGTGAGGAGGAGCTCCTGCACTGACGTTCGTTGCGTTCATGTTGAATCTCAACGCGACTTGATGCATCGATACTGCAGTTACGAAAGCAGTAAGGAAAGCACGCACTTCCCTATACCGACGTCAATTGCCCGTAGCCTCGCTTTATGCATCGCCGCCGGGCACAACACTGTGGCGAGAGCTCTACGTTCCGCCTTCCAGCGGTTACGGTTCGCCCGTCATCTCAGTGCCCCCGGAAGGTCGCCTGTCCGCCCGAGCGACCGGAAGCTGCCAGCCGTGCCTGATCGCAAGCACGCGGAGTCCGAAGCAAAGCGCCGCTCCGACAAGCGCCGCTCCTCCGTACGGCAGTTGCAGCATGTGTGCGATCACGACGATCGCCGCACCAGCCAGGGCCGCCATAGCATACAGATCGGCACGCAACACCGTGGGGATCTCGGCCAACAGCACATCGCGCGCCATGCCGCCACCGATGCCCGTCAACATGCCGAGCAAGGTTGCCATGACCGGGTTCAACCCATACGCGAGAGCCTTGTGTGCCCCAGAGACCGCAAAGAGGGCCAATCCCGCAGCGTCGAACAGCAGCACCGGGCTCCATCGCTGCGTGATCGCGGACGGAAAAGAGAACGTGATGAGTCCGGCAACGAGCGACACGCCCATATAGCGCCAATCGCCGATAGCCCCGGGTGGAACGGCCCCAATCAAAACGTCCCGGGTGATGCCCCCGGTGTTCGCCGCCACAAAGGACAGTACCAGAACGCCAAACACATCGAGCCGATGCTTCACGCCCGCCATCGCGCCGCTGAGGGCGAAGACAAAGGTGCCGGCAAGATCAAGGATAGACGGAAGCGACTCCATGGAGACGTTTCCTCAGACCGCGCTATGGGCACGCATAGCTTTCCACAACGCGCACAGGTATTCCCGCGATGCACTGATCCATATGCCTACCCCAATCATCCCCCGAGTTCCATGGCGCGATGCTGGCACCACGGAAACGTCAGGACTGAAAAACATCCAATGTCTGATGCCGGTAGATACGTCCGGCTCTCATGACGAAATCCACCTTTTCGGTGGCGGCGATGTCGGCAATGGGGTCGCCCGGCATCGCGACGATATCAGCCTGTTTGCCGGATGCAAGCACACCAATATCGTCCCGTTGCAACAGGCTCGCCGCGACACTCGTTGCGGCTTTCAGTGCGCGGAGCGGCGCCAACCCCGCCGCCACCATCGCCTGAAACTCGAGTATGCCGTGACTGAACGGGAACATGCCGCAGTCGGTCCCATACGCCACGGGTGCCTTACTCGCCACAATGCGTTGCTGCGCGCGTTCGATCTCGTCCACATCGCGGCGAAACTTCCAGGCTGCCTGCATCGGCACATTCCCCGCCTGGAGCATGGCCTTGTCTTCACGCGTCCTTTGCATGGTCGGAACGAGAAATGTGCCGCTTTGCTCTGCCATGGCGATACCTTCGCCATCGATCAGGGAGCAGTGCTCCAGACTGCGTACACCCGCGCGCAATGCCTGCTTGCATCCCTCCGCCGCGCCCGTATGCACCGCAACAGGAAGGCCAAGTTGACGCGCAGTTTCAGCCAGAGACTGCATCTCGTCCTCGAACCACGTCACCTTCGCCGGATCGTCACCGAAGCTCGTGTATCCACCCGTGTTCATCGTCTTAATCCAGTCGCCGCCGAACGCATGTTCCGCGCGAGCCAGCTCACGAATCTTGCCGGGCGAATCCGCGACTTTCGAGAGCCCGAGATGGCATCGACAGGGAAAGGCGCCCTGTATGTCGC
>Ga0209382_10008309_pt1 | contig 13096 bp, 7 predicted proteins | sample SoiMetdeltSBSDD5_FD_187599 | JGI IMG/M metagenome (GOLD analysis project Ga0209382, IMG submission 187599) | Bulk soil microbial communities from a Populus tree surrounding site in Tennessee, USA - Soil MetaG P. deltoides SBSDD5 (SPAdes) (version 2) | ecosystem: Environmental > Terrestrial >... | reverse complement strand
CTGGCCGCGCGCAAGCGCTTCGGGCTCGCCGACGCCACGCTGGGCGGGTACCGCGACTGGGGCGGCTCGGACCTCGTCGTGGCGCGCTCCTGGTGCCAGGTGCTGCTGCGCACCGGCCGCCTCTTCGACGCGCACGTGGAGTCCGGGATGGCGCTGCGCGAGCCGAACCTGGCGCTCGTGCTGCGGCGCGACTTCCTGGACATGCAGGCGCAGTGCGCCATCGCCGTGGGCGACTGGGCGCAGGCGGCCGGCAAGCTGGCCGAGATCCTGGTGGCCTACGCCGGCGATCCTGCCGCGCCGCCGCCCTTCTCGACGCTCTGGGCGGTGTACGAGGCGCGCACGCACGCCGGGCAGTGGGACTGGATCCTGGAGCACGTGGCGCAGGACACCGAGCGCTGGGGCGATGACCCGGTGCTGCGCTGGGCGCGCGCGGCCGCCCTCTACGGCACCGACCGCGCGGTCGAGGCGCGCGAGGCGCTCAACGAGCCGTTCGCCTCCGTCCGGCTGGGCACGCGGGCCTTCTCGCCGCCCAGCCTGCGCCTCTTCCCGACGCGCCGCCGCGACATCGCGCTGCTGGCCTACCACGTGTTCACCGCCACCGGCGACACGCGTTCGAGCGACGCGCTCGACGCGATCCTGGCCATGGATCCGACCGACGCCGAGGCCCTGCGGCTGCGGGCCGAGCAGAACCTGGCCGCGGCGCGCTACGAGGCGGCCACGGCCGACGCCTTCGCGCTGCTGGTGCCCGAGCGGCGCGACCGGGCCGACTTCGAGCGCTGGCGCGACGCGGCCGACACGTTCGCGGTGCAGCGCACCGGCAGCCCGCTGGCGGAGCTGGCGCGTGGCCGCGTGCGCTCCAGCCAGACCTACATGCGCGCCAGCGACGAGGCCATGTTCCAGCAATACAAGGTGCTCGGCCTCAAGGCGCCCAAGGGCCGTTCCAGCCTGCTGGTCGACCAGCTCTACGTGGAAGACCAGCCCGAGCTGACGCTGGCCATCGTCGACGAGCTGGTGGCCGGCAACTCGGTCGAGCTGGCGCGCAGCGAGCTGCGCAAGCTCACGGACGCCTATCCGCAGGTGCAGGAGTTCCGCTTCCGGCTGGGCAAGCTGCTGGTGCGCGAGGGACAGTTCGAGCTGGCGGCCGCGGAGTTCGACAAGCTGCTGGCGGATATCCCGGGCGACACCGAGGTGCTGGACCTGGCCATGCGGACCCGCCTGGCGCTGGCCCAGCCGCAGGAGGCGGCGGAGCTCGTGACGCGCACCATCCTGCAGGACCCGCTGGGGGCGGGCGCCGTGCGCTACGGCCACCGGCTCCTCGAGCGCGGCCGCGCCGACGAGGCGGCCAAGCTGGTGGAGCGCATCCTGCGCTGGACCGATTTCGACGGACGCCTCGACGTGCTGGTGCTGGCCGCGCGCGCGGACCTCTCGCGCGGCAAGCTGGAGGAGGCCGAGGGCTTCGTCGCCAGCCTCGGGACGAGCTACCCGGATTCCTACGACGTGGCGCTGCTCGGGCTCGACGTCGGCCTGGCGCGCGGCAAGGAGGGCCTGGTGCAGGCGGCCGTGGACGCGCTGCGTCCCGTGGCGCCCGGCCTGTTCCCGGACCAGCTCGCCGAGGTGGCCCGGAAGCTGCTCGAGGCGGGCCTCGACACCGAGCTCCTGTCGATCTTCGACGAGACGGTGTGCGCCCTGCCGGCCGCGCGCCTCGCGCTGCGCGACGTGGCCCAGGCGCACAAGGCGCTGGGCGATCCCGCGCGCGCCGACGAGCTCCTCGCCCGGCTGGAGGACGATCGCGACGCCGTCCTCGACCGCTTCCTGCTGCAGTGCCTGCAGGGGCAGCCCGATGGGGCCGCGCGGCAGCTGCGGCTGCAGCCGGCCACCGCGCTGCTCGTGCGCGAGCGCAGCGAGCTGTGCCTCCTCGCCTGCAACGCGCTCATGGACCTGCAGGCGCTCATGGACGGCGAGCCGCTGAGCAAGCTGAACGAGCTGAACGCGCAGGAGAGCTTCGGGCCGGCCCAGCTCGAGCTGCTGGACGCGCTGCTGCGCCTGCTGCCCCAGGTCACGCGCCTCGACGGCGTGCTGCCGCGCGCGGTCGTCGAGGATCCGCGCTCGATCTATCCGGCCGCCGGCGCGGACGTCGAAGCGCTGGTGGACCTGGCAAGCAGCGACCCGGACGGCGCGCGCCAGGTGGCGACCGACCTCCTGTACCTGATCCTCATGCAGGACCGCCCCTTCTGGGCCGACGAGTCGCGCCAGCTCGCGCTGCACGCGCTCACCGAGCTGCCCGGCCTGCAGGCGCCCACGCGCTCGCTGGCCCGGCGCGACCTGTTCGACGGCCGCCCGCGCGAGGCGCTCCAGCTGCTGCAGCCCCTGCTGGTGACCGACACGCCCGACCTGGAGGACTTGCGGCTCTTCCTGCAGGCCTCGCGCGACTTCGAGCACGCCGAGTGGGGCGTGGCCCTCGCGCTCTTCTTCGAGGACCGGCCCGACGCCGTCCTCGAGCTGGCCGACGCGCTGGCCGAGTGGGGCCACGCCGAGCAGGCCCGGCCGCTCTACGAGCAGGTGCTGGCCGCGCGTCCCGGCGACGCGGCGGCGCAGGCCGGCCTGGTCCGCGTGCTGCAGGATCTGCACCTGGGCGACACGATGGTGGCGGCCGCCGAGCAGGCGCTCACCGACCACCCGGACGACGAGGATCTCGCCGCCACGTGCGCCGACGCGCTGGCCTCGCTCAGCAAGCCCAATCCCAAGGCCCTGTCCCTCATGCAGTTCCTGTGGAGCCGGCACGAGGACTTCGACCAGCTGGGCGAGGCCGTGGCGCGCGCCGCCGGCGACGACGAGCCGCTGCTCACGGCCACGCTGTCGCTCCTGGCCGAGCGCGCCGCCGCGCGCCCGGCGGACGAGGACACCGAGCGCTCCTCCGCCCGCGGCCAGGCCCTCGTGCGGGCCGCGCGCACGGCCCGCGCGCACGGCCTGCTGGAGCTGGCGCACCGGCTCAACGAGCTGGCGCTGCGCATGGAGCCCGGGGCCGTCCTGCTCTACCGGGAGCTGGCCTTCCTCGAGCTGGAGATGGGCCATCTCGAGACCGCGCGCAGCTACCTCGAGGTGCTGAGCTTCGTGGACCTGGACGACCGCGACGCCGCCATGGAGCTGGCGCGCCTCGACTTCCGCCGCCTCGGCCAGCCGGTGCGGGCGGCCAACGTCGTGCGGCGCACCTTCAGCAACATGGTCCCGCCGGACATGGTCGAGATCCTCGCGGCCGAGGCCTGGCTCCTGGGTCGCCCCGAGGAAGCGATCACCGACTTTGTCAAGGTGAGCTACAGCCCGCTGATCTCGGCCGACACCTACACGACGGTCATGCGCATCGCCTGGGCCAGCGGCGAGGACGAGGTGGCGCGCCTCACCGCCAACCTGGTGCTGCAGAACACCTCCGAGGGCGACCCGCGCCGCGCCCGTGCGGAATGGCTGCTGTCGCGGCTGCCCAAGCCCGCGCCGCAGAAGCCGACGGCGGCGGGCTGAGCGCCGTCACGCAGGCAGCGCGGCGGGATCCACCCGGCTGGCTGCGGGCACCGCGATCGCCCCCACCGGCCCGAAGCGGTGCCGCTGCAGCAGCCGCTCCAGCCGCGACTCGACGCGCTCGATGCCGTGGTAGTGGCGCAGCGTGCGCAGCGCGCCGAGCTCGTGGCGCGGCTGGCCGGGGTCCAGCTCCCACGGATGCAGGTAGATCACGCCCGGCTGGCCCGCGCGCGCCGAGCGCCGAAGAGCGCCGTCGACGAGGCCGAAGGGCAGGAGCCGGAGGTAGCCGCCGCCTGCCGCCGGCCAGCGCCGCCCCAGGAAGGGCCGCGTGAGCAGCGGGTACTCCCGCAGATCGAGCCCGTCCGGCAGCGCCAGGTGCACGGGCACGGTCGGGAAGTGCACGTCGCCATAGCGGTCGTGGCGCACGGGGAAGACCGAGCTGTCCCACGCGTGGCCGCAGCGCGCCAGCACGGAGAGCGCCCAGCGCGTGCCGCGACCGATCGAGAACGTCGAGGCGCGAAAGCCGTCCACCGGCGTACCCGACAGATCCTGCAGCAGGCCGCGCGCCCGGCGCACGTCCTGCTCGAAGCCCGCCGGCCCGAGGTCGCCCGCCATGCGGTGGCTGTAGCCGTGGCTGGCCAGCTCGTGGCCGGCCGCGACGATGCGCCGCACCACCTCGGGCGTGCGCTCGGCCACCAGGCCCAGCACGAAGAAGCTGGCCTTGACGCCGTGGGCGTCGAGCCGCGCGAGCAGCCGCTCCACCACGGCCTGCGCGCGCGGCGGCTGTGCCGGCCAGCTCTCGGGCGGCGTGGCGGTCCACATGTTCAGGGCGTGGAAGGCCTCCTCCACGTCGAAGGACAGGCCGTGCACCACCGCCGGGCCGGGCGCGCTCATGGCCTTGCCGGCGCCGTGCCGCGCGGGGGCACCACGCGCCGCGCGACGGTGCCCTGCCGCTCGGCCACGGCCGTCCCGGCGATGGCCTCCACGCGCTCGGCCACGCCGGCCCAGGTGAGCTTCTCGCGCTCCACCGTCGCGCGGGCCTCGCGTCCGAGCCGCTCGCGCAGCCCGCGGTCGGCGCACAGGCGCTGCACCGCGTCCACCAGGGCCGAGGGCCGGCCGGGCTGAAAGAGCAGCGCGTCGCGCCCGTGCGTGAGGATCTCGCGCAGGTTCGCCTGGTCGGGCGCGACCACGGCGCGGCCGGCGGCCATGTACTCGGGCAGCTTGAGCGGGCAGGCCCAGGGCGTGGCCGCGGGCTGCACGCAGACGTCCATGGACGAGACCAGCGCCGGCACGGCCTCGTGCTCGACCGCGCCCGTGATCGTGACGCGCGCCGCGACGCCGCGCTCCTGCGCGCGGCGCTCGATGGCGGCGCGGCTCGGGCCGTCGCCCACCAGCAACAGCCGCGTCGTCGGCGGCAGACGGCCGCCGGCCAGCGCATCCACGAGGTCCTCGATGCGGTGCCACGGCCGGAAGAAGCCGGTGAAGCCGATGACCACGTCCTCGCCGGAGCGCGGCGCGCTCAGGGGATAGCGCGCGAGGTCGACACCGTTGCGCACGACGGCCACCCGCGGCCGCGGCACGCCCGCGGCCACGACGATGTCGGCCAGGACGCGCGTCACGCACAGCACGCGGTCGGCGGCCCGCAGCACGCGGCGCTCGCTGCGCGCCGCCCAGCGCCGGAAGACCAGCGTCTCGTGCCCGGCGCGCTCCTGCGCCAGGGGCGAGTTGACCTCCAGCAGCAGCGGGATGGCGAGCCGCCGCGCGGCGCGCACGCCGGCCGTGTTCCCGAGTGCGTGGCGCTCGTAGAGGATCTCGGCGCCGGCCGCGCGGCCGGCCGCCGCGAGGCGCCCGGCGACCAGCGGCCCGTACAGGTGCTCGCCCAGCTCGTAGGCCCAGCGCGGCGCGCGCGCGAGCAGCCGGCCGGTGGACCCGCCCTCGCTGCCCATGCCGCCCTGGTCGCCGCGCGACAGCGCCCACTCCTCCACGCGGTGGCCGCGGGCCGCGAGCGCCGCGCTGAGCTCACGGATGTGCACGGCCTGCCCGTCCCGAGACTTGGTGCGGTGGTGGTAGAGGATGTTCATGGACGGGCCTTCATCGGCCGGCGAGCCGCTCGAACACGTCGCGCATGCCATCCAAGGTAGCTTCCCAGCCGTGTGCCTCGGCCCAGGGGCGCGCGGCGGCGCGGTCCAACTCGGGCAGCCGGCGCAGGCCCGCGAGCAGGCCCTCGACAGTCGGCTCCACGAGCAGGCCCGCGCGGCAGCCCTCCAGGATCTCGGGCGTGCCCCACACGGCGGTGGCCAGCACGGGCGTGCCGCAGGCCAGCGCCTCGAGCACCACGTTGGGCCAACCCTCGCGCAGCGACGGGAGCACGAGCGCGTCCGCCGCGCGATAGAAGCCCGGCAGCTCGTCCGGGCTCACGCTGCCGGCGAAGCGCACGTCGTCGCGCAGCCCGAGGCGCTCCGCCTGCCGGCGCAGGGCGGCCTCGTCGGGCCCGCGCCCCACCAGCACGAGCAGCGGCCGGCGGCCCGGCGCGTCGAGGCGGGCCAGCGCCTCGAGCAGCAGGTGCTGGCCCTTGCGCACCACGAGATGGCCGACGCACAGGAGCAGCCGGCGGTCGTCCGGGACGAGGAGCCGCGCGCGCTCGGCGGCGCGGTCGCCGGGCGTGAAGCGCCGGCCGTCGACGCCGTTGCGGAGCGTGGTCACGCGCTCCTTCGGCAGCCCCAGCGCAAGCACCGCGCGGCGCAGCGCTTCGGCCACGCACACCACGTGGTCGGCGGCGACGAGCGCCGCGCCCAGCTGGCGGGCCACCGCCCGCGAGCGCATCGGGTAGTTGACGTCCGTACCGCGCACGGTGATCACCAGCGGCAGGCGGCGGCCGAGCGGGCCAGCGAGCCTGTCGCGCAGGCACGCGGCGGCTGCGCCGTCCGGCCAGGCGTAGTGCGCGTCGAGGACGTCGGGCTGCAGGGCGGCCGCCGCCTCGCGCAGCGCGGGACCGCTCCCCGCGGCCATCAGGCCGGCGCGCCAGCGGTCGCCGAGGACCGGAGGGCTCCAGAAGCGCGGATGCACCACGCGCACGCCGTCGTCCAGCTCCTCCCGGTCCACGCCGGCCCACGCGCGCCGCGCCCGCGGCACGGGCGCGACCACCGCGAGGTCGGCGCCGTGCCGCTCGCGGTAGCGCCACAGCCGCTCGCGCACGAAGACGCCGTGGTGCGGCAGGCGCCGGTTGGGGAACAGCATGCTGTAGACCAGGAGCTTCATGCCGTCCCCGGGAACTCGCGCACGAAGGCGTCGAGGCACAGCAGGAACCAGAGCTCCGCCGCGTGGTCGTGCGCGCCGGCCAGGTGGCGGTCGACCGCCTCGCGCAGCGGCACGCGGCGCAGCAGGCGAAAGGCCGGGCCGCGCTCGTCGGCCAGGACCTCCAGCAGCCGCGGCCGCAGCGCGCCGCGCAGCCACGCTCCCACGGGCAGGTGGAAGCCCTGCTTCCTGCGCGCGAGCACCGACGGCGGCAGCCGCGGCGCGACGGCCTGGCGCAGCAGGATCTTGCCGCGCCCGCCGAGGAGGCGCGCCTCGCCCGGCAGGCCCGCGGCCCAGTCCACGAAGTCCGTGTCCAGCAGCGGCACGCGCAGCTCGAGGCCGTGCGCCATGGACATGCGGTCGGCCTTCACGAGGATGTCGTCCGGCAACCAGGTGGCGAAGTCCATGGCCAGCACGCGGTGCAGCGGGTCGAGGCCCTGCGTGCGCGCCGCGTGCGGCTCGAAGTCGGCGCGCAGCGGCGAGCTGTCGGCCGCTTCGGGCACCAGCAGCTCTCTCGCGCGCGCCTCGCTCACGCGCGTCATCGAGTGCACATAGGCCCCGAGCCAGTCGTCGGCCAAGTTCTCGAGCAGCGTGCCGGCGCGCAGCGGGCCCGGCACCGACGCGCCCCGTGGCCAGGCGCGCCCGAGCGGCCCGAGGACGCCGCGGCGCAGGCCCGCCGGCAGCCGCGCGCGCCAGCGCTGCTCGAGCACGTCGTAGCGCGTACGGCGGTAGCCGGCGAAGTTCTCGTCGCCGCCGTCGCCCGAGAGCGCCACCGTCACGTGCTTGCGCGCGGCGCCGCACACGACGAAGGTCGGCGCGGCCGACGAGTCGGCGAAGGGCGCCTCGAGGTGCCGCATGAGCCGCGGCAGCAGCCCGGCCACGTCCGGCGCGGCGCTCTCCTCGTGCAGGCGCACGGAGAGCCGCGCGGCCACTTCGCGCGCCCAGGGCCGCTCGTCGAGGCCCGCTCCCTCGATGCCCACGCACACGGCGTCCACGACGCCCGCGCGGCCGGCCATGGCCGCCACGACCGCCGAGCTGTCGAGGCCGCCCGACAGGAAGGCGCCCAGCGGCACCTCGCTCATGAGGTGGCTCCCGACCGAGTCGGAGAGGCGGCGCCACAGCTCGCGGGCGTCGGCGCGCTCGCGGCCGGGCTCCCAGCGCAGCTCGTGGTGGCGCTGGAGCGTGAGCCGCCCGTCCTTCCACGTGGCGCAGTGCCCCGGCGGCAGGGCCTGCACGCCCTCGAAGGCCGTGCGCGGCGACAGCGTGAAGCCCAGCGTGGCGCACTGGAACAGGCCGCGGCGGTCGAGGCGCGGCGTGCCGCCGCCGGCGGCGAACAGGGCCTTGATCTCGGACCCGAAGGAGAAGCCCTCGGGCGTCTGTTGCCAGTGGAGCGGCTTGATGCCGAAGGGGTCGCGCGCGACGTGCAGCTCGCCTGTCCGCAGGTCGTGCAACGCGAAGGCGTACATGCCGCGCAGGCGGCGCAGCATGGGGACGAGCCCCCACCGCAGGTAGCCGTGCAGCACGACTTCGCCGTCGCTGAGCGAGAGCGGCCGGCAGCCCTCGGCCTCCAGCTCGGCGCGCAGCGCGCGGTAGTTCCAGGTCTCGCCGTTGTACATGAGCGCCGCGCGGCCCTCGGCGTCGCGCAGGGGGTTGTCGCCCCCGGCGACATCGATGATGGCCAGGCGCCGCTGGGCCAGGGCCACGCCGCCCTGCACGTGGAAGCCGTCGCCGTCGGGCCCGCGGTGGCGCAGCGCCTCGGCCATGGCGCGCAGGCGCTCCTCGGCCAGCGGCGGCCGGCCGGGCGCGGCGGCGAAGCCCGCGATGCCGCACATCAGGCAGCCTGCCGGTCGCGGAGCGAGCGGTACAGCTCGACGTAGCGCGCCACCATGCGCTCGTGCGTGAACTCGGCCAGGTAGCGGGCGCGCGCCGCGGCGCCCAGGGTCGTGCGCGCGGCGGGGTCGACGAGCAGCTCGGCCAGCGCCGCGGCGAGCGCGGCGGCGTCGCCCGCGGGCAGGAGCCGGCCGGTCCGGCCGTCCTCCAGCACCTCACCGTTGCCTCCCACGTCGAAGGCCAGCGCGGGCAGGCCCGCGCCGTGCGCCTCGACCAGCGACAGGGACAGGCCCTCGCTGCGGCTGGGCAGGACGAAGACGTCGGCGGCGGCCAGCAGCCGCGGCACGTCGTCGCGCTCCCCGAGGAGCGTCACCGCGCCGGACGGAAGCCCGGCCGCACGCGCGGCCAGGTCGGCGCGCAGCGGGCCGTCGCCCGCGATCACCAGCCGCGCTGCCGGCACGCGCGCCCGCACGGCCGGCCAGGCGTCCAGCAGCGCCGCGTGGTCCTTGACGGGCGTGAGGCTCCCGACGGCCAGCGCGACGGGCGCATCGTCCCAGCCGAGCTCGGCGCGGGCCTGCGCGCGCGTGCCGCGGAAGGCCGCGCGCGGATCGGCCGTGCCGTTGTGCAGCGGCGCGGTGCGATCCGCCGGGAAGCCCTCCCAGCGCACGAGCGCGGCGCACAGCCGGCGGCTGACGGCGGCACAGCGCGTCACGCGGCGCGCCAGCCAGCGATGTAGCAGGCGCTGGCGCCACGGCGCGGGCAGGTCGCGATCGTGCTCGGTGTACAGCACGGGCAGGCGGCCGGCGCGCGCCGCCGCGCGCGCGCCGTGGAACAGGGCCGTGATGTTGTGGCAGTGGACGAGCTGCGCTCCGTCGGCGCGCAGGCGCGCGGCCAGCCGTCGCGCGAGGCCCGGGTCGACGCCCGGGGCGCGCGCCAGGAAGACGTGCGAGAGGCCGGCCGCCGACAGGTCCGCCGCCAGCGGGCCCTCGCCGTCGAAGGTGTAGAAGCGCGGCATCCACTCGGCCCGGTCGAGCGCCAGCGCCAGGCGCACGGCCATGGCCTGCAGGCCTCCCACGCGCAGGTCAGGCACCACGACGGCCAGCCGCGTCGGCTCGGCGCTCGCCGCGCTCATGTCGTCGGCAGCTTGACGAAGGCGTCGGCGTGGCGCACCTGCACCTCTCCGTGCACCGCCGGACCGATGCGTCGCCGGCGCAGTGCCGCCAGGCGTCCACGCTCGGCCAGCACCACTGCCGGCATCACGGCGGCCACCGCGACGAGCTGGTACATGAGGTCGAAGTGCGCGCGGTTGAGGAACATGGCGCCCGCCATGTACCCGTAGAGGGTGGTCTCCACGATCCGTGCATAAGGGGTCACCCAGGCGTCGTCCGTGCCGCGCACCACGCGCTGCAGCCGGCGCATCGCAAGGATGCTGCCGATCAGCAGGAACAGGAACAGCCCGAAGGCGATCGAGCCCGACTCGGCCCAGATCTGCAGGTAGCTGTTGTGCGCCACGCGGCTCGGCACGTACACGAGGCCCGGCGGCAGGCTCACGCCCGTGAGGAAGTTCTGGTAGACGTAGACGAAATTGTTGAAGCCCACGCCCAGCACGGGATTGTGCGCCACCATGTTGAGCGCCACGCGCCACGAGAGCAGGCGCCCCTGGGCGGACTGGTCGCTGGCCGAGGCGATGGTGGAAAGGCGCTGGATGTACTCCTGCGGCGCAAAGGCGTAGCCCAGCAGTCCGAGGAGCACCACGGCCAGGATGGCCGGAACCTTGTAGCGCGTCTTCATGGCCATCATGAAGATCACCACGGCCATGGCCAGGAAGCCGCCGCGCGAGCCGGTGGCCATGATGGCCACCAGCGTCAGGAAGAAGGCCACGCGCAGGCCCAGCCTGAGCAGCCGGCCGAAGCGCAGATCGCGGAGGTCGTAGCCCAGGTACCACAGGAAGGGCAGGTTCATGACCATCGCCAGGGCGAAGTCGTTGTTGTCCTTGAGCATGCCGCCCGGTCCCACGATGGTTCCCTGGCCCAGCAGGAACCACACGCCGTTCTTGACGCCGTAGAAGCCCAGCGCCAGCGCCACGACCGCGAAGTAGGCGCGCAGCCGGGTGCGGTTCGCGAGCAGCGCGCCGGTGAGCAGCGCCACGAAGACGATCTTGACGAGCTCCGAGTAGCGCGTGCCCACCTGGTCCCAGCTCAGGCCGTTGGCCTCGATCGACACGCCCACCACCAGCACCAGCAGCGCCATGCCGGCCATGCGCGGGTGCCGCCACCACAGCGGTCGGTTCTCCCACACGAGCCAGCCCAGGATCATGGCGATGGCGATGACCTGCGAGATGGGCAGGATGCGCGCGAAACCCCAGGTGAGGTCCTGCGTGCGGTTGTAGGCCAGCCAGGTGAAGGCCATGAGCCCGAACCACGGCCGCAGGAAGCAGGTGGGCAGCAGCGTGATGAACAGCACGAAGACGATCAGGTCACGCACCGGTGGTCTCCCGCACCAGCTGCTCCAGGCGCGCGAGCACCTCGTCCCAGTCGTGCGCGCGCCTCACGTACGCGCGCCCGGCGGCACCCAGGGCGTCGCGGCGAGCCGGGTCGGCCAGCAGGCCCGCCACGGCCGCGGCGCACGCCTCGGCGCCGTCGGCCACCAGGTAGTCGCGGCCGGGCCCGCCCGACAGCGCCCTGGCCGCCCGGCTCGAGAGCACCACCGGCCGGCCCGCCGCCAGCGCCTCGAGCACCTTGTTGGGCAGGCCCCGGCCCTCGTCCAGCGGCGCTGCGAAGACGGCCACGGGCTCCAGCGAGGCCGGCACCGAGTCGATCGCGCCGCGGACCTCGACCTTGCCGGCCGAGGCCAGCGCGGCCACCTCGGGCGCCGGCGACCGGCCGAGGATGAGCAGCCGCGCGCCCGGCACCGTGCGCCGCACGCGCGGCAGCACCTCGCGCGCCAGGTGCACGGCGGCGGACACGTTGGGCGGGTAGTCCATCTGCCCGAGGAAGGCCACGACCGGAGCGGCGGCCGAGGGCGGAGCCAGGCCGGCGAAGGCCTGCGCGTCGACGCCGTTGGTGAGCACCTCCAGCCGCCGCGGGCGACCGCCGCGGGCCGCGAGGTCGGCCGCCTCCTCCGGCGTGATCAGCAGCACGAGGTCGGCCTCGGCCGCCAGGCGCAGCTCGAGCGGCAAGAGCCGCCGCGCTTCCAGGCGCCACAGCGCCGCCCGCGGCCCGCCGCGCCGCGCGAGCGCCTCCCACTTGAGCGCGTCGAGGTCGCACAGGTCGGCGATGCGCCGGCGCGCGCGGCAGCGCCCCCACCAGGGCCAGGTGCCGGACGAGAAGGCCCACAGCAGGCCGTAGTCGTGGCGCTCCTGCAGCCCGGCGAGCGCGCGGGCCAGCCGGCCGTCCGCGTGCCAGGCGGCCGAGAGGCTGCCGCCGGCAAGCAGCGCGAGGCCCGCCTGCAGCTTGGCACGCGCGCGGCGCCGCGGCAGCACGACGAGCTCGCGGCACACGGGAGCCAGGCCCGCGCGCGCCGCGCTGGCGTCGTGCTCGTCGTCGGCCAGCGCCACCAGGTCCACCGGCCCCAGCCGCGAGAGCCGCTGCAGGTGCCGCCACGCGCGCAGGCGATCGCCCTTGTCCGGCGGGAAGGGCGCCCGGTGCGCGAGGAACAGCACATCCAGCGGGACCTCCTTGCTGGCCGGCACCCCGCTCAGGTGAGGGCCATCCTCACCTCACGCAGGGTGCGGCGGAGCGCGTCCGGCAGCACTTCCGGATTGGCGTGGTAGATCCAGATGGCTGCGGCGAGCGAGAGCAGCACGAGCGCCATGGTGGCGTAGGTCAGGCCGCGCTGCACGCGCCTCGCGCGCAGGTCGCGCGCCGTGAGGATGAGGTCAACGGCGCCCAGGACCGGCACGCCGAGCGAGCGGCCGACCTCCCGGACGGTGCCGAAGGAGGAGCGCGTCATCTCGGTCAGCACCGGCCCCATCGCGCCCAGGAACACGCCCACGACCAGCGCGACGGCCAGGATGATGGCCGTGATGGGCAGCACCGGATGATCCGGCTCGACGCCCGTCTCCAGGATCTCGAACGGGCCGCTCTGCGTGCCGCTGAAGCCCTCCGCGTCGGTGCCGAAGCTCTGGGCGCGCCACTGCAGCACCCTCTCGCGCAGCGGCTGCACCTCGGTGCGGGCCTCGCTGACCAGCTGGCTCTTCACCTCGACCAGCGAGTTGAGCCGCGCCAGCTCGGCGGTCACCACGGGCAGCATGTCCAGCCGCGACTGGACGTCGTTGATCTGCTGCTTGAGGCCGGCCACCTCCGCCGTGAGCTCCTGGCTGCGCAACTGCTTCGCCTGGCGCTCGTTCTCGACGGCCAGCCAGTCCGGGTTGGTCTGGTTGACCATGATCCCGTCCTCGGGATCGTAGCCGGCGGCCTTGAGCTGGCCGAGCAGCGTGTCGTACTCCGACTGCAGCAGCCGG
>Ga0209382_10008308_pt1 | contig 13096 bp, 5 predicted proteins | sample SoiMetdeltSBSDD5_FD_187599 | JGI IMG/M metagenome (GOLD analysis project Ga0209382, IMG submission 187599) | Bulk soil microbial communities from a Populus tree surrounding site in Tennessee, USA - Soil MetaG P. deltoides SBSDD5 (SPAdes) (version 2) | ecosystem: Environmental > Terrestrial >... | reverse complement strand
TCATGGTGTATGGACACAGCAGCAGCCTGGCGTTGGCGATCTGGAGTTTTTTCCTGGTCCAGGCCGCTTTCGTCCTCATCCCAGCGCAATTTATACACCGGGCAGCTACGCCTACTGGTGAGACGCTGGGTGGCGCTCCAGATGGCTTTGGGCGAGCATACCACGCAGCAGAACAGGCTCTGGAACGGCTGACGACCACAGTGGCTGGGTAGTCTCTACCCAGCCATATGCCAAGGCTGGCACCGGTCACTGCATAAAAGCTTTGCATGCTCAATGAGTTAGCACACACACATCCAGCATTCTAAGGGAGGAAGGGCGTATCCATAGCATTGCGTTATGCCAACGCCTCCAGCAATGCCTTGGCCTCCTGGAGATCAGCGGTGTCAAAGCCCTCGGTGAACCAGCCATAGATGGGTGCAAGCAGTGCGTACGCCTCGGCACGCTTACCCTGGTGCTGCCACAGCCGCACGAGGCTCATCGCAGCCCGCAGCTCCAGCGATTTCGCCCCCTGGCGGCAGGCGACGTCCAGAGCCCGCCGCAACCAGGTTTCCGCCTCCTCCTGCTGTGCCATTGTCTGCCGCAGGAGCAAGACACCTCGGAGGCGAGAGACCTCTGCTTCCCAGAAGCGTTCCTCATGCTGTTCCACCAGGGTATGGGCCTCAGCCAGCGCCTGGCGGCCGTCTTCCGGGTGGCCCAGGTGGGCAGAGGCTTCCGCCAGGATGGTATACAAATATGGGAGACCCAGCGCGGACCCGGTGGCCTGCCAGGCAGCGATCCCTTGGCTGACCTGTATCATCCCCTCTTCACCCTGCCCCTGCATGACCAGCGCCCACCCACGCAAGACTGTTCCCTGGATCGTCCACTGTGTAAATCCATGCGCGGTCGAGAGCGCGACGGCGGCCTCTGCCTGCTCGTACACGGCCGGCACATCCCGGCGACACTGTGAGACGAGGGTCGCTATCGATTGCGCCCACGCCAGACTATAGGGATGCGACAGCTCATATGCCAACGTCAGGGCATCGTGGAGACGTGCCTGTGCTTGCGCCGGGTACCCCAGTAACCAGAGGGTCCAAGCAGCATAGACTCGGCAGGCAACACCCAGATCCTGGCCCATGCGGAACACTGGCGTATGGCGCTGGTCTGGCGTGTAGCGTGCGCTACCTTCCTCCAGGTGCTGGCGGGCCGCGGGTAACGCACCAAGGAAGAACCACGTCCACCCGAGGGCATAGCGGGCGATGACAGTGAGGGCGGGGTCGTCAGCACGCTGCGCCAGGCGCAGCAACGTTTCGCCGAGATCGCGTGCCATGGGCAACTGCGGCCGCATCGCAGAAAACCGCCACAAACCAAACAGAACCGGGACAAGTTGTGGTGTCTCGCCCACCTGCTGACACAACGCGTGTGCCTGGGCGTAGGTCTGCTCCACCTCAGGGGCTGCCTGCCCTTTGGTCATCAGCAGTGAGGCACCGAGGGCAACGTGCAGGGTCAATGCCTGTTGGGTATGCTCGGGCGTTTCTGGCAAGCTCTGGAGCAGCTTGATGCCAGTGGTGAAGTGGCTAATGGCTTCCAGATGAGCCGAGCGGTCGCTGGCGTGTTGGCCTGCCCGCTGCCAGTAGGGTATGGCCTGCTCGGGGAGGCCAGCCTCCGTGTAATGCTGCGCCAGCAGTTCGGGCCGCGTCTCAGCCGTCTCCAGAAACTGCTCTTCCAACACCTGTGCGATGCGCTGGTGATACTGTTGGCGCGTGCTCTTCAGCAGTGACTGATATGCCGTATCCTGGATGAGAGCGTGCTTGAACAGGTAGGTGGCCTGTGGTGGCACGCCCTGTTGGTAGAGCAGCTCGGCTTGCACTAACTGCTCCAAGGCACGTTGCAACGTTGTCTCGTCCAGTTGTGACACTGCTTGCAGCAGGGCATACGGGAATTGCCGCCCCAGCGTGGCCCCGAGTTGCGCGACGCTCTTGACTGCAGACAGACGATCGAGTCGGGCCATTAAGGCATCGTGCAACGAGGTAGGGATAGCCAATGGCGGCAGCGCCCCAGCCAGATCGTAGCGGTCCTGGGCGGTGCGCAGCCATCCTGACTCCAGGACAGTCTTCGTCAGTTCTTCTACAAATAGCGGGATACCATCTGTTTTGGCCAGCAATTGTTGAAGCATCTCGGGAGGCAAGGCCTGCTCACCGGTGAGCTGTGCCACCATGGTCTCGACTTGTGGAGGCGCTAAGCGGGGCAAGACCAGAGACGTGATGTGGGCGCGCAAATCCCAGGGAGGTTGGAACTCCGGACGATAGGTGAGCACGGTCAAGATGGGCACTGTAGGTCCCTGATCGATGAGCAGGGTCAGCAATTCCAGGGTTGTGGGGTCGACCCAGTGTAGGTCTTCCACAATAAACAGGACAGGCTGCCGCACTGCCTCTGCGAGCAGGAGAGCGAGGAGCGTTTCCAGGGTCTTCTGGCGCTGCAGTTGCGGCGTGAGCGTAAGGGGAGGATAGCGGTCGTCAGGCAGTGACAGAGAGACCAGGGACGCAAGGAGCGGTACCACCTCTGCCAACGCCAGGCTATACTGAGACAGAGTGGTTTCCAGCTTGTAGAGCTTCTCCTGCGGTGTATCACCTGGCTGCCAACGGAGGGCACGCTGGAAGAGATCGGTGATAGGATACAGGGCGGTATTGTGATAATAGGGCGACCCGCGACACTCCAGGCGCGTATGGAGCGCAGGTGCCACGGAGTCCTTGAGTTCCTGGACGAGGCGTGATTTGCCAATCCCCGCCTCGCCGCTCAGGACCACCACCTGGCCCAGACCGTTCTGCACGCGTTGCCAGCGCTCGCGCAGCAACTCGACCTCGTGCTCGCGGCCTACCAGCGGCGTGAGGCCTTTAGGCGCTGCAGCATCCAGGCGACTCTGCACGCCGCTCTCCCGCAGGACGCGGTAGACCTGAGTGGGCGTGGCCGCACCTCTGAGTACGTGGGCCCCCAGGTCATGGTAGATGAAATACTCGCGTACCAGGGACCACGTGGTGGTGCTGATCACCACAGTATTCGGCGCTGCCAGTGCTTCCAGCCGCGCAGCGAGGTTGGGAGTCTCCCCAAGGGCTAACCGCTCGCGCCTGGCACCGCTACCCATCTCCCCGATCACGACCAGGCCGGTATGGATACCGAGACGCACGGCCAGGCGCGCCTTGTAGTACTGCTCCAGGTAGGCATTGCGTGTCTCCATAGCCTCGACGATGCCCAGCCCGGCGCGTACGGCTCGCTGGGCGTCGTCTTCGTGTGCCTGGGGATAGCCAAAATAGACCAGCAGGCCATCACCGAGGTATTGGGCAATGTGCCCGTCAAAACGCTGGATCACCTCCGCGCAGGTGGTCTGGTAGGCGCGCACGACCTGCCGCAGGTCTTCGGGGTCGAGTTGGGCGGAGAGGGCCGTGGAGTCGACAAGGTCGCAGAACATCACCGTGAGCTGGCGGCGTTCGGCGTCAGGAATAGGAGGTGCCATTGGTGGTGGTTCGCTCGACGTTGGCTGCGCGTGCGGTGCCAGGGATGGCTGGCTCGCCTGGGGAGGCTGCGAGGTGGTTTCGACAGTCCCTGCGACGTGACCCGTCCACACGAGTCCTTTGCCCTCGTCATCCATGACGGGATGCACGTAGAGGATTTCGTCTTTCAGGTCTTTGAGGTAGTCATCATCGATATCAAAGCGTCTTTTCAGCGCACCGTATGATACGCGGCCTTGGTGTTTGAGGAGCGCAATCACTTGGTCGAGGATGTCGTCAAACGTCATGATCGAGCCTCCTCTAACGTCTCCAACAATGCCTTTGCATCCTGTAAATCTGCCGTATCAAACCCTTCGGTGAACCAACCATAGATCGGTGCCAGCAGCGCGCGGGCTTCGGCGCGCTTGCCTTGCTGCTGCCAGAGACGACTGAGGCTCATCGCAGCCCGCAGCTCCAGCGATTTGGCTTGCTGATGGCGGGCGATGGCATGGGCTTGCTGGAAACACGTTTCCGCTTGGGCAGTATCTGAGATAGTCTGCTGTAAGCACAACTCTCCTTTGAGCCGATACAACTCTGCTTCGTAGAAGCGCTCCTCAGTTTTGCCCAGCCCCACTATCGCCTCAGCCAGCATGATCTGCGCTTCCGCTGTCTGTCCTAGCCCTCCATGCATGGCAGCGAGTACGGCGCCCCAATACGACGATGCCAACTCTGCCCCCAAAGTCCGATAACCTGTCAGGCTTTGACGTACCTGGGCTATGCCCTCCTCTGGCTGGCCCTGTGCCGCGAGAGCCCAGCTCCGAAACCTCGTCCCTATAATTTCCCAGAGCGGAAACCCCTGTGCACTCGATAGCGTCATCAGCGCCTCTGCCCTCTCTTGTGTAGCCCGCACCTCGCCACGAAGCTGGGAGAGCCATACCGCAAAGAAAAGGGCAAAAGCCAGGCTATAGGGCTGGGACAGCTCCCGCGCCAAGGCCAGCGCCTCATCGATTCGCCTGCGGGCTTGATTAGGATAGCCGAGAAACCACAAGGACAGGCCCCCAAACCCGTGGCAACCTACCCCCGGGTCTTGGGTATATAGCAAGGCGAGCGCGTGGTGCTTCTGGGGAGCATAGAGGGCTATACCCTCCTGCAAGTGCGTGTGGGCTGGGACAAACACTCCGCGGTAATAGAGGATACTGCCTAGCATGAGGAAAGACTGGAGCAAGAGCGCGGGGTCTTGCTCCCGTTGCGCAAGGGCAAAACAACGTTCCCCCAGCTCCTGGGCAATCTGCAGCTCTGCCCGCACGACATAAAACGACACAAGTCCACCCAGAGTCGGGAAAAGTTGCGGCGTTTCACCTAGGCGCTGGCAGAGAGAACGCGCGCGGGCATAGGTCTGCTCTACCTCTGGGGCGGCGTAGCCCTTGGTGGCGACCAGCGGTGCACCTAGAGTGATGGAGAACGTGAGCTCTTGCTGGGTGCGCTCCAGCGTCTCTGGCAGGGTCCTCAGCAGCTCCAACCCCCGTGTGAGATGGGCTATCGCCTCGATATAGGCCGAGCGTGTGAGCGCACGCTGACCAGCTTGTTGCCAGTAGGGCAGCGCCTGAGCGCTCAGCCCCGCTGCCGTGTAGTGGTGGGCGACCAGTTCTGGCTGGGTCTCCACCGAGGCGGGGAACCGTGTTTCTAACACCTGGGCAATGCGCTGGTGGTATTGCTGGCGCGTGCTCTTCAGCAAGGACTGGTAGGCAGTCTCCTGGAGCAGGGCATGCTTGAATAGATAGATTGCCTGCGGTGGGACACCGCGTTGGTAGAGCAGTTCGGCGTCAATGAGCTGTGACAGGGCCTGCTGCAACACCGCCTCATCCAGGGGTGCCACGGCTTGGAGTAGCTCATACGGGAACGTCCGCCCCAGGACAGCTCCCAGTTGGGCCACGGCTTTGACTGTGGCCAGGCGATCCAGCCGAGCCATGAGCGAGTCGTGCAGCGTGGCGGGAATGGCCAGTGGGGGTAAGGGGCCTGTCAGCTCATAGTACCCTTCCGTTTCCCGCAGCAGACCCGATTCCAGCACCGTCTTGGTCAGTTCTTCCACGAAGAGTGGGACACCATCCGTCTTGGTCACCACGTGCTGGAGCACGGCCGAGGGCAGGGCTTTCCCCCCGGTCACCCGTGCGACCATCACCTCCACCTGAGGCTGGGGCAGGCGCTGCAGCGCGATGGGGGTGAGATGCGTGCGCAAGCCCCACGGCACCTGAAACTCGGGTCGACAGGTCAGCAGGGTCAAGAGCCGGGCTGTTGGTCCCTGCTCCATCAGCAGAGTGAGGAACTCTAGCGTCGAGGGGTCGATCCAGTGTAGATCCTCCACCACGAAGAGGACGGGCTGCTGCTCTGTCAGCGCCAGCAGCCAGGTCAGCAAAGCTTCCAGGGTTTTCTGCTTCTGCCGCTGGGGCGTCAGTGTAAGAGGTGGGTACGATGCCGACAGCGGCACCGAGAGCAATGAGGCAAGCAAGGGCACCACCTCCGCCAGAGGGAGCGAATACGGTTGTAACGCTTCCTCCAGCTTCCGCAGCCTGTCTTCCGGTGTATCGTCCCAGTGCAAGGCCAGCACTCGCTCCAGGTGAGTGATCACGGGATAGAGGGCGCTGTGCTGGTGATAGGGGGAACAGCGGTACTCGATGCGCAGCGTGGCCGTGCCGATGATCTCGTCCTTCACCACTTGGACAAGACGTGATTTGCCAATCCCCGCCTCCCCACTCAACACCACGATGTGGCCCCGGCCCGCCTGCACCTGCGCCCACCTCTCCCGCAGGAGCGCCACTTCATGCTCACGTCCCACCAGGGGCGTGAGGCCGCGGGCCGCCGCGAGGTCGAAGCGTTGCTGCACCTCGGTTTCGCCCACGACCTGATAAACCTCAAGGGGTATAGCCACACCTTTGAGCGTCTGCGCTCCGAGATCGTCGCAGGTAAAATACCCCTGGATGAGCCGCTGCGTCGCCGCACTGATAACGACAGTATCGGGCGCTGCCAGCCCCTGGAGGCGGGCCGCAATATTCGGTGTGTCGCCCAGGGCGAGCTGCTCCTGCCGCCCGCTCCCACCTATCTCCCCCACCACGACGAGCCCGGTGTGGATCCCCACGCGGACTGCCAGGCGGATACCCTGTCGCTGTGCCAGTTGGCTGTTGAGAGTGTCCATGGCCTCCACAATGCCTAACCCGGTCCAGACGGCGCGCTGCGCATCGTCTTCATGGGCCTGCGGATAGCCAAAATAAACCAGCAAGCCGTCGCCGAGATACTGGGCAATAGACCCTTCAAAACGCTGGATGACCTCGGCACAGGTAGCCTGGTAGGCGCGCACCACCTGCCGCAGATCTTCAGGATCGAGCTGCGTCGCGAGCACGGTCGACTCCACCAGATCACAGAACATGACAGTGAGCTGGCGCCGTTCGGCGGCAGGCGGCGCCGCGGCTGGGGAGGCTGGCTGCGGCGGGCGGTCTGCGTGTCGTGTAGCCTGGTGCGGCGATGGCGGTGAGGGGGTCATAGACGTCGGAGGTGCTTCCCCCGTCCACACCAACATGCGTCCGTCCTGGTCGACCGCGAGGTGGTGGGCCTCGATCAGTTCTTCTTTGAGAGCTTCCAGGGTCTCGTCATCCAAGTGAAATTGGAGCTTCAGCGCCCGACTAGGAGACACGGCCGCGCTGCATGAGGAGATCCTGGACCTTGTCCAGCACGTCATAGAAGTCCATCACCGGCCCTCCACCTGCGCCAGCGTCGCCTCGGTCTGGGGCAGCCAGAAGGTCATGTCCATGGCGCGGTGCAGGGCAATGGCGGTAGACAACGCAAGGCGGGCCTGCTCTGGCCGGTCGATCTTGGCATAAAGTGTGCCCAGACCCCGGTGGCAGTGGGCCACAAGTGGGCGCATGCCGAGTTCTTCGGCTAGGGTCAGGGCTCGCTGGTAGTGGGTTTCGGCTAGCTCGGCCTCTGGGGGATTATGATAGGCAGCGATCTCGCCGAGGAGACGCAGGGCATACGCCTGGTAACTACGTTCCTGGTGCTTACTGGCGAGTGCCAGCGCACGCTCTGCGAGGGCACCCGCTTCTTCCAGATGACCGGCCAGCATATGTGCCTCACCCAGAGGGAGACTACAGAGCATCTCGAAATGGGCTCTTTCCGTTGCAACGCTCTGCGCCAGCGCTTGCGTGAGCAACGGCACAGCGTCGGCGACGCGCTCGCCCAGGATATACGCTGCGCCCCAGGCCGCAGCTAACCTGGGGAAATACGACTGAAGGTCTACTTCGTGACAGAGACTCACCGCGTGTTCGAGTAGGGGAAGGGCTCTGTGCAGGTCGCCTTTGCAAAGGGATAGCCCACCGTCTCCCCACAAGGCCCACATGAGGCTCGCAGGGTGCACAACCGCTTGGGCCATCTGGAGCCCCTCTTCCCCAAAGGCACTACCTTCGGCAAACGTGCCGAGTTCGGCATGGCACAAAGCAAGGAAGGCACGGGCGAACACGGCGGGCAGGTGGGTCTCGCCGAAGCGCTCCCAGCGCTGCGCCCCCATGAGGGATGCCACGGTCTGCCCGAAGCAGTCGATCGCCCGACGATAATTGCCCTGTGCATGGTAAGCAAGGCCGAGGTCGAAATTCACCAGCGCGTGCAGGACGAGGTCTCCCGTCGTCGTGGCAAGTCCAAGGGCGCGTTGGGCGGCAGCAATGGCCTGGTCATACCTACCCATAACATAGAAATAATTGGATAGAAAGTGCGAGACCTGTCCCAGCCGACGCGGGTCCTCGAGGACCGACGCAAGGGGCTCGGCTTCGCTCAGCAACGCCAAGATACGCCTAAAATCGCCGAGCGCGCGAAGCGCGGTGCGCAGAGCGAACCGGAGGTCGATGGCTTGCTCCCGTGTCTCACGCGTCTCTGGCAGATGCTGGAGGGCACTGAGTGCCTGCTCAAACAATCTCACCGCCTCGCGGTAGGCCGACCGCGCGAGAGCCTTCTCCCCCGCATGTCGGCAGTACGCCAGGGACTTGTCCCACACTTCGCCTCGGGCGAAGTGGTGTGCCAGCTCAGCGTAGTGCTCCTCCAGCCGATCCTGATACAGTTCTTCAATGGCCTCCCCCACGGCTCGGTGCAGGGCCTTGCGGCGCTGCATCAGGAGGCTATTGTAGGCGACATCCTGGATCACAGCGTGCTTGAAGATGTAAGATGGCTCCGGCAGGAGCCCCTGCTCGTAGATGATCTCCAGGGCCTGCAACTCACGCAGCAATCCTTCGAGTCGATCGCTCAACTCGGCAACGCGTGCCAGCAGCCGTACCAGAAACTGCCGACCGATCACCGAGGCAAGCTGCACGGTGCGTTTGCTGTCGTCCCCGAGACGGTCTAGGCGAGCCATAATGATCCCTTGGATAGTGTCAGGGACACTCACCTCGCTCAGACTTTTGACGAGACGGTAGACACCATCCTCACGCTGTAAGACACCCAGATCGAGCAAGGTCTTGATTACTTCCTCAATGAACAGCGGCACCCCTTCAGCCTTTGCCATGAGAGCGGTCTGGATCTCTGCGGGGCATTGGGCTATACCAAGGACATGGCCTGCCATCGCCTGCGTCTCGGCCTCGGAGAAGCTGTGGAGCGTCAGCGTCGTATAAAAGCTGCGACTCCCAAACGGTGGAGTGTAGCCGGTGCGGTAGGTCACCAGGAGGAGCAGCGGCACGCCAGCCACCGCGTCCAGCATGGCGTTGAGGCACTCTTCACTGCTGGTGTCGATCCAGTGCAGGTCTTCGATCACCAGTACCAGAGGGCGCCGCTGTGCTCCACGAAGCGACAACGCCCGTATAGCGGCGAAGAGGTGCCGTCGGCGCGCCGGACCATCCAGGGAGGCGAATGCTGCATCGCCCGGGTCGACCGAAAGCAGGTAGCGGATGGCGGGGATGTACGCCTCCAGCTCGCCCATGCGCCGCATACCCTGTTCGACTTTGGCAATGATCTCCGGCTCACCATCCACCTCGTCGATCTGAAAATTCTCCCGCAGCAGCTCAATGAGCGGCAGGAACGGACTAGCCTGGCCAAAAGAGATGCAATGCCCCTCCAGCCAGGTCACCGCTTCGCTCGCCTGCACCAGGGCACGCCGAAACTCCAACACCAGGCGTGATTTGCCCATGCCAGCCTCTCCGGCAATGCCCACGACCTGCCCACGACCGGCCTTGACTTCACGGAACCGCTCACGCAGCGTGGCCAGTTCCCGCTCCCGGCCCACCCATGGGGTCAGACCGCGCTCCACCACCACGTCAAAGCGCGTGCGTCGCCTGCGAGGCCGCAGCACCTCGAAGGCCCGTACCGACGCACGGCCTTTCACTGGCACCTCACCCAGGGCGCGCGTCTCGAAGAAGCCAGCAACGTGCTGGTGCGTCGCTGCACTGATCACTACGCTCCCCGGCTGCGCCAGCTGCTGGAGGCGCGCCGCCAGGTTGGTCGTGTCCCCGACGGCGGTGTAATCCATGCGCAGGTCATCGCCGATCTTGCCCACCACCACCAGGCCCGTGTTGATGCCAATACGCATCTGGAGGCTGAGCCCGCGCTCGGCCTGGAGCGCCTGGGCCACGTCATGGATAGTACGTTGAATGCCCAGGGCGGCGTGTACCGCCCGGCGTGGACTATCTTCTTGTGCGATAGGCGCCCCGAACAGGGCCATGACCCCGTCGCCCGTGTACTGATTGATCGTGCCCTCGAAGCGGTGCACTTCCGCCGTGATACCCTCGAAGCAGCGGTTGATGATGTCGTGCACCACCTCGGGGTCGAGTTGCTCGGCCAGTGTGGTGAAGCCTGCCACATCGGCGAACAGGACGGTGACCTGCTTGCGCTCACCTTCCAGCGCGCTGCGCGACGTGAGAATTTTCTCAGCCAGGTGCTTCGGGGTATAGGCAAGCGGTGCCCGGGCTTGCACTGGCGTATAAGATGCGGTGGGGGCTGCCTCCGAAGTGGTATGGCCTGTCCAGACCAGTACGGCCCCATCCTCATCCACAGCAAGCCGTTGGCCTTGAATAAGTTCGGCCTTTAAATCCTCAAGATAGTCGTCATCCAGATTAAACTGGCGCTTGAGCGCTCGATAGGTCAAGCGCCCGCGGCGCTGCAGGAGAGCAATGGCTTGGTCGAGGATCTCCTCAAAGGTCATTAGTGACCCTCCGCCTGCTGTGAGGCTTTCAGTAGAGCTGGTTGTGAGTTTCACAAATAGCCCTAAGCTTTTGTAGTCTGCCCACGCCTACTGGATCACCTCATCCGCCTGTATCAGCAGCGTTGGGGAGATAGTGAGGCCGAGCGCCTTGGCGACTTTGAGGTTGACCACCATTGTCAGCTTCGTCGGGAACTCTACCGGCAAGTCACCCGGCGCAGTGCCGGTCAGGACCTTGTGCACCAACGTGGCGGCGCGGTGAAAGCACCAGCGCAAATCGACGCCATAACTGATTAACCCGCCGTCGTCGACACGTTCTCGATAGCCATAGATGGCTGGCAGCCGGTGTTCCGCCATCAACGGCGCAATTTGCCGGCGCTCGCTCAGAATCATCGAAGTCTGCAAGACGATGACCACATCCACCCGGTCGCGCGCCAGCGCCTGGATGGCGTCGCCGAGGTCTTCAGGGCCGCGCACCTCCGGCATGACGACTGTCACGCCCAACGCCCGCCCGGCGTCTTCCAGCTCCTGCCGCTGGGGTGGCGCCTTCGGGTCGTTCATGTTGCCCAGGAGGCCGACCTTGCCGGCGCCGGGCACGACGGCGCGCGCCAGTTCCATCTGTTTGCCGGGCAAGCCGGCCACGTACGGCATGATTCCGGTCACATTCCCCTCGGGCCGCGCATAGCTGGCGATCAACCCCAGATGCACTGCGTCAGCGAGAACAGGCGTCACGATTGGGATCGCCGCCGTCACGTGCTTGGTGGCGACGGCGGCGTCGATAGCGGCAGCGACGATAAGCGCCGGCTTGAGCTGCACCAGTTCCTCTGCCAGGGCAGGTAAGCGCTCGACGCGGCCCTCCGCGAAACGATGCACAAGGTCGATGTTCCGCCCTTCGACATACCCCAGTTCCCGCAGTCCCTCCTGAAAAAAGCCCATGAGCCGTGAGGCATTCCAGTGCGTGCCCCCTGCGAGATAGGCTATTAGTGGGCGGTCGCTAGGAACTTGCGAACGCGCCGCGAGCGGCCACGCCGCGGTGCTCCCGAGAAGGATGATGAACCGGCGTCGTCTCATGAGCACTCCCCCGATTCCACGAGGCGCGGCCAGGACCCCGTGTCTGGGAAGACACGATACCACGCTGCAGCATCTCGGCGTTGCGCAGGTCTGACATTTCCACATATGGCCTCCTGGATTTACGGATACATTCGATGAAGCCTAACTGATTGCTATCCTGCGCTCCGCCGTCTATCCTGCCATAGAGAATGACTGGCTTTGCACCAAAAGTCCTGTCAGCTCTCCACTGCAGCGGCATAAGCCATGCGCACAGCCGTCGCAAGGCGGTTACACTACTGACGCTGGAAGAAGACATGCAACAACTGCTCCTTGAAGGAAGCGCTGGTCCTCAGGATCGCGTCAAAATCGTCCTTGCCCAAGGTATACACTTCGGTCACCCTGGGTCACGACAGTGGCACTGCGTGGGTCGCCCGTCAGGAGGGCCATCTCGCCAAAAAAGTCGCCTTCTCCCAAGGTGTTGATCACGCGCTGATGCTGACCATCGGCGACGCGGACCTCACACTGCCCCCTGCGGATAAGATAAAACTTGTCGCCGACCTCCCCCTGGCGAATCAGGACGGTGCCAGCCGTATGGCGCTCTTGCGTCATCTGGTCGACAATGGTCGACAGTGTGCTCGGTGTGAGCGTGGAAAAAGCCGGGCATTGGGCGAGAAAGGCGCACATCGCCACAGACTCCTGCACCAGGACATCCGAGATGATGCGGCCATCCACCATGTTCACGATGCGGTCGGCCACATCCAAAATCCTGTTGTCGTGCGTCACGAGCACGACCGCCACCTGTTCTTCTGTCGCTAGCTGCTGTAAGAGCGTGACGACTTCGCGACCGGTGTCCTTGTCCAGCGCGGCCGTTGGTTCGTCCGCTAACACCAAGCGCGGCCGGTGCACCAGCGCCCGTGCCACCACGACACGCTGGCGTTGCCCTCCTGACAGGGCCTGCGGTTTGGCGTGCATGCGGTGCGCTAACCCTAGCGCAGTTAAGATGGAAGTCACACGCGTATGCTTCTCGTGCGCGTCATAGCGGTGTACCTCCAACCCCATCTTGACATTCTGATACGCAGTCAATGAGTTAAACAAATTGTGCGTCTGAAAAATAAAGCCGATATGCCGACGTATGCCCACCAACTGTTTGTGGAGCAACCCCGCCAGTTCGTGCCCCAGCACCTGTACACTACCTGCTTGTACTGTACGCAAAGCCCCAATCAGGGTCAGTAAGGTAGTCTTTCCGGACCCTGACGGCCCCGTCATAATGACAATTTCGCCCGGCATGACCTCTAGATTGATATCATAGAGCACCTGCTTGCGCGCCTCCCCAGCGCCAAACACGTGCTGTACCTGGCGAATCCGGACGACAGGCTCGTCACTCATGCAAACACCTCAGCGGGATCCGTGGCCAGGACCT
>Ga0209382_10008307_pt1 | contig 13098 bp, 13 predicted proteins | sample SoiMetdeltSBSDD5_FD_187599 | JGI IMG/M metagenome (GOLD analysis project Ga0209382, IMG submission 187599) | Bulk soil microbial communities from a Populus tree surrounding site in Tennessee, USA - Soil MetaG P. deltoides SBSDD5 (SPAdes) (version 2) | ecosystem: Environmental > Terrestrial >... | reverse complement strand
GCTGCTCGATGTAGTCGATGTCGTTGCGGGTCGCGGTGTGGGTGGTCTCGCACACGAGCACACCGCCGTGCGGCGCCACGGCCTGAAGCCGGAAGGCCGAGATCACGACGTCACCCGCGACGATCGCCTGCCCGCCGTCGTGCGCGGCCGCCACGTTCACAAGCGCCTCGCCGGTGGCGATGCCGATGCGGAACCGCAGGCCGGACGAGGCGGCGATCGCGAGCCGTGGCAGCGTCCGTTGCAGCTCCAGGCCGGCCCGCACGCACCGGAGGGCGTCGGTCTCGGTCACCACCGGCGCGCCGAACAACGCCATCACCGCGTCGCCGATGTACTTCTCGACCACCCCGCCGTACTGTCGGATCAGGCGCCGCACTGCGGTGAAGTACTCCTGCTGCATGCTGCGGACCTGCTCGGGGTCGGAGCCCTCGATGTACGGCGTCGAGTCGACCAGGTCAATGAACAGCACGCTGACCCGACGGCGATCCTCGTCTGTCGTGATCGGACTCTCGAGCGAGCTGCCGCAGCCCGTGCAGAAGCGGGCGGTCGCGTCGTTCTGCCGGGCACACGAGGCGCACGTGCGCCAGAGGCTTGCTCCGCAACCGCCGCAGAACCGGTCGTCGGGGCCGGCCGGCCGCAGGCAGTTCGAGCACGTGGGATGGATCAGTTCCTCCAGCCGCGAGTGGGCAAGAACATTGAACACATCCTGACACCTCGCGTCACAGTGAGAAACACCTGATAGGACGGTTGTAGGCAAGTCGACATTGCCGCGCGTGAGCTCGATTGAGCGCGCTACAGTCGGCTGGCGGAAGGAGTCAGTGCGAGTGGAGGGCATGGGTGTACGTTCGTCTCGCGGTCGCGTGGACCGACCCAGCAGGTGTGTCACACGCGGCGGGTGACGTCATCGACATCGATGCGATTACGCTCGCCGAACTTGAGGAGGGGGGTGTCGTGGACGAGATCGAAGAACTCGAACCCGACAGCACCAGCACGCCGAAGGAAGGCGAGGACGGCTGGATCGGCCCCGGCGCGGGGGAGCCCAAGGCTGAGTCCGAACCGGCTGAGTCAACCTGGATCGGGCCCGGCAGCAAGGATCCCGGCCAACAGTAACCAGGATCGATTAACGCACGGGCGTGGCCACGACAGCCGCGCCCGTGTTGTGTCCTGTGGCTGTGGTGGCGACCGGCGTCGCCGCCTCAGCGCTCGGACATGCCGGCCCGCCGGCGCAGGGCGGCCAGGTCGGTCACGACGATCCGCCGGCCCTCGGTGCGCAGCCAACCCCGGTTCGCGAACGAACCGATGGCCTGGTTGACGCTCTGGCGGGAGCCGCCGGCCATCTCCGCGAGCTGGCTCTGGTTCAGCTCGATGGTCACCATCGGCGCGGACGAGTCGCCCGCAAGGCGCACGAGCGTCTTGGCGACCCGGCCGGGTAGATCGAGGAAGACATGGTCGGCGTTCTGCTCGGTGAGCCGGCGCACCAGCAGGCCGAGTGAGCGCATCACGGCGTCGAGCAGGCGCGGGCTGGCGTGGACGACCTCGATGAACGCGCCGCGCGACAGCGCCAGTGCGGTCGTGTCCTCGATCGCCTCGGCCGACAGCGAGCGGGCCGAGCCGTCGAGTAGGGACACCTCGCCGAGCGACTCGGGCGGTCGGAGCACCGCGAGCACGGCGCGTTCGCCGGTCGGCGCGGTCCGGAACACGGCCACCGCCCCGCGGCGCAGGATGATCAGCGACTCGCCCGGATCACCCTCCACGAACAGCAACTGACCCTTTCGGTAGGTGCGCGGCACCGCGGCCGTGAGCACGCGTTGGCGCGCCTCGGGTTCCAGGCCGGTGAACATGTCCACGCCGGTCAACGCGTCGCCGGGATCCGTCACGCGTACCTCCACGGTGGTTGCACGGTGGATCTAAGGTGTTGCACCGATCCTTGCCTCTACGTCGCGTTGTGTACACCCCCGGGCGTACGTGGGTGACGGCGACACGCTAGTACGGCGACCCATTCCGCGCCTACCGGCGGGTTCGGGATTCTCGGATCGAGTCCGAGTCGTGACCGAACGGGCGATTTGTACCCGCTCAGGAGAGCTCTCGCAGCCGGGCCAGCACCAGCGGGTCGACCCGCCCGGGCACGATGCGCTCCTCCAGGTTCTCGATGCCGGCCCAGCCGGCGAGCGCGGCGTCGAGGCCGTCCGGGCCGTCGGCGCTCGGGTGGCCCAGGCCGGCGAGGCGGCCCCGGACCTCGTCGCCGAGCTCGCCGGTCAGGTCGAGCAGGGTCTCCGGGACGGGCTTGTCGAAGTAGAGGGTGTGCAGATCGAGCAGGCGCGCCAGTTCGGCGAGCGGATCGGCGTGGTCGTCCACGCGCAGGTCGGCCACGACATCGCTGGTGCCGCCGTAGCCCTGGCCCCGGGCGACCACGAGAAGGGCGGCGCTCTGCCTTCCGCGGCGGTCCCCACCCGCTTCGTCCCCGGCCCGCAGCGCGGCGAGCAGGCGTCGCGACAGCCGGGGCTCGGCCGCGCTCGCGTGCCACGCCCGCTCCATCGCCGCCACGACCTCGGGGCCGGTGAGGATGTTGCCCTGGATCGCGTACCCGTCGCCGGCGACCCCGCCCGCCCAGGCGTGACAGGCGTCCCCGGTGAAGGTCGCCCCATCACCGGTCGGTCCGACCACGCCCAACTGGCGGCTCGTCCGTCCGTCGTCGGCCGCGGTGAGGCCGGCGACCGTCCCGGCCGCGGACACGCCCGTCGCCAACAGCGACAGACCCTGCGGTCGGTAGGCGAGGTTCGCGTACGACTGGGTCGCGAGCGCGCCAACGTCGGCCTGGGCCGCGGGGACGGCGGCCCCGACCCCCAGGAACTTGCTGGCCACCGCGACGCCGTGGAAGGCGCCGTCGGCGGATCGGGCGACGATCGAGAAAGTCATGCCGGGCACGTTAGCCCGGTCAGCACCGCTGTCGCACGCCGGTGGTGAAGGATGGAGGCGATGCTGTACCGCTACTTCTACGACTGCGAGTTCATCGAGGACGGCCGGACCATCGATCTGGTCTCCATCGGCGTCGTTGATGAGCACGGCCGCGAGTACTACGCGGTCTCGACGGAGTTCGACGACCGTCCGGCGCTGCCGTGGGTGCGGCGCAACGTGCTGGACCGGCTGCCGAGCCCTTCCGATCCGGTGTGGCGTTCCCGCGCCAACATCCGGGACGAGCTCGGCGAATTCCTGCTCGAGCCGCTGCGCGACCGTCCGGGCGAGGAGCTCGAGCTCTGGGCGTGGTACGCGGCCTACGACCATGTGGCGCTCGCCCAGCTCTGGGGACGCATGCCGGACCTGCCGCGGGGCATTCCCCGGTTCACGAAGGACCTGCGCCAGCTCTGGGACGACCTCGGCCGCCCGCCGCTGCCCGCCACCGCCGACCGGCACGACGCGCTCGTCGACGCGCGGCACAACCTCGCCCGTTGGCAGGCCATGGTCGAGGCGCGCAACCTGGCCCAGCCGCAGCCGCGGAGTGCGGCGTCGGGCCAGCCAGCGTGACGGGTTAAAGTGCGCGGTGCGGCCCGCGTCGGGCCCGGCAACGATGCCGACCGCTTATCTCAACATTGGTGAGGAAGGCCAGATTATGCGTATCGGCGTGCTGACGGGCGGTGGCGACTGCCCCGGTCTCAACGCGGTCATCCGGGCGGTCGTTCGCAAGGGTGTGACGACCTACGGCCACGAGTTCGTCGGCTTTCGGGACGGCTGGCGCGGTCCTCTCGAAGGGCTGACGATGCCGCTGGGTATCCGGGAGGTCCGGGGCATCCTGCCGCGCGGTGGCACGATCCTCGGCTCGTCGCGGACCAACCCATTCAAGATCGAGGGTGGGGTCGAGCGGATCACGGCCAATCTGGTCGAGTTCGGCATCGACGCGCTCGTCGCGATCGGCGGTGAGGACACGCTCGGCGTCGCCACGAAGCTGCACGACCTCGGGGTGCACGTCGTCGGCGTGCCGAAGACCATCGACAACGACCTCGGCGCCACCGACTACACGTTCGGGTTCGACACCGCCGTCAACATCGCGATGGAGGCCATCGACCGGCTGCACACCACGGCCGAGTCGCACCACCGCACGCTCGTGGTCGAGGTGATGGGTCGGCACGCCGGCTGGATCGCCCTGCACGCCGGGCTCGCGGGAGGCGCCAACGTCATCCTGCTGCCGGAGCGGCAGTTCGACGTTGAACAGGTCGCCGGTTACGTCGAGAAGCGCTTCCAGCATCAGTACGCCCCCATCGTCGTGGTCGCCGAGGGCGCCCAGCCGCTCGCGGGCCAGATGGTGCTGCACAACCAGGAGCTCGACGCGTTCGGCCACGTCCGGCTCGGCGGCATCGGACAGTGGCTCGCCGACCAGATCGAGGCGCGCACCGGCAAGGAGGCCCGCACGGTCGTGCTCGGCCACATCCAGCGTGGCGGCACGCCCACCGCGTTCGACCGCGTGCTGGCGACCCGGTTCGGCCTGCAGGCCATCGACACGGTGCACGACGGTGACTGGGGCAAGATGGTCGCGCTGCGCGGCACCGACATCGTCCGGGTGCCGCTGATCGAGGCGACCAAGGAACTGAAGACCGTGCCGCTCGAGCGCTACACCGAGGCCGAGGTCTTCTTCGGCAACTGAGGCGGATTCGGCAACTGAGGCGGATGCCATGCACACCATCGCGGTCGTCGGTGCCGGGAAGATCGGCGAGACGCTCCTGTCGGGGCTGCTGCGCAGCGGTTGGCCGGTCGGGCGGTTGATGGCGACCGCCCGCCGGCCCGAGCGGGCCGACGAGCTGGCTCAGCGCTACGGCATCGAGTTGGTCGACAACGAGAACGCGGTCAAGCGGGCCGACGTGCTGGCGATCGCGGTCAAGCCGCAGGATGCCGCGACGCTCATGGCCGACCTCGGGCCGCGGGTCCCGGCCGACAAGCTGATCATCACACTCTGCGCGGGCCTGCCGACGTCGTTCTTCGCCGGCTGGCTGCCGCAGGGCACGCCGGTCGTTCGGGTGATGACCAACACTCCGGCGCTCGTGGACGAGGCGATGACGGCGATCTCGGCCGGCCCTCATGCCACCACGGAACACCTGGCTCTGGCCGAGGAGATGTTCCGGCCGCTGGGGCGGACGCTGCGCGTACCGGAGTCGCAGCAGGACGCCGTCACGGCGCTGTCGGGTTCGGGTCCGGCGTACTTCTACTTTCTCGTCGAGGCGATGACCGACGCGGGGATCCTGCTCGGGCTGCCGCGGCAGGTCGCGCACGACCTCATCGTCCAGACCGCGATCGGCTCGGCGATCATGTTGCGGGACTCGGGGGAGCATCCGGTCAAGCTGCGGGAGGCGGTGACCTCGCCGGCCGGTACGACGATCTCCGCGATCCGGGAACTCGAGAACCACGGCGTACGAGCGGCTCTGCTCGCCGCGCTGGAGGCGGCGCGCGACCGGGCCCGCGAGCTTGCCGCCCAGAACACCTGAGGCCCCCGTCAATGAGGCGGCTGCTAAGGCCCGTCTCTTTGCAAGCTGCGAGAGACTGTCCGGCATGACGCTCGATGAGGCCCGCGCGGTTTTCGCCGGGCTGCGGCCGAGGCTGGCGGAGTTCGTGCGGATCCGGGCCGACCTGGCCGAGCTGCGCCGCGACCTCGAAACCGACGGCGCGAGCCGGCATGGCGGCCTCGCCGACGCCAAGGCGTTCGAAGCGCGCCTCTACGCCGACCTGGAGCACTTCGCCCAGGTCGGTGCGCAGGTTAAGGGCTTCGCGCCGGTGCTGCTTGACTTCCCGGGTGAACGCGACGGCGAGCCGGTGCTGTGGTGCTGGCTCGAGGGCGACCGGGACATCGAGTGGTACCACCGCGTCGACACCGGATTCGCCGGCCGCCGCCCGACATAGCACGATCCGCTGGTGGCCAACGCCGCACTGGCCCGCGATCGAGAGATGCACTAGTGTCTATGACGCTGGCCGTTTCCGGGTTGCTGGGGAGGCTCCCGGAATCCACTTAGGCCGGTGCGAGTTGGCGCACGGCGTCCTCGATTCCCCGATGGAACGTCGGGTAGGCGTAGATCATGTGGCGCAGCCGATCCACCGGCACGTCACCGTGGATCGCGACCGCGAGCGCGGAGAGCACCTCGCCACCGTTCGGTCCGGCCGAGGTCGCTCCCACCAGCACACCGCGGTCGCGGTCGACGATCAGCTTGATGAAGCCGTCGTTGCCGGCCTTGTGGATCCAGCCCCGAGCCGTCGACGGGATCTGTGCGATGCCGATCTGGACGGCCAGTCCTCGTTCGCGGGCCTGCCCCTCGGTGAGTCCGACGGCCCCGATCTCGGGGTCGGTGAACGTCACCCGCGGCAACGCCCGGTAGTCGGCCGGAGGACCGGTCTGGCCCAGGATGTCGCGTACGGCGATCCCGGCCTGGTACATCGCAACGTGGGTGAACGCTCCGCGCCCGGTCACGTCGCCGACGGCCCACACCCCAACGCCTGCGCGCAGGCGGTCGTCGACCTCGATCGCACCTTCGTCGCGGGAGGTCCGGAGGGCACCCGGACCGAGCGCGTCGAGGCCGAGCCCGGACAGGTCGGGCTTGCGGCCGGTGGCCACCAGGAGCCGCTCGGCCCGGACGGGTTCGGCGCCGGCCACGGTGAGCTGGAATCCGCCCCCGGAGTGCGACACCGACTCCACCCTGGCGCCCGTGTGCAGCGTTATCCCGTCGGCGGCCAGAGCCCGCGCCACCACCCGTGACGACTCGGGTTCCTCCACGGCGAGCAGGCGGGAGGCCACCTCCACGACCGTCACGGACACGCCGAAGCGCGCGTACACCTGCGCCAGCTCGAGCCCGATGGCGCCGCCACCCAGGACGGCGAGCGACCCCGGTAGGCGCTCGGCCTCGATGGCCTCCCGGTTCGTCCAGTACGGGGTGCCCGCGAGGCCCGGGATCGGCGGTGCGATCGGGGCGGTACCGACCGCGATGACCAGCGCCCGGGCCGCGGCGAACTCGGCCTCCCCGACGGCGACCCGCATGGGCCCGACGAACCGGCCTCGGCCTCGCACGAACCGGCCGCCCTTGCCCTCAAACCGTTGCACGGCAACGGTGTCGTCCCAGTTGTCGGTCGCCTCGTCGCGGATCCGGCGCGCGAGTGGGGCCCAGTCCGGCGTCGCCTCGGCCTGCCCGGCCATCCCCTCGATTCGCCTGGCCTCGGCCAGCAAGTTCGCCGCCCGGATCATCATTTTGCTCGGCACGCAGCCCCAGTACGGGCATTCGCCGCCGACCAGGCGGTCCTCGATGCCGACCACGCGGAGCCCGGCCTCGGCGAGCCGGCCGCCGACCTCCTCACCGCCGACACCCATACCAACGACAACGACATCGACCTGATCCACCACGGTCAACAGTCTGTCACGTGACGGCCGGCATCGATCTGGTATAGCGCCGATAGGCGGCGACTGCGCACGTCCGAAAGGGCCGCGATTTCGTTAGCTGCCAGGGGCCAAAAGGCCGGTGTGCGGTCGCCCCTTCTGACGACCGCACACCCCCGCGCCCCCCGGGTCTACCTGTCTGTCCGGCCGTAATGACCATATAGACAGGGACAACTGGATGCTCGATTATCTATGATCGCAGTTCAAATCCGCACATGCAAGTATCGATCCCACTTTGTATTTGTTGGTAAACCCAGCTAAGAGACCGGACGTTCGCATGCTTGTAACGGCATGTGAGGCGTATGACACTGCGAGTTGCGGCCAATCCCAGGGGGTGGTGATGACCGACGGCAGCCCGACCGTTCGCCGGCGACGGCTCGGCCTGATCCTGCGCAGTCTGCGGGAACGGGCGGGCATGACCGGAGAGGAGGTTGGCGCGGCGATCGAGCGATCCGGGTCGTGGGTGAGCCGGGTCGAGACCGGACGCGTGGGGCTGCGCGGGCGGGACCTGCGCGATCTCCTCGCCCTCTACCGGGTGGACGACGCCGATGTCGCCGAGGAGCTGCTGTCGCTGGCGCGCGAGGGCAAGCAACGCGGTTGGTGGAGCAAGTACGCCGATACACTGTCGGGCCCATACTCGACCTACATCGGCTTCGAGTCGGAGGCGGCCGAGCTACGCGTCTTCGAGGCGCTGGTCGTGCACGGCCTGTTACAGACCGAGGACTACGCCCGCGCGCTGTTCAGTGACACGATCCCCCGCAACCGCGACGACACGACCGAGCGCAAGGTCAAGATCCGTCTCGCCCGGCAGGCGCTGCTGGAGCGCATCGACCCCCTCAAGCTGTGGGCAATCTTCGGCGAGGGCGTGCTCATGCATCAGATCGGGGGGCCGACCGTACTACGCAAACAGCTCAAGCACCTGCTCGAAGCCAGCAAGATGCCGAACATCACTGTCCAGATAGTTCCGTTCACTCACGGTGCTCACCCCGGCATGATTGGTTCGTTTACCATTGTGCGCTTCCCATCTGCGGACGATCCGGACATCGTCTACATCGAAGGCATGACCGGGGATGTTTTCGCGGAATCCGAGGATGCGCAGACCTACAACGCAGTGTTCGACCATCTCAGTGCCGCAGCGCTCAGCCCTGCCGACTCCCAACAAAAGATCGAGCAGGCGTGGGAGGCGCTGGCCTGAGGGAGAGAGGCGGGGAAGTGCGTTCATTGGACGCGACCTGGCGCAAGAGCTCCATCAGCAGCAACGACGGCTCATGCGTGGAGGTCAGGCGCGCCGCGACATCGATCGAGGTGCGTGACACGAAGGACCGCGGCGGTCCGGTGCTGCGGTTTGACGAGGACGCCTGGTCGGCCTTCGTGGCCGGCGTCCGCGATGGAGAGTTCGACGGCGGCTGATCGTCGACCAGTGTCACAACCAGGGCCGGGCGCGCCCGAGGGACCGGTGAACCCACCCGCTACCAGCCCGGCCAGCTCCACTGTGGTCAGTCGCTGACGGCAACGGCATAGACCACGACGTTGTCGTGATAGGAACCGCGTGCCTCGTCGAACGCGCCGCCGCACGTGATGAGCCGTAGTTCGGCGCCGGGCGTCGGTCCGTAGACCTGATCGGTCGGGAACTGGTTCTTCGGATAGCGACCGGTTGCGGTCACCTGGAAGGTGACCGGCTCGCTGCCGCGCACCACGACGACCGTGTCACCCGCGCGCAACTCGTGCAGCTTGGCGAAGACGGCCGGCCCGTCCAGGGAGTCGACATGGCCGGCGATGACGGCGGGTCCGGGGTCGCCGGGCACCACGCCCTCCGCGTACCACCCCGCCCGCAGGAAGGCCACCGGAGCCTGCAGCACACCGTTCGCGTCCCGGTGCAGTGGCTCCAGCAGCGAATCGACCTTGATAGACGGGATCTGTACCCGGGTCGGCCCGCCCGGCGCCGCCGCCATCCCGACCTCGAGGCACGCGCCGTGCACGCACGGCTCCACCCAGCCCGCGTTCGGCAGGCTCCAGCGCTCGCCCGCCCCGCCCACCGCCACCAGGGTCCCGAGGGCGAGCACCAGCAGCCCGGTGATCGCGAAGACGGTCAGCTCGATCTGTCGCTGTAATCTTGGCGGTCGCCGCACTCGCGCGGCCCTTGACGTCGACATCGGTGCCGGTTGCAACATCGGTGCCGGTTCCGACATTGGCGCCGGTTCCGGGACCGCGAGGTTGGCGGGGTCGACCGCGGCGACGCCGATCGCGGGAACGCGGGCGACGCCGACCGCGGCTACGGGCGACGATGCGTCGTTCACGACCGCCGGCGACTGAGCCGGAACAGCCGTACCGACAGCAGACCGAGGGCCGCCGCCATGGCGACACCGATCCCGATCATCGCGAGCGGGTTGGACGAGCGGAGCCCGCCGCCGCCGGTGCCGACCCCTTCGACCGGCACGCTGGAGCCGCCCCGGGCGTCGACGCGTACCTCCGCCTTCAGCCGACCGTTCGCATCGTCGAGAACGATCAGCGAGTACACGTCGCCGGAGTCCAGGGTGGTGTTGACCGTGCTGGCGGTGCCCGATCCGGCCGGCTTGAGCTGCAGCGACCACGTGCCCGGCGCGACCTGCTGGTAGGCGGTCGTGGTCGCGAACGCCACCCCGACGGCGATCGGGGTGCCGTTGGGCAGCGAGATGTCGAGCAGTGGAGCGATGCCGGAGGCCTGGATGATGCGTACCTTGGCCTTGCCCGACTGGGGCCGGCTCAGGTCATCGACGAGCACGCGCAGCCCGAGGTCGACGTTCTTGCCGACACCCGCGACCGTGTAGGCCTTTCCGGCCAGCACGTTGACGGTGGCGGTCAGCGTCGTGGGCGTGTTCGGCGGGGCGCCCTTGGGGCGCATCGACACGAGGTAGCTGCCCACCGGCACGATCTGGTACGCCGAGACGACGCCGTAACCGACGCCGCCGAAGACCTTCGACTTGAAGTTCGGCTTGTTGGGTCCCGTCGGGTCGAGGTAGACGTCCACCTCCGGGCTGTCCGGCGACAGGTGGGCAAGCCGGACGTATCCGACGCCAGCTCCCTGAGCCGGAGCCGCGGCGAGCAGGCTGAGGCCGGCGCCGACCAGGACGGCGGTGGCGATCGCGGCCACGCGCCGCCCGATGGGCACGGTCGGGCTGACGCGTTCGGAGTGCGGGTGGGTCACGGGTGCTCACTCCTTGTCATGTCCTGTCCCGCTGACTGGATCCGCTTCGGCATGTGGGTCGATCGCCGCTGGCCTCGATGGTCGGCTCACGAGCTCGCCGACCCGGGGCTGCCGGCCGTCACAGAGGTGCACGGGGGTGTCGTGACGTCCATGAAACGCTGCCCGTGATCGACCAACATCACAAGACCACTGTTTGGTGGAGACAATTGGCCGACAGATGCCTTGCCGTCGGCACATCGACCCATCTACCCGGAATGCCCGGAGCCCGCGGCCCCGCCGCCTACCGAGCTTAGATGATCTTGGACAACCGGGGTCGCCCTGAGACCGACCGCCGGTTCTAGCCCGCGCTGCACGGGCCGCAACTCGCGACCGTACTCTATTGACCATGCGCCAGGAGTGGCACCAGTTCCGGTTCCCGGGGGTCGAGATCGGCCGTCCGGCCGTGGATTCCGCCGAGATCGAGGCGCTGGGCCTGGACCACTGGCGCGGCCTGCCGCGGGCCCAGATGCCGCCGTGGCCGGACCCCGCCGCCGTGGACGCGGTGTGCGGCGTGCTCAACACCGTGCCGTCGATCGTCGCACCCTACGAGGTCGACCACCTTCGCGAGCGTCTGGCCGAGGTGTGCGAGGGGCGCGCGTTCCTGCTGCAGGGCGGGGACTGCGCGGAGACCTTCGCCGACAACACCGAGAGCCACCTGCTGGCCAACGCGCGCACGCTGCTGCAGATGGCGGTCGTTCTGACGTACGGGGCCAGCATGCCGGTGGTGAAGGTGGCGCGGGTGGCCGGCCAGTACACGAAGCCCCGGTCCCAGGAGATCGACGCGTTCGGACTGGCGGCCTACCGCGGCGACATGATCAACTCGATCGAGGCCACGCCCGAGGCGCGCGTCGCCGACCCGCAGCGGATGATCCGGGCGTACGCGAACGCGTCCTCGGCGATGAACATGATGCGGGCCTACCTCGGCGGTGGTCTCGCCGATCTGCACGCCGTGCATGACTGGAACCGGGACTTCGTCCGCACCTCGAAGTTCGGCGAGCGGTACGAGGCGATTGCCCGCGAGATCGACCGGGCCCTGGCGTTCATCCGCGCCTGCGGGATGACGGATGACGAGGCGTTGCGTACGGTCACCCTCTACTGCTCCCACGAGGCGCTGGCGCTCGAGTACGACCGCGCCCTGACCCGTGTCGTCAACGGCCGGGCGTACGGGCTGTCCGGACATTTCCTGTGGGTCGGGGAACGCACGAAGCAGCTCGACGGCGCCCACATCGACTTTGCCTGCCGCATCGCCAACCCGATCGGAGTCAAGCTCGGGCCCGGCACGACCCCCGAGCTCGCGATCGAGCTGTGCGAACGGCTCAACCCCGACAACATCCCCGGCCGGCTCACGCTCGTCTCCCGGATGGGCAACCACAGGGTCCGCGAGGTGCTGCCGCCGATCATCGAGAAGGTCACCGCCGCCGGGCACCGGGTGGTGTGGCAGTGCGACCCGATGCACGGCAACACGCACGAGTCCTCCAATGGTTACAAGACCCGGCACTTCGACCGGATCGTCGATGAGGTGCTCGGGTACTTCGAGGTGCACCAGCAGCTCGACACCCACCCGGGCGGCCTGCATGTCGAGCTGACCGGCGAGGACGTGACCGAGTGCCTCGGAGGGGCGCAGGCGATCGGCGAGGCGGACCTGGTCGGCCGGTACGAGACCGCGTGCGACCCGCGCCTGAACACGCAGCAGTCGCTCGAGCTCGCGTTCCTGGTCGCCGAGATGCTCCGCGGCTGACGTTTGCTGGCGTCGATCATGAACTAAGGTTCCTTGTGGGCGGTGTGTCGACCCCCCTTCGTTTCGCGAAGCTTGCGAGCGGAACGGGTTGGCACAGCATGATCGCTGGAATTGGGGAGGCCCACGGTGGCGGTAGATCTGCGCAGTGACACGGTGACCCGACCGACGGCCGCGATGCGGGAGGCGATCGCGGCGGCCGAGGTCGGCGACGACGTCTACGCCGAGGACCCCACGGTCAACGCGCTCGAGGCCGAGGTGGCAGCGCTGTTCGGGCACGAGGCCGCCCTGTTCACCCCGACCGGCTCGATGGCGAACCAGATCTGCGTGCAACTGCTCGTACCGTCCGCGAACGAGCTGCTCTGCGACGCGGACGCGCACGTCGTGACGTACGAGATCGGGGCGGCGGCCGCGATCGGCGGCATCTCGACCCGCACGTGGCCGGCCCTGGGCGGCGACCTGGACGCGGACACCGTGGCGGCGATGGTGCGTCCGGACGGCTTCTTCGCCGTACCGACCCGCGCGATCGCGGTGGAGCAGACCCACAACCGGGCCGGCGGCGCCGTGATCCCCCTGGACACGCTGCGGGCGCTGCGGCGGGTCGCCGACGACGCCGGGGTCGCGCTGCACTGTGACGGCGCCCGGATCTGGCACGCCCACGTCGCCGACGGCGTACCGCTCGCGACCTACGGCGGGCTGTTCGACACGTTGTCGGTGTGCCTGTCCAAGGGTCTAGGCGCT
>Ga0209382_10008306_pt1 | contig 13099 bp, 8 predicted proteins | sample SoiMetdeltSBSDD5_FD_187599 | JGI IMG/M metagenome (GOLD analysis project Ga0209382, IMG submission 187599) | Bulk soil microbial communities from a Populus tree surrounding site in Tennessee, USA - Soil MetaG P. deltoides SBSDD5 (SPAdes) (version 2) | ecosystem: Environmental > Terrestrial >... | reverse complement strand
TCGATACCAGTGCGCTTTCGGCGGCGTTTCCGTTCACCAGCCCGGACCTGCCGGCCCCCGACCCGGCGGTGGTGGCCGCGCCGGCCGGGGTGCTCTACGGCTACAACCTGGGCTCGCAGGGCCTGGTCCATTGGGACCGCTTCGGCGCGGGTATGCACAACCACAACAGCGTGGTCCTGGGCCGCTCCGGCGCGGGGAAGTCCTATCTGGTCAAGCTGGAGCTGCTGCGGTCGTTGTATCGGGGTATCGAGATCGCTGTGATCGACCCGGAAGACGAGTACGCCCGGCTGGCCGCCGGGGTGGGCGGCACCCACATTGCCCTGGGCGCCCCCGGGGTGCGGCTGAACCCGTTCGACCTGCCGATCCACACCCGACCCGACGGGCGCCGCACCGCGGCACCGGATGCGCTGATCCGGCGCAGCCTGTTCCTGCACACCGTCATCGCCGTCCTCATCAGCACCGACCTGCAGGCCACGGAACGGGCGGCGCTGGATCGTGGGATCGCCGCCGCCTACCAGTCGGTGGGCATCACCGCAGACCCGCGGACCTGGACCCGGCCCGCCCCCACCGTGCGGACCCTGCGCGACACCCTCACCGCCACCGGTGAAGCCACCGCCACCGACCTGGCCGCCCGGTTGCATCCCTATGTCGAGGGTGCGTTCGCGCAGCTGTTCGACGGCCAGAGCAGCACCCATCCCGACGGGCATCTGGTGGTGTTCTCGCTGCGGGAGTTGCCCGAGGAACTGAAAGGCATCGGCACCCTGCTCACCCTCGACATGGTCTGGCGCCGGGTGTCCAACCCGGCCATCCGCCGCCCACGATTGGTGGTGGTCGACGAGGCGTGGCTGCTGATGAACCAGCCCGCCGGGGCCCGGTTCCTGTTCCGCATGGCCAAGGCCGCCCGTAAACACTGGGCCGGGTTGACCGTGGCCACCCAGGACAGCGCCGACGTCCTGGGCAGCGATCTCGGTAAAGCCGTGGTGGCCAACGCCGCCACCCAGATCCTGCTGCGGCAAGCCCCGCAGGCCATCGACGAGATCACCCACACCTTCGACCTGTCCGCCGGCGAACGACAGTTCCTGCTCACCGCCGACCGTGGCCAAGGACTACTGGCCGCCGGAACGCAACGGGTGGCATTCCACGCGATCGCCTCACCCACCGAGCACTACCTGGTCACCAGCAACCCGGCCGAACTCGCCGACTACGCCACCAACACCGAACCCGACAACACCGAACCCGGCGACGCCGAGCAATCCCACATCGACCTCGAACTCGTCGACGAGCCATAGAACCCGGTGCCACTCGCCGGCGGCTTCTGAACAAGGGGGGATGAGTCATGCTCGCCTGGGTACCTGCTGCTCTCGGCAGCCACTCCGCGACCGCCGCCGCCGTTCGCGCGACCGGTGTCACCGATGGGTGGTTCGGCGATTATCTGCGGGACCCCGGCGGCACCGTCGGCGCGCTGGTGGCATGGTTGCGGGATTGGGCGATCACCTGGGGGCCGCTGCTCGCGCCCACGCTCGGGGCCGTCGTGGGCGGGTTCGTTCTCGGGCGGCGGTGGTGGTTGCGCCGCTGCCACCAGCGGCTGGTTGCCGGGGCCAGGAACAGTGGTGCCCGGCTGGTCACGGTGCTCGCCCCGCCGAGCGTGGACCCGGCGGGTGGGGTGGCGTTGTGGTCCAACCTGGTCGGGTTGCTGCGGCCGGCGTGGCGGCGGTGGCTGACCGGGCAGCCACACGTGGGCGTGGAGTACGTGTTCTCCGAGACGGGGGTCGCGATCGGGTTGTGGGTGCCCGGCGTGATCCCACCCGGCCTCATCGAGCGCGCCGTGGAGGCCGCCTGGCCCGGCGCGCACACCCACACCAGCCCCGCCCAGTCACCCCTGCCACCACCCCCAGATGGGCAGCGGCACCTGGTGGTCGGTGGTCAGTTGCGGCTGGCCCGGTGTGAGGCGTTGCCGATCCGCACCGACTTCACCGCTGACCCGATCCGCGCGCTGTTCGGCGCCCCGGTCGGCCTGGGCCGCGGCGAGTTCGCGTGTGTGCAGGTCCTGGCCCGCCCGGTCACCGGCCGCCGCCTGCGCCGAGCCCGACGCGCCGCTGGGCACCTGCACACCGGTGGTTCCACCCGCCTGATCGGCCGGCTGCTCGATCTCCTCACTCCCGGCGTGAAGACCAGCCGCACCAGCACGACGCCGGGGCGGGTGCACGCTGATCCGCAGACGGTGTTGGAGTACGCCGCGCAGAACCGCGCCATTGTGGGTAAGCAGCGTGGGTCGCAGTACGAGACGGTGATCCGCTATGCCGTCGCCACCCACCTGCCAGCAGTCGCCACCCCCGGGCGGATGCGCTCGGCGCGGGACACCGCCCGCGGCCGCGCGCACGCCCTGGCCGCCGCCTTCGCCACCTTCACCGAGCACAACCACTACACCCGCACCCGCCTGCACCACCCCGCCCACGCCTTGGCCGAGCGTCGTCTGCGACGGGGTGATCTGCTCTCGGTGCCGGAACTGGCCGCGGTGGCGCACCTGCCCACCGACGAGTCCACCCCGGGCGTGCACCGCGCCGGCGCCCGCGCGATCGCACCCCCACCCGGCATCGCCACCCCCGGCCCGCAGGCCAAACCGCTCGGTGTCACCGATACCGGACACCCCCGCCCGGTCGCGTTGCGGGTGCCGGACGCCCGCCATCACCTGCATGTGCTCGGCGCCACCGGCTCCGGCAAGTCCACCCTCCTAGGTCACATGATCCTGGCCGACGTACACGCCGGCCGCGGGGTCGTGCTGATCGACCCCAAAGGCGACCTGGTCACCGACATCCTGACCCGACTACCCCGCCATGCCGGCGATCGGGTCGTCCTGTTCGACGCCGACAGCCAATCCCGCCCACCTTGCCTGAACCCGTTGGACGGCGGCCCGACGGATCTGACCGTGGACAACCTCGTCTCGGTGTTCCGCCGCGTGTATGCCGCGTTCTGGGGACCCCGCACCGACGACGTCATGCGCGCCGCCTGCCTGACCCTGCGCGCCCAACAGGGTGTGGCCACCCTGGCCGACCTGCCCAAACTGCTCACCGACCCCGCCTTCCGCGCCCGACTCACCGCCGGGGTCACCGACCCGGTGCTACGCGGGTTCTGGTCCTGGTACGCCGAACTCACCGACGCCGCCCGCTCCCACGTGATCTCCCCGCTGATGAACAAACTGCGCGCGTTCCTGCTGCGCCCGTTCGTCCGCGACGCCCTCGCCGGCGGCCCCTGCACCGTCGATATGGGCGCGGTCCTGGACGGCGGCATCTGCCTGGTGCGCATCCCGAAAGGCTCGCTCGGGGAGGAGTCCACCCGCCTGGTCGGCTCCCTGGTCGTGGCCCGCGCCTGGCAGGCCACCACCGCCCGGGCCCGCACCCCACAACCCCAGCGTGCGGACGCGTCGTTGGTGATCGACGAATGCCACAACTTCCTCAACCTGCCCTACCCCATCGAAGACATGCTCGCCGAGGCCCGCGGCTTCCGGGTCGCGATCACCCTGGCGCATCAACACCTCGGACAACTACCGCGGGAGCTGCGCGAGGGCATCTCCACCAACGCCCGCTCCAAGATCTACTTCACCGCCGGCCCCGAAGACGCCCGCGACCTCGCCCGACACACCACCCCCCGCCTCACCGAGCACGACCTGGCCCACCTCGGCGCCTACCACGCCGCCGCCCGCCTCGTCTTACACGGCGCGCAGACAGAGCCCTTCACCCTGCGCACCCAACCCCTACCACCCCCGATCCCCGGCCGCGCCCGCGACATCCGCACCGGCGCCCGTCGCGCCCAACGCACCCGCAGCGCCGACTCAACCGAGGCTGGCGTCCCAACCCAGCCGGCCCGCGAACGCAGCGTCCACTCGGCGGTTCCAACGCACAGCGCCGACCCGCGCCGCACCGGCTGAGCCACCACCCCGCACCCGCCACCACCACCTCGACCGTCTCTGCAGGAGCCCAACCATGATCACCAACCCGACCCGGCAGCGCGCACTGCGCGGCCACAAACCCACCCGCCCGACACCCCGCACGGCCAACTCCGCCGACCACCAAGCCGCGCTCGCCTGGCGGCTGACCCCACGCGACCGGTGGATCATCAGAATGCTGCACGAACACCGCGTCCTGACCTCCCACCAGATCACCGCCCTGGCCTTCCCCTCCTTCCGCTCCGGCCGCCAACGCCTGCGCGAGCTCTACCAATGCTCAGTCCTGGACCGGTTCCAACCCCACGTCACCCTCGGCACCGCCCCCATGCACTACGTCCCGGCCCCCGCCGGCGCCACAATTCTCGCCGCCGAACACGGCCTGGACATCAAGGACCTGGGCTACCGCCACGACCGCGCCATCGGTATCGCCCACAGCCTGCGTCTGGCCCACACCATCGGCGTCAACGACTGGTTCACCAGTCTCATCACCGCCACCTACGCCGGCCTCAGTCAGTCCGCGGTGAGCGCGTGGTGGTCGGAAACCCGCTGCGCCCGCCACTTCGGCGACCTGACCAAACCCGACGCCTACGGCCGTCTCACCACCCCCGGTCGGGAGATCGAGTTCTTCCTCGAATACGACCTCGGCACCGAAGCCCTCCCCAAGCTCGCTAACAAACTCTCCGGCTACGCCGCCCTCGCCCAGGCCACCGCCATCACCACCCCACTGCTGATCTGGCTGCCCACCGCCCGCCGCGAGACCACCGCCCGCCGACTCCTACACCGCACCTGGCGCGACCTCGACCACCCACACGCCGTGCCCATCGCCACCGCCGCCGCCGACCAGCTCGACCCCACCGCCGCACACCCCAGCCCCGCCGACACCGTCTGGCTACCACTGGACCCCACCGCCGTGCCCAGCGACAACCGAACCGGCCGCCGCGCCCTTCATCGACTCCTGGACTGCTGGCCGCACATCCCACCACCACTCACCGGCCCCACCAGCCCACCCGACCCGACGGCCCCCACGATGCTCGCGCCACCCCCACCTACACCGCCAACCACTGCGCGCGGCAATTCGACCAACAGGTGAAAGGAAATGTTCGCGAAAGTCGGCACCGCCACAATCGCAGCCATCATCCTCATCCCGCTGCTGATCGCCACCAGCATCCAAGGCGCCATCTCAGCCACATTCGGCGGCGGCGGCAGCAGCCAACCCAGCACCACCGCACTGGCCGACATCCCCGCCGACTACCTCACCCTCTACCTGCAAGCCGCCCACACCTGCCCCGGCCTCGACTGGACCATCCTCGCCGCCATCGGCAAAATCGAATCCGACCACGGCCGCTCCACCCTGCCCGGCGTCACCAACGGCGAAAACCACGCCGGCGCCGGCGGCGTGATGCAGGTGCTCCAAGGCACCTGGGACGGCATCCTCGCCCGCCACCAGATCCCACCCGGCGGCGCGACCCCGCCGTCGCGCTACAACCCGCACGACGCCATCCACGCCGCGGCGTACTACCTGTGCGACAACGGTGCCAGCCGCGGCGACTTCCGAGCCGCGATCTTCGCCTACAACCACGGCGGCTGGTACGTGGACAAGGTATTGGCTCAGGCCGTCCTTTACCGCGGCGGGTCCGTGACCGGCGGCCAGCCCAACCAAGCTGCGCTGGTCGCGGTCCGCTATGCCCAGACACAACTTGGGAAGCCTTACGTGTGGAGCGGTGATGGGGGATCCGATGGCGGATTCGACTGCAGCGGCCTGACTCACGCTGCCTACGCCGCCGCCGGCATCACCATCCCGCGCACCGCGCAAAGCCAGTACAACGCCGGTCCGCTCCTGCCACCCGGCACTCCGCTCGGACCCGGTGATCTGGTGTTCTTCAGCGCCATCCCCGGCCGGATCACCCACGTTGGCATCGCCATCTCAGGCACACACATGATCAACGCTCCGTACACGGGCGCTGTCATCCGCGTCGACGCCATCGGCCGCTACGCCGATGCGTCCAGGCCTGCAAGCCAGTCACCCCGGTCGCCGTGATTTGTGTATGGGCTGTGCAGAGGCATCAGCCCAACCTAGCAGCCCCACACTCCGGCCGGACAGCATCGCGATCCGACCGACGGCGAAGCGTTAGCAATGTTGCATGGCATGCCGGCACAACCCTAGGGTTCGGCAGGAGCGGCTGTTCGTCGTCGGCGCCCGCGGAAGTTGGGAGGCGAAAGTGGGAGAGTCCCCCACCGGAGGGCCAGATCCAGATACGATTAAGACTCTCGCAGACTTCGCCCGTGAGTTGACAGCCTTACGGGAAGGTGCTGGGTTGACGATACGGGACGTAGCCCGTAGGGCAGAAATTCCTGATACGACTGCTAGCGGATACTTCGCGGGGCGCCACCTTCCGGCCATTTATCAGCACGACCTGTTTATCAAGATTATCCAGGCTTGCGATGTTATGGAACCGCGCGACATCCAACGGTGGGTTGATGCTCTGGTGAGACTGCGTAGAGGGCACGGCGAGAGAAATGATACTCCGGAAGGGGCATCTGGGATCTTCATTTCCTCTCGGTCGGGCACGCAGAACACCGCCATCTCAGGCGTTGCCGAGCGACTCGCCAAGCATTTTGGCGACAGCCAGGTCTTCCGTGATAGCGTGTCAATCCCTGCTGGGTCCCATTTTCCTGACAAGTTACGGCGCGCACTCGATAGCTGCAAGGTGTTACTAGTCGCCATTACGCCCGAATGGCTTGATCGGGACGTCGACGGTCGTCGCAGAATCGACCACGACGAGGACTGGGTTCGCTTCGAGATCGCGACCGCGCTCAAATCTGACAAGATCGTGATTCCGCTGCTGATCGGTGAAGCGTTACTGCCTTCTCAAGACGACCTGCCTCCCGGCCTCCGGGAACTCGCACATCGGCAGGCGATCCGGATTGCTGATGACAGCTACGACCGCGACGTTCAGGCGCTCATCGAGAGCATTGAGCAATTTGTGCCCCGGCTGGTGCGTCCGGTGCTCGAACAATCAGCTGGCCAGTCGACGTCGGCATTGATTGTTCCTGGGTTTGCGGGCGAGACGACTAGCGGCAGAGATCTGCTGGGGATCTCGAACGATGCCACTGCCTTGGCTGCGCTACTGACCTCCACGTCACTCACCCCTCCTATCGCGTTAGGTTTGTTCGGCGAATGGGGCAGCGGAAAGACGTTTCTCATGCGGACGCTCGAACGCGACATCGTACGACTGGCCGAGTCGGGTGCCTCAGAATTCTGCCACCGCGTGGTGAGTGTCTGGTTCAACGCATGGCATTACGCAGAAAGCGACATGTGGGCAAGCCTCCTCCACCAAATTTTCTCATCGCTACATGGTGAACGGTCAACGGCCGAGCGATTGCTTGACGAGGCCTTGGCCAAAGTCGAGGGCGTTCAGGAGGCAAAAGCTCAAGCGATTGTACAGGTGGATGCCGCTCGCCGCGCGGCCGAAAGGGTACGAGCCGAATTGGAGGAACTGGAACGTCAACATGACGCCGCGAAAGCCAGTGCCGCCGAGGTGCGGACGAGGGACGTTTGGCAGACGATCACTGTTGATCCCGAGCTTCGGAGGGAGCTTGGCACCGCGATTGCTGAGCTGGGTCTGCCCGAGGTTGGCCAGAGTGCGCGAGAGCTTTCTCAAGCCGCCGGCGACATCTACTCCGCCGTACAGCGCGGCCGCCAGCTGGCCACAGTGGGTACATGGTGGAAGTCTCCACTCGCGCTCGGTCTCCTCGCTGCCGTCGTGGTGGCTGGTCTTGTAATGTTATTGGGCGCAGTAGTCGAGTGGGGCAACCCTGGGATCGTTGCCGCGATCGGGCAACTGGCGGTGGTGGGTGCTGGTGCGGCAGCCTGGCTCACCCGGCAGGGTCGCCTTGTCCGGCGTCTACTCGAACCAGCCGAACGGATCCGACGAGAGATCGACGGTCGGCTGACCGAGCTTACCGCAGCCCACCGGGAGGAGAGCGCGCTAACGCAACAGGATCTCGTCGATTCGGAGGCGACGCTAGCTGCGGCACGGGTCCAGCTCGCGGAGGCGCAGGCCCGTGAAGACGAAGCGATGAGCGAGCTGGGGCAGTTGACCGGCGCTCGTCTGCTGCAGCGGTATCTTTCGGAGCGGGTAGGCAGTGCGGACTATCAACAATACCTGGGTGTCATCGCCCTCGCCCACCGGGACCTACGGGATCTGGATGACCATCTCCGGTCAGCCGCAGCCGACACCGCCGTCGGTCCGCTTGAGCGGATTGTTCTATATGTGGACGACCTGGATAGGTGTCCGCCAGAGACGGTCGTCCGCGTGCTAGAGGCGGTGCACTTGCTACTTGCGCTGCCGCTCTTCGCCGTCGTGGTCGGGGTGGATGCGGCTTGGCTGGTTCGCTCTCTGCGGGACCGACATCCTCTACTCCTGACGTCGAACACATCACAAGAGTCAACCGAAGACGGATCAGCGCGTGCCCGACCATCGGATTATCTGGACAAGATCTTCCAACTCACATATCACCTACCTCCAATGACGCCAGACCGATGCGCCAACCTGCTACACCAAACAGCCGTCGACACGCAGCCAGAGCCCGGCTCCGGCATGATCGTGCACGCGCTCGTCGAGCCTGCGCCCGAGTTCTACCAACCGGACTTCGGCACCACTTCCGACACCGGAATATCGAACACCACGCCCGTCGGGGAGGCCCCAGAGTTAAACCAGGGGCGCACCTCAATAGCCGCGGCCGCGCTAGCACTCGACCCAATCGAATTGCGCACGCTTCCTGTGATCGCCCCTCTCGTCGGCTCGTCACCGCGAAGAGCCAAGCGATTCCTAAACATCTACCGGATGAGCAAGGCGCGAGCGCTGCTCGATGCCGACATGCAACAGTCGACGCCGAACGCAATGCTCGTGCTGACTGCCCTGGTTGTCGGTCTGCCGGACTCCGTCCCCGCAGAGTTGGACAGGTCCACCCCAGGAGACCAGGACACGCTGCGCACCTGGCTAACCGCACTCCAGCTGCAAAATCCGGCCGAGGTAGATCGTCTCTCCGGCTTCCTCGCTAGTGCCGGCGAACTGCTTGAGCTCCCGATGAAAGCGCTGACACCGTGGCTTTCCATCGTTCGGCGGTTCGCCTGGCCGGTGACCTGGGACCACGGGGAATCGCGCTGAATCGCTCCGATAAAGCGCGCCGCTTGGCTGGGCCTTATTTGAAACTCCGCCTGCCGCAACGCCGACGGAATCCTGCGCCGTGCGACGACACGTGCCAAACGTCACTCGATTTGACCTATGACCTCTGCCAGGCGCTTTAACGGCGACATGGGGATAATCGAGTGACCGAGGCAATTCGTCAACACCACCTTCAATGGCGTCGCCGCTCGCTACCCACCTACTCCCGGCCGGCGGCGCCACCCCGCCGTCGCGGTACAACCCGCAAGATCCTATCCACGCCGCCGTGTACTACCTGTGCGACAACCGTGCCGGCCGCGGTGACCTCCGTGCGGCGATCCTCGTCTAGGCACGACGACCGGGTACGTGTACCAAGTCCTCACCCAAGCCACTCCGCGATGGACCGTGCAATCGCTGGTGTCGTCAAGGCCGCGTCTGCAAGCAAGTGTTTCGGCTCGTCGCGCGGAGGCGGTTGATGCGGGCTGGTGCCTGGTGGCGGGGTGTCGCGGTATCAGGGCTGCGCCCGGAGTTCATCGCGTAGATCGCCCAGGGTGCGTCGTCGGTCATGCGTTGCCAGGCGGTCCACCCGTTCTGGTGGTGGCCTCCCAGGGCGGTGGTGGCGCCGGTGGGATTGGGGTGAACGCTGCCGTTGGCTAGTTGCAGGGCGCCGTCGGATCGGACGCGGGCGGTGTGGCGCACGCGCTTATGCCGGCGTTGCCACACCAACTCGTCCCCGACGTGCAGCAGCCCGGCCGTCAGCAACTCGGTGAGGCTGCCGCGCGCCCAGTGCAGCTCGGGATCCGTCGTCGGCGCGATCCCGATAGCGGGGGCAGTGGCCTCGGTGGTGTCGGTGTGCAGGCGCATGATCGTCGCTGCGGTCGGTGCGATGGTCCGCGGCCACTGCGTGTCCATGGCGGGCCAGTGGCCGACTTGTTGCCAGTGGCCCCGGTAGGCCAGCAGCATGTCGATGTCGACGTGGCGGTCCCACCGTTGGGGTTGCGTCGTTGCTGGTGGTGCGAAGCGGAGGACGAGGTCACCGTCGTGCCGGTCGGCCGGCGGTTGGTCGGGTATCCAGCACCCGGCGAACAGTGCCACGTCGCCGGCCCGGTCGGGGTCGGTGGTGCCGTCCACGATGTCGACGGCCAGCACCAGCATCGCCCACACCTGGTCGGGAAGCTGCATCGGTGGGGTGGTCGCGAACGGTGGGGCGAGGATCACCGCGTCGGCCGGCAAGCCTTCCCAGGTCCGCAGCGCCGCCTCATCCTCGGGTCGTGGCTGCCCCTCATGCGGGCTGGGGTGTTCGGGCCGGATATCGGGTGCGCGGGCGCCTGCGGTCGCGTCCGGGACGGTGGTCGGTGGTTGCGGGGTGTCGCTGTCGGTCGACATGTGTCACGCCCCATCGGTTTCGGTATCGCGGGGGGCCGGGTGGCCGACGTGTATGGACGCTTGGTGTGTACCGGGATGTCAACGCTGCTTCGGCCCGGTGCGGGAACGGTCCGCGGTGGCTCACGCCCACCGCGGTGTTGACCGTCTACATGAGACGGTCGTCTTGTTTGCCGGCCCGCTTGACCTGGTGGGGCGAAGGAAGCGTCCATAGGCGTGTGGCCCGAACCCGGATGCGCACCGGGGTCACGAACCGCCTCGGCCGGGGCATGACCACCAACGCCGCGAGCATGCGAGGAAATTGAGGTTGTCATGTCCACCAAGACCCCTACCCGCAACGCCGGCAGGACCGGCACCGCCGGCGCCGTGCGGTCCGTCCCGGAGCCGGCCACCGAGCCGGCCCCGGTCACGGCCGTTCGAACCGGCGCGCAGGACAAGCTATGGGCGGCGCTGCACGCCAACCCCGACAGCACCGCCAGCGAACTGTCTGACACGGCCGCCATCGGCAAGTCCACCGCCGCGAAGATCCTGGCCCGCTGGGCGGGCGAGGGCGGCGTCCGCCGAACCTCCGGGGTTGCCGAGGGTGGTCGCCGCGCCGCCGATCGGTGGTCGATCACCAAGACCGGCGACCCGGCCGAGGTCGAGATCACCTCCGAGCCGCCCCCTGCATCGGAGTCCACCGACACCGCCGTGCCGGTCACCGTTGACCAGTCCACGGACTGCGCCGCCGACCCCGGGCCCGCTGTTGACCATGCGCCCGCCGACGTCACCCCGGACGCCGCCGACGATGACGGCGCGGGTGCCAGGGCAGCTGGGGCGAAGGCGCCCCGGTTGGCGCCTGGCGGGTTGCGCGGGCTGGTCGAGGACTTCCTGCGGGACCACTCCAGTGAAGAATTCAGCCCGAACAGAATCGGTAAGGAGTTGGACCGGTCCTCCGGTGCGGTCCACAACGCGCTGGAGAAGCTGGTCGCCACCGGGTACGCGGTGCAAACCAACGCCGCGCCGAAGCGGTACGCGCTCGCACCGACCCAGGACACGCCTGCTACCGATGCCCCGGCGACCTAGCCCGGGGCGCCCGGGGCGATGGTCGATGTGGTTGTGCCCGCCGGACCCGCCGCGGGCACAACCACCATTACGAACTCATCGCACCACACCGAGACGCCACGTAGCGCACGCGGACTGTTCTCGCCGTACAACCAGGCAACGGCAGGGCCGAACGCGTCAGGCGAACAAGACGCCCGCTCGTTTGAGCGGCCGATAGGGAGGCGACTGACTGCGGCCGCGGCAGCGGTGACTTGACAATTTGACAAGAAGAAGCGTTCATTGAGGTGATCTCACCAAGATTGGTATTTGTGTTCGATATGCGTGAGAACGAGTGCGGCTTGGGCGATGGTGCCTATTTTCTGGGGGCAGGCGGTGATGTTCTGCAGGACTCGCCAGCGTTGGGTCAGTAGGGCGAAGCCGCGTTCGCCGGGGGCGCGTTGGGCGCGCAGGAGCTTGTTGTAGGTGGCGTTGTCCGGGGCGAGCCGCCGGCCGTTGGCTGGTCGTTTGAACGGGGTGTAGACGCCGTGACCTGCGCCTTCGTACCCTGAGTCGGCCAGCGTGGGCAGTCCCTGGGCGGCCGCGGCATACAGGGCGCCCAGCGCGTGCTCCCGGGCCGCGGTCAGGTCATGGACCGACCCAGGCTCCACCTCGGACACCCAGATCGGTAGCCCGTCCGGGCGCATCACCGCCTGGATATTGCCGCCGAAGTCGCCGCGTTTCCCCGAGTACCACAGGTCGATCTCCGCCCCCTTGCGGCTGGTGGTCTTCGCCGCACACCGGTCAGAGTCCACGACCTTGCCGTCCAGGATCACAAACGCCCACCCGTCCTGTTTGGCCCGCTGCAACGCCTCGGTCAACTCCGGCGCCTGCGCCGCCAGCACCGTCACCGCTTCGGTGCGGTAGCGGTAGGCGGTCGCCCGGCTGAGTCCGAACCCCGCGCCCAGGATGGTCAACTCCTCCCGTTTACGGAACCACACCAACACGAACAACGCCTGCTCATCGCAGGTCAACCCCTCTTTGCCAGACTGACGTGAGACACCTCGTGTGAGTGCGGGGTACCTGGCGGAGGGTGGGATCGGAGATCCTGATGCACGTGTCCACCCCATCTGGCAAGCCGGTCCGGCCGGTTGGTCCGGTCGACCAGACCGACGACCCGGCGCCTCGGCCCTCGCGTCGTGTGTTCAGTCCGGAGTACAAGCTGGCGATCGTGACCGAGTACGAGAATGCCCCGAACGGTGAGAAGGGCGCGATCTTGCGCCGGGAGGGGTTGTATTCCTCACACGTGATCGAGTGGGCCCGCGCTCGTGACGCGGGTGTGTTGACAGGTTGAGTGGCCGATTCTGCGGCGCCGTCGAAGCGGCCGAAGAAATCGGCCGAGCAGATCGAGCTGGAGAAGCTGCGCCGCCGTAACGCGAAGCTGGAGTCTGAGCTGCTGGAGGAGCATCTGTTGCTGACGTTCTCCTGCGGTCGCACCGACGGCAGCGTCGTGCACTGCGGCCGGTGCTCCAGTTGCCTGCGCCGATGGACGTCCCTGGTGAACAACGGTGTCGAGGCCGAGTTC
>Ga0209382_10008305_pt1 | contig 13101 bp, 12 predicted proteins | sample SoiMetdeltSBSDD5_FD_187599 | JGI IMG/M metagenome (GOLD analysis project Ga0209382, IMG submission 187599) | Bulk soil microbial communities from a Populus tree surrounding site in Tennessee, USA - Soil MetaG P. deltoides SBSDD5 (SPAdes) (version 2) | ecosystem: Environmental > Terrestrial >... | reverse complement strand
TGTACTGCTACCTCGAGGATCGGGTGAAGCGCACCCTGCCCTCGACGGAGGTGTTCGACAACTGGCTCGATCCCGACCACACCGCGATCGCGTGCATCGACATGCACCGCGGGCACGTCGGCGACGACCCCGAGCTGACGCTGCCGGCGCCGCGGGCACGGGCGCGGATCCCCGCCCACAACCTCTTCCATCGGCACGCGCGCGAGATCGGCGTGCCGATCATCCATGTCCAGCACTGGCAGCGCCATGGCGGCATCGACGATGCGCGCTCGCGCTCGGAGAACCCCGGGGCGAACTGGCGCCACCTCTACGACCTCTACCTGCCGCCCAACCCGCTCATGCTCGAGCACAGCTGGGAGGGCACGAAGTGGCTCGACATCATGATCGAGGAAGAGCCGGGCGACTACTACGTGCGCACCAAGAAGCGGCTCTCGGCGTTCTACCCGACCGACTTCGAGTTCCTGCTGCGGCAGATGGACATCCGCAACCTGGTCATCACGGGGACGATGACTGACGCGTGCGACCTTTCGACCGCGTTCGACGCCGCCAATCGCGACTTCCGGGTGATCATCCCGCGCGACGTCGCGGCCGGGTCGAGCGAGGAGGCCGAGCACGCGGCGCTGATCTGCGTCTCGCTTCATCTCGGCCTCGTGGTCGATGCGCCGACCCTGCTCGGCGAGTGGTACGCCCGCAAGGATCGCGAGCTGCCCGGCGATATCGCCGGCCTCGACGACATCAACGACGCGAAGGCGCTCGAGGCCGTGACGTGACCGCGGTCGACCTGCACACGCACTTCCTCCCGCAGTTCTTCGTCGACGAAGCGGCGGCGGGTGGAGTGTTCGGCGTGCGGGCCGGCGGCGGCTTCGTGACCCATCCCGAGGGCTTTCGTTACCCGATCGCGCCCGCGTTCGTGGATATGGCGGCCAAGCTCGCCGAGATGGACGCGGCGGGGATCGACGTCGCGGTGCTCTCGGGGGCGCCGACGCTGTTCTTCTACGACGCGCCGGCCGACGAGGCGGCCGACTTCGCCCGACGCTCCAACGACGCCCTGGCCGGCGTCGCCGGGCAGAGCGAGCGGCTCGCGGGCTTGGCCGCGCTCCCGCTGCAGGATCCGGACGCCGCCGCGGCGGAGCTCGAACGGGCGGTGGGGGAGCTGGGGCTGCTCGGCGCGCACATCGGCACCAACTGCGGGCGGTTGCCACTCGACGACCCGCGGATGGAACCGGTGCTCGCTGCGGCCGAGCGGCTCGACGTGCCGCTGATGCTGCATCCGTACTACGTGGGCGCCAAGCCCGGGCTCGAGGACTTCTACCTCGTCAACTCGATGGGCAACCCGCTCGACACCTCGGTTGCGGCGGTCCGGCTCATCCACTCCGGGGCGCTCGATCGCTTTCCCGGGCTGCGCGTCGCGCTCGTGCACGCCGGGGGCTTCCTGCCCTACCAGCTCGGCCGCTTCGACCACGCCTTCGCGGTGCGAGCCGAGGCGAGGGTGGCGATCGACCGGCCCCCCAGCAGCTACCTGGACCGCTTCTGGATGGACACGATCACCCACGGCGACGAGGCGCTGCGCTTCCTGGCCGAGCGCATCGGACCCGACCGGCTGTACATCGGAACCGACCAGCCGTTCGACATGGCCGATGCGGCGCCGGTGGAGCGCCTGGGGCGCGTCGGGATCGACCTGGACGCGACCGCCGGTGCCGCGGCGGCGCTGCTCAACACGGACATACGGGCGCGCGAGGCGCTCGAGACGGGAGGTGCCTGATGGCAGTCCAAGCGGAGATGCGGCAAGCGCTCAACGAGCGCCTGCAAATCGACCCCGAACACACGGCCGTGCTGGCGATCGACACCCATCGTGGCCATCTCGATCCCGAGATCGCCACGATGCCGGTCGCGGAAGACATCGCGGCGTCCGTGGTGCAGGCGTCGGCGCGGCTGCTAGAGCACACGCGCGCGGCGGGCATCCCGACGGCCTATCTCGTGATGCACAACCGAATGGTCGACGGTCGCAGCGAGTATCTGCGCAACCCCTTCTGGGCGGCGGTCGAGGACGTCCGCGCGAGCCTGACGCCGCACCTGCCCTCCACCATCTCCGGCCACAACCTGGTCGGGTCGCCCCAGACCGAGGTGATGCCCGAGCTGGCCCCCGGCCCGGGCGACGTCGTCATCACCGCCAAGCACCGGTTGAGCTCGTTCCTGGACACCGACCTCGAGAGCTGGCTGCGGGCGCTCGGCGTGCACACGCTGCTGCTGATCGGGATCAACACCAACACCTGCGTGCAGTGCGCGGCCTTCGAGGCGATGAACCGGGACTACGCCGCCGTCGTGGTCCGCGACTGCGTCGACAGCATGTACGGCCAGGACCTCCACGAGTCCGCGCTCGAGAACGTCGCCCGGTGCTTCGGCTGGGTGGTGACCGTCGACGAGGTGATCGGCAAGCTCGCGCCGGTCGCGGGAGGGGTCGCCATCTGACGGCGGGCCGGTGAGCGCGCTGACGACATCCGGCGGGGCCGACGGGCGCTTGGCCGCTCGCCAGCTCGACGCGATCATGGCGGTCAGCACCGCGGTCGCGCAGGGCGAGGCGCTCGACGACACGCTGGACCGGATCGCGGAGACCGCGGCCTCGTTCGTGTCCGCGCAGGCGGCCGCGATCATCCTGCGTCGGGGCGAATCGGCCACCGGGCTCGCGCTCGCTGGGTCGTTCGGGCTGGGCGAGCAGTACGCGGAGCATCTGAACGAGACGCGGCCGCTCGAGATGGGCAAGGGGCCCTCCGGCGTGGCGGCCGCGACCGGCCGGCCCCTGTGCATCGAGAACGTGTTCGAGAGCGAGCTGTGCGCGCCCTGGCGCGGGCTGGCCATCCGCCAGCACTACCGGGCGATGCTGTGCGTCCCGCTGCGGCAGGAGGATGACCGCGTCATCGGCGTGCTGAACACCTACCGGGCCAAGTCGGGCGAGTGGACCGATCGCGAGGTCGACCTGACGTCGCTGCTCGCTGACCACGCGGCCATCGCCATCCGCACGGCGAACCTGCTCGACGACGCGCGCCGCCAGGTCGACGGGCTGTCGCTGATGGTCCGCTCCCTGCGGGCGCAGTCGCACGAGCACGCCAACCGCCTGCACGCCATCTACGGCCTGCTCGCACTGGACGAGGTGGACGAGGCGCGGCGGCTGATCGCCGCGGTCGAGGGCCAGCACAGCGTGTACGGGATCACGACCTCGCGGGTCGAGAACGCGACGCTCGCGGGGCTCCTTGTGGCCGAGACGGCGATCGCGCACGAGAGCGGCATCGACGTGGTCCTCGACCGGCGCTCCCGCCTGCGCGAGCTGCCGGCCGGACTCGCCGACCTCGACGCGGTGACGATCCTCGGCAACATGCTCCACAACGCCGTCGAGGCGGTCGAACCGATGCCGGCGAGCCGCCGAAAGGTGTCGGTCGCCCTGCTGCAGCGCCGTGACGAGACGGTCTTCCGCGTGCGCGATTGGGGGCCGGGGGTCGCGCCCGACGACCTGCCCCGGCTGTGTGACCGCGACTTCACCACGAAGCCCGGGCACTCCGGCGTCGGGCTGAACCTGGTCAAGAGCGTCGTCAACCGCACCGGCGGCAAACTCGCCGTCGAGCCCAAGCGACCGGTCGGCCTGGCCGTGTCGGTGACCTACAGGTCGTGAATGCTGCCGTGACGGAAGCGGTCTCCGGCAACGACACGAAGGACGGCACGTGGCGCGTCCTCATCGTCGAGGACAGCCACGTCGTCGCGCAGGTCCATCGCCGGCTGGTCGAGGCCACGCCCGGGTTCAGCGCGCTCGACGTTGCGTCCGACGGCGTGGCCGCGTACCGCGCCGTGACCCGCCTGCGGCCCGACCTGGCCATCGTCGACCTGTCCATGCCGGGTTCGGACGGCCGGTCGTTCCTGCGCCGCGTGCGCCAGGAGAGCGTGCCGCTCGAGGTCATCGTGGTGACCGCGTCGCGCGACGCGGCGACGGTCCGCGAGACGCTCCACCTCGGCGTCATCGACTACCTCGTCAAGCCATTCGCACCCGAGCGCCTGCAACGGGCGCTGGGGGCCTTCGCCCAGCGCGCCCGGGCGCTGCGCCGGGCCCAGCTCGGCCAGGACGCCGTCGACCTCGTGCAGGGGTCGGGCGCGCCGCGCCTGCACCCCCTACCCAAGGGCCTGAAGCGCTCGACGCTGTCGGCGGTGCGGTCCACGATCGCGTCGAGCAAACGTGCGCTGAGCGCCGACGAGGTCGGCCGCGAGATCGGCGTGGCACGGGTGACCGCGCGCCGCTACCTCGACTACCTGGACGTCATCGGCGCGGTGCGCGTTGAGCGCGAGACGCGCGGCCCCGGCCGGCCGCTGAACCGCTACCACTACGTGGGGGCGCGGAGCGGGTAGGGTCGGTCCGGCTCTGGGTGCGGGCCGCGTGTCGGGTGGAGCGCGGTTCCGGTCGCCGTGGGGTTTGGGGGCGCGTGAACGGCGGCGACGAAGGAGTGTGGGCCCGGCCGAAGCGGCGTTCCCTCGAGGTGTTCGACGTCAGCGGTAACTATCAGCCCCAACGTCAAGCACCCCCCAGCGGGCCGCGTCCGACCCGGGGGTGTTCGCACTTTGCCTCGATATGCGACGCAAACTGCGAACACCCCCCAACCGACCACCCTCCTCGACGCCGCCGTTGACGCGGCCCGGGACCCCGCCCCCCCTCACTCCACCTCCCACAGCGCGATCGCCCGAGCCGGCGAGCCGGTCCCGCCCACCAGCCGCAGCGGGAAGAAGCCGACGGAGAAGTTGTCGTGCCGGGGGATGCGCTCGATGTTGGCCACGTTCTCGGTGTGCACCACCTCGCGCTCGGCGTGGACCATGTGGTTCGGGTAGCCCGGGTCGGCCAGGGTGTCCGTGCTCACCGCGTCGGTGGCGACGTTGACCAGCCCCTGGTCGAGCAGCCACTCGCTCGCCTCGCGGTCGAGCCCCGGGAACTCGGACAGGAACCGGAACGGCTCGTCCCACAGGCGGCCCACGCCCGTGTAGTAGAGGAGCGTCATCCCCGGCCGCAGCGTGACCTCGGCGTCATCGAGCGCCCGGCGGACGCGGTGCAGGCGGATGTGCTCGCGCGGGGGCACGTCGGACACGTCGATCCAGGCCGCCGGCGTGATCAGGTGCTCCCACGGCAGCCGGTCGATCGTCAGGTCGGGCCGATCGGGGTTGAAGTGCCAGATCGCGTCGACGTGGGTCGAGACGTGCTCCGACCCGACCAGGCCGCGCACCTGGTAGCCCCGGAACGGCGAGTCGGGCGGCAGCCGGGTGCGCCGGACCTGCTCGTGGGTGAGGTGGTCCCAGAACGCCACCCCGACGTGCCCGGGGTAGACCGGCATGGTGGTGCTGACCTCGCGCGAGAGCTCGAGTACGCGCACGCGCCGGCCGAGCAGCTCGACCTCGGTCTCGTCGCGGTAATCGCCCGGGCCCGGCACGGTCGTCATCGCAGTCCTCCCGATTCGCTCTCCACCGGCGCGACGGCAGCATGGAACGCCGCCGCCATGTCCACGCCGCCGTGCCCCGCCTCGGCGGCCTCCCGCATCATCTGCGCGGCGGCTTCGATGACCCGCGCCGGCAGCCCATGCTCGCGCGCAGCCGCGAGCGCCAGCCGGGCGTCCTTGGCGCCGTTCTCGAGGCTCATCTGGACCGGGTAGTCGCGCGCGACGATCATCCCGCCCTTGCTCTGGGCGTAGCCCATGTCCATCGGCGTGCCGGCGATCGCCCGCAGGAAGAGCCCGCCATCGAGGCCGAGCGCCTCGGCCAGCGCCAGCGCCTCGGCCACGCTCGCCACCGCGGCCATGATCCAGGTGTTGGTGACCATCTTCATGCAGCTGCCCTTCCCGGCCGGCCCGAGGCGGATCGCCTCGCGCGCCACCACGTCGAAGAACGGGGTGCACCGGTCAAGCGCGGCGTCCGTCCCCGAGGCCAGCATGATGAGCTCGCCCTGCTCGGCCGGCTCCTTGGAGCCGAGCACCGGTGCGTCGGCGATGGTCACGCCGTGGCGCTCGGCCAGTGCGACGAGGCGCTCGGCCGCCTCCACGCCCACGGTGCTGCACTGGACCCACACGGCATCCGGCGCCATCGCGTCGAGGAACCCGTTCCGCCCGTCCGCGAAGGACTCGATCGCGGCCGCGTCCGGCACCATCGTGACGACCAGATCCGCCCCGTCCACCGCGACGGCGGCGGTTGCGCGCACCGCGATCCCCTCGGCCAGGAGCGGCTCGGCGTCGGCGAGCGGCCGGCTCCACGCCGTGACGTCGAGGCCGGCCCCCGCGGCGCGGCGCGCCATGGCCGAGCCCATGACGCCTGTTCCGAGGATCGCGACCCGGGTCATCGCGGAGGCACGACCGGCAGCAGCACCCAGGGCCGCCGGCCCTCGTCGGCGTGGATCGTCACGGTGCCGCCATAGACGTCGGCGGGGCGGTCGTCGGCATCGTTGTGCAGGAAGGGCCCGCACCCGAGCAGCTCGTTCTTGAAGTTGGACAGGAACGCGCCCGTGTGGTCGGCGTACTCGTAGTCGCGGCCCTGGACCGTCAGCGCGATGCGGTAGCCGGCCGGGATCACGATCGAGGTGGGGAGGATCTCGACGTCGAGCTCCACCACCTCGCCCGGCGTCAGCGGCTGGAGCTCGTCATGGGTGTGCCAGGGCCGGTACTCGGTGCTCATCTCGGGGTCGAGCTTGCGGTGCGAGGCCCGCAGCCATCCCTGGCCAACCGGGGTGTGCGGGTCGATCGCTCCCTGGAACGTCACCTCGTTGCCGTCGGGGTCGAACACGCGCAGGATCGCGAAGATGTCGGCGTCGCTGGTCGAGGAGGAGACCCACAGCTTCAGCGCCGACGGCCCGGTGAGCTCGGTCTCCTGCTCCAGCGGCGCCGCGGTGAAGGTCACGCCCTCGCCCAGCGCCTGGTAGCTCGCCGCGGCGTCGGTGGCGGGCTCCTGCGCCGTCAGCTCGCCGGCATCGAGGTCGAGGTACAGCCGCGTCCAGTCGGTGCCCTCGACCGGCCACTGGGACTCGGCCCGCTCCGTGAACGTCCCGTCGGCGTGGCGAACCTGCAGCAGCACCCGCGGCTGCTCCGCCCACCCGGTGTCCTCGCCCTTGAGGAAGTGGCCGAAGAAGCGCTTCTGGATCGCGACGCCGTAGTCGGTGTAGAAGTGGGTCCAGTGCTCGATGCCGTGCATCTCAAGCCACTTGTCCTCGGTCACGGCGCGCACGTAGCCCTCGACGTTGCCGCGCAGGTGCAGGCCCTGGCCGCCCCAGTTCCCGGCGCTCAACAGCGGCACGTCGAGCCGGTCCCACGCCCCCGACCGATCGCGGTGGTAGTCGTCCTCGAGCGGGTGGGCGAGGATCTCGGCCCCGAACTCGGACCGGTTGCGCGCAAGCTCGGCCTCGTCGAGGGTCTCGTCGCCGCACACGAGCTGGCCCGTGTTCGGGTTGACCGGCCCGCGCTCGCCCAGGCCGTACTGCACGGTCTTGACCTGCATGTCGTACCAGTTGGTCCAGAACGTCGAGAGGATCCCGCCGTGGTGGGTGGAGTCGCGGTACCAGTCCGACGCGCCCTCCCAAACGCACATGGCCGCGAGGTGGCGCGGCCGCTCGCCGACGACCTCCCACTGGTTCATGCCGTAGTAGGAGATGCCGTTGATGCCGACCTTCCCGTTGCTCCAGGGCTGCTCGCCCGCCCACTCGATGCTGGCGGCGAAGTCCTTGGTCTCGCGCGGCGAGAAGTGATCGATGACGCCCGGCGTCCGCCCGCAGCCGCGGGAGTCGACGCGCACGCAGGTGTAACCGTCCGGCACCCACTTCTCCGGATCCACCACCTCCCAGTTCTGGTACTTGTTGGTCGAGCCGGCGGCGACGTCGGGATGCTGCTCGACCATCCGGTTCCACGCGCTCGGGTAGCCCTCCTGGAACGGCAGGCCCTTCGCGTAGGGGCCGTAGGAGAGGATCACCGGATACCGGCCGTCGCCGATCGGGCGGTACACGTCGGCGCGCAGGACGATCCCGTCGTCGACCGGTATCTCTACGTCCCAGTCGATCTGCATGCCATCGCGGATCTCGCTCGTCGGGCCCTTGGTGGTCGGACTGCTCATCGGTCGGTCTCCTGGTCGGGGTTCACGTCTACCCGCTCGGCGCGAGCAGGCTGTCGCCGGCCTCGTACAGGCCGAAGGGGAGCGGGTCGCCGACCCGCCAGCGGTTCTCGAATTGCGATCGCGCGCCGGCGTCACGGGCGCGTCGCATCGCCGACCGCGCGAGTTGGACCTGCGCGGGCTCCCAGCGGCGCAGGGCGGCCGGGACGTCCCTGCCGTCCTCGGCGATCGCGGTCGCGAGCGTCCACGCGTCCTCGGCGGCCTTGGCCGTGCCGACGGCCACGTGCGGGCGCAGGGCGAACGCGGCGTCCCCGATGAGGGCGATGCGCCCGTAGGCCATGCGCGGGACGGCGATGTCGAAGACGACCTGCACGAATGGCTCGGGGCTCTTGGCCACGAGCTCGACGAGTTGCGGCGGGAGCGCGGCGGCGGCGTCGTCGAGCAGGCGGTCGAGCACCTCCTCGCGCACGTCGCCGCTGCCGACCGAGACCTCGTGCCGGACGCCGTCGCGCGCGAGCAGGAGCTCGTCGAGGTCGCGCGGCCCCGCATTGCGATACCAGACCCAGTTGATCAGGCGCTCGCCGGGCTCGAGTGAGCCGGCCAGGCTGGGGATCGGGTAGACGAGGATGTGGCTGTTGGGCAGCACGCAGTAGGTGATGGCGTCCTCGAACGCCGAGAACGCCTCGTCGCTCAGGTTGCTCTGGACCACGGTCCCACGCCAGCCCACGTACCCGGCGTAGACCGGCTCCACGTCCGGGGCGAGCTTGCGCCGCGCCGTGGAGTGGATGCCGTCGGCGCAGACCAGGACGTCTCCCCGCACCGACCCCCACCCCGCGACCTCCACGTCGACGCCGTTCTCGTCCTCGCGGAAATCGCGCACCTCGGCCGCGAGGTGGTAGGCGTCGAGCTCCAGCCCCTCGAGCATCACGCGGTGCAGCGCCGCGTACGAGATGAACCGGTACGCGCACGGCTGCTCGCTGACGATGGCGCCATCGTCGTCGAGGTAGCGCAGGACGTCGGCTCGGGCGCTGATCTCCTCCGGATCGCGGTCCAGGGCGCGGAAGACGGACGGGTGCAGGACGATGCCCGCGCCGCGCCCGATCAGGGGGCGCTGGGAGCGCTCGAACACGACCGCGTCGACCCCCGCGCGGCGCAGGAACACCGCGGACGCAAGGCCCGCCAGCGAGCCGCCCATGACGATGACGCGAAGCGGCGGCATTTCGGTTCCATCCTGCATTCCCGGCGGTCTTGCGCCAAGGTCGGAGGTCTCTGCGGGAGACCAATATCTAGGCGATGACCGTGGCGTCCCGCGGCGGGTGCTGCCAGGGCCGGGCGCGCATCAGCTCGAGGAACGGCTTTCCGAGCGGCGTCCAGTCCGCCCGAGACGTGCAGGCGGGCCGCGGCGCGCGTGAACGACCTCTCGTCGACGATCGCGAGCCAGTAGGCCATCTGACGGAACGTTCCCAATTGGGGTCTCCTACTCGAAGCACCGAGACGATAGCCAGGGGCTATGAGCACCGAAACGAAGCGATCTTGGACACGAGCGACCGCGTGCGGCAACCTGCGGGCCTGATGCAGCTCGCCCACCTCGCCGGGTCCGATACGCCGCTGGCCGTCGTCGCGGATGGACGCGTGGCGCCGCTGGCCGATCGCCTCGGGATCGCCACGGTGGACGAGCTCATCGCCGGCGGGGTCGATGCGTCGGCTCCCGCCCCCGCGGCGCTGGAGGACGCGGAGCCGCTACGACCGGGGATGCTCGCGGCGCCGCTGCAGGCGCCGGGCAACATCGCCTGCGTCGGGCTCAACTACGAGGACCACATTCGCGAGACCGGCCTGGACCGTCCCGAGCGGCCGTTGATCTTCTCGAAGTTCACCTCGACCCTGACCGGGCCCGACGCGGAGATCCGCTGGCCCGCCGGACTCACCGAGCAGGTCGACTGGGAGGCCGAGCTCGCCGTCGTGATCGGGCGGCGGATGCAGCGGGTCGCGGTGCAGGACGCGCTGTCCTTCGCCTTCGGCTACACGGCGGCCAACGACGTCAGCGCCCGCGACCTGCAGTTCTCCGACGGGCAGTGGATCCGGGGCAAGAGCATCGACACCTTCTGCCCGATCGGGCCGGTGATCGTGACCGCGGACGGCTATGACCCCGACGCCAAGCGCATCGCCAGCCGCGTCAACGGCACCGCGATGCAGGAGTCCTCGACGACCGAGATGGTGTTCTCCACCGCCGAGATCCTGAGCTTCCTGTCCCAGTTCACGACGCTCGAGCCCGGCGACCTCGTGCTCACCGGCACCCCGTGGGGGGTCGGCGCCTTCCGCGACCCGCCGATCTTCCTCGGCGCGGGAGACGTCGTCGAGGTCGAGGTGGAGGGCATCGGCGTGCTGCGCAACCCCGTCGCCGGACCCATGGGCTGATGGCCACGGTCGCCGTCACCGACCACCCGTTCCCCCACCTGGGCGCGCTCGAGCAGGAGCCGCCGCAGGAGCGCCGCGACCTGCTCGCGCTCGACCAGGTCGTGGTCACGCCCCACGTCGCCTTCTCCTCCGAGGCGTCGCTGGTCGAACTGCAGCGCAAGGCGGCCGAGCAGCTGCGGTCGATGCTCGCCGGCGAGCGACCGACCTACCTCGTCAACGCCGCCGCGCTGCAGGCGTGAACGCTCCGTTCGCCCGGGGCGGCGGGCGCGCCGACTTCGAGCTCCGCGTCGACCTCGTCGCCCTCCGCGCCGAGCGGCTCGCGCGCGTCCAGGCGGCGCTGCGGGCCTCGCCACTCGATGCCCTGCTCCTGTGGCGCGACGAGAACGTCCGCTACCTCACCGGGTTGCGAGCGCAGATCATCTCGGGCAAGTCGGCGCTGCTCAACGGCGTGTTCCTGGCCGACGGCCGCGCGCCGGTCCTGCTGTGCTCGGGCGGAGAGGTCGACCGCGTGCGCGACGTCATGCCCTGGATCGAGGACGTCCGCCCGATCCCGATCATGGAGGCGGCCGGGCTCGTGCGCGAGGCCGTGCGGAGCACGATCGTCCCGCTGGCGCGCGACGCCGGCGTACGCGCGCTCGGCATCGACGAGTGCGCCTACGCCCAGGTGAACGCTCTGAACCGGGCTCTGCCCGACGTCGCGCTCGTCGACGGCGATCCGCTCCTGCAGTCCTGCCGCGTGCGCAAGTCGGCGGACGAGCTCGCGGTCATGGAGGAGGCGGCGGCGATCGGCGAGGGTGTGACCGAGGCGGCGCTGGACGCGGTGCGCCCGGGGGTGCGCGAGCTCGACATCGCCGGCGAGGCACTGCGGGCGTTGCACCGCCTCGGGGGCGAGACGGCCCACCTGGCGACGCCGTTCGTGGCCTCGGGCGAGCGCATGGCGCCGCCGAACCGCATGGCCACGGACAAGATCGTGCGCGAGGGGGACCTCGTCTTCGTGGACATCGGCGCCATGTGGAACGGGTACTTCACGGACGTCGGACGCACCATCGTGTGCGGGGCGCCGTCGCGCGAGCAGCGGCGGGTCTATCGCGCCGTTCACGCTGCCCTGCAGGCGGGCACTGCGGCCATGCGCATCGGCGCGACGACGAGCGACGTTGCCGGTGCGGTGACCGATGCGGCTCACGAGCACGGGCTCGCCGATCGCTTCCTCGGCCTGTTCATCGGCCACGGCATCGGGATGGGGGCCAACGAGCCTCCGTACGTGGGCGAGCAGCTGCCCGGGGCCGAGGAGACGACCCTGCAGGAGGGCATGACCCTCGCGCTCGAGCCGCTCATCTGGGTGCCCGGCGTCCGCGGGGGCGGCGGCGTCCGCCTCGAGGACACGATCGCCGTGAGCGCGGATGGTGGCCGGCCGCTGACCCGGACCGCCTTCGACGACCGCCTGCTCGGTTGATCAGGCCATCACGCGGCCGCCGGTGACGTCGAGCGTGACGCCGGTGAGCCAGCTCGCCGCGTCGGAGGCCAGGAACACCGCCGCATGGGCCGAGTCCTCGGGCGCGCCCAGGCGCTCGAGTGGGGCGAGCCGGGCCAGCTCGTCGCGCTGCTCCGCCGAAAGGTTGCGCTCGATCCGGTCGGTGAGGGTGGTCGCCGGCGCGATGCAGTTGACGCGCACCCCGCGCGGCCCGACCTCGCGCGCGACGTGGCGGGTGAACTGCACCACGCCGGCCTTGGCGGCCGCGTACGAGGACACCAGTGTGGCGTCCAGGAGCCGGGCCGCGTTGGAGGCCATCGTCACGATGGCGCCGTGGCGGCGCTCGAGCATGCCGGGGATGAACGCCTTCACGGCCAGAAAGGTGGATGTGAGGTTGGCGTCGATGACGTGATGCCACTCGGGCTCGGTGATGTCCTGCACCGGGGTGTAGTGGTCGAAGCCGCCGGCGAACGGCATCAGGATGTCGACCACGCCGAGCGCGGTCTCGACCCGCTCCCGCATGGCCTCGACGTGCGTCCACTCGGTGGCATCGCCGGGGGCAGGCACCGCATCCGCGCCCGCGTCGCCGAGCTCGGCCACCAGCGCGTCCACGGCCCCTGCGTCGCGCCCGTTGACCGCCACCCGCACGCCGTTGGCGGCGAGCAGCCGGCACGTCGCCGCGCCGATGCCGCGCGAGCCGCCCGTCACCAGGGCCACGCGACCCGCGAGGTCGTGGTAGCGCGCCTTCGGTTCGCCGTCGGGCATCGGCATGGCTGACGATCGTGGCACAGCGCCCAGCGCCTGCCGAGTCGAAGTTCCTATCGCGGTCATATCGGGCCGGCTATGTATTACGATCGACCAATCACGAACGTCGCCGACAAGGTCTCCATCCTGGACGGCTCGCGTGGACCCGAGTTGGACATCGTCGACGGTGAAGGGGAGGCGCGCGCGATCGTGTGGCCGGGCATGGGAGCGGAGACGCGCTCTCTGCAGCGCATCTGGCTGAAGGCCGCCTCGCGCACCGTCGAGCTGCGCCACCCGGGCGAGGCCGCCTATTACGTCGTCGCCGGCGGCGGCTGGGTATCGGACCGATCGAGCGGCGCGCG
>Ga0209382_10008304_pt1 | contig 13102 bp, 11 predicted proteins | sample SoiMetdeltSBSDD5_FD_187599 | JGI IMG/M metagenome (GOLD analysis project Ga0209382, IMG submission 187599) | Bulk soil microbial communities from a Populus tree surrounding site in Tennessee, USA - Soil MetaG P. deltoides SBSDD5 (SPAdes) (version 2) | ecosystem: Environmental > Terrestrial >... | reverse complement strand
GTTCATCCGGGTCACATCCAATTGGTTCACAGCTATCACCAACTAATTGTTCATCCGGGTCACATCCAATTGGTTCACAGCTATCACCAACTAATTGTTCATCCGGGTCACATCCAATTGGTTCACAGCTATCACCAACTAATTGTTCATCCGGGTCACATCCAATTGGTTCACATTCTCCATCTATTAATTCCTCATCATCGTCACATCCAATTGGTTCACATTCTCCATCTATTAATTCCTCATCATCGTCACATCCAATTGGTTCACATTCTCCATCTATTAATTCCTCATCATCGTCACACTCAACTTGCTCTTCCTCTTCCTCTTCCTCTTCCTCTTCCTCTTCCTCTTCCTCTTCTTCTATTTCCTGTTCGGCTTCCATATCTTCATTGTCGGGGGACTGTGCAAAAATGTTGTAAAGTGGATAAATTGAAGTGATTAAAACTACAGCAAGTAATATTGGGATAATGCTTACTTTCCATGGATTAATAGAAAAAATGCTATTGTTTATGTCACACCGTCAGACTCCGTGTTTCTTTGTTATAATATATCCCTGAGAATAAATCCATACATTGGTTCTCAATCAAAGAAAAGAGATTTTTTGAAAGTAAAGTTCTAATTACTTTTGTAGCTATAGTCTCAAAATTAAAATAAATAATCAAGGCAATATTATAACAGTGGAAATTCGTTATAATAAGATCATAAAAATCCGTTGTTACTTTATGTGTTGCTGCGATACCGTAAAGTTGTTTACTATTAATTGACACAATATAAATGGGGATAAAATGACTCTTATGTATAGCTAATCTCATTTGATTAGTTCTATACGAAGTATTGAATTTTTCAGCTACCAATCTAACCACATATTTACATTAGAATTGAGCCCATGTACTACGACTATGACTATGTTATAGATACGAAGTGGGTGTCTATTGCTGTAAGTGTTAGTCCAAAATTTAACTGAGAATCCTACCAAATTGGATATGCGACAAGCTATGAATACAAGAACCAAAGGTACACAAACATTCATTGTGTTATCATCATTATCATCATTATTATCTGCCTCAGTTTTAGGAAGGATTGCCAATTGCCCAGCTGAAGATTCTAATCTTTCCGAACAGAAGATTTGCAATTTATTCTGTACTAACCTAGTGCCTGCAGGCGCAAAAACTGTTTCTTGTATTTGGTCTTTTGTTTTATTAGTAAATCTACTTGATTATGCAATAGATGTTTGTGTTGCATCATCATGTCATAAAACAACCAATTATCTTCAATTTTTTCAATCATTGCAGCCAATTTTTTAATTGCAATTCTTAGCGCTATTATCGCCTTGTCAAATGATTTACATAGTCGTGTGTACTCATTAGTACCGTTAAATTCAATAAAAATTGAATCCATGTTAACATCTTTGGTATCAATAGCCTTTACCAATTGGCGTACCGCTCTTGAGGATAGATTTTCATCACGTATCAATTTTGTTAACATTGATTTCGTATGATTATCCGTAACTGGTAACAGTTCTTCCACGGTTGTGATATCAATGGAAGACTGAGAAATTAAATCTAGAATGTTTTGAGGAAGATTTGCAAGTTTTATTCGCCGAGATATGTAGCTTGGACTTTTGGATATTTTCTGAGCCAATTCAGAAATACCACCCCAGCCAAATTCGTGCACGTATTTTCTGAAAGCTAGACCTTCTTCAATTGGATTTAAGGTATTTCTCTGTACATTTTCTACAAGCGAGACCTCAAACGCTGATCTATCGTCCAGCTCTACAATATGACACGAGACTTTCTTCAATCCTAACATTTTGCAGGCTTTTAATCTTCTATTTCCGGCGATAATCTCAAAACTTACCTTATTGGCTCTAACAATGATAGGTTGTAATAGACCAAGTCGTTGAATAGAGCGAGCCAATTCATCCACACCTTCTACTACAGAACGAACTGCATATTCTGAAGGTGAAATTTCAGAAACGTCAATATCTTCTATCGAACCAATCAATTCGTGCATGGAACAGTTTATTTCACATAAATTTATTTAATTTTAACTCATCGACTGATCAGTGATTCTACAATCATCTTTTCTCACTTTTATTCAACTGTTTATGTTTATCGGTTCTAGGAATTCACATTTAGTGTAGTCTTAGATTTACTTTTTGAGAAATCATAATTTATCCTTACAATAAACTAATAATCCTATTGTTTCAAGGATATGCATTGACAACAAACATAAAAATTACTAGCCTAAATGGCGAGTGGATGAATGATTGGTTCGAAAAAGAACATCTTGCATTCAAACCTACATTCCAAGACAAGGGTAGTAAAAAAATAATGAACACAGACAAAACGGCAACCAAACTTTCAGAACTAATCAAGGCAATTGATTCCGATATATACGGTATTCAAGAAGGTCCAAGCAGTTTAGATGAGATGCGCCTCTTTATCAGTAACTACTTGAATGATAAATATGCTGCCGAGGTTGGACTTGATGGTAGTGCTCAAAAGATTTATGTCATTTATAGAAAATCATTTTTTGACAACGTTACTTCATTGACTCATACATATCCAAAATGGAAATTCGATAACAATGGTGATTACGTGCTAGAAGAGGGAAAGTTCACTCGCACCCCTGTCGAAATTAGCTTTACCAAGCAAGGACACCCAATTAGGGTCATCGTCACACATTTTAAATCACTGTTTATTAATCATGGTAAAGATATGTGGACAGATCCTGAAAAAAAAACAGATTTTATAAGACTATCACTAGTCAATAGGCGTAGAATAACCATGGAAGCTGTAGAGTTAAGAAGATACATTGATGAGACAATAGACACCCATCCGAACACACTAATTATAGGAGACGTAAATGACGGACCAGGTACAGAATTTTTCGAGAGTTTCATGCTTGGCATGGATATAACCTCTGCATTGTTAGGAAACACCTATTATCCTGACAAGATTTTTAGTCATTTACTAAATGACAATGACTTTACCGCAATATTTGACGATTATGTGGATAATGTATCTAATAGAAAAATTCTCCTGGACAGGGCGTTGGTCTCTCCAACAATTCGTCCATCAGTTCAGAGTTGCGTTGTAGAGTATGATAAATATGATTCTCTAGTTGAAGATCCGGATAGAAGAGACGGAAGACCTACGGATCATCGTCCTGTGACAGTGACCCTAACTCTCCTTTAATTGAATAACCAAAACCTGTACGCAAATTGCTTGATACTCAATCTTGGTTCCATTAATATTTGCAGTAGCGGATAATTTAGTTATATGAATCAAGAAGCAAGATCATAGTTGTCAATAGTCAGTGATTTAACATCAAAATAACTTATACTAAAATTTAAGAAGTGGCAATACTAGACACAAGTTCGGCTACGGCCCTACCGTTCTCAGGATAAGGTATGTGTTTCCCTAAAAATCCTGCCGCTCTGGGACGAGGACCGTTCTTGTTCATTGAGATACATTCCTTCAATATCGGAATAGTTGGCGATGGTGCTTTTTCATCTTTAAGCATGACTCGCAGAAGTGTTATGGGATCGAAATTTTCTTTTGTTTGAAACCTATCTATAAGGCTTTTGAGGCTATGCTCAATTGTCCAAATGCCTGATGCTATCTTTGCCTTCACAAGAGGCTCAGTTTCATCAATCTTAAACCACCATTCTTGATAATGAAAATCTGTTCCTACCCAGACGATTTTTTTCTTTTTCATATCTATTAAAAAGTCAAACCTTTCATAATCAGGACATTCAATGTTTATAGAATCTAGAAAACCTTTCTTTTTAATATCATCTGGCGATGTATTGTCGTTTAATCTGAGTGCTTCATTCCTAGTAACAAGAATTTTACCATCTCTAAAGGTTTTTGAGAATGTGGCGTTTACCCAATAGCACCAAACCCTCAGAACAAAGTAATCGGCCTTTCCAGAAATAGTAAAAATTTCTGCATGTAATGATGAATAACACCAGTCATCGCTTATCTTGGCAATGGGATTCGGATCATCATTTAGGAAGATATCAATGTCCGAATTAATTTCTTGAATGAAATTGCTTTCTTTTGCCTTGAATTTTATCTTTATGTTCGGCACATTGATTTCATAGTATTGAATTTTTTCATTTTCTGAAGGTCTAGGAGGAAACCACCTAGAATAGTATAACGGAATCTTGCTTCCTTTAAAAGTTATAATCCTAAGATCATCGGCATCACCAGGACTGATGTCCATCTTTACTACATTTGGGCTGTCTTCTGCCGGGATTAATGTTACGCTACAGATTGGATCTTTCGTCTGACTATGGCATAAAGTAACAGTTTGTATATCAGGAGATTTTCCTTTATGCAAGATTTGAAAATACAATCTCCCACTAACATTCGTATTTGTAAGCTTAAGTCCTGCCTCACTTCCCGCACCCCAAAGTACTAAAAAATCTTCACTTTCGTCAGCAAATCCAACAAAGTGTTTCTTTTCTTTATCTGCTGTTTTAATAGGATATATGTAGCCTAATAATTCATCACTGTCTCCTTCAATCTTGATTTCAAGGGTTGTGACCCCATAAGGAAGGTATTGTAATACGTTTGGTTTAACCTCGTTTAATATCTTAAGATTCAATTGGTTTGTATCTCCTGGTCCTTTTTGACCTAATATCACATAAGTGGCGCATTACAAATGTATTCAAGGGAATGTATTTAGACTTTTTTGTAACAAATTGTCCATTTTCTAAACCAAATATATTCAATGCCCCAATTGAAATATTATTTTTTTTTATTTCTCTTGAATTAAAGAAATGCCATCGCGATTCATAGATTCGACGAGCTAAATGAAAAGGTATTTAGTTTCTTTGATACTGTTAATAGGTACATCCTAAAATTAGGTATCAGAAACATCCAAGCTTATTCTTTAATAGTTTGAATTTGATTACTAATCGCTAATACATAGTCAAGCTAATTTTAAATTCACGGAATTTTTTAACCAGGATCACATTAGTTCAGGATGATGAATGGTTTATTAACGTTAACACTATCATGCTATTAGACATGTTTAATAACACGGATTATCAGTATATTAAAAATGGCTGTAACCGATTTATGTAGGGAGAAATATGTAGACGGAAAACTTGTGTCACGTATATGTATAAAAGGTGATATATTTTTTCTCAAGAACGATTTTCCACGCCCTGACTACGAATTATCTGAAGTCAATTCTTGTGATTCATGTCCTACCTATCCACCTGCGACCGCTGGAATTGATAAGGATGAATTAAAGGCCATCCTGAAAGAAATTTTGAAAGAACTTCTTAAGAAGTAAAATAAAAACTATTTTTTGTTCTAAGAATATTTTCAATAAAAATTGATTTGAAACGGACGCTTAAGTCTAGTTTTATTCCATGGATAATTTTATTCACAATCTATCTGGCATTTTCAGGAACTACAATGAATTCATAGATTTACCTTTATTATAAACAAAAATGTTATTGTATCTTGTCCTCGCATATTTGTAATAAGAATTTTTTCAAAATAAATTAAAATCACAAATGCTCGAAATATTAATTTACTTTTTTAAATGCAATTATAGTTCATCATGTAGAGGTATTGCTCTTTTGTGAAGCCAAATGGGAACATTATGATCATGAGGATAATCTACTGAATTTGCGATATTCATGGTGTGTTCTGTAGAAAGATCCAAAGGAGGATTTAATATTCCACTCTTTATCTGGGAGATCAATCTCCTTATTCCATCTCTGAACTTTGTTCCAGAGTATTTAAGAAAGCCATTATACCCTGGTCCTTGTTTTAATAACATGTTTTCCAGATACCCTTTTTCAATATGACACACCTCAGATCTAGATAATAGGTAGCTATTGGCTAAAGCCTCTTCTAGACAGTCGGAAGAATTAAAAACTTTTTCATAAATATTAGAATGATAATTAGTGTAAATGTAAGGGTTTTGCAGGGTTATTTCAATTGTACTAGCTTCACATTCTGTAATGTAATGAAACAGTGAATGAATGAATAGATAAAGAAATGATGCTTTGGCGCAACCAATTGGATCTGAAACCAACCCTTGACAGGTCTGATTAAGACGCGCTGCGATTTCTATCCAACTATTATATCTTATATGGATTCCCCACTTCGATCTGGGACTATAATGGTAGGGTTGATACCATGAGCAAAAGCTCGCTTCGAATATATCATTGGCTAATCTATTGATTTTAATTTCTTTCAGGCTAATTGCAAGATTCTGAACTAACTCAAGTCTATCTAGATTGTCCCAAACAATGTCTACTCCATGGAATATCTCGGAACTATCTGCATAATACCACTCTGGAGTAATTATTCTCACAATAGGATTGTCCTGATTGCTTTCTGCATTATCCCTGCCATTTCTCTGCTGCAAGCGCGTAATTTCATTAATTATGTTTTCCCAAAACACTTGCAATCTCTACCTACTATGGATATGAAAAAATCGATTGTATTTATCACTAAACAAGATCATCGCTGTGATACCCAAATTAATTTTTGTTCCTTCAAGAATCCCTCCAAAGGAACAAGTAAATAATTCTATGGATATTGTTCTTTCATGAAACTCTTATCCAATTCGGAAATGTCGTTGTTTCTACCGCCAATTGCCTGGCGATTCAATGTGAATGCGGCAGGAATTGGATAAAGCATTATCGATGTAGGATCCAGATCCGTAAAATTTGTAATGCTTTTGCTATACCTTGCAAATAGATTACGGTCAATTTGGTCCTTTGGCCAATTATTTGGAGGTCCCATAAAATACTTGTAAACGGCTTCCTTATCCCATGGAATATCTCCGGACGGATTTTGATGCTCATGAATACACCCAAGTGCGTGGCCAAATTCATGTTTAACAACCCTTGAATATTCCTCGTCAGTAGTATTTTCATCCAACCATCCATAGTTCATTGTAGGCTCCTGCTGTGCAATGCCCAAAGCATCGTTACCAATATATGACCATGATCCGTCTTGTTGAAAGGCTATTCTAATCTCGGCATCCCCTTCAGAAACAAATTCTAACTTTAAATTTGCATAATTTTCCCAATCTTTAGCTTTTGCTTGGACCTTCTTTTGGATTTCAGGATCACCTCCCAAAAATTTCACACGTAATGTTTGTCCCGGTTCCCAGCGCTTTCCACGAATCAGAGCCATTTTTGATGTTGGCTTCTCATATGGATCACCTTTATTCTCTAGATATTTGTCAATACAAACTTTTATTATCTCAGTCATATTGCATAAAACAAATTTTTGATTATTAAATATTTCCCTCATTGAGAAACGGAATTTCATTCAAACTACTAGCGGAGATAAAGCCACTACTAAACAGCTAGTTACAATTGCGAGTCTACGATTCTACTTGATCTTACAATCAGTGGCCTTTGAACTCGTGTTCATAATGATAAGTCTTGTAACAAGATGCTTATACCCGTAAAAATTTTCTAACTTCAATTGGTGTGCAATCCTAACATAAGTTAAGCAGAGCGGTAGAAAATTACCTCAAAAAATATAGAAAAATAAAGCATATTCTTTGATAAGCAAAATGGGGGTATTTTTACGGTTACTGTAATGCAGATTGGTAATTTTTTGTACTTGACATTCTTTACGTTCGGAATAGTACGAATATTTCTCTTAGTAACATAGCGAATCAAAACGAATAATACAGAATGCAATACTTGAATTATACTGTCAAGGAAAAATCTCTAAAAAGAAATTTCATGAAACAAATTGCACTAATTTTAGATTTATGCATTTGATCCGGCATATGAAGCAGCTTGGAGGTACAAAAGAAGCAATGGAGAGCATTACGCCGAAGTATCCGTATGAATATTGGGTAAAAAGACTAAGCAAATAATATCGGCAGTAGCAAAATACGTTTTAATTCTTGTGCGAAATATAGATATGTACCTATTTCAGATCTTAAACTAGCGTACTCTCATATTCTTATTTTTTAATTTCTAGGTCCATGCTGAAAATGAAGGACGAAACTTTTCGGCGCCGAAAAATATCACAGCGTTAGACGCAAAATGCTAGGATTTATACGCTATAAAGAACTCATGATATCTTTTTTAGAGCATACAATAAACCTACCCTTGTTTCATGTTTCTCATTCTCCTCCACATGCAGAAAACTTAAACCTGCTTCCTTGGGCAATCGAATCCCTCGGAAACGAAGTCGCTGCAAAAATGAAATCTTATTTTCTAAAATATCATTGTTTGAAAGTCCAATTGGGAAATATCTGCGCAAGTCATCTATAATTGGTTGCAAATTATCTTTAGAAGACCATTCACTCATCCATACACCTACGGCAAAATTTGAACTCACGATTCTAATTTCATCATGAAAAGGAGTGGGATCATCCAGACGCAGCACGCTTCCTTCGGTAGTAACATCCGATCTACCGGTCAATAAATTTGCAAACGAATATCTCATATCAACTTCACCGTCTTCATAATTAAAATAAAATAGTTGTGATCGTGGTGAAAGGGACGAATCAGAAACTAACATGCCCTCCCATGTTCCAACAAGCTCCTTTTCAGTTGGTTTATGGCTGAACTCATCACTGTGAAACAATGTCATCAAATCCGCTTCTGTGAGGAAATTTACATCATATACTCTAGACATACTAAAGCTAAATAGTTCTCTTCCCTTGGGAAAAGGACCCAAAAATGCTTTTCCAATAATGGTATTGTCGTCTACCATCTTTAACAAGTCATATGCCGTAGAATACGGAAATTCGGTGTACTCTAGGTGGATTACTTTGCCATATCCCGGAACATTTTTTTCAGAAGCAATATTTTTAGCATTTACAATTGCTGTTTCAAAAGGATGCGTAGTTCCGTCCATCTTGCCATTATTAACATGCCCAAATCTTTTATAAAATCCTCCAAAATATTGTAGGGCAATTGTCATAAGATCGCTATTCCTACCGTAGAATCCCTTCCAATACAAATTGTTATAAATTTTAAGGGTTTTTGGATCAAACTTCCAGTTCTTACCAATTACTATTTTGTCTTCGTCGGAATTAGCAAGAGAACTGAAAAGGCTCTCATTATGTTCTGCCACTGCAAACTTTTCTGATATTTGTTCGGTTTTGCAATATCTTGGCTGTGTTAGATGACAAGTGTTTCCATAATTCACTGCGATATTCATATCCTTCCAATTTTTGATAATCTTGTCTGCAGTTATTGCTGCAAGTGCCATCACTGTCAGTTGGGGATTAACACCCAGAGCTGTAGGAAAAACACTCGCATCACAAACATAAAGGTTATCAAAGCCAAATACCTTGCAATCAGAATCTACCACACATTCCTTCTCATTGTTACCCATCCGATTACCTCCTTGTGGATGTGCTGATCCAAGCATAAGGTTATTCGGATTCTCTCTTACTGCGTCCTTTAATTTGGGTACGTCAGCTTTAGTTGCTATCTCCGGGACGTCTCTATGCGATGTAATTACAGATTTTGCACCAACACTAAACCACATTCTAGCCAAGATCCCCATGCCCCTGGCCATATCTTCTATGGTCTGATCTGACAAGTTGTAAATTACCTTTGGGTTACCGTTATACGAGATCAAAATCTTTCCTACGGATTCATCCCTAGATAATATTCCGGCCATAGTGTATCGATTATAGTTTTCCATCATTCTTTTATGATCAAATCCCAGAGTTGGTATGGCAAGTGCCATCTGAAAAATAGGCAAAAATATGCTTTCTATCAAAAATCCTCCTTTTTCTATTCCATTAGTTACGCCAAATTCATGGCATGTATAAGACATGGGAACTCCTCTGTTACCATAAATTTCTTCATCAAACACTCCCATTACAAAAGGTGCAGGGTGTAGGGCAAGTCCTTTTCCAGTATTTTCACCGCCAATCTGAGACTTTTGCAAAATATTTGAAGATGCTATGGCACCAGCCGATAGTATAACGACTTTTGCATTAACACGAATTCTATATGATTCAGAACCGTTTGAATCAATGAATGTTCCATTGACTCCGGTGGCAATTCCATTATCGTATGTTATTGAATCAGCTCGACAATTGCAATATGCATTATAATTTACCTTTTCGTTATTTAAAGCGTCATGAATATACGTTACTAGCATACTTTGTTTGGTATCATAATGGCATCCCAAATGACAAAATCCACACTTTACACATGATTTAAGTGAAGCATCCGATAATGAAGGTCCACAGTTTCTAGGATTGTTAGAATGAACTATGGTATTTCCTTCATGTCTATATTTTTCACAAGCCTCTCTCAATTTTTTTGCATTAGTATTAAGTTCATCTTCCGTTACTTTCTTTACATTAATGCGCTTTGACACTTCATCATTAGCCTTGTCCCATTCAGATTTTGAAATTGAAACGTCCATTTTCTGCCACTGGTCAATAACAATCTCGGGGATTCTAAAACAAACTGCATCGTTTATCACCGTTGAGCCGCCCAGACACGAGCCCTGGGCGATAGCAATTCGTAAATTGGAAGTAAAGTTTGCACCGGCATTTTTCCATAGAAGCGGTATCATGTCAGCTTCTCTCTGATTCATAGATTCCCCGTCGTAATATGGACCTCTTTCTATTGTGACAACCGATTTTCCTGATTGCGCAAGTTTAGCTCCAAGTATAGCACCAGCTGCGCCCGAACCAATTACGCAAACATCGACATCGCACACCACATCTGAGTTTATTACTTTATAGATCTCTTTACGTCTTTCAAATATTTCGGTACCATATATGCAATTTGTCAATTTTATTTCTCCCAAGAGAGTTTGTGACTATGATTTGGAACCCGCGAAGGAAAACGAGGAACCTGCGGTCCGTCGTATCCAATTTTTTTCCAAATGGCATCGTTAGTATAAATTAACCATGCATTAATTGAACTAATCAATAGATTAAAGTTCCTTTGAAATTCGCTATTGTTTAGGGTGATGGTATCTCCTACGGATGAGAAGGCTGATAAAATTCTTTGATTACTCCAATATACGTCTGTACTTGGAAGATTTGTTGTCTGTTGTTTCAAATCTATGGTAATATCAGCTGGGATAGTGATAGTTCCGTCTTCATTTTCATTGAAGTTTGCGTTAATGGTTTCTGTTCTATGTACAATTTGACCATATTCATTACGGATTATCAAATAGATTTCAGGGTTCTTCTCCAACCAACTGTCCCTAAAGGCAGCATCGTCGATAGGAATTTCAAATGAACCGTCTGAAATAGTCTTTGATGATCCCAAGAGATCGTCATTATGATCTTCAAAGAATTGTTGGTCGCTGTCCATTGCCTGTAAATGTAAATCCACCATTGGCTTGCCATTAGAGTCAATGATTTTTCCCTTGATTAAATACTTGGTCATGTATGGAAGCCGTAATGCTACTATAAATGATTTTACTACAAGTTGAAACTAAGTAATATGCCAAGATGAGGAAAATATTTTATTCAAATTGAAACAGATCAATGACGAATTCTTAGTACGTATATTTTGTAGCTTCAAATTGACTATAGTTTGAAATCATCTTTCACATAAATTTTCAAGAGTCAATATACCGACGTATAAATTATAAATTCCAGATCGACTAAGAACTAATAAAAATCTAGTAGACGATCAGTATCTTTTTCCAATTCTTAGCACTAACTTTGGTAGTGAAAACTCTTTACCTTGTTCTTCCTGTCTGGCCTGCCACCATATCAATAATCCAGCACCAAGGGATCTAAGCACCAAGCTCCAAAATATCAGTGCAGCGCTAGGAATACTGCTGTTGATATCCCAAACTCCATAAGTTCCTACTGGATTATAATAGAATTGGATCCATTCATGAATATCACAAGTATTAGAAAAACTTTCTGAATCTTGACTATTGTCGATATGCCATAAAGGTAAAACATGTACATCGATCCTGACTGTTCCCCAAAGGGGTGAATCCATTACTACTGAAGAGATTAAAGCGCCAGCCACAAATAGTTCTACTTTCTTGGGTGTCAACCAAACTAAGAAGAGACCTGGAATAAGATGTCCAATAACGTTCCAAGGTTGATAAAGCTGATCCCCTCCAAACATTTGTCCTACTGGAAGTATTACACATCTTACATCACAACTGTTTGATTGCAATTCTTGCTGATTCAAGCAATACCCAGCAGAATCAAGAATGTTGAACCAAAGTCCGTATAAAATCGCTATTGAAATTACAATTATAATCCGCCTACTCGTCCAAGTTGGCTTTAACGTTTTATTTGATAGATTCAATTAACAGTAACACATACCTCTTTCAAGTTCTATAAAAAGAAATTCTGACTTTAGTGTCAATTATTAGAAAGCTTTTTTATAACATTAACTCTAAGTTTGACAATCTAATTAATGATATTGCACTGTGTTACCTATTTCGGTATGCTAACAATCAGTATTAGATTAGCGTCATGAATAAAAAGGACTACAATGATTGATATGCAAATATATATTGCAAATCTTACCTGAAATTGATTCTACGTGTAACGAGAGTTAGACGCTACGACTGAATAACTCTTAGGTTCCAATTTTCCCAAACGAAGATTAGCTTAAAATGGAGTGAAGATGCGTTTAAATGATTATTGTACAAAAATTCTTCAAAAATCTTGTGTATTCTATAAAAAGTAATCCGAAATCTGTGTCCTTTTCATATAATCATTTTTTAACAACGCTAGTAATCATTCCCAAAAGTGATGTTAAATCAGATAGGGAAAAACTGATCGGACTGATTACTTTTGAGATACTGGTGCCGGCGACTTCGATTGCCTTATTGGTGATTTCTTTTCTCTCATCTCTAACCTTGTTTACATTTTCTTTGAATCTTAGCCAGTATACATCAGTTTCTTTTGGGGCTAATTTTGGAACTTCTTCCATCCAATCACCATCAAGCTTTATCTGGGCAGAATATATTGGCTTATCTTGGCCTTCTTCTTTGACAGCAACTGTTATGCCCTGCATATCTTCGGTTCTGTCTGAGATATCCTTGTTTGCTGCCTTTAACAATCTGGTAATTTCTTGTGAATAAGTTAGGAATTCCTTGAACATAGGTTCTTGAGTATTAAATAGTTT
>Ga0209382_10008303_pt1 | contig 13102 bp, 13 predicted proteins | sample SoiMetdeltSBSDD5_FD_187599 | JGI IMG/M metagenome (GOLD analysis project Ga0209382, IMG submission 187599) | Bulk soil microbial communities from a Populus tree surrounding site in Tennessee, USA - Soil MetaG P. deltoides SBSDD5 (SPAdes) (version 2) | ecosystem: Environmental > Terrestrial >... | reverse complement strand
AATCTCCGATTCGCCGGCGATCAGGCGCAAGAACTTTTCCATCGCCGCTTTGGAATCGAGCATGCCCTCGTCCATATTGACATCGATGATCTGCGCGCCGCCTTCGACCTGCTGGCGCGCCACGCTTACCGCTTTTTCGTAATCGTCGGCGAGAATGAGCTTGGCGAAGACCGGAGAACCGGTGACGTTGGTACGCTCGCCGATGTTGACGAAGTTGGATTCGGGCCGCACCGTCACGCTTTCGAGGCCGCTCAGGCGCATCAAAGGCTCGACCTCGGGAACGCGCCGCGGCGGCTTTCCTTTGACCGCGGCAGCGAGCGCCGCGATATGCGCCGGTGTCGTGCCGCAGCAACCGCCGACGATATTGAGCCACCCGTTGTCCACCCACTCGCCCAACTGCGGCGCCAAAGATTCGGGAGTTTCCGGGAAACCCGTCGGCAACAGCGGATCGGGAAGGCCCGCGTTGGGATGGCAACTGACGTAGACCGGCGCGATTTGCGCCAACTCGTCGATCAGCGGGCGCATCTCTTTGGGGCCCAACGCGCAGTTCATACCGACGCTCAGAAGCGGCACATGGGAAATCGAGTTCCAGAATGCTTCGACGGTCTGCCCCGTGACGCCCCGGTTACTGCCGGGCTGGATAAACGTGACCGAGGCCATCAGGGGCAGTTGAATACTCCGCTCATCGAAAAGTTTTAGTATCGCAAAGAACGCTGCCTTGGAGTTGAGCGTGTCGAAGATGGTTTCGACCAGCAACAAATCGGCGCCGCCGTCGATCAAACCGCGCGCCTGGTCGTAGTAGGCCTCAACCAGTTCCTCGTAGGTTACCCCGCGCGTCGCCGCGCTTTGCACATCGGTGGAAATCGAGCAGGTCCGATTGGTCGGACCGATGGCGCCGGCGACGAAGCAGGTTCGTGACGGATCCCTGGCCGTCACGAGGTCAACCGCTCTTTTTGCGGCCTTCGCCCCCGCCAAGTTCAAGTCGTACGCGTAAGGCTCCAGTTTGTAGTCCGCCATCGAGATCGAGGTGGAGTTGAAGGTATTCGTCTCGACGATATCGGCGCCGGCTTCGAGATACTGCGCATGGATCTCTGTAATCAAATCGGACTGGGTTAGGCTCAGCACATCGTTGCAGCCTTTGAGATCATTGGAGTGAGCGGCGAAGTGAGTGCCGCGAAAGGCTTTCTCGTCGAGCTTGTGCGCCTGGATCATCGTACCCATCGCGCCGTCGAGGATCAGCAAGCGCTCAGCCAAAATCTCCCGGAGTTGTTTTTCCAAATCGGTCATCAGTTTACTTTCTTCTTTTTTCTCGTCGTTGCGACCGGCAACCTGGCGCGGGCGACGAAAATTTCGACGGGTCGGTTGCCGTTGCGCGCCATTTTCTCGCCGGCGAAGGAGCCGGTCAGATCAAAATCCACCGACTCGGCGCCGGCGTCGCGAAACCATTTTTCGATCGACGCGCGGTTAAAGCCGAGCCACTGGTGCGCCATCTGTTCGCGCATCCACTCCTGCTTGTGCTCGACCACATCGACCAAAATCACCGCACCGCCAGGACGGGTAATGCGGCAAAGCCCGGCGATCGCACGCTCGGGGTCGGGCAGAAAATGCAATACCATCACACAAAACGCCGCGTCGACGCTGCGGGAAACGAGCGGCAGGCTGAGCGCATCGCCCTGGCGAAACTCGACGTTATCGAGCTCGCGCTCCCGAGCCACTACTTTGGCTCTTCGCAACATTTCGGGGGAAAGATCGATACCGATCACTTTACGCGCAAAACGCGCCAGCTCGAACGTCAGACTGCCGGTGCCGCAGCCGATATCGGCAAGTGTCAGATCGCGGGGAAGTAATTTCTCGATGGCGAGGGAAGTCACCCGGTCGTCGAAATAGCTTTTACGGATGCGTTCCCAATCCCCGGCGAGCGACTCAAAGTAGCTCTGCGACCGTTGCAGGCGCTTGCGCCGAGTCTCTTCCAAACGCGCCTGGTCCTTCTTTACTTCGGGGATCTCGCCGAGTCGGGAATGGAGCGACTTGAACAGCTCCGCCGCCGGCTCGGGCATGGGCCGCCGCGCCGAGAAATAAACGCTCGTCCCCTCCTTGCGATCCTGGATAAATCCGGCCGCGCGCAGGATGGCAAGATTGCGCGACACGGAAGACTGCATCGACGCCACCACATCCTGCACCTCTCCGACGGTCAGCTCCTCTTCGGCGACAGCGGCAAGAATGCGCAGGCGCAAGGGGTCGGCGAGTGCTTTAAGCGTGCGAACAAACTCCATAAACTCGTCCAAGTCAATCATTATATTTAAATATTGTGATATTTACAATCCCCACTAGTGCGGCTCTCGTGTTCCTGACCCGGAAGCCAGAAAGACGTTATGCCATACGCCCTACCTTCAATTCCCGGGTTGCCCGAATTGACGACGAATTATGTTGGGTTTTTGAGGCCGCACTAATGACTTTGAACGAGCCAGCGAAACGGCGGCGTTCAGCGCGTGTAGGTGAGTTGGCGCTCGATCACCGAACGGAACACCGCAAGAAGATTGTCATGCGGGGGTTGAGCCGACCCGCGCGGCGTGAACAGGTCCAGAACATGGTGGATAGCTTCAATGGTCGAATAGCAGTGAGCTTTCGGTTGGCGGCGGATTCGATAATTGGACGGCGATGGCGGTTCGAAACAGATCCTCCGCAGACTCGCCAAATTCTGGCTCAGACGGAGCATTTTTCGCACGCTCTTCCACGTCCCGTCCAGGACAAATACGACTAAGCGCCGGCCGGCGGGGACCAGCCTCATGCGCTCCTCTGGCGATTGCCGCGAAAGGTTCAGCGAACCCCTGCCCGGAAAGAGCAACACGGGAAACCCATCGGAGCTGTGAAGCTCGCGGAGAATTCGCTCATCAGCGGAGAAATCCACTCCTTCGACGAGGAGCGAATTGCGCAGGCTGAGATGCGCCATGCGGCCGGTTCCAAAACTGTGCTTCGCCTCGCGCGGCTGTGTCAGTATGACGAAACGAGTGTCCGAATCGAAAGCCTCGATGAGCGCACAGTAGCAAACCGCGCGCGGCCGGCGGCAGCAATGGCACTGGGCGCGATATTCGGCTCGATCAATGTGACCGCCGCTTACGAAACATTTTGATTCGCTCCTATTCACGAGCGGTATTTCATCCATCCGGTTATCTCAGCCCATCTTTCGCGCGAAGATGCCGGCGCGAAACGAGGGCTCGGCGCTGTCATCAAACTTGCCCTCGCGATAGAGGAGAACGCGAAACTCGCGGAAGTGATTGAGCAACTCATTGTGATTGAGTAAATAATCCGGATTCTTGGGATGGCCGGCGCCTTGTTGATCGATCAAATAAGTCTCGAAGATCACATGACCACCGGGTCTTATCGCGCTCTTGATTTGCGGGATGAGCGAGCGATGAAGGTAATTGATATTGACGATGAGATCGTACGCCGCGGCAGCTAATTCCAGATTGTCCAAGTCGGCTTGCTGCCAAGCGATTAAAAGCGAATTTTCCCGAGCCCGCTTGCGTCCTTCTTCTAGCCCGACGGCCGAGATGTCGATGGCGGTAACCTGAAATCCGCGCGTTGCCAGAAATAGTGCATTGCGTCCTTTGCCGGTGGCGACATCGAGCGCTTTACCTGGCGGAATCGTCCAATGATCGCTATCGAAGATTTTTTGCAGGAAGCTGGACGGCGTTGTCGCGCCGTGAGAGTCCGCGTGCCGCCGATCCCATCGGCTTTGATCATCCCGCGTCATGGGCAAGCACCCAACCACTTCTCCACCTTAGGATACCGCATGCGCCAGCGTTACCACGAAAACCTTGTCCGCACCGCTGCGCATGAGCGTGCGGCTGCATTCGTTTACAGTAGCTCCCGAAGTATAGACATCGTCGACCAGTAACACTTTCCTTCCTTCAACCGACCGGCCGGGGGCCAGCGCAAAAGCGCCGCGCACGTTGCGCCGGCGCTCTTCTTCATTGAACTGCGTCTGCGGCGGAGTTTCTTTGATGCGCCGAAGCACGAACGGGTCGGTGGCAATGCCGTAAGCGCGGCTCAGCTGCCGGGAAAGCAACACCGCCTGATTGAAGCCGCGCCAGCGCAGCCGTTTAGGATGAAGCGGCACAGGGACGATCACTTCGGCCTCACAGCTTCCTAAGAATTCCCCGCACCCGCGCGCCATCAGGCGGCCCAGCGGTTTTCCGAGGGAAACCTTGCGGCCGTATTTAAACTTCTGCACAGCCTGGCGGAGCGGATGCTCCTCCGCTTCTTCGCGCGGATAACAAGCCCACGCCCAGGCCTGGACGAATTGCGGCGGCCGCGCCAAACAGACGCCGCACGCATGATCGTCGCCGCCGGCGTCGGGAAAAGGACGGCCGCAGATGTTGCACATCGGATGGCCCACGAGCCGGATTTTGCCCCAGCAGCCGGCGCAAAAATATTGCCCGTCCCTGCCATGGAACGTCTGTCCGCAAGCGCGGCAGCGCGGCGGATAGAGCCAGTCGACAAGCCGGTCAAAACGTTCCGCAAACGATGGCCGAACCGAGAGTTCCATGGAACCGGAGTTTAGCAAAACAGGGATGATTTTCGAACCTAAACTTCGGTTGTCCGAAGCACCGCCGGCCGAGTCGAAGAAAACAAATATATCTCTTAAGTGCTCAATCCCCTCTATTTCGCTGGGAAATTGCCTCCAACGCTAACCCCTCTTGGGAAAAGAGGGGAACGGAGAGATTTGTGCGGGTGGTGGTTGGCGCGGAAATTACCGGTGAATTTCTACTCCAGGACACTAGCTTTCCACGATCAGCGAGCGGCCGGTCATTTCTTGAGGCTGCGCCAGATTGAGCAACTGCAATAACGTCGGCGCGATGTCGATGCCCGATCCCTGCGTAAGACGGCACTTCCGCCGTGCTTCATCGACCAGAACCACCGGCACGAGATTCGTTGTGTGCGCCGTGTGCGGCATGCCGGTGTCGTAATCGATCAATTGCTCGATGTTGCCGTGGTCCGCCGTAATCACGACTTTGCCCTTCTTGCTCATCGCCGCATCGACAACTTTCCCGAGGCAATCATCGATCACCTCGACGGCGCGCACCGCGGCCTCGAAATTTCCCGTATGGCCGACCATGTCCGCGTTGGCGTAGTTCGCGATCACCAGACCGACGTCCTGCTCCCGCACATACTTCACTAACGCCTCGGTGACTTCCCGGGCGCTCATCTCCGGTTTCAAATCGTAGGTCGCCACGTCGCGCGGGGAAGGGATCAATATGCGCTCTTCGCCGGGGAATTTACTTTCTTCGCCGCCGTTGAAGAAGTAAGTCACGTGCGCGTACTTTTCCGTTTCCGCGATGCGGAGCTGCCGGACATTCGCCTGGCTGGCGATTTCGCCGAGAATCCTGCGGATCCCGCGTGGCGCATAGGCGACGGGAACTTTGAAGGTCTCGTCGTACTGCGTCATGGTCACGTAAGTAGCGAGATCGATGCGCCGCCTGCGGGGAAACTCTTTAAATTCTTCATCGGTCAATGCGCGAGTCAATTCGCGCGCGCGATCGGCCCGGAAATTAAAAAAGATCACGCCGTCGCCGTCCCGGATGAGCCCTTCGGAGTCGATGACGGTCGGCAAAACGAATTCATCGCTAATTTTTTCTTTGTAACTGTACCGGATCGACTCTAAAGCGGATATTGCTTTATTGCCGACCCCTTCGATCAAACATAAGTATGCCTTCTCGACCCGATCCCAGCGCTTGTCCCGGTCCATGGCGTAGTAGCGTCCGGTGACGGTTGCAATTTTTGTGTTGGGATAGGCTTTCAGCTTTTCGTCAAGATCCAGCACGAACTGTTCGGCGCTGTTCGGCGGAGTATCACGACCGTCCAAGAATAGATGGAGATAAACCGCGCCGATTTGCTCGCGGCGTGCCATCTCCATGATCGCTTCCATATGACGTTGATGGCTGTGCACGCCGCCGTCGCCCAGAAGGCCTAAGAGATGCAGACGATTGCTCTTTGCCTTGGTTTTGCGCAGCGCATCTAGAAGAACCGGATTTTCATAAAAAGCGCCGTCGTCAATATCTTTGTGGATCAGGGTGAGATCCTGATAGACGATTCGGCCGGCGCCGAGAATCATATGGCCGACTTCTGAATTGCCCATCTGACCCTCCGGCAGGCCAACGTCGACGCCGGACATGGAGAGGCGGGAATTCGGATAATTCTTCAGAAGCGCGTCGAGATTCGGCGTCGCGGCGCTGGCTATCGCATTGCCTTCTTTTCTCGGATTGATGCCGAATCCATCCAAGATGACGAGAATGACTGGCGTCGTGCTCAATGCCATTTCCTTTCGACTACCTGTTGAATTATGCGCCCGCGCCTTTTAAACGCTAGCCGGAATGTTGTTAGGAGAGCGAATCGTTGCCGATCTGAAATTGCCCGATCAGCTCGGCGACCGGCTCCGGCAGCTTGGCTTTCGGAGCGTGGCCCCAAAGACCATCGAGATCGTAAAACTCGCGCACCGGTTCGTAAAACACATGCACAATGACGTCGGAGAAGTCGATCAATGCCCAGTGGCCGCGCTGCGTGCCTTCGGCCGCGAAGGGCTTGAACCCTTCTTCCGCGGCGTTTTCCTCGATCCCTTGCGCGATGCTTTGCACCTGGCGGTCGGATCGACCCGAACAGACAATGAAATAATCCGCGATGGAGGTGTGCTCATGAACGTCCAACACGACTAGATCGCAGGCCTTTTTGTCGAGAGCGAAACGGGTCAGGAGTAAAGCTTTTTCCCAAGAACTGATTTCTGCCAAAGTCCTCACCGTGGGTTGCGGCCGTTGTTATAGAGGCCGCGCCGTTTGATATATTTTTCCACTTCCGACGGCACCAAATAACGAATGGACTTGCCTGCTTTCACCAGCGCGCGAATCTCCGAGGCTGAGATCGCAATGTCGGTAAGCTCATCGAAGTAAACTCGCGTGCCGCTTTTGTGGCGGTAATCCTTGCTTTTAAAATCATAACAAAACAGTTTTTTCACGGCAATGCCGGTGCCTTTGAGCGGGTCCTTATCTTTGCTGCCCGGCCGCGACGTAACGATAAAATGACAGAGCGGAAATATACCCGCAAAATCCTTCCACGTGCCGATCTCGCGAAACGCATCGAGCCCGATGATGAAGTAAAGCGAATCGTTCTTATCCAGAGTCGCGGCAAACTCACGGATCGTATCGACGGAGTAAGAAACCCCCGCTCGAGAAATTTCCGCGGTGGAGACGCTGAACTTGGGATTTTTCGCAACGGCCAGGCGCACCATCTGCAAGCGGTCGCGCGCCGGTGTCGTCGTCTGCCCGCGCTTGTGCGGCGGCACCGCGGCGGGAATAAAGTAAACGCGATCCAAACCGAATGTTTCGCTCACCTCTTCGGCGCTGCGCAGATGTCCCCAATGGATCGGGTCGAACGTGCCGCCGAAAAGACCGATTTTCATAAGGCGCGGCGGCAATCCGGTGGCACGGCGTCTCGGGTCTCGCGTCTCGAGCCTCGAGGTTGCACCAAGACCCCGGACCCAGGCCGAAAACAATGCAGAAGGGGCACTATCGAAGAACCGGTCATTCGCGAATCTGTCCGTCGCCGAAAACGATGAATTTCGTCGTGGTCAACTCTTCGAGCCCCATGGGACCGAAGGCGTGTATCTTGCTCGTGCTGATGCCGATCTCCGCGCCCAAGCCAAGCTCGCCGCCGTCGTTAAAGCGAGTCGAAGCGTTCACCATCACCGCCGATGAGTTAACCCGATCGATAAATTCACGCGACCTTTGATAATGGGTCGTGACGATGCTCTCGGTGTGCTCCGAACCGTAGCGCTCGATGTGGTCGATCGCCTCGTCCATGTCTTTGACAATTCGCACCGCGAGAATCAGATCGAGATATTCTTCCGTCCAATCGCTTTCCACGGCCTGCTTGACCCCGGGCGCCATCGCCCGAGTCTTTTCGCAGCCGCGAATCTCGACGCCGGCCGTCTGGTATTCGGCGATCATCGGCGGCAAGAACTTCGGCGCAATCGCTTCATGGACGAGCAACGTTTCCATCGCGTTGCACACCGCCGGGCGCTGCACCTTGGCATTGAAGCAAATGCGCTTCGCCGTCTCCAAAGACGCGTCGGCATCGACGTAAACGTGACAAACGCCCTTGTAGTGTTTGATCACCGGGATCTTCGAATTCGCCACGACGGCGCGAATGAGATCCTCGCCGCCCCGCGGAATGATGAGGTCGATGTAAGATTCGAGCTGCAGCAGCTCGTTGACGAAAGCATGATCTTTGACTTGGACCATTTGCACAGCGTCCTGGGGCACCGACGTCGCCGCGCACGCTTGGCGGAGTACCGCGCCGATCGCCTGATTCGAGTGATGCGCTTCGCTGCCACCGCGGAGAATTACCGCATTGCCGGACTTTAAGCAGAGCGCCGCGGCATCCGCCGTGACGTTGGGGCGCGCTTCGTAGATAATGCCGATGACGCCAAGCGGGATGCGCATGCGGCCGACTTGCAAGCCGTTGGGCCTGCGCCACATCTTGACCACTTCGCGCACCGGATCAGGCAAGGCAACGACGTCCCGCAGCCCTTTTGCCATCGCCTTTATCCTACTGGCGTCGAGGGCGATACGATCGAGCACGGCGCTCGAAACACCAGCGCCTTTGGCCGACGCCAAGTCTTTACCGTTCTCGGCGATCAAGAATGGACTCTGCGCCTCAAGCTGTTCCGCCATCAGCGACAGGACTCGGTTCTTGTCCGCGGTCGATACCTGCGCCAATTGACGCGCCGCCGCCTTCGCGCGCTTTCCCAGGCTGAGCGCTTCATTTTTGAAAGATTGCGATTGAACGGACATGGCGGATTTCACAATACAACGAGATCGTCGCGGTGGATGATCTCGTCGTAGGCCTTGTAACCCAGGACTTTTTCAATCTTGCTTGTATGCAATCCTTTGATCTGATTCAACTCGTGCGCGCTGTAGTTCACCAGCCCGCGGGCGAACTCGTGTCCCTGTCCATCCAGGCAGCGCACGCATTCGCCGACGCCGAAGGCGCCGCGAACTTCCTTCAAACCGGAGGGAAGCAAGCTTCTGCCCTTCTGCACCAGCGCTTCGTGCGCCCCTGCGTCGACGACAACATCACCGGCCGGCTTTAGCGTATAGGCAATCCAGTGCTTGCGGTGAGTCAGTCGATTCTGTTCAGGCAGAATCAACGTGCCGACCTGTTCTTCTATAGCGAAAACTCTCTCCACGGCGCGCGCGCCGAGGCCGCTCGAAATAATCGTCGGGATGCCCGCGGCAGCGGCCTCTTCGCCAGCGGTGACCTTGGTGGCGATACCACCCGTGCCCAGCGCGCTTTGGCTCATGCCGTTGATCGCGCCTTTGGCTTTTTTGATATCGTCTATCAATGGAATCAGCCGCGCGTCGTTGAATACGCGCGGGTCGCGATCATAAACGCCCTCCACATCGCTCAGAATCACCAAAAGATCGGCGCCCAAAAGCGTTGCCACGAGCGCCGACAAATGATCGTTGTCGCCGAATTTCATCTCCTCCACCGCGACTGTGTCGTTTTCATTGACGATGGGTACAATCGACAACTCCAACAGCGTCTGAAAAGTATGCTTGGCGTTAATGTAGCGCTGGCGGTTGGCGAGATCCGCATGGGTCAATAACACTTGCGCCACGCTTTTGTCGAATTTCGAAAAGTGGCGCTCGTAAAGCGCCATGAGCTTGATCTGACCGACCGCCGCGAGCGCCTGTTTTTCCGGAATGCTCTTGGGCCGCTCCTTGCGGCCGAGCCGCGTCATCCCCGCCGCCACGGCGCCGGAGCTCACCACGACAATTTCCTTTTTCTGGTCGTGCAGCGCCGCCAGCTCGCGCACCAGCGCGCGCAAACGCGACTCTTCGATTCCTTCGGTAGAGGATAAGATTTGGCTGCCGATCTTGATGACGACACGGCGCACGCGCCGCAAAATTTGTCGCTTATGCTCCAGCGGCGTCACGATCGTCCTCGCTGTGTCGCCTGATGTTTTCCAATTTGCTTCCTACCGATTGCACGAGCCTTTTTACGCCCTCCGTCGTGGCGCCGGAGATCGTAAAGAGCGGCCTAAACTCTTTGGGCAGCTGGCGCGCCAGCAGTTTCGCGTTTTCTCTGCCCTCGGGCAGATCGATTTTGTTGGCAACGACCATTTGCGGCTTTTCTGACAGTTCCGTATCGAACAGCGCCAGCTCGCGATTGACCGTCTTCCAGTCGGCCAGCGGATCGTCCGGGTCAATCTTCGAGGCGTCGATTAGATGAATCAACAGATTCGTCCGCATCACGTGGCGCAGAAATTTGTGCCCCAAGCCGTGACCTTCATGCGCTCCTTCGATAAGCCCGGGAATGTCGGCGACGACATAACTCTTGCCCTCGCCGTAGCCGACGACCCCTAGATTTGGCACCAGCGTCGTAAAGGGATAATCGGCAATCTTCGGCCGGACGGCGGAGATCGTCGCAATCAACGTGGATTTGCCCGCATTGGGCAAACCGATGATACCGACATCGGCCAATAGCCTGAGCTCGATCGCAAGTTCGCGCTCCTGCCCCGGTTCGCCCGGCTGAGCATAACGCGGGCTTCGATTGGTTGAAGAGCCAAAATGGGCGTTACCCTTTCCGCCACGACCACCGGCGGCAATCACCATTCGCTCGCCGGCCTCTTTCAAATCCGCCAGAAGCTCGCCCGTCACATGATCTCGAATAATCGTCCCGACCGGTACTTTGACTAGCCGGTCTTCGCCGCGCCGCCCGTGGCAGTCGCTGCTCGAGCCGTTGCCGCCGCGGCCGCCCTTGACCAATTTTTGGTAACGCAGGTCTAGAAGCGTCGTCAGCTGCGCATCGGCTTCCGCGACAACATCACCCCCCGCGCCACCGTTTCCGCCATCCGGCGGGCCACGCCGCACGAACTTCTCCCGGCGAAAGCTCACACACCCCCGCCCACCGTCCCCGGCAATGACATGGATCCTGGTTTCATCGATAAACTTCATGGCAATGAGAGGTCAGCAGTCAACCGCGGGCCAACATTTATCAACTTTCGCTTTTTGGCCGTTACACATTTGCCCTTCATGCATCATCCCCTTACCGAAGGCAAAAAAAAAGCCCCGAAAGGGGCTTTTCCATTGCGAGCGCTCATCTTACAGAGCTGGCAGCACGGCAACGCGCTTCCTTTCTTTGTCCTTGCGCTCGTAACGGACGACGCCGTCGATCAATGCGAACAGCGTGTAGTCACGGCCCATTCCAACGTTCTTACCCGGGTGGATGCGTGTGCCGACCTGGCGCACCAGGATATTTCCGGCGCGCACAGCCTCGCCACCGAAAACTTTAACCCCGCGTCTTTGTCCCTGGCTGTCGCGTCCATTGCGCGAGCTGCCGCCGGCTTTCTTATGTGCCATCGCTCGACTCCCTCTATTTACGGTTCGATTGCGGTAATTTTCAACGCGGTCTGATACTGTCGGTGGCCGCGCTGGCGGCTGTAGCTTTTGCGCCGTTTCTTCTTGAAGACGATGATTTTTTTGGCGCGGCCCTGATCGACGATCTCGCCGGTAACTTTGCCATTGGCCACCAGCGGCGCGCCAATTTTGGGGTCGCCTTCACCGCCGACAAAAAGGACATCCGCCAAAGTTATTGTTGCGCCGACTTCGCCTTCGAGCTTCTCGATCTTGACGACTTCGCCTTCGGAAACGCGATATTGCTTACCGCCCGTTCTAATTACCGCATATTTCATAGGATTTTCTCGGAAACAAAATTTTTAAAGGAAATCCGGGCCAAAGTCAACCGCCCTAGCGCTTCGTGTAAGAGACCGCGAAAGACACGGAATGGACCAACGTTAAACCCCCGCTAGCCGCATCCTAAACACGCATGGCCGTTCGTCTTTTTTTCCGCGATTAACTTGACACCGACTTGACACCGCCCTTGCTTTGATAATATATCGGTATACGATACTATCGTGACCCGATATTAATCATGACCCAAAAGACAAAGGCACCGGACTTCAAGGCGATGGCCGAATTGCGCTACCAGATTCGACGCTTTCTTCGTTTTAGCGAAAACGCCGCGCGCCAAGCGGGCATCGAACCCCAACAACATCAGCTCTTACTTGCCATACGCGGCCTTCCGGAAAAGCTAAAACCAACGATCGGCGTGCTCGCGGAGCGGATGCAGCTGCAGCATCACAGCACCGTCGAGCTCATCGATAGGCTCGTGGACCGAGGCTTACTGTGCCGCTTGCGCGCGACGGACGATCGGCGGCAAGTCCTGGTCAAGCTCACTCACGACGGCGAAGAATTCCTGAAAAGTCTTTCCCTCCATCATCTCCAGGAACTGCAGTCCACCGGACCGAAGTTCGTAAAAATCCTGGAGGAGCTCATCGGCAGTACCGAAAACCCCCATTCAGCTTCGAAAGAATCGAGAATAACTGAGCCAACAATGCGCCAAAAACGAAGAAAGGACACTCGCCATGGCTAATCAAACCGAATCCACTGAAGAGCTACTCTTGGATGTCAGAGTCGCCGAGGCCTCACGCCTCTTCAAATTTTATCTCAACCAGGAGAAAAAAATCCTTGGCTCAGCCGCGGTCATCATCTTCCTGACCATCTGGGAACTGGTCGGCAACGTCCTCCAGTTGATCAATCCGATGTTCATGAGCGCGCCGTCGCTCATCTGGAAAGCCGCTGTGCAGCTTTTTACTTCAGGTGAAATCTACAACGACCTTTACATCAGCGGCATCGAGCTCTTCTGGGGCTATTTTCTCTCGGCTGCCATTGCCGTTCCGTTCGGCATCGCCATCGGTTGGTACAAAAAGATCGCTTACATATTCGACCCGTTCGTCAACGCCATGAACGCGACCCCGCGCGTCGCGCTTCTGCCATTGGTGATCATCTGGTTGGGCATCGGCATACTCTCGAAGGTCGGTATCATCTTTCTTGGTGCAGTCTTTCCGATATTGATCAATACGCGCGACGGAGTGAAGACCACGCCGGTAAATCTCCTTACCGCCGCCAGAAGCTTCGGCGCCTCCGAGTGGATGCTCTTCAAGGCCGTCGTGCTGCCTTCGACAATCCCCTTCATTCTTACCGGA
>Ga0209382_10008302_pt1 | contig 13103 bp, 8 predicted proteins | sample SoiMetdeltSBSDD5_FD_187599 | JGI IMG/M metagenome (GOLD analysis project Ga0209382, IMG submission 187599) | Bulk soil microbial communities from a Populus tree surrounding site in Tennessee, USA - Soil MetaG P. deltoides SBSDD5 (SPAdes) (version 2) | ecosystem: Environmental > Terrestrial >... | reverse complement strand
TGCGCGTCTCCCGCCTTCTCGAATGGAAAGGCCCGGTCCACCACCGGATCGAACGTGCCGTCCTTCACCAGCCGGACGATCTCGAGCAGCGCCGGGCGGAGCACGTCGGTGCGGTCGAGCAGGTGGCCGAGGTTGACGCCGATCACTCCCCGGTTCCGGTCCATCAAGGAGAGCGGCTTGAAGCTGGGCATGGAGACGAGGGCGCCGAGCAGCGCCATCAGGCTGCGCGCGCCGCCGGGGGCGATGCTGGAGGCGCCGAAGACGAACAGCCGGCCCATCGACCTGAGGCAGCGGTAGCTCTTGGCGTAGGACTTGCCGCCCACCGCGTCGAGGACGATGTCCACGCCGCGGCCCTCGGTAAGGCGCTTCACCTCCGCCAGGAAGTCCTGCGTCGTGTAGTCGATGCAGTGGGCCACCCCCAGGCTCCTGAGGCGTTCGTGCTTGGAGGCGCTGGCGGTGCCGATCACGGTGGCCCCGCGCCAGCGGCAGATCTGCAGGGCGGCCTGGCCGACGCCGCCCGCGGCCGCGTGGACGAGGACCGTGTCTCCCTTCTGCACGTTCCCCAGGTGGACCAGCATCAGCCAGGCGGTGAGGTAGTTGACCGGGATGGCGGCGGCCTTCTCGAAGGAGAGCCCCGCCGGCATCGGCACCACCTGGTCGCCGGGGACGACCACCTGGTCGCTGTAACCCCCGAAGCGGGTGGCGGCGAGCACCCGCTCTCCGACCGACACGCCCTGGACGCCCGCGCCCAGCTTGTCGATCTGCCCGGAGACCTCGTAGCCGACCACGCAGGGGAGCTTGGGCGCGTCCGGGTACAGCCCCATGCGCGCCATGGTGTCCGCGAAGTTCACGCCCGCCGCCGCCACCCGCACCCGCACCTGTCCGGGGCCCGGCTCCGGATCCGGCGCCTCGCGCACCTGGAGCACCTCCGGGCCACCCGTCCTCGAGATCCAGACCTGTTTCATGGCCGAGCGATCTACCCGCTGGCCCGGCGGGCGTCCTCAAGTTTTGACAGCCCCCGGAACGCCTTCAGGCTAAGGGCCATGAACCAGGACGTGCGTTTCCACAACCAGCAGCTCCACGGCTGGGGCGTGGTGAACGGCCTGCAGCTGCGCTTCTGTCCCAAAGACGAGAGCGGCCCCGGAGGCTGCGGGTGCCGGCGGCCGGGCGAGTGCGTGGCGCTGGAGGCGGGCTACGCCATCGACCCCTCCGGCGCGGACATCCGGCTGCCCCAGCGCATCTCGGTGCCGCTGGGCGAGCTGGTGGAGGCGGCCGGCCTGGCCAGGCGCGACGCCGCCGGCACCCTCTCCGACGTGCAGGTGAGCGTGGTGCTGCAGCGCGGCGGCACGGTGGCGGTGGAGAAGTACGAGGCCGGATCCACCTGGGACCAGCTGCAAGGGACCCTGCTGCGCGACCTCTGGGACGACCGCCTCTCGCCGCTGATCGCCTTCTTCCGGCAGGAGCTCCTCGGCGGCGGCGCGGACGCGCAGAAGCACCTCACCACCGCGCTCAACCTCCTGGTGCAGCTGTGGAACCCGCGCTCGGGCGGCGCGGTCTTCCTCGACCACAGCGACGCCGTCCTCCGCTCCCTCCTCGAGAAGCTGCGGGACCTGCTCTCCCGGAAGACCTTCTGCGGGATGTACCAGGGCGTCACGCTCCCGCCGTACGACGTGCTCAAGGCCGGCGCCGGTGCCGGCGCGTCCGCGGGCGGCGCTCGCCCGGAGACCATCTACGGCAACGCGCTGGACGGCAAGCTGCGCGTGAGCCCGAACGGGAACCTGCTCTACACCTTCGGCTCCGGGAACGTCATCCGCGTCTACGACCACGACCGGCGGGCGATGATCCAGGAGCTGGCCTTCCCCGCCGCCGACGCCGTCGTGCAGGACCTGGCGTTCTCGCGCGGCGGCGGCACGGTCTACGCCACCGCGCTGATGGGCAAGGACAAGGTGGTCAGCATGTTCGCGGTGGCCACCGTGGACGGCGAAGGCCGGCACGCCTTCCGCCCCGGCGCGGTCACCGTCACCGACGCCCCCTGGGTGACGCTGGAGACCTCCGCCAACGTCGAAGGGAAGGTCTTCGCGGTGGCGCGCGGCCCCGCCGACAAGGGCGGCGGGCTGTACGTGATCGACCCCGCCAACGTGAACCCCACCCCCACCGCCGCGGTGCCGTTCAACGCGGTGGGCCCGTTCGTCGTCGCCGACCGCGAGGAGGGCGGCGCCTTCGCCTACGCGTGCGCCAGCTCCGGGACGGCCGCCACCAGCGCCTACGACCGGGTGGTGCGGATCGACCTCAAGGCCCCCGGCTCGGGCGCGGCCACCTACAAGCTGCCGTCCTCAGGCGACGACGACCTCTGCGTGATCCGGGACGACCGCGCCAAGCTCCGCGCGCTCTACGTGGTGGTGAAGAGCGCCCAGGGCCCCCGGCAGCTGGTCCGCCTGGACGACGAGGACGTGGACGTCCCGCCCCGGCTGGTGGACCTGGGCGAGAACACCGCCGTCCGCCTGGCGTACTCCCCGCTGGTCCAGCGGGTGTTCGTCACCTACGAGGACAGCTACCGCGGCCGGGTGCTCGACCCGTCCCGCGACACCCTCTCCGCCGACCCGCACCCGCTGCAGATCGGCCCCGTCGGCGTCCGCGCCGCCCAGCGGGGCGAGCGCTGGGTGGTGCTCAACTACTTCTCCCGCACCCTCACCACCATCCCGGCGCGCTGGACGGCGCCGGACGGCACCCCGCAGGTGGACGACCCCGCGATCGACCGCGCCCGGCTGGCGGCCTACCGGGCCGCCGCGCTGAAGGCGTTCCTGGAGCTGCTCGGGCGCTTCCTGCAGTACCTCAAGGACTCCCTCCTCGACCGCCTCCTGGTCGACGCCCCGCAGGACGTGGGCCAGCAGCTCTACCTGGGCGCGGTGAGCTTCAAGGCGGGCAAGGTCCACCAGGTCTGCGGCTTCGACCGGCGCCGCCACGTGCAGACCTTCCCCGCGGTGGCGTACCGGGCGTCGCTCGTCCCTCTGCTGCCGCTGCTCCGGATGGCGCTGGAGAAGGCGTCCGCCGCGGCGCTGCCGCCGCTGTTCGATGCGATCGAGGTCCCCGGCCAGGATCGCGAGCCGGCGCTCAGGACCTCCACCGCGCGCGCCGCGTACCAGACCGCCGCCGGGGTCAACCTCTCCGCCCTGCTCGCCGCGCAGATGGCCAAGTGGTTCCCGGTGAAGCAGGTGGCGGCCGCCTGGTACGGCGCCAGGGCGGAGCAGGCCAGGGTCGGCCCCACCGCCAACACCGCCAGCACGGACGCGCTGCTGGGCACCTCCGTCAAGGAGGTCGAGGCGAAGGCGGAGGCCCTGGGCCTGGTGGTGGTGAGCGCCAGGCCGCTGGACCCGGTGGCGGACCCGCTGGGCGCGCTGGGCGCGGCGGTGGCCCCCACCCGCTTCAGGCCAGGCACCGCGGTGGAGCTGCTGACCGACGCCGCCGGCACCGTCCAGTACGTCCGGCGGGTGCGGGGCGCCCGGGCGGACCTCGCCGCGGTGGCCGCGCTCCGGCGGACCCAGCAGGAGCTCCACGACCGGGCCGCCGCCGCCGAGGACCGCACCTCCTCCCTCGACGGCGAGCTGGAGGTGATGAAGCTGGAGGCCCTGGATCGCGAGGCGCGCATCACCCGGCTCACCAACAAGCTGGCCGACGTGGCCGGGGAGTCGGACCGGCGCGGCCGGGAGATCGCCGAGCTGCGCTCCACCCTCAACGAGCAGCGCAAGGAGCTCGCCCGCGTGACCAGGGACCTGGCCGCGCTCCGGGATCGACTGCGCTGAAAACCGTGCTAAGGCGCCCCCCATGGACGCCGTAGAACCGCTGGAAGTGAAGATCGAGGAGACCTCGCAGGTGGAGCGCACGCTCTCCATCACGGTCCCCGCATCGACGGTGGAGAAGAAGCTGGACCTGGCGTACCTGGCGCTGGGCTTGCGGGTGAGGCTCCCCGGCTTCCGTCCAGGCAAGGCGCCGCGGAGGCTCCTGGAGCAGCGCTACAGCGAGCAGATCGAGGACGAGGTGGTGCGCGACCTCACCCAGCAGGCCTACCTGGACGCGCTCGAGCAGCACAGCGTGGACGCCGTCTCCAGCCCCTCCATGATGAACGAGGGGGCCCTGAAGAAGGGCCAGCCCTTCAAGTTCCAGGCGAAGGTCCAGGTCCGCCCGAAGGTGAACCCCACCGACTACACCGGGCTGGAATTGCAGAAGCGCGAGGCCACCGTCACCGACGAGCAGGTGGAGAAGCGGCTGGAGGAGATCCGCAAGCGGATGGCGAAGCTGGTGCCGGTGGAGGGGCGGGACGTGGCCCGCGCCGGCGACTGGGTCACCGTGGACTACGTGGCCACCGTGGAGGGCGCGGAGTTCCCCGGCGGCAAGGCGGAGGGCGTGAAGGTGGAGATCGCCCCCGGGGAGATCATCCACTCCAAGGTGGCCGCGCTGGAGGGCGTGAAGGTCGGCGAGACCAAGACCCTCGACTACACCTTCCCGCCCGACTACCAGGTGGAGGCGGTGAAGGGAAAGACGGGGCGGTTCCAGCTGACCGTCAAGGACCTGAACGCCCAGGTCACCCCCGAGCTCAACGACGACTTCGCCAAGGAGATCGGCGGCGGGCAGACCCTGGCGGAGATGCGGGAGAAGGTGCGGAACGACCTCCTGGCCGCGGAGCGTGCAAAGGTCCGCCAGGCGGACCGCGACGAGTTGCTGAAAGACCTCCTCAAGCGCAACCCTTTCGAGGTGCCCGAGGCCATGGTGGAGCACGCGGTGGACAACATGCTCCAGACCGCCGTGCGCAGCATGCAGCGCCAGGGCGTGGACTTCAGCCAGCTCCGGCTGGACCTCGCCTCGCTCCGGGCGGACCTCAAGCAGAAGGCCTCCACGGAGGTGAAGGGGACGCTCGCCCTGGAGGCGGTCGGCCGCAAGGAGGGGGTGGACGTTTCCAGCGAGGACGTGGACGCGAAGATCCAGGAGCTGTCGCGCGAGACCGGCAACTCCGTGGAGGTCATCCAGCAGGCGCTGGAAGACCCCGGAACCAAGCGCCAGTTCTACGAGAAACTGCGTGAGGAGAAGACGATTGAATTCCTGAAGGCGCGCGCAAAGTATTCCTAGCGGCGCCCCACGCGAGATCTGGTTAGGAGAGTCCCACCATGCCCTATATGCCTGTCCCCTATGTCATCGAGCAGACCCACCGAGGGGAGCGCTCGTACGACATCTACAGCCGGCTCCTGAAGGACCGGATCGTCATGCTCGGGACCGAGATCGACGACGACGTGGCCAACGTGATCGTCGCCCAGATGCTGTTCCTGGAGTCGGAGGACCCGGACAAGGACATCAACCTCTACATCAACTCGCCGGGTGGGTCCGTGACCGCCGGCCTGGCCATCTATGACACCATGCAGTACGTCAAGCCGGCCATCTCCACCATCTGCATCGGCCAGGCGGCGTCCATGGGAGCGGTGCTGCTGCTCGCCGGGACCAAGGGCAAGCGCATCGCGCTGCCCAACGCCCGCATCATGATCCACCAGCCCATGGGCGGGGCGCGCGGCCAGGCCACCGACATCGACATCCAGGCGCGCGAGATCCTCCGGATGAAGGCCAAGCTGAACGATCTGATCGTCAAGCACACCGGCCAGACCGTCGAACGGGTCGAGAAGGACACCGACCGCGACTACTTCATGGGCGCCACGGAGGCGAAGGCCTACGGCATCATCGACGAGATGATGACCCTCAACCGCAAGGCGGCCAGCCGCGAGGAGCGCAAGAAGACGGAGCTGTGACCGGCCCCGTAGGCGCGGTGCGTCAGCCAGTGTCCACCAGCGGTCGGTCAATGGACGCCGGAAAGGCGCGCTGACTAGATTGTAGAGCGGGCGAGAGAACGGCACTGAGGGTCCAATGGCGGGCAAAGGCAACATCGAGAAGCGGGACAACCAGACCCTGTGCTGCTCCTTCTGCGGGAAGTCGCAGAAGGAGGTGAAGAAGCTGATCGCCGGGCCGACGGTCTACATCTGCGACGAGTGCATCGGGCTGTGCAACGACATCATCGCGGAGGAGATCGACCGGGAGGAGACCAAGGACACCAAGCTGCGCATCCCCAGGCCCTCGGAGATCAAGACCATCCTGGACGAGTACGTGATCGGCCAGGAGCGGGCCAAGAAGGTGCTCGCGGTGGCGGTGCACAACCACTACAAGCGCATCGAGTCCAAGGTCTCCATGGACGACGTGGAGCTGCAGAAGTCCAACATCCTGCTCCTGGGGCCGACCGGGAGTGGGAAGACGCTGCTGGCGCAGACCCTGGCGCGGATCCTCAACGTCCCCTTCACCATCGCGGACGCCACCTGCCTCACCGAGGCCGGGTACGTGGGCGAGGACGTGGAGAACATCATCGTCAACCTGCTCCAGGCGGCGGACCACGACATCGAACGGGCGCAGCGGGGCATCGTCTACATCGACGAGATCGACAAGATCGCGCGCAAGAGCGAGAACCCGTCCATCACCCGCGACGTGTCGGGTGAGGGCGTGCAGCAGGCGCTGCTCAAGATCATCGAGGGCACCATCGCCAACGTGCCGCCCAAGGGCGGCCGCAAGCACCCGCAGCAGGAGTTCCTCCAGGTCGACACCACCAACATCCTCTTCATCTGCGGCGGCGCCTTCGGCGGGCTGGAGCAGATCATCGAGCGGCGGCTGGGCGGGCGCTCGCTGGGCTTCGGCGCGGACGTGCAGTCGAAGAAGCAGCGGAACCTGTCGGAGCTGCTCCGCCACGTGGAGCCGGAGGACCTGCTCAAGTTCGGGATGATCCCGGAGTTCATCGGCCGGCTCCCCATCGTCACCGCGCTGGAGGAGCTGGACGAGAGCGCGCTGGTGGACATCCTGGCCCAGCCGAAGAACGCGCTGGTGAAGCAGTACAAGAAGCTGCTGGAGCTGGACGGGGTGTCGCTCAAGTTCAGCGACGGCGCGCTCAAGGCCATCGCCTCCGAGGCCATCCGGCGCAAGGCCGGCGCCCGCGGGCTCCGCTCCATCCTCGAGAGCGCGATGCTGGAGGTGATGTACGACATCCCGTCCCGCAAGAACGCCCGCGAGGTGATGATCTCCGAGGAGGTCATCCTCAAGAAGCAGGAGCCGGTGGTGCTGCTGGCCAGCGAGAAGGACCTGGAGGCGAAGAAGGAGTCGGCGTAGCGCCCTCGCCCTTTGTCCACCGGGCTTCGCGTTCGCGTATGGTCTGGCCTGGCCGGGCCGGAACGCGGAGTCCCTTCGATGAGCACCTCCCGAACCCTCTCTCCCCTGCTGGCCGGTGCGGCCGCGCTGGCGCTGGTCCTGGCCATCCCCTCGTGCGACTGCAACGGCGGGCCGCCCGATGAGGACGGCGGCCAGGACGCGGGCGGCGACGGCGGGGGTGGCGGCGGCGACGGAGGTGGTGGCGTGGTGACCGACGGCGGTCCCACCACCCAGGTGCTGGAGTTCCACGGTGGCCCGTCCCGCTCCGGCCTGTACATCGACCCGGCGATGACGCGGGCCTCGGTGGGCGGCACCGCCTTCCATCGCGACACCACCTTCAACGGCGCCTTGACCGGCGACGTCTACGCGCAGCCGCTCTACTTCGAGGATCCGAGCGGGCCGGACCTGGTGATCGTCGCCACCGAGCTGAACACGGTCTACGCGCTGAGCGCGGTGGACGGCAGCGTGGTGTGGCAGCGCTCGCTCCCGGCCGCCGTGGTCAGCAGCACGCTCCCGTGCGGGAACATCTCCCCCAGCCACGGCATCACCGGCACGCCGGCGATCGACGCCGCCGGGCGCGCCCTCTACCTGAGCGCGATGGTGAACGTCGGCGGACAGGCGCACCAGCAGGCCTTCGGGCTCTCGCTCGACGACGGCGCCAACCTCCCCGGATGGCCGGTGGACATGAACGTCAGCGCGCGCGCGGGCACCATCACCTTCCCCAACAACGTGCAGGGCGCGCGCTCCGCCGTCTCGCTGATGGGCGGCAGGGCCTACTTCCCCTACGGCGGCCTGGCCGGCGACTGCGGCGCCTACCGCGGCTGGGTGGTGGGCATCCCCACCGCCAATCCCAGCTCGGTGACGGCGTGGACGACGCGCGCCGCCATGAGCGGCATCTGGGCGGTGGGCGGGCTGGCCTCGGACGGGGCGTCCCTCTACGCCGCCACCGGGAACGGGCCCTGGGGCAGCAGCTACGGCGACCAGGAGTCGGTGATCCGCCTCGGCGCCGGTCCGACCTTCAGCCAGCAGAACCAGGACTTCTGGAGGCCCACCAACTGGGCCAGCCTGGACCAGAGCGACACCGACATCAGCGGCTCCGGCCCGGTGCTGGTGGACCTGCCGGGGTCGACTCCGTCCCAGCTGATCGTCCAGCTGGGCAAGGACGGCAACGCCTACCTGCTGAACCGCAGCTCGCTGGGGGGAGAGGGCGCCCAGATCGGCCAGCTCCACATCGCCTCCAACTCCATCATCCAGGCGGCGGCCGCCTACCGCACCTCGCAGGGGACCTACGTGGCGGTGTCCGCCAACGGCACCGGCTGTCCGGCCGGCGCCACCGGCCAGGGCCTGATCGGCGTGAAGGTGAGCCCCGGCTCACCACCCACGCTCTCCATCGCCTGGTGCGCGGTGAGCCCCGGGCGCAGCTCGCCCATCGTCACCACCACCGACGGCAGCAGCGAGTCCATCGTCTGGACGGTGGGCAACTTCGACGGGCGCCTGCGCGGGTTCAACGGCGACACCGGCCAGCTGCTCTACACCTCCACCGACGTGATGAGCGGGCTGCACTCCTTCATGGCGCCCATCCTCGCCAAGGGCCGCATCTTCATCGCCGGGGACGACCGCGTGTACGCGTACACCCGCTGAAGAGGGCTCACCTCGCCAGCCGTATCCCGGTGAACTGCCACCGCGCGTCCGGCCGGAAGAAGTTCCGGTAGGTGACGCGCGCGTGGCGCGGCGGGGTGGCGCAGGAGGACCCGCGCAGCACCAGCTGGTTCGACATGAACTTGCCGTTGTACTCCCCGAACGCGCCGTCGAAGGGGCGGAAGCCGGGGTAGGGGACGTAGGGGCTCCGCGTCCACTGCCAGACGGAGCCGAAGGCCTGGGCCACCTCTCCGGGCGGGGGCGGTGCGCGCAGGGGCTCCGGGTGGGCGCTCCAGCGGTCGATGCGGGGTGGGCCCTGCCGCGCCACCACCGACTCCCACTCCTCCTCCAGCGGCAGCCGGCAGCCCTTCCACCGCGCGTAGGCGTCCGCCTCGTAGAGGCTGACGTGGCAGACCGGCTCCAGCGGGTCCACCGGGGCGGCCCCGTGCAGCGAGGACACCTGCCAGCCGCCCTCCGCGCGCACCCAGTACATGGGCGCCTCCCAGCCCCGCTCCTGGCAGATCGTCCATCCGTCGGAGAGCCAGAGCGGAGGGCTGCGGTAGCCGCCGTCCTCGATGAACTCCAGGTACTCGCCGCAGGTGACCAGCCGGTTGGCGACCTGGAAGGGCTCCAGGTAGGCGCGGTGGCGGGGGCGTTCGTTGTCGAAGGCGAAGGCGTCCCCGGCGTGGCCGGCCTCCAGCAGCCCGCCCTCGTGCGCCACCCAGCCCAGCTCCACCGGCGAGGCCGGCGCGCGCGGGGGCCGCGGCAGGTACGCAGGCTCGAGGGGATTGTTCGCCAGCACCACCTTGACGTCGGTGGCGATCAGCTCCTGGTGCTGCTCGGCGTGGTTGACGCCCAGCTCCACCGCGAACGCCACGGCGGGCGGGAGCGTGGAGCGGTCCTCCAGCAGCCGGGCCATCCCGTCCGCCACGTGCCGCCGGTAGTGCCGGACCTCCCCCAGGGTGGGCCGCGAGAGCAGTCCGCGGTCCGGCCGCGGGTGCCGGTCCCCCACGGCCTCGTAGTAGGAGTTGAACAGCCAGCGGAAGCGCGGGTCGTATGGCCGGTACTCCCCGCCCGCCCCCGCGCCGCCGAGCACGAACGTCTCGAAGAACCAGGCGACGTGCGCCAGGTGCCACTTCACCGGGCTGGCGTCCTCCATCGCCTGGACGACGTAGTCCTCCACCGCCAGGGGCGCGCAGATGGACTCCAGCGCCGACTGTGATTCGCCGAACAGCCGGAGCAGCTCCGCCGGGCTCATCCGCGGGTGTCTATTCGGGCCCGGGCCCACCTTCAACGGCACATTTCTTCACATTGCGGAAAGGCGCTGGAAACCGGCCCCGGTGATTCTCACCCTGCGCCGCCGCTCTTCGGCGGCACCTGAAGGAGACGACACCATGAAGAAGCTGATGATCTTGACGGCCGGAGTGGCGGCGTTCGTGATGCTGAGCGGTTTCGGGCCCGGCGGCTGCGGCCGCGCGTCGAGCCCGGAGGAGAAGTTCGCCCGCGTGCAGCAGGTGGTCACCAACCGGCTGAACGACCAGCTGGACGAGCTGAAGGCCACCCCGGACCAGCGGACCAAGATCCTGGCCATCAAGGACCGGGTGCTGCAGCAGGCCAAGGTCCAGTTCGAGCAGCGCGCCCAGACGGGCAAGGCGGACCGCCAGTGGTTCATCGACCAGCTGACCTCGGGCACGCCGGACAAGGCCGCGCTCTACGCCAAGGTCGACGCCAAGTCTGACGAGTTCAAGTCCATCGGCCACCAGGTGATCGACGCGCTGGTGGAGGTGAACGGCATCCTCACCCCGCCCCAGCGGGCCCAGCTCAAGGCCAAGCTGGAGGAGATGACCGGCCGCGAGGGCGGCTGGGGCCCGCCGGGAATGGGCTACTAGCGGTCGCTTCCGCTTTCACGGGAGGGCCAAGTTTTGCTAATGAGGCACGCCTCATGACCAGACCCTTGGCCCTCGCCCTCCTGACCGTGATCGTCGCCTGCACGGCGGCCACGGAGACCACCAAGCCCACCCCTACCGTCACCCCCGACGCCGGCGTCGCCAAAGCGGCGCCGGTGCTGCCGCAGAGCCGGAAGGAGGCGATCGCCGAGGCGATCCACGGGCAGCAGGTCTCCGATCCGTTCCGCTGGCTGGAGAACGACAAGGCCCAGGAGGTGAAGGACTGGATGAAGGCGGAGGACGAATACTCCCGCTACCTCTTCCGCCGCATCGTCGGGCGCAAGGCCCTGGACGACCGCCTCTCCAAGCTCCTCTACGTGGAGTCGGCCAGCCCGCCGGTGAAGCGCGGCGGCCGCCTCTTCTACCTCAAGCAGCTGGCCGACAAGGAGAAGGCCATCCTCTTCATGCGCGAGGGGGAGGGGGAGAAGGTGGTGCTGGACCCCAACAAGTGGAGCCGCGACCAGAGCGTGGCGCTGGGCACCTGGGTGCCCTCCTGGGACGGCAAGTACGTGGTGTTCCAGTACAAGCCCAACAACTCGGACGAGGCGGTCCTCCGGGTGGTGATCGTGGAGAGCGGGGGCTGGACCAAGCCCATCGAAGGCGGCAAGTACGCCACCCCCAGCTGGACCCCGGACAACGCGGGCTTCTACTACGAGTGGGTGCCGCCGCTGTCCCCCGAGGTGACCGTGGCGGACCGGCCCGGCTTCACCGAGATCCGCTTCCACAAGCTGGCCGACCCGGACGGGTCGAAGGACGAGGTGGTCCACCCCAAGCTGGGTGACCCCACCACCTTCCTCAACCAGCGCCTCACCGTGGACGGGAAGTACCTCCTCGTCTACCGCAACCACGGCTGGGCGGAGAACGACGTCTACGTGAAGAAGCTGGGGAAGGACAAAGACTTCAAGCTGATGGTGCAGGGGAAGAACGCCACCTACCAGGTGGACGAGCTGAACGACCAGTTCTACATCCTCACCGACGAGGGCGCCCCCCGCCGCCGCGTCTTCAAGACCCCCGCCAGCAAGCTGGAGCGCAAGGCGTGGAAGCCGCTGGTCGCCGAGGACAAGGAGGCCACCGCGGAGAACATGGAGATCGTCGGCGGGGAGCTGGCCCTCAACTACCTGGTCAAGGCGCACTCCGAGCTGCGCTTCATGAACCTGGACGGGAAGGGCAAGCCGCGGGCGGTGGCGCTGCCCGGCACGGGCGTGGCCAGCGCGCTGGTGGGCCTGCCCACGGAGGACGAGGCCTACTTCAGCTTCAGCTCGCTCACCTCGCCCAAGGAGGTCCTCAAGCTCTCCGTGAAGACCCTCCAGACCGAGAGCTGGTCCAGGACCAGCGTGCCCATCGACGCCGCGGCCTACGAGGTGGAGCAGGTGAGCTTCCCCTCCAAGGACGGCACCCCGATCAGCATGTTCCTGGTGCACAAGAAGGACTTCAAGAAGGACGGCGCCAGCCCGGCGTTCCTGTGGGGATATGGCGGCTTCAACCTCCCGGTGCTCCCGCGCTTCTCCGCCATCGACTGGCCGTGGCTGGAGGCGGGCGGCGTCTACGCCATGGCGCAGCTGCGCGGCGGGGGGGAGTACGGCAAGGCCTGGCACGACGCCGGCCGCGGCCGGAACAAGCAGAACGTGTTCGACGACTTCATCGCCGCCGCGGAGTACCTGGTGAAGGAGAAGTACACCCAGCCCTCCAAGCTGGCCATCGTGGGCGGCAGCAACGGCGGCCTGCTGGTGGGGGCGGTCATGACCCAGCGCCCGGAGCTGTTCGGGGCGGTGGTCTGCCGGGTGCCGCTGCTGGACATGGTCCGCTACACCCAGTTCGGCAGTGGAAAGACCTGGATCCACGAGTACGGGGACCCGGCCAACCCGGACGACTTCAAGGTCCTGTACGGGTACTCCCCGTACCATCACCTGGAGGCGGGGAAGAAGTATCCGCCCCTGCTGATGCTCTCCGCGGACACCGACGACCGGGTGGACCCCATGCACGCGCGCAAGTTCGTCGCCGCGGCGCAGAGCAACGGACAGACGGCCCTCCTCCGCATCGAGGCCAACGCCGGCCACGGGGGCGCGGATTTGCTCAAGAAGACGGTGGACATGCAGGCCGACATGTATGCATGGCTCTTCCACACGCTGGGCATGCAGCCGCCCGCCTCCCCTCCGGCCAGCCCGAAGCCGGCGGCGCCGGCACCGGCGGCTCCCCCCGCCACCTCGACGAAATAGGGCCTAGGTTCTTCGCGGCGGGCGGTCGGAACGGGGGGTTGCTCGGTGGATGTGCAGGCCGGCCCGGAATGTGTCCAGA
>Ga0209382_10008301_pt1 | contig 13105 bp, 8 predicted proteins | sample SoiMetdeltSBSDD5_FD_187599 | JGI IMG/M metagenome (GOLD analysis project Ga0209382, IMG submission 187599) | Bulk soil microbial communities from a Populus tree surrounding site in Tennessee, USA - Soil MetaG P. deltoides SBSDD5 (SPAdes) (version 2) | ecosystem: Environmental > Terrestrial >... | reverse complement strand
GGCCCGCTGCGCCGCCGTCAGCAACTCGCTTTCCTCATGCCGCTCGGCCAGCTCGGCCGCTGACAACACATCGAGCGCCGTCAGCATCTCCGCTTCCTCATCGATGTCGAAGTCGGTGGAGGCCGAACCCGAGGCGATCGTCAAAACGCCCTCCGCATAGGCGATCCGCTGCCGCCGCAGCCGCTCGCGCAGCGCCGCCTGCTCGGACTCGTCCTCGCCGAGAAGCTCGGCCACCTCGTCCAGCAGCGGCACGTCGGCCGGGCTCCAGCCGCCGCCCGGCGCCCGCCTCAGCAGGTCGCTGTCGGTGCGGGCGAAGAAGTCGGTCAGAAACTGCTGTGGGGAAAGCTTGGGCCACAAGAAATCGAGCGCCATGTCCAGCGCCCAGTCCTCGCTCAGCTCGCGGCGGATGACCGCGACGTCGGCCTCGTCGAGCAGCATCGTGCCGGGCGCGTCATCCCCGCCCAGCGGATCGTCCTTGTACGGGTCGTCACCGATCCGCTCCGCCACCTGCCTCGCAAGATCCCTGATCACCGACTCGATGAAGATGGGGCGGGCAAGGTTGTGCGGGCGCCCGGAGCGCCGTGCCCGGTCGCGCGCCCTCCTGATGATCGAAGGCTCGACGGTCAGGACCTCGCGCTCGTAGCCGAAACCCGCATGATCGTCACTTGTCGTTATTGCAATTGCCTCATCGGGTACCCGCTGAAGCTCCAAAACCGCATCTTCGAGAACCTTGACCATTTCCAGGCTCCCCTTGGCCCTGCTGACCTCCGCCGGCTCGCGGCGGTGCGCGGCGACCCCGGGGTAGAGCCCCGACAGCGTCGACAGCAGGACGCTGGTCTCGCCCAGCCCCGGCAACACCTGGGAGATGTAACGCAGGAACGTCTCGTTCGGGCCGAGGATCAGCACACCCTGGCGGGACAGCGCCTCCCGGTGGGTGTAAAGCAGGTAGGCCGCCCGGTGCAGCGCCACCGCGGTCTTGCCGGTGCCCGGACCGCCTTGCACCACAAGGATTCCGCCAAGATCGGAGCGGATGATGTCGTCCTGCTCCGCCTGGATGGTCTCGACGATGTCGCGCATCCTGCCGGTGCGGGTCGCGCCAAGCGCGCTCATCAGCGCGGCCTCGGAGGTCAGGCCCTGATGATGGATGTCCTGCGCTGTCGAGATGTCAAGCACCTCGTCCTCGACGCCCACCACACGGCGCATGCTGGTGCGGATGTGGCGGCGCCTGCGCACCCCTTCCGGATTTGCGGCGGTGGCAAGGTAAAACGGCCTTGCCGCGGGTGCTCGCCAGTCGACAAGCAGCGGTTCGTAGTCGTTGTCCGGATCGAAAAGACCAAGGCGCCCGATGTGGCGATGCTCGCCATTGTCGAAATCCAGCCGGCCGAAACAAAGCCCGTGCTCGGCCGCGTCCCATTGCCGGATCTGATCGGCGTACATCGTGACGGCCGAATCGCGCTCGGATCGCGCTTGATGCGTGCCTCCGCTTGGCCGTGCCAGCGCGTCCGCCAAGCGGCGCTGCGCCTGCTCACGCATCTGGTCGAGGCGTACGTAAAGCATCGAGACGGTCTCTTGCTCTTCGGTTGACAAAGACGCCCCCAGTCGCTTAGAATCAACTTTGCAGACGCCATTAATGGCGTCTTTTTATTGCCCAGAACTGACGAATATACCAGCCCGCGCTCGCCTTTCACCATCCGCCTGATCTTGCCCGGGTGCCCGCCGGCGGGGGCCACGCGGCCGACTCCGGTGCGGGAGTGTGTGCGGGAGTGTGTAGGTCAGAGTGGCCAGCCTCGGCTGAGTCCACGGTGGCCTCGAACGGCACCGCCTTCGCGAGCAGGTCGCCAGCACGGGCCCGTCAGCGCCGCGCGTCACCACGGCGGGCCGGGCGATGCGGGATCGGGGCCGCCGTGATGACGCGCGGCCGAGTGTCAAGCCTTGCTTGCGGAGGCGGGTTCGGCGGCTTCGTTGATGCGCTTGGTGACGTCGTTGGTCAGGCGCCGCGTGATGGTGGCCAGTGCTTGCTTGGAGCCGTTGGCTCGCACCAAGGCGTCCCGCTCGTCGGAAAGCGAACGCCCCCAAAGGCTTGCGGCCGCCGCGATCACGATGATCTCGGGGACGCCCAGGCGGCGGGCGAGGCGTGCCTCGGCGGCGCCGCTGCCGGCCTCGGCCCGGCCGAGGGTGCGGACATCCACATCGCCGAGGTTGGCCTCGCGCACGGTGCGCATCTTCTCGACCGCGGCCGCGTTGGAGGCCATCAGCAGGGCGGTCGCGTCCTGGGCGGCGTCGGTGAAGTGACGGCGGAAGGGCGCTCCGGTGACGATCTCGCGCAGGTAGGACGCCGCGATGGGGGACGAGTCGGGCCGCCACACCACGGGCGCGTCGCCCAGCAGCAGGTCGGCCAGGGTGACCCGGTGGGCCAGGGCGGTGCTGAGCACGATGGGCATGGCGACCAGCTCCTCCGCGCTCAGGGCCTTCTGCCCGTGCTCGACCGCGCGCAGCCAGCCGGCGTTCCAATCCAGACCGATGCTGTTCGCCGCTTTCACGACACGTTCCACCGAAACCTGGGCAGCCTCCCGTAACCGTGACACGTTGCTGGCCACCAAGTCACGGAATGTAACCGCCGTTTCAGTCTCCACAACCTCCCCCATTTCCTCTGATGCCATTTTCAAAACATCCCACTATCGTGGCTCGACGTGACCCCCCGACCGTTCGCGCAGAAAGTCGCCATGGCGACAATCGTCTTTCTGACGCTGGGTTTCGCCTCCCCGGCGGCGGCCGAGCCGACCCCCAACCCGACCGCGCCGCCTAATGAGGGTGGCACACCGACTCTCGCCACGCTACGGGCAAACCTTGAGGCCGCGGCTTCCGCCTATATAGAGGCGGAGACACAGCTGGAGGCGGCGCAGAAGAAACAGGTTGAGGCGCAAGAGAAATTGACCCTTGCGGAGCTGGACATGGCGCGGGTCAAGGCGAGTGTCGCGAAATATGCCGCCGAGGCCTACCGCACCGGGCGCCTGGGTGTCATCGGGCACATGCTGCATGCCAATTCTCAGGACGATTTCCTCAACCGCGCGGTCACTTTGGACAAGATGACCCAGTATGACCAGGCTCGCCTGCACACCTACGTCGAGGCGAAGAAGCGCGCCGAGGCGGCCAAGGCCGAGATCGACGCGCAGATCGCGATCCAGAACGCGGCGACGCAGGAGATGGCCAAGCGCCGCACCGCCGCCGAGAAGGCCCTCGCCGCGGCGGGTGGCACGCCGGTGCGGGTCGACGTCGACCCCGCGACCCTGCCCACGGCCAACCCCGCACCACGCAACCCGGACGGCACCTGGCCCTCCCAGAGCGCGACCGTCGACGACCCGACGACCAGCGGCCGGATCACGCCCCGCCTCTACCACGCCTACAGCGAGACCAAGCGCTTGGGCTGGAACTGGTTCGTCTCGTGCTGGCGGTCGGGCACGCAGTACGAGCACCCCAAGGGCCGGGCCTGCGACTGGGCCACCAACCCGGACGGCTTCAAGGGCACGGCCAGCGGCAACAACAAGGCCTACGGTGACCGGCTTGCCTCGTTCTACGTCAAGAACGCCAAGGCCCTAGGTGTGATGTATGTCGTCTGGTACTGCACAATCTGGATCTATGGCTCGGGGTGGCGGCGATACAACTCCACCGGATCGAGGTGCGGCGACTCGCCGGCCAACGATCACACTAACCATGTTCATCTTTCTGTCTATTAGCGTCGCCATCGTGGCACTGCTCTGGTTCGGTCAACGCAAGCTTATCTATTTCCCGACGCAGCACCCGGGGCCGGTGCCTCAGGGTATGTCCGAGGTGACCTTCGACACCGACGACGGCCTGCGCCTGCGTGGCTGGCTCGCCCCACCCGCCGGCCCGGAGCCCGACCGCCGCATTGCCGTGCTTGTCGCCAACGGCAACGGCGGCGATCGCTCCCATCGCGTGCCGCTTGCCCGCGCCCTCAATCGCCACGGCCTGACGGTGCTGCTTTTCGACTATCGCGGCTACGGCGGCAACCCGGGAAGCCCCACGGAATCCGGCCTTTATAAAGACATAAGGGCGGCTTTTGGGTACCTCATGAAAGCCTTTGAAAGCCAGAAAATCATCCTTTTCGGGGAAAGCCTGGGCGCGGCGGTCATCACCGACGTGGCGGCGGAGCATCCCGTGCGGGGCCTCGTGCTCCGCTCGCCGTTCACCGATCTGGCCTCGGTCGGCGCCGAGCACTACCCCCTACTGCCCGTGCGCCTGCTGCTGCGCGACCGCTTTCCCCTGGCGGACAAGCTGACCGCCGTCCGGTCACCGGTCACCGTCGTCTACGGCACAGCCGACTCCATCGTGCCGCCGTCGCAGAGCATCAGCGTCGCCGAGAAGGCGTCCGTCAAGCCCATCGCGGTTGAGGGCGCCAACCACAACGACCAGGTCCTACTCGACGGCCCGGCGGTGGTCGGCGCCGTTGTCGCCCTTGCCGAGGGCTAGCACCAGCACGGCAGAGTCGACCGCCGGCCGGGGCTGGAAGGCGTGGCGCGGCAGGGACATTCCCAGTCGCGCGTGCCATCGCCCCCACCGTGGCTCGCCGGCGGCCTTACGCGCGACAGCCCTCTGCAGCACCAGATCCGCCCGCACGAGCCGGGACCCTCGCGCCGTCAGCGCGCGCAGCAACGCGGTGGAGATCCCGTAGGGCGGGTTGGCGACCACGCGGAAAGGCTTGTGCGGCAACAGCAGCGAGGTGCCCGCGTCGGCCTCCACGACCTTCACATCGGCCCAGGCGAAGCGCCGCCTGAGAAACGCCGCCCGCCCCGGATGCAGCTCGATGGCGAGCACCCTCGCCCCGGCGGCGACCAGAGGCTCGGTCAGCGCACCCTTGCCGGCCCCGATGTCGAGCACCAGCTCTCCCGGGCGCACCCCGGACTCGTCGACGATGCGCGCGGCCCAGGCCTCATCGAGGCGATGCCATCCCCACCGCTGCGCCTGTGCGCCGGCGTGCACGGCGCACCATCACCATGAACATGGTCATGGCGCCCACGATATCTGCCCTGTCCAACCGTTTTTTGCACCCGAGGTGGCAGGATCGCACGCATGGACCTGGAGTCGAAGGTGCACCTGCTTTCCGGCAAGGATGCGTGGAGCCTGCCCAACGGGATCGTGATGTCCGACGGCCCGATCGGCGTGCGCGGCACGCGGTGGATCGGCGATGATCCGTCGATCGCCCTGCCGAGCCCGACCGCCCTCGCCGCGACGTGGGATGTGGAGCTGGCGCGCGAGGTGGGGCGGCTGATCGGGCAGGAGGCCAGGCGCAAGGGGGTGCACGTCGTCCTTGCCCCGACGGTCAACCTGCACCGTAGCCCCCTGGGCGGCAGGCACTTCGAGGCGTACTCGGAGGATCCGCTGCTCACTGGGGCGATCGGCGCCGCCTACGTCCGTGGTGTGCAGGAGCAGGGCGTGGCCGCCACGGTGAAGCACTTCGTGGCCAACGACTCCGAGACGGACCGCTTCATCGTAGACGTGCGCGTCGGTGAGAAGGCGTTGCGTGAGCTCTATCTGGCGCCGTTCGAGACGATCGTGCGCGAGGGCGGGGCGTGGGCCGTCATGTCCGCCTACAACAGGGTCAATGGCCTCACCATGACCGAGAACGCGTGGCTGCAGCGCGAGATCCTGAAGGGGGAGTGGGCGTTCGACGGCGTCATCATCTCCGACTGGTTCGCCGCCCGCGACACCGTCGCCACCATCCTCGGCGGGCTTGACATCGCCATGCCCGCGGCCGGGAGCCCTTGGGGCGCCGAGCTTGTCGCCGCCGTCACGCGCGGCGAGGTTCCCGAGCCGCTTATCGACGACGCCGTGCAGCGCGTCCAGCTGCTGGCGCAACGCGTTTCCACTCCACCGGACCTCCCGCCCATCGACGGCCGGCGCCTGGCCCGCGAGGTGGCGGCCCGCAGCTTCGTCCTGCTGTCCAATAGCGACGACACACTTCCGTTGCGCGGCAACGAAAAGGTCGCCCTCATCGGCGCGCTGGCACGCGATGCCCGCGTGCTCGGCGGCGGCAGCGCGCAGGTCTTTCCGGAGCACGTCGTCTCACCGCTGGAGGGCCTGCGCGACCGGATCGGCGTCACCTACGCCATCGGGGCCGACCCGCGCGCCAAGCTCCCACCCGCCCAGGGTCCACAGTGGACCGGCCTGCGCGCGACCTTCCACGGCACGTCATACTCGGTGCCGCTGCGCAGCGGGTTCGGGAAATGGATGGAGCCGCCGGTCGACCCGGCCCTCGTCACGTCCGTCGAGATCTCCGGCACCCTCACCCCGTCGGTCTCCGGCACCCACCAGCTGGCGATCCGAGGCGTCGGCGTGTTCACCCTGTCCGCCAGCGGCACCGTGCTCTTCGACGGCGAGATCGAGCCTGATTCCGGCGACTTCGCCGCGGCCTTCCTCGACCCACCCGAGCGCCGGTTCCCGGTCGAGCTGAGCGCCGGCACGCCGGTGGAGGTGGTACTGCGTCAGCACGGCGCCGCCGCCCTCCTCTCGCTCACCCTCGGCCACGGCGAACCCGCCGGCACCCCTGACGAAAGTGGCGAATCGGAGATGTCGGGCCTTCGGCCCGCCACACGCGATACGCCACCATCGGACGAGATGATGGAGGGGGCGGTGCGGGTCGCGGCCGAGGCCGACGTCGCCATCGTGGTCGTCGGCACCACCGACGAGGTCGAGTCGGAGGGCTTCGACCGCACCTCGCTCGCCCTGCCCGGCCGCCAGGACGAGCTGGTGAGCCGCATCGCCGAGGCCAACCCGCGCACCGTGGTCGTGGTCAACGCCGGTTCGCCGGTGGAGATGCCCTGGGCCGGCGACGTCGCCGCCGTGCTGCTGACCTGGTTCCCCGGGCAGGAGGCGGGGCACGCGCTGGCCGACGTGCTGCTCGGCGATGCCGAGCCGGGCGGCCGCCTGCCCACCACGTGGCCGGTGCGAGCCGCGGACTGCCCGGTGCTGTCGACCACACCGGTCGACGGGACGCTCTCCTATGACGAGGGGATTTTCATCGGATACCGCGCCTGGCAGCGTTCGCAGATCAAGCCCCGCTTCGCTTTCGGCCACGGACTGGGCTACACCACCTGGGAAGTCTCCAAACTGGACGTCCAGGATGGGCTGGCCACCGCCACGGTGTGCAACAGCGGCCGCCGCCCCGGCCGTGAGGTGGTCCAGATCTATGTCGCCCCGTCCACCCCCGACCCGGGTCTGCCCGACCGCTGGCTCGCCGGGTTCGCCTGCGTGCACGCCGCCCCCGGCGAGACCGTCACCGTCGAAATCCCCTTACCAGAGCGCGTTTTTCAAGTGTGGGAGGGCGGCTGGCGTACCCTCGAAGGCCCCTTTGTCTACTCGGTTGGCCCCGCCTAATACAGGACGATGCCTACGCCCACGTCCCCATTTACGTATGGGTTGATCATGACAAGGCCATACCACGCCGAACGTGGCGGGGTGTACACGACGTTGCATTTGAAGTTGTCGTTGCGCCCCAGCCGCTGATCCCAGCCGCATTTCGCGGCGGCCCCGGAACGCCCGGCGAGCGAGGTGCGGATCCGTGGGTGCGAACGCGGCATCAGATCTCCCTGTCCTAAATCGACAAGCGCGGGCGCTCACATCGTCGGTGACCATGTCAAGCTCGCTCCGCGGGAATCGGGCGCAACCTGCGCCCACCGCCGGGAGTGTGGTCATCATGAACAGCGACTTCGACGGGTTCTACCACGCCAATTAGGCACCACGGTCACGATGGTCTACGGCTACACCGCCGAGCTGGCCGAGGCGCAGGACATCGCGCAGGAGGCATTCTGCCGCGCCTGGCAGCGCTGGCACTACGTCTCCGGCTACGACAACCCCGCGGCCTGGGTCCGCCGAGTCGCCACCAACCTCGCCCACTCGCGCTGGAAGCGAGCTCGCCGTGCCGCCGCCCACCTGATGCGCCAGCGGGCGCACGAGACCCCGCCGGTCGACCCCGAGCACGTCGCGGTCGTCGCGGCGCTGCGCAAGCTGCCTCTGCCGCAGCAGAAAGCACTGGTGCTGCACCACATCCTGGACCTGCCCGTCGACGAGGTCGCCGAACACCTCGACGCCCCGGTCAACACGGTCAAGTCGTGGCTGCACCGCGGGCGCAGCGCGCTCGCCAGCGAACTGCGCCTCGACATCCGGGAAGAGATCACCAACCCGCCGGTGGAGGCCGTCGTCGACAAGGCGCGGCGCAAGCGGGCCATGCGGCGTGCCGGCTGGGCCGCGGTCATCATCATCGTCCTCGTTGGGGCAGTAGCCGCCGCCGGGCTCACCCAACCCAAGCCGCAACCGGCACCCATCACTCCCACGCCCACCGTCAGCCCCAGCCCGAGCGTCAGCCCCAGCCCCACCCGGGCCATGCCTGCGGCCATGACGGTCAAGTTCACCGTAACCGGCTCCTGCCCCGGCATCCAGCGGCTGACGTTCCTCAATGGACGGACGATGGTCGGAACCATGAGGATCTCGCTGCACGCACCGCGCTGGATCGACGTCACCGGTGACGGCCGCGATGACCTCCTCGTCGATACCGCGTGCCACAACGACACCCTGATGGGCTTCCCGGGACGCCATGCCGTGCTCGAGACCCAACCGGATGGGACCCTGCGGGAGATCGGCCAGCTGCCCGGCAGCCTGATCTCGATGCGTGCCGGGGTGTTGCACGTCGACGACGCCTCCAATTCGGGTTGGGCGCCCGGACGCACCGCGCTCATGACTTGGAACGGCAACGCCTTCGTGCGATCCGGCTCCGGAGGGTACCCCCCGATCAAAACCCTCGATCTGACGGACATCTCGTCCCGGCTGTCCTGCCACAACCTCGTCGTGCCAAGTACTCTGCGCCTCACGTTCGACTCCAACCACCACATGCTTGAGGGCGGCCGGAATTGGGGAATCGGCGAACTCACACAATGGATCACCCTGCGTGGCAACGAGTATTACCTCATGGATGTGATCTGCCAGCCGGAGGGGGACGACAAGCCGGCACTGAGCAGGCATCCCCTTCTGCTCACCTGGACCGGCACCGGCTGGCGGCCCGTCGCCACGGTGCCCGTGCGCAACGGATCACGCTACGCGTCGGCTGAAATAGACGGCGACCGGCTCACGCTGTTCGGTATCGCCGCGGGCGACAAGGCCGAATTCGACTGGAACGGCAAGGATTTCATCGCCCGCTAGTGTGTCGACAAACTAGTGCGCGGCTCGGCCGCGGGGCGGCTTCTCCCAGGCCGGGCGGCGGGCCGCCTCCAGCACGGAGATCGCCTCGGGCACGTCACCGTCGCGCAGCAGCCTGATCGCCTCGTCGGAGGCGGTGGCGAGGCGGCGCCACGACGAGGCCTGCTGCCGCAGCTGCTGGTTCTTGTTCCACAGGTCGACGAAGACGGAGACCTTGCCACGCAACGCCCACGGGTCGAACGGCTTGGTGAGGTAGTCGACGCCGCCGGCGGCGTAGCCCCGTACCGCCAGCTGGGCATCGCGGTCGGCCGCGGTCAGGAAGATGATCGGGATGTGGCGGGTGCGCTCGCGCCGCTTGATGTGCCCGGCGGTCTCGAAGCCGTCCATGCCCGGCATCTGCGCGTCGAGCAGGATCAGCGCGAAATCATCGGTGAGCAGCCGCTTAAGCGCCGCCTCACCGCTGTCCACCGCGATCGTGTCCACCGGCAGGCCCTGAAGCATCGCCTCTAGCGCGATCAGGTTGTCCCGCCGGTCGTCGACGAGCAGGGCCTTGGCCATTGTCGAGTTCATCGTCGAGTTCACAGGACCGCATCCTCGCGCTTTACCCACTTGGCCATCAGGTTCAGCAGCTGGTCGAGGTCGACGGGTTTGGTCACGTAGTCGGTGGCGCCCGACTCCAGCGCGGCCTCGCGGTCGGCCGGCATCGCCTTGGCGGTCAGGAACGCCACCGGCAGGTCGGCGAAGCGCGGGTTGCGCCGGATGAGCTGCGTGGTCTGGTAACCGTCCTGGTTGGGCATCATCGTGTCCATCAGCACTATCTTGACGTCGGGCGCCTCGGCGAGCAGCCGCAGCCCGTCGGCGCCGTTGTCGGCGTAGAGCACCGTCATGCCGTGCAGCTCCAGCGCGCTGGTCAGGGCGAACACGTTGCGCACGTCGTCGTCGACGATGAGCACGGTCACGCCATCCAGTTGTTGCGCGGCTGCGGTATTGCGGCCCTGCACCACTATCCTTTGTGGAGGGTCGATCCTCGGCGGCTCCAGCAGGAACGGCGCCGAGGGGATCTCCCCGTACAGCACATCGGGCAGGTAGAGCGTGAAGATCGAGCCGCGGCCCGGTGTGGACTCGGCGGTGATCGTGCCGCCAAGAAGGCTCGCCAGTTCCCGGCTGATGGAAAGCCCGAGCCCGGTGCCGCCGAAGCGGCGGCTCGTGGTGCCGTCGGCCTGCTGGAAAGCCTCGAAGATGAGGGCGAGCTTGTCGTCGGCGATGCCGATGCCGGTGTCGCGGATGGCGAACGACACCACGTCGGAAGCCCTGTCCAGTAACGGGATCCCGAAGGTCTCGCCGGCCGGCCGGGCGGCTATCTCCAGCGTGACCGAGCCCCGCGCCGTGAACTTGACCGCGTTGGACAGCAGGTTGCGCAGGATCTGCTGAAGGCGCTTGGCGTCGGTGGTGAACGACTCGGGCAGGTCAGGGGAGATATCCACGGACATCTCCAGGCCCTTCTCCTCAACCTGCGGCCGGAACGCCTGCTCGACGAACTCGCGCAGTTCGCTGAAGTAGACGGTGCCCGGCTCGATGTCCATCCGCCCCGCCTCGATCTTGGACAGATCGAGAATGTCGTCGATGAGCGCGAGCAGGTCGGAGCCTGCCGTGTGGATGGTGCGGGCGAACTCCACCTGCTTGGCCGTGAGGTTGGCCCCCGGGTTGTCGGCGAGCAGCCGGGCCAGCAAGAGCACCGAGTTGAGCGGGGTGCGCAGCTCGTGGCTCATGTTGGCGAGGAACTCCGACTTGTACTGCGAGGCCGCGGCGAGCTGCTGCGCCTTCTCCTCCAGGCCCAGCCGCGCCATCTCGATCTCACTGTTCTTGATCTCGATGTTGCGGTTCTGGTCCGACAGCAGCGCCGCCTTCTCCTCCAGCTCGTTGTTGGTGCGCAACAGCTCCGCCGACTGCTCCCGCAGCTCGTGGGCGAGCCGCTGCGACTGTGCGAGCAGCTCCTCGGTGCGCCTGTTGGCCTGGATGGTGTTGAGCGTGATACCGATGGTGCCGGCGAGCCGGTCGAGGAAGGCCAGGGACAGCTTGGAGAAGGTGGAGACGCTGGCGAACTCGATGACGCCGAGCACTTCGCCCTCGAAGAGCACGGGCAGGATCACGAGGTCGTTGGCGGGCATGGCCAGCAGCCCGGAGCGGATGGTCAGGCCGGTGGCCTCGCCGCTGACGCGGATGGTCCCGCTGCCCGCCGCGGCCTGGCCGATCAGCCCTTCGCCGACGGCGAAGGCGGTGTCGCCGTTGCCGCCGTCATAGCCGAACGCCGCGGCCAGCCGCAGCGAGCGGCCGCCGGTGGCGAGGAAGAACGCGCCGAGCTGGGCGTTGACCAGCGGGCTCACCTCTAGCATGATCATGCGGCCGACCTCTTCGAGGTCGCGCTGGCCCTGCAGGAGGCTGGAGATGCGGGCGATGTTGGAGTCGAGCCAGCCCTGCTCCGCGTTCGTCTCGGTGGTGTCGCGCAAGGTCACGATCATCTGGTTGATGTTGTCCTTGAGCTCGGCCACCTCGCCCTGCGCCTGCACGGCGATCTGCTGGGTGAGGTCGCCACGTGTCACGGCGGTCGACACCTCGGCGATGGCGCGAAGCTGCGTGGTGAGCGTGAGGGCCAGCTGGTTGACGTTTTCGGTGAGGTGGCGCCAGGTGCCCGAAACCCCGCGTACCTGCGCCTGCCCGCCGAGCTTGCCCTCGGTGCCGACCTCGCGGGCCACGCGGGTGACCTCGTCGGCGAAGCTGCGCAGCTGGTCGACCATGATGTTGACGGTGTTCTTCAGCTCCAGGATCTCGCCGTAGGCGTCCACCGTGATCTTCTGGGACAGGTCACCCTTGGCCACCGCCGTCGTGACCTGGGCGATGTTGCGTACCTGGGTGGTGAGGTTGGAGGCCATGAAGTTGACGTTGTCGGTGAGGTCGCGCCACGTACCGGCGACCCCGCGCACCTGCGCCTGCCCGCCAAGCTTGCCCTCGGTGCCGACCTCGCGGGCCACGCGGGTGACCTCGTCGGCGAAGCTGGACAGCTGATCCACCATCGTGTTGACGACGTCCTTGAGCTCAAGGATCTCGCCCTGCGCCACCACCGTGATCTTCTGGGACAGGTCGCCCTTGGCCACCGCGGTCGCGACCTGGGCGATGTTGCGCACCTGGGTGGTGAGGTTGGAGGCCATGAAGTTGACGTTGTCGGTGAGGTCGCGCCACGTACCGGCCACGCCGCGCACGTTGGCCTGCCCGCCGAGCTTTCCTTCGGTGCCGACCTCGCGGGCGACGCGCGTGACCTCGTCGGCGAAGCTGCGCAGCTGGTCGACCATGGTGTTGACGGTCGACTTCAGCTCGAGGATCTCGCCACGGGCATCCACCGTGATCTTCTGCGACAGGTCGCCCTGCGCGACGGCCGTCGCCACATGGGCGATGTTGCGGACCTGGCCGGTGAGGTTGGAGGCCATGTAGTTGACCGCCTCAGTCAGGTCCTTCCACGTGCCGGCGACATTGGGCACCTCGGCCTGGCCGCCGAGCTTGCCCTCTGTGCCCACCTCGCGCGCCACCCGCGTCACCTGCTCGGCGAAGACCCGCAGGGTGTCGGTCAGCGAGTTCACCGTGTGGGCCAGCTCCGCCACCTCGCCCTTGGCCGAAACCGTGATCTTCTGGGACAGGTCGCCGTGCGCGATCGCCGTGGTCACCTGCGAGATCGAGCGCACCTGGCCGGTGAGGTTGGACGCCATCAGGTTCACGTTGTCGGTGAGGTCACGCCACGTGCCCGCCACACCGCGCACGTCGGCCTGGCCGCCAAGCTTGCCTTCGGTGCCCACCTCGCGGGCCACCCGGGTGACCTCGTCGGCGAAGCTTGACAGCTGGTCCACCA
>Ga0209382_10008300_pt1 | contig 13105 bp, 11 predicted proteins | sample SoiMetdeltSBSDD5_FD_187599 | JGI IMG/M metagenome (GOLD analysis project Ga0209382, IMG submission 187599) | Bulk soil microbial communities from a Populus tree surrounding site in Tennessee, USA - Soil MetaG P. deltoides SBSDD5 (SPAdes) (version 2) | ecosystem: Environmental > Terrestrial >... | reverse complement strand
CACCCGGCGGAACGGACGCGGAGAACGCCTTGATGCGAGCAATGAACTCGGCGGGCGTCCTGGCGTCGCGCAGCTGTACCGACGAGAGCCGGAAGCCACCATCGACGAAGTGGACATGTGAGTCGATGAATCCCGGGACGACCATCTGGCCGGACGCGTCGATGACTCTCGCGTTGCCGGCGATCTTCCGAATGGCCGCGCTCGACCCAACGGTTGCGATGCGCTCTCCGCGGACGGCGAATGCGTCGGCCCACGGCCGAACGCTGTCGCCGGTCCAGACGCGCGCGTTGACGACTGCAAGCGTTATGGGTTCGGCGGATGAGGAACCCTTGTCATTCATGGCCGCGTTCCCGCCGCGGGATTCGCACGCGGCCACGAGAACCGCCGCCGCGAGCGCGACTGTCGCGCGGGGGATCTGCACGGTCACCGTCGCTCGAGCGCGTCACGCACGTCCAGCAGGATCTCGAAGTAGAGTTGCTCGCGGCGGTACGCGAAGTCGAGGGTCGCCATCTGCGCGGAGTCGCCGGTGGCCTTGGCGCGCTCGAAGGCTTCGCGATACATCTCGTCGAGGTTGGCGAGAATACGATCTCGGGAGCGGGACATGCGAGTTTGGTCGATGGCTCGGGGAGTGAGGCGAGGCGGCTCGTCGATAGGCTCGTCGCGCCCGCGATCGAGCGAGTCGAGCAGGTATCTTCGGGCGGCGCCCATCATGAGGCGTCGCGAGCTGAGAGGATCAGTCATTGAGGCGTGAAGAAGTCTTCGCGCGCGACGGTCACCGGTGCGTGTACTGCGGGGAGGTATTCGGCGCCGATGAGCTGACGATCGATCACGTACAGCCGCGAGTGAGGGGTGGGGACCGGTCGGGTGGCAACTTAGTGACGGCCTGCGGGGGCTGCAACGTACTCAAGGGTCACCGCCGACTCGCCGATTTCCTACGCTCGACGCCGTCCGCGCACGCGAACTTTCTTCGCTACGCGCGACACGTGTGGCCGCGACATCTTCGGGTGCTGGAGGAGGAAATCCACGGCGATTAGGCGACTGGCGGCTGGCGACGCGGGACGGGCGACGGGGGACGGGGGACGGGTGACGGGCGACGGGCGACGGGCGACGGGCGACGGGCGACGGGCGACGGGCGACGGGCGACGGGCGGCGGGCGACGGGCGACGGGCGACGGGCGACGGGCGACGGGCGACGGGCGACGGGCGACGGGCGACGGGCGACTGGGATCGCATGCAACGCGGGGATCCCCAGCTGGACAAGTGGTAAGTGTGGAACTCCGGGCCTATCCGGGGTATTAATTCGGCTAGGAAGGGGAGTAGCCACGCGGGCCCTGGCCCGCGCAATCGAATCGTCAAGACTGCGCCAACACCCGGCGCACGGTTCGATCGGGTCCAAAAGACTAGGCGAGACCTTCGCGACTGGCGGGCATCTGTGCCCGACGCGCGAGGGGCTCGCCTTTCGCGCTTGGACCCCAAGGGCCGAAGGAGATCGGTATGAACAACCTCAAAGTGTTTGTGTTGCTGGCGGGGCTGACCTCGCTATTTGTCGCGATCGGTGGGTACTTCGGCGGACAGACCGGCATGGTCATGGCGTTCGTGCTCGCCGGGCTCATGAATTTCGTCATGTACTTCGCGTCCTCGAAGATGGTGCTGCGAATGTATGGCGCGCGGGTCGTGACCGAGCAGGAAGCGCCTGAGCTTTACGCCATGGTCGACAGGCTGCGTCAGCGCGCGGGCCTGCCGATGCCGACGCTCGCCATTGCTCCTCATGCACAGCCAAACGCGTTCGCCACCGGCCGAAATCCACAGAATGCCGTGGTGGCGGTGACGGAAGGCATTCTGCGACTCGTCTCTCGCGACGAGCTGGAGGGCGTGCTCGCGCACGAGCTCGCACACATCAAGAACCACGACATGCTGCTCCAGACAATCAGCGCGACGTTCGCGGGTGCGATCAGCAATCTCGCGCACTTCGGATTGTTCTTTGGCAGCCGGGATGACGAGAACTCGAATCCCGTCGCCGGAATCGCGATGGCGATCCTCGCTCCGATTGCCGCCATGCTGATCCAGTTCGCGATCAGTCGTCAGAGAGAGTTCAAGGCCGACGCGGTCGGTGCGCAGATCAGCGGTCGTCCGCGCTCGCTGGCGAACGCGTTACGTAAGCTCGACGCCGCAGCGCACCGGATTCCCATGAACGTCGCGCCCGCCGTTGCGCCGCTGGCGCAGGTGAACCCGCTCGCGGCTTATGGCGGCGGCATCGCCTCGCTCTTCTCGACTCATCCGTCGACAGAAGAGCGGGTAGCACGCCTCGAGGCTCTTGCGGCGTAGCCAGGATCCGGAGCCGGATGGGCTGCGCTACGTGACGTCGTGCGCGGTGGAGAGGCGGTGAAAGACCGCCTCTTCCACCACACGTCCGTCCCGCAGGTGCTCGACTACGATGCGTTCCAGCAGAGCTGGCGTGACACCAGCGTACCAGATGCCTTCCGGATATACCACGACGATCGGCCCACCGGCGCAGACGCCGAGGCAGGGCGTCTCACCACGCTTCACCCGGCCAGGTCCGAACAGCAGGTCTTCACGCTCGAGCAGCTTGGCCAGCAGACTGTAGAGCGCCCTGCCACTACGCTCGGGCGAGCAGAAGCCTCCGGTACAGACGAGGACATGCCGGCGATACGGGTCCATGCGGGGCTCGTTCCATGGGATTCCGCCGGTCACGTCATGTCCTCCGCTGCTGGTCTTGCTCATGAGCGATTAAGCTAGCGGCACCAGCAGCGTGGGGTGGAGACCACACAATTAGACGACTATCATATAGGGCTCGGGCCGCGGCCGACGCTATCACGACGGATCGGAACGTTAGGCGCGCAGCCGGGCTCGCTCTATAACGCATCACCTCCACAAGGAGGATCGACCATGGCCGCCACAGCTACGCCTGGCAGCTTGCCCACGATCGAGCAAAAGGGCTACGCCCACCCAGAAATGTTGGTGAGCACGGAATGGCTCGCCGCCCACCTCAACGACCCGTCGGTCCGGATCATCGAGAGCGATGAGGACGTGCTGCTCTACGACATGGGCCACATTCCGAACGCGCAGAAGGTCGACTGGCACGCCGACCTGAACGATGCCGTCGTTCGTGACTATGTCGGGCGCGAACACTTTCAGGAACTGCTTCGCTCGAAGGGGATCGACGAGAAAACGACAGTCGTGTTCTACGGCGACAAGAACAACTGGTGGGCGACGTACGCCTTCTGGATATTCCAGCTCTTCGGCTTCAAGAACGCGCGGGTGCTCGACGGCGGGCGCACCAAGTGGGAGCAGGAAGGGCGGCCGATGACGCCAGACGTACCGCAGTTCCCGAAGACGAACTACACGGCGCCCGAGCGAGACGACTCCAAGATCCGGGCGTTCAAGGACCAGGTGCTCGAGCACCAGAAGAAAAAGGGCAAGCTGGTGGATGTGCGCTCGCCCGACGAGTTCTCCGGCAAGAAGACGCACATGCCCGAGTACCCGCAGGAGGGCGTGCTTCGCGGCGGGCATATCCCGGGCGCGCGGAGCGTCCCCTGGGCCAGGGCAGCGAATCCGGATGGCTCGTTCAAGTCAGCGGACGAGCTCCGCATGATCTACGAGAAGGAACAGGGGCTCAAGTCGAGCGACGACATCATCGCGTACTGCCGCATCGGCGAGCGGTCCTCGCACACGTGGTTCGTGCTGACGCACCTGCTCGGCTATGACACGGTGCGGAACTATGACGGCAGCTGGACGGAGTGGGGCAACAGCGTGCGGATGCCGATCGAAACCGGGCCGGGCGGGACCGTCTAGAGCGCGCCCGCATTTTTCAACAACGAGCGGGCGCCGCGGAAAATCGACGGCGCCCGCTTCGACCGTGCGAAGGCACCGACGCGGCAGTCGTGCCGCCTAACGAGCATCCGAGACCACGATGTCCGAGAACCTGACGTCCGAGTACGCCGCCCTCGAACACGCGCAAGCCGAGGCACCCCCTGCCCCGCCCGCGGGCGGCAAACCGCCTGCGCGCGTCGTCATTCAATGGAAGGGACCCGGCACCATGGCTTTCGAGGGGAGGAAGGCCAAGGGCGGTCCCACGATCACGATCGACAACACGGGGAAAGCCGAGCCGGGCCCGGTGGATACCATGCTGATTGCACTGGCCGCGTGCACCACTGAAGACGTCCTGACGATCCTGGAAAAGCGCCGGACGCCGGCCACGCGACTGTCGATCGAGGTCGAGGGGAAGCGAGCAAACGCCATCCCGGCACGGTTGACCGACGTCCACCTCCGCTACGTGGTGGACGGCGAGGGTATCGATCGGGCGAACACACTCCGCGCGATCGAGCTCGCCGTCACCAAGTACTGCTCGGTACGGGATTCGCTGGACAAGTCGATCGCGATCGATTGGTCGTTGGTGCTGAACGGGAGCGAGGGCGACAGCTAGGGCCCGGTGTCGCCCGGACGCGTCATTCTGTGGCGGCCAGCAGGCCATGGGCGGTCGACCAGTGCAAGCGCCCTGACGGTGAAGCCGTTCGCCCCCAATGGGTTGGATTACTCATGTCTGGCTGCACGGATTTCGCGTATATATAGAGTGTGCCTGGGTCGCCATTCCGATGACCGATCAAACCCCGTAGCCTCGTAAATGCATCGTCCGCTGAGCGTTCGGGCTCTCTCATTCGTGCTGTCTCTCTGGCTTCCGCTGTTCATGAGCGGAGCCGAGTGGGTGGTGCGTTGCCCAACGCATGGCGGTGCGCACGCGGTCGCCTCACATCAGGCGCCGAGCGCGGCGCACGCGGATCACGACGCGGGCGTAGAGCATTCGGCGCCGGCCGACCACGGGGGCGGAAAACACAACTGCTCGTGTCCCGGACCTGGCTGCTGCCCCTCCGCGGTTGTGCTGAGCCCCGGCGTCACGGTGCCCCTCGCGTACGTGGCTCTCGTCCACGAAGCGCGCGCGGTCTCGGCACTCGACCTTCTTTCGGGCGACCGCGATCATCTCCTTCCCTTCGCGACTGCTCCTCCCGCCGCGGCGTTCGCGCCAGCGGCCACTGTCGTCGCGTGAGCATCGGCGCGCCTAACGCGCGCCGTCCCATCCCGCTGCCGGCCGCCTACGCCTGAACCCAAGGTTCAGGCTCGCGCGAGCGCCTCTCCGCAACACAGGCCATCCCATGCGTCGCCAACCGCGCCGCAGTGGGGCAGTCCACACGGACCGGGATCACTCTCACGGTGAACGATATGAAACGGATGCTATCGCAGGGCCGGAGCTTCGCTGCACTGCCGCTGGCGCTGCTCTTCGCCGCACCCGCGCTCGCGGCGCAGCAGGTGGGCACGATCGAAGGAACCGTTCGCGCAACAGGCAATAGCGCACCACTGTCCGATGTCGCCGTGTTCGTGCAAGGCACGACACGCGGTGCAATGACTGACGCTCAAGGAAAATTCCGCATTCTCGCCGTGCCGCCGGGCGATCGAGTCGTCATGGCGCAGCTCATCGGTCGCGCTCGAGGCACGCAGACGGTGCACGTCGCGGCCGACAGCGTGGCGCGAGTCGACTTTGCGCTCACAGAGGTGGCGGCCGTCATCGCCCCAACCGTCGTGAGCGCGACTCGCGAGGTCCAGCGTCGTACCGATCAGTCGACGACGATCGACGTGCTCGACGGTGCGGCGATTCGGGAGGTTCGAGCCGCACACCCGTCGGGCATCATAAACCGGCTCCCAGGCGTCCACGCGACGCAGCTCTCCGGTGAAGGATTGAGCATGGCGATTCGTCAGCCGATTACGACGAAGCCCATGTACCTGTATCTGGAAGATGGCGTCCCGACGCGATCGACCGGCTTCTTCAATCACAACGCGCTGTACGAGGTGAACCTTCCGCAGTCCGGCGGCCTCGAGGTGCTCAAGGGCCCGGGTACCGCGATGTACGGCAGCGACGCGATCGGCGGCGTGGTCAACGTGCTCACCCGCGCCGCGCCGGTGACGCCAACACTCGATGCGACGATGGAGGGCGGCACGTTCGGCTACGCGCGTCTGCGCGCGACGGGCGGGTTCACCAAAGGCACGAACGGCGTCCGCGCGGACGTGAACGTCACGCGGTCCGATGGCTGGCGAGATGAGGGCGGGTTCAAGCGCCAAAGCGCGACGGTCCGCTGGGACGGCGCATTCGGCGGCTTCACGACGAAAACCGTCCTTGCCGGTTCCAACATCGATCAGTCGGAAGCCGCCTCGCTGACCCAGGCGCAATTCGACACGCGCCAGGAGATCAATCCGTCGCCGATCGCCTACCGCGAGGTACAGGCGCTCCGCCTCTCCACGGCGATCGAGAAGGACAACGGTCGCTCGCTGATCAGCCTAACGCCGTACGCGCGTCACAACGTGCTGGACATCATGCCCTCGTGGCAGCTGACGTTCAACCAGCAGATCTGGGATACGCGCAACAATTCGGTGGGAATGCTGATGAAGTACCGGCGCGATTTCGATCCGATGCGGACGCGCGTGATCGTCGGAGCGGACGTCGATTACAGCCCGGGGTCGTTCGTCGCGAACAAGATCACGTCTACGCCGACGGGCGGCATCTACACGGCGTACACGACGGGTGAGAAACAGTACGACTACGACGTGACGTACCGTCAGGCGTCGCCGTACATCCACACCGAGTTCTCTCCGGTCAGCAAGCTGCGGCTGGACGCCGGGGTCCGATACGATGCGTCAGGCTACGTGTATGACACCAAGCTCGATCCGATCTCGACCGGGCGGTGGCGTCGGCCGGCCGACACGACGGTCAACTACACGCGCTTGAGTCCGAAGGTCGGCGCAACGCTGGACCTGTCGCGGAGCGTGAACCTGTACGCGTCGTATCGCGAGGGTTTCCGCGCGCCAGGACAGAGCCAGCTGTTTCAGCAAGGCTCGAACGCGACGAGCACCGTGGGGCTCAAGCCGGTGACTGCAAAGAGCGCCGAGGGCGGCGCGCGCGGGCAGTTTGGAGGCCGGTTCATCTACTCTGCCTCCGTGTACGACATGCACATCCAGAACGACATTCTGACCATTCTCGATGCGCAGGGCGCACAGACGACGTCAAACGCTGGCGAGACTCGCCATCGTGGCGTGGAGTTGAGCGCGGGGACCATGCTCACGAGCGAGCTCCGGTTCGATGCGGCCTACTCGGCGTCGAAGCAGACGTACGAGGAGTGGACGATTCCCGTGTCCGGCAAGAACGTGAGCTACGCCGGCAAGACGATCGAGACGGCGCCCCACACGCTGGCGAATCTGCTGTTCACGTATTCACCTAACGTGTTGAACGGGGGGCGAATTGCGGTCGAGTGGTCGAAGACGGGCAAGTACTATGGGGATCCGGACAACACGCAGACGTACGAGGGGTTCGACCTCTGGACGCTGCACGGGAACTACATGATTCGGAACCTCGGCGAATTCTTCGTGCGCGTGACGAACGTGACCAACGAGAAGTACGCCGAGGTCGCGACGTACAACGCGTTCAATAAGTGGCAATACACGCCTGGCCCGCCGCGGTCCGTGTATGCAGGGCTTCGGTACAACTGGCAGAAGTAGGCGGCTGGCGGCTGGCGGCGGGCGGCGGGCGGCGGGCGGCAGGCGACGGGCGACGGGCGACGGGCGACGGGCGACGGGCGACGGGCGACGGGCGACTTCACCCTATGGCTATGCGAATCACAAGCATTATCTCAATTCTGCTGGTTGTTGCGGCGACCAGCGCGTGCCGCGACGCGGGTGCTCGCACGACACTGTCCGAGCCCGAAACCGTCAGCGCAGGCACGACCGTCGGTGCGGCGCCCATGTTCGCGTTGTCGCCGACGGGCAAGCGTGCCGTCGCGTGGGTGTCGGCCCCGGGCGGCGGGACCGACGGCCGACTCTATGTCAGCGCAGGTGGCGCTCCCGGCGAGCTGCGCGACTCGTTAGGTCCCATCGAGCCGCACGGCGAAGCGCCGCCCAAGATGTCGTACGGCCCGGACGGGACGCTGTATGCACTCTATGCGGTCGGGAAAGTCGTGCCCGGCCGCCGGTTTCCCATGAGCTCACTTCGTCTCGCGAAGTCGGCTGACGATGGACGGACATGGACGGCGCCAGTGACCATCGCCTCCGACAGTGCGTTCGGGACGCGCAACTTCCACGCATTGCACGTGGGCGGCGACGGGAGTCTGTACGTCGCGTGGCTCGAGTCGAGCCAGGGGAAATCGAAGACGTTTCTCACCCGATCCACCGACGCGGGATCGACCTGGACGCCGCCGGTGCTCGCCGACACGAACCAGTCGTGCCCCTGCTGTCGAACGGCGATCGCGACCGCGCGCGATGGCACACTCTATCTCGCCTGGAGAACCGTCTTCCCAGGGAATGTGCGCGACGTCGTCGTGGCCCGATCCGAGGACCACGGAGCGACGTGGACCGCGCCCGTCCGGGTACACGCCGACAACTGGGTCTTCGACGGGTGCCCACACGCCGGGCCGTCCATGCAGGTCGACTCGGCCGGTATCGTGCACATTGCGTGGTGGACGGGTAAGCAGGGTTCGGCCGGCGTGTTCTACGCACGCTCGACCGACCGAGGGACAACGTTTGCAGCGCCGGTTGCACTCGGCACGGCGGAATTCTCCGCGCCGGCTCACGCGCAGCTCGCGCTGGGCACCGAGGGGACCGTGGTCGCGGTCTGGGACGACGGCACGGTGAAAACACCGAAGGTCGTGATGCGAGTGTCGCATGACAACGGCGTCTCGTTCGGGCCGGCGACGCTGGTCAGCGCGGAAGGGCGCGCCGCAACGTTCCCCGTCCTTGCGCTCGCCGGGAAGGAGCTCACGATCGCTTGGTCCGAGCAGTCACAAACGGAGCACGATCACGAAATGGCGATGGCGCCGAACATGAAGGACCCGAAGGCCGTCAAGGGACTGTCGCGGGTTGGAGAATCGGCGGTGCGACTACGGAGTGGGAGGTTGCAATGAACCGAATCTTCCCGATGGCACAGGCGCGTGGGCCGGCGCTGCTCGCCGTCGTATTCGCCATCTCAGCCGTGACGGGCTGCAAACCTAACGCGGATCGTGAAGAGGCGTTCCGCCCGATAGCGGTCGGTGAGCCGGTGCCGGAATTCACGGTTCGCACACTGAAAGGCGACAGTGCACGAATCGCGGCCGGCGAGCCGATCACACTTCTGCACGTCTGGGCCACGTGGTGCGGGCCCTGTCAGAAGGAGTTCCCGGAGATCGAGGCGATTCAGCAGGAGTTCGGTCCGCGCGGGCTCCGCATCGTCGCCGTCAGCGTCGATGAAGGCGACGACGACCCGGTCAGGGCATTCGCACGCGGGAAGGGCGCGACGTTCACGATCGGTCGAGACGCCGAAGGCGTGGTCCGCCGACTGTACCAGAGCATTGGCGTGCCCGAGAGCTATCTGATCTCCGCTGACGGGCGGCTCCTGGTCCGGCAGTTTGGCGCCCTTCCCGACGGCGCCGCCGCCCTGCGTGCCGCGATCGAGAAAGCGCTGGCGTCCCCCGCGCCAGCCAGCCGTTCGGGCGAGCCGCGGCGGGCATCGATGTGATCAGGGTCGGTTGCGCGGAGGGGGCGGCTCCGCCGGAACCGCGCGCCCGCCCATGTTCTTCACGCCCATCTCCTCGGCCATTTCGCGCCACTCGGCAACCGTCGTCACCGACGACGTATCGTCGCGATATCTGGCGACAGCCTGCAGGATTTCCGCGCGCTTCCGGGACCTCGGGATCGTACTATCGGCGAGGACGTCGGAGATCACGTCGTGCATCGCGTGGAGGTTGTCGAAGATGATCGCGACCTCCGGGTATCGCCGCGAAAACTCCGGCGCAACCGCCGCGGTCATGGGCATGACAGCTGGCATGTTATGCGGGGGATTCACCAGCAGCTCACGGAATCGCGCCAGGGCCGCGGCCACGCCGGCGCGACGTGCCTCGCTCGACTTCGCCGTCACCATAGGCTCGTAGAGTCCAACCTGCAGCCAGTGGTAGGCCCAGATCAGGCCGTTGAACTTCGGGTAACGACGCCGGAAGGAGAGCGAGTACGGCTGTCCCTCCATGAGATGCATGTCCTTCGGCCGCGTGCTGAACGCGGCATTCCGCCGAGCGAGATAGTGCTTCAGGAGCCGACCCACTTCACGGTCCTTCCGCTCGGCAGACAGCCGCTCGTCAGCCCAGATGTCGTAGACCTGGCGATGCAGCACGTGCGCCCACTCGAACATCTCTTTCGCCTCGGGAACGAGCTTGGCGTACTCCACCTCGATCACGGATTCCTCGAGCGGAAGCCGAGGAGGGTTCAGCAGCAGGCGCTGTGTGATGAAGTCGTACTCGCGCTGCTCGAGTCGCGAGGTGGGAGCGTTCGGTTCGGTCAGCAGCGTCTCGTAGAGAATCGCGTGGCCGTAGTCGAACGCGTTGAACAGCCGGTCGGCCTCCGGGTAGTGGCGCCGAAATTCCCAGTTGTGCGATGCCTGACGATAAAACTGGTGGTACGCCGTGGACCATTGCGCACCGGCTGTGCGCATGGCCGAGAGAGCGAGGATAATGGAGGCGCAAGCCGTGAGGCCGCGAACGGTCGCGTGGCGAAGTGCTACTACGTTCATCGAAGGCCCAGGGCGTACGCCGATCCGAAGGTGACGTACCAGGCGCGATTGTCGCCGGTCATGCGACGACCGATGCCGGCATCCATTGCCCATCGCGGGGAAAGCTGATACCGAAGTCCGGTGGCTGCACTCCACGCCACTGCCGCGTCGTCGCGGATCGGCTGCTCGGCGAACGACTCCGCCGTTATGAGGAGCGAGTGAAGCGCGAACGTCTTGTCGACGGCCATCCCGGCGAGCCAGCGGGACAGGTCCCTTCCGTCAGTCGCGCCAGAGGCCGATTCGTCGGTTCCCATAGAAGGTCCGACCGTGAACTGCGCATTCGCGTGGAACCGCGCCCACGGAAGTGTGCGAGTCACGAGCCCCTTGAGCGTCCCATACGTCGCGTCCCCGCCTAACGGCCCGACCGGCAGCGAAATGTTTCCGGCGACCGCAAGGGCGGGTATGGACGTCTCCATGTTCAAGGCGCGCAGGAAGGAGACCTCGAGTCCGGCGACGCCGCGCGCGGAAGTGGCGGGCGCGTCCATGTATGCGATCGGCAGGCTAAGCTGCAGCTGTGTCCGCGGAAGAATTCCGATGGTCGCCTCGGGGAGCAGCGACCAGAATCGCGTGTCCTGGCTCAGGAGGTCGAGCCGGACGGGGGCGACGTTCAGCTCCACCGCCCGGTACTCGACCGGCACCGCGTCTTCCACTCGGACGGGCCGACCGGGACTCGTGTTGTAGAAGTCCGTCTGTGCGCTCAGCGTGCTCGCGGCACTCGCAACGAGCGCGGCAGCTAGGACGAGAGGACGCCAGCCGGGGCGCCTAACGTGCAACGGTCGAACCAATGTAGCGACCGGCACCATCATCGGGCGTGCTTGTACATGAGCTCAAGGAGCTCGTCGTACATCGCATCCGCCTTGCCGGACCCGGCGGCGATGGCGCTCGCGGCGCAGTGCTTGAGATGGTTGCGCATCAGTTCGCGGCCGACCGAGCGGAGCGCTTCATGGACCGATGAGATCTGCATCAGGATATCGGCACAGTACCGATCTTCATCGACCATCTTCTGCAGGCCGCGCACCTGTCCTTCGATCCGTCGCAGGCGCTTCACGTTGCGGGCTTTAATGTCCGGGTCCACGGCGACGGCATGGCGATGCTCGCCGCTTTCATCGAGTGAGCCGCATGCACACTCGACCACCAGGGTGTCGGACGCCCCAGCGTCGTCACTATGCTCGTGGTTGGTGGAAGTCTTTCTCATGAGTCCTAGTCCGTAGCGCGGCGTTGTCAGATGACGCGCGGGTTATACCGGCGGAGCCTGAGACTGTTCGAAACGACGCTCACCGAGCTCAACGCCATCGCCGCGCTGGCCAGGATCGGGCTCAGGAGGATCCCTGTGACGGGATAGAGCAGGCCGGCGGCAACCGGGATGCCGACGACGTTGTAGATGAACGCCCAGAACAGGTTCTGCTTCATCGTGCGCATGGTTCGACGCGCGAGGGCCACTGCCTGCGCCACGGCTCGGAGGTCTCCGCGCACGAGCGTCACGTCGCTCGCCTCGATCGCGACATCCGTCCCGGATCCGATCGCAATTCCGAGGTCTGCCTGAGCCAGCGCCGGCGCGTCGTTGACGCCGTCGCCGACCATCGCCACGACGCGATTGGAATCCTGAAGCCGTCTCACCTCCGCAACCTTCCCTTCCGGCAGGACGCCAGCAACGACGCGGTCGATGCCGGTGGCCCGGGCAACGCTCATCGCAACCGATTCGCTGTCTCCGGTCAGAAGCACGACGTCGAGCCCCAGCCGCCTCAACGCATTCACCGCCTCTCGTGAGCCTTCCTTGACCGGATCGGCGATCGCGATCAAACCGGCGAGGCGGCCGTCGACCGCGACGAGCACGATAGTCCTGCTCTCCGTGGCCAACCGCTCGACCTGCGCGGAAGCAGCGGACGTATCCACCGCCCATTCCGCCATGAGCCGAGCGTTGCCCGCCGCCACGGCGATCCCGCGCACGACGCCCGTCACGCCGCGGCCGGGATGCGAGTCGAACGCGTCCACAGCGCCTAACGTCAAACCACGGTCTTGCGCCGCGGCAACGATCGCGGCCGCCAGCGGATGCTCGGACCGCCGCTCGACCGCCGCCGCGAGCTCGAGGACTTCCACGTCGGCACGGTCGGGGTCGAAGGAAATGACATCAGTGATCGCGGGCCTGCCCTCGGTCACGGTACCCGTCTTGTCGAGCACGACCGTGTCGAGCGACCCGGCCCGCTGCAAGGCTTCCCCGCCCTTGATCAGCACCCCCAGCTCGGCGCCTTTCCCGGTCGCGACCATGACGGCGGTCGGGACCGCCAAACCCATCGCGCAGGGACACGCGATCACGAGCACCGCGACGGCGGCGGCGAACGCCCGGACAGCGGGCGCGGTTTCGGCTGCGACATACCAGATGGCGAACGTGGCGATCGCGAGTGAAATAACGACCGGGACGAACACTGCGCTCACGCGGTCCGCGAGGCGTTGCACGGGCGCTCGCGTGCCCTGGGCC
>Ga0209382_10008299_pt1 | contig 13106 bp, 17 predicted proteins | sample SoiMetdeltSBSDD5_FD_187599 | JGI IMG/M metagenome (GOLD analysis project Ga0209382, IMG submission 187599) | Bulk soil microbial communities from a Populus tree surrounding site in Tennessee, USA - Soil MetaG P. deltoides SBSDD5 (SPAdes) (version 2) | ecosystem: Environmental > Terrestrial >... | reverse complement strand
CGACGCTGACACTGGCGATTTAAAACGAATACGACAGGTTTGACACGGAACAGACAATTGTCGTCGTACCGCAGGCTATCGAACTCCAGCCGTTCGTGGTCTGGCGACGATGGGATATCGGGGGCAAGGGTTAACAGTCGGGCGACTGAACTGCACATCTATCGACGGTCTAGGCCTAGTGTGCGCCGTCGGAGGTCATGGAAAGACGCAGCTCGCCGTACACACACAGCATCTTATCGAGCGCCTGCCCGATGCAGTCGCAGTCATCTGCGCAGGCGCGGCCGGTGGTCTCGCCGATGACATTGCCCGAGGCGACGTGGTCGTTGGCACGTCCTGCGTAGAGCATGACTTCAAGCGGCGGTTCTCACGGTCACCGGCACCGTGTCATTACCCCCACGAACCGACCATTGCGCGATTCCGAGCAGCGACACACGCCTTGCGCGGCGGTTTTGCGGTTCACTTCGGCGCCATCGCCAGCGGCGACGAGGACATCGTCCATCGTGACCGCGCGCGCGAGCTGAGGAAGGAGACAGGTGCGCTTTGCGTGGCCTGGGAGGGCGCTGGCGCCGCGCGAGCGGCGCTCTTCAACGGTTTACCGTTTGCTGAAGTGCGCGCGGTCACGGACAGCGCCGACGAGGACGCGTCAGCTGACTTCCACGCCAGCCTCGAGACCGTAATGCCGCACTTGGCACAGGTCCTTGCCCGCTGGGCGCAGACGACCTAGAGCCGGAGTATTTGCTGTCGCGACTCAATACCGCGGGACAAGACCAGGATTCTGAACCCGTGTCATGATCGCGCCACGTTTTCGCCAGCGTCGCGCCCTGCTTGGTGGATGAGTTCGTTCATCGGTTGCGTAGGACTGAGCACTTGGGCCGCGATCTCGCCACCGCGCACGGGCAGCGTTCGATCCAGGAGGTCGAGCTGAACGAGCAGCGAGGCTTGGTCCCAGTAGAAGTGCTCGTGCGCGATCTTGTCGCCTTCGAACTTGATGATCGCGACAAATGGTAGTTCCACGTATCTCCCCATGGGCGGGATGCCGGGGAGCAGCCAATCCATGCGGAGTGTGTGGGTGAACCGGATAATCATCTCATCAACGAGTTGACCCTGCCCGATCGTCCGCGAGACAGGAACGATTTCGATGTCCGAAGGTAGTTGTGCGACGAAGTGGTTGGCGTAGAACTCTCGCACTCCGGTACGCCCCTGGCCACCAACCATCAACGGAACCAGATTCACGTAGGGGTCGTCCGCCATTGTCTCAAGTGCTTGATCCGCGTTCTTGGACAGGAACTCGGCAGTAACGTGCTTCTCGAATACACTCGACAGTGTTCCTTCGTTCTCCATTGTCCTATTGTCCTTTTGGCGTTGGCTGGTCAGCTGTCGCGCAGCAGGCTCACATCGGATAGGATCTGCGGTTGAGTCTGGGCGATTCTCGGCGAAGAGCGTTTGCGCAACAATTCGAACTTGTAATCGACTAGAGTCGTTCGAACCGCCCTCGGGGATGGTAGTGAGGCATCACGATGAAACGACTCACTTCCTTGCTGATTGCAGTTGCAACCCTGGCCGGCGTTGTTACCTCCACGGCGCGGGCACCTCGACACGCCGCGGCTCAACAAGCCGCGCCGATCTTCGTAACCGAAATTCCCTCCGGATACCGCGACTGGAGGTTGATCTCCGTGGCCCATGAAGAAGGCGACCTTCACAGTTTTGCTGCCGTTTTGGGCAACGATGTTGCGATCAAGGCTTACCGCGAAGGGAAACTCTTGTTCCCGGACGGCACAATCATTGCCGCTTTGCACTATCGTCACGTTCCGTCCGAGGAAAACAACAAGGTCTTTGGTCGGGACCAGTCTTTCGTAGCGGGCCCTCCCACGAACATTCAGTTCATGGTCAAGGACTCAAAGAAGTACGCCGCGACTGGCGGGTGGGGGTTCGGTCACTTCCAAGATGGCAGACCTTCAACCGACGAGGCGATGATGAAAACCTGCTTCGCCTGCCACCAGCAAATGAAAGCTCGAGACCTTGTCTTCACGCGTTACGCCCCATAAAACAGAATGCGCATCACTACTTGGTTGATGCAGCCGACGGCTAACCCTTAGGCCACGCGCATCGACACGACGCCGGTGTACGCGCAGATCCAGCCTCATCAACTGAAAGCGGCCGTGAGCGTTTACGAATTGAAAGCGTTGGAGGTGTTGAGCTAGCGCGAGCGACACGCTGCGTGTTTGAGAAGTATCGAACTTGCATAATTCAAGTTCGCGATTTCATTGCACGCCGATAGACTCCGTCGAAAGTGGTTACGGGAGCTGGATTGCCTTGGCCCGGATTCTGGAGGAGGAGCACGCTGTATGAGTGATACCAAGACGATAGACCAGCCCCAGAGCGCGCGGAGACGCGCCTACGAGCGGCTCACACCTGAGACGGCCGTACTCTTGCTTATCGACCATCAGGCCGGGCTCGTCTCGGGCATTCGAGATCTTGCGCCGGACGAGGTGCGTCACAATGCCGTCGCGTTCGCCCGCGCCGCGCGCGTCCTCGGCGTCCCGGTCGTGCTCACGTCGACCGCGCCCATGATGTGGGGCCCGACTCTGCCTGAGCTCACGGAGGCGCTGCCGGGGGTGGAGAACATCGAGCGCAGCGTCGTCAACGCATGGGACGAGGCGCGAGTCCGCGATGCCGTCGCGCGGACCGGGCGGCGGAAGCTCCTGATCGGCGGGATCACAACACACGTCTGCCTGGCGTTCCCCGCCATGTCCGCTGTGGCTGACGGATATGACGTTTATGCGCTTCTGGATGCCTCGGGTACTTGGAGCGATCTCCTACGACTCACGGCGATCGAGCAAATGAGACAGGCGGGCGTCACGATAACCTCGGGATCGGCGGCGTTCGTGGAGATGCTTCACGACAACGCCAGCCCAATCGCTGGCGAGTTCTACGCGGCGCTCGACCTTCCTGCCACCCGCTACATCCTCCAGATCACCCAAGCGGGCAAGTCCAGCTAAACCTGGCCGGAGAGGAGACACGCGATGTCCTACAGCATATCGACCTTGCTGACCCGCAATCTTCTCGACGTCTTCGGTGAAAACGACCCCGCGCGACGGCGCGCGGCCATCGACGAGGTCTTCACCGAGGACTGCGTGTTCTACGATCCCAGCAAGGGCGTCTACCGTGGCCGCGACGAGATCGATCGCGTCGCGGGCGCAATCAGGGCTACTCACCCTGACTTTGGATATCAACCAATTGCCGAGCCGGAGGAATTGGGCAATGCCGGGCGGATCCAATGGGTATCGGGCCGCCCAGGTGAGGCGCCAGCTTACGCCGGGACTGACTTCATCGTTGCCCGGGACGGCCGGATTGCCGCCCTTTATCTCTTTTTCGACAAGCTACGCTGAGCGTTGGCGCGAGCAGCATCACGAGAGCTTGGGCACCACCTCGGCCACCAGGCGCTCCATCTGCTCGGCCTCGTCGAAGACCGGGTTGAGCAGGATCAGCTCCGCGCCCGCCTGTGCGACCTCGCGCAGACCTCGCACGCAGGCCTCGGGTGGGCCGTAGACCGGAAACGCCTCCAGGTGGCTCGACTGTAAGAACGGGTAGAAGCGCTGCAGTGTCTCCCCGATTCGCCGACGCGCACGCTGAGCGTCGTCGTCGACGGCGATGTAGACGCGCTTGCCGATCTTGAAGCTGGCGGCGTCGCGCCCCGCCTCGGCGAGCGCCTGCCGCACGATCGGCACCTGCTCGGCGAACTGTTTCGTGGTGGACGACCCGGCACCGAAGAAGCCGTTGCCGTACTTGACGGCGCGCCGCAACGCATCAGGGTGGCTGGCGCCGAACCAGATCGGCGGATGCGGCTTCTGGAATGGTTTGGGCTCCATGGCTGCGTCCTTCAACTGCCAGAACCGCCCCTCGAAGTTGATCCGTGGCTCGGTCCAGAGTGCCTCCATAAGCCGCAGTCCCTCGTTGAAGCGCGCCACCAGACTGGTGGGATCGACCTGGAACGCGGAAAACATTCGATGCCGCCCGCCCGTGCCGACGCCGATCTCGATCCGACCGCAGCTCAACTGGTCAAGCGTGCTCAGGTCCTTGGCGAGGTGGACGGGACTGTGCAGCGGGGTGACGAACACGACGCAGCCCAGGCGTAGCCGCTCGGTGCAGGCGGCCGCGTAGCTCATGGTCTGCAGCGGGCTCAGGAACGGCTTCGTGCCGAGCGTCTGCTCCAGCGTCCAGGCACTCTCGAAGCCGAGCGCCTCGGCGCGCGCCATGTACGCCCGGAAGCGCGCAGGATCGAATTCACCGTCAGAAACGAACTGAGGGATGGAGATCGCAAATCGCATGTCCTGGCTCCTGTCACTCGATGTCAAAGATTACCTTACCCCCCCGCTGAACGTGGGCAACGGCTTCGCGGAAGGCGCTGAGCGGATAGGTCGCTGCGATCGGCACTCGAATCACGCCTGAAGCGACGAGCGGGGCCGTCTCGCGCAGTGCCCTCGGTATTTTCAATTCGACATCGGGATGGTTGAGGAAGAAGCCCTTGACGATGACGCGCTTCGCGATCAGATCGAGTGGCGCGACAGTGACTGGCTCGCCGCTCATCAGAGCATAGACGACGAGGTTCGCGGATCCGCTGAGAACGCCGGCTATGGTTGCGCTGGTTTTGCCAGCGACCCCGTCAATGCCGAGCGGCACACGGGCGTCGCGAATCGTTGCCCGAATTTTGTCGAGTGCCCCACTCTGCTCGACGATCACGAGGTCGCCGCCGACGGCTTGCAGCTCGGGAACAAGCTCGGGGCGGCGAACGACGTTGATTGTCTTGAGGCCCCGTGCCTTGGCAATGGCGATGAGTGACCGGCCCACGCCCGAGTTGGCGGCATTCTGCGCGACCCAGTCGCCGGGCCTGAGGTCGATGCCCTCATCCAGGAGCAGAGCCGCGGTCGGCGGATTGATGCCAAGCATGGCGAGTTGGCGCGGCTCGGCCGCAGGCAGTGCGAACAGGCCCGCGGCGGGTGCAATGAGTCGCTCGCGCCAGCTGAAACTGTAGAGCGGCACCAGTACCCGGTCCCCGACCTTCAGGTGGTCGACGCCCCTCCCAATGGCCAACACTCGTCCCACCCCTTCATTTCCGACAACGCTCGGCAGCGAGGGGCGGACCGGATATACACCCTGGATGAGATACAAGTCGTTCATGTTGATCGGCGCATGCTCGACACCGATCAGCACCTGTCCGGCGGCCGGTGCTGGGGGCTCGGGAAGGTCGGCAAGCTCGAGGACGATTCCCGGCTCGCCGAACGCTCTGATTTGCACTGCACGCATTCCGCGCCTCCTGCGTCAGTGATGACCGAATTCGACGAGGTCGAGACCGGCGAGCGGACCCCCGGCCTGCTGCAGGCGGCCACCCGTCGCGAGACCGCCGAGATCGATCGCCGTGAAGCCGAAACTCTCAATGAGCTGTTTGATGAATGCGGTCGGTTCGGCATGGTCCCCCGAGACGAAGATCACGCGACGGCCTCCGTTCTTAACCGGCCCTTCGTTGAAGCGGGCGGTGACGATCGAATTGAACGCCTTGACGATGCGAGCCCCTGGCGCCAGGCCCGCCACAACCTCGCTGGCGCCTTTGCCGCCGAGATCGGCGAGGACGAGCTTCGGGCTCGTCTCGACGAAGGGATTCGTCGCATCGATAAGCACACGGCCATTCCAGGAGGGTAGGCCCTTCAACGCTGACTCGACGTTTCGCCACGGCACGGCGAGCAGCACGTAGTCGAGGCTCGCGGCTTCCTCAACCGTGGCCGCGGACGCACCACGACCAAGCTCGGCGACTTTGTCGGTGAGGGCACCTGGGCCACGCCGGCTGCTCAGGACGACTTCATGGCCCCTGGCCAACGCCTCTCGCGCGAATGCGAGCGCGACTTCGCCGGCGCCGATTGTTCCAAATTTCATGCTCCCCTCTATCGTTCGAGAAATCGACCTCGAACACTGGCTCTATTGATGGTTCTCTCAGTGCCGCTGGACGCGCGCGTGGGGTCGTCGTCGACGACTGCCGGCCTAGTCGCCCATCGTCAGAACCATGCGAAATCTCGCCTTGCCGGCCATCATCTTTGCGTACGCTTCCGCGGCTTGCTGAAGCGGAGTTGTTTCGATCATGGCCAGGACCCCACTCAGGACGCTGAAGCGAAGCGTGGCATCAGCCGTCCCGGGATTTCCGGTGAGCGCTCCTTCAAGCTTGCGGCTCCCAAAGATGAGGTCCACACCGGAGTTTTCGACCGGTTCTGGTCCGACACCGACCACGATGGACACACCGCCTGGGCGCAGCCCCTTGAACGTGTCAGACACCGTCTTGCCGCTGGACGCGGTGATCAGAATCACCTGGGCGCCTCCGAGCTCTTGCAGAGCTGTGACCTGATCGACGGCTGCACTGTCGATGTAATGATGAGCACCCAGCTTCTTCGCGAGATCCGCTTTTTCAGGGCCACGAGCTATCGCCGCGACTTCGAATCCCATGTGGCGCGCGTACTGAACGCCGAGATGACCGAGGCCACCGATGCCGAGCACCGCGACAAGATCGCCGGCCTTTGCCGGAGCGTTACGGAGAGCGCTGAAAGTCGTCAGTCCTGCACACAAAAGAGGCGCGGCATCGACCGATGACAGATCGGCAGGAATGCGAACGAGCCCGCTGGATTTTGCGAGCATCATCTCGGCATATCCGCCATCCGAATGAATGCCCGTGAATCCCTGGTTTCGACAGTTCACGAGATCGCCATTGCGGCAGAATTCGCAGTAACCGCACGAGCCGCCGAGGAAGCCGACGCCCACGCGCTGACCAACCGCCCAGCCCTGAAGACCGGAGCCGACGGCATCGATACGTCCGACAACTTCGTGGCCGGGGACGCGAGGCCAGTCGATGGGAAACAATCCTTCGACCGTGCCGGCGTCCGAGTGGCACACGCCACACGCCTCTACGCGAATTCGCACTTGACCGGGATCGGGATCAACCAGCGGCTTTGTTACGGCCGCGAATTCTCCGGGTTTTGTGACCTGAATTGCTTTGTACATTGCGCACCCTCTGTTCGGCCGTTGAACGCGCTACTTCGCTCGAAGCTGTCCCAGCGCGCTGAGCCAGTTTTCGAGGTGATACGTCCGCGCGATCTTGCCATCTCTGATGGTCTGGATATCGATCGCCATGATCCGAAAGCTCTTGCCCGAATGAGGCGCACCGAATAGATCGCCGGCCGGTGTTCCGGTGACCTCGCCGCGGACAATGACCCGATCGCCGGAGACGAGAACTTCCTTGATGTCGAATTTCATGTCGGGGATGGACTTAGCAAAGCCGCCGACGACTTTGATCGAGGTCTCACGACCCCAGCACTCGGCCGGCAGATAGCCCCAACACGATTCGTAGTCCGTGGTGAGGACTTGCTCCTGGAGCGTGCGCATGTCGCCCTGAACCGGCTGGTTGAACAATGCGTACCAGGGCGCGATCGCCGCGCGCGCCTGCGTCTCGGTGAGACTCTGTGCCGAGGCGACGAGGGGAATCATCGCTACGGTCGCGGCAACGACGACTTGGCCGATCTTTCTCATGCTCGCTCCTTAGCGATCCAGTCGCTGATGTACGGAGAGCTGTTGCGAAGCTCGATGCCTCTCGTCTCGCAGGCGCCGAGGAAGCGGACGACATGAACATCGACCAGCGTCACGTCTTCTAAATCGAGTGTCACCGTCGGGCCGCTCGCCTCGATCTGCTTCTGAATTTCGACCACGTGCTCGACTTGCATCCGACCGATCAGCCGGATCGTCGTGTGGCCGCGATCTGAAGACTGCTCGATTTTCAGCGTCATCGCGGGAAGCTCGTCCCGAACATCGGCGCTTTGCTCTTGGACTGTGCTTCCGTCGCCTCGTCTTGGATCACGTTCCAGTGCTCCACCGGACCCCGTCCTCGACGCGAAGAATGTCGGCGGCTGTCCAGTTCACCGCCGCTTTGAGGACGAGCCGTTTGCTCTGCTCAGCGGTTGTCTTCATCGCACGGCGAGTGCGGCCGTACGGATCACGTCGATCACGACATCCGGGTTGGACAGCATGGGGACGTAGCTGCTGTCGACCTCGTAGATGGTGGCGCCCATGCGCCTCGCCACGAAGCGTTGCAGCTCCGGTCGGACGGTACGGTCGTTGGTGGCCACGATGTACCAGCTCGGCTTCGACCTCCAAGCAGTGCCTGCAACCTTCTGGTTGAACAGGTCCGCGGGCCGGCGCAACGTGGGTCGCCCAGACAACCTTCTGCTCTCGCTCGGACAGGTCTCCCGCGAATGTCTCAACGCCTTGCGGGCGCATCCAGACACGCCCGTCCGCCATTTCGATGTGCGAGAAGACATCGGTGACCGGGAATTGGTTCTGCTGGCTTTGCGACGTCTCACCCTCGTCGGGGGCGAGCGCCGCGATGTAGACCAGCCCGGCGACGCGGTCGTCGGTTCCCGCGACGGTGATGAGAGTTCCGCCGTATGAGTGACCGACGAGGATGGCGGGGGCGCCGACCCGCCCCAGCGTGCGGGTGACTGTGGCGACGTCACCTTCGAGTGTGTCGAGGCCGTGCTGGCTGGCCATCACCTCGTACCCGTCCGCCTGAAGCGCGGGGATCACCTTGCTGAAGCACGAGCCGTCGGCCCAAATCCCGTGGACGAACACGATGCTCGGTTTGGTTTGCATGGACGTCCGGAATCGCAAACCACGCGCCAGACGGGAACCTCTTCAGTAACTACGGTTTACGTCGCTGACCCAGCGCCGAAGTTTCGGCAAATGCCGAAACTTCGGCCCGAAAGGTCGAGGTCGTTCTGGGTGGGGAATGCTATGAGGTCTTGAAGCGATATCGGTCGATGCCGAGCTTCCTCATCCGTGATTCGAGAGTCTGTCTCGGTAGCCCCAGCTTTGCCGCGGCACCGGTCGCCCCAGCGATGACACCGTGAGCATCGCGCAGCGCGTCCTCGATGATCGCTTTCTCTCGCTGGGCAAGATCAGCAGTCAATGAGCCGCTTGGCACAACTCCCCCGGCAGGCGCTGGGGTGAGCCAGCTGGCATCTACTCGAAACACATCGGCGTCGCTCAGAATCACGGCCCGCTCGATCACATTCTGCAGTTCGCGAATGTTGCCCGGCCAGTGATAGGCCTCGAACAGGTCGAGCGTCTCCTTACTGATGCTTCGAATTCGCTTGCCGGCCTTCTGCGCATATCGCTCGACGAGATACTCCACGAGCAATCGGACATCACCACGCCGATCGCGGAGCGCCGGGACTTGAATCGGAACGACATTGAGCCGGTAGAACAAGTCTGCGCGGAAGACCCCGTCCCTGACGGCTGCGGTGAGGTCCTTGTTCGTCGCCGCCAGCACTCGGACATCGACGACGATCGGCTGGCTCCCGCCGACACGTTCGAATTCGCGCTCTTGAAGCACTCGCAGCAACGCGACCTGCGTCTCCTGGGGCAGCTCTCCGATTTCATCCAGAAAGATGGTCCCGCCGTCGGCTGACTCGAACCGGCCGAGGCGTCGCTGGAGCGCTCCGGTGAACGCGCCTTTTTCGTGCCCGAACAGCTCCGACGCAATCAACGACTGCGGGATCGCGGCGCAATTGACGCGAATGAACGCACGACTCGCCCGCCGGGAGCGATTATGGATCGCACGGGCGACGAGCTCTTTACCCGTCCCGGTCTCACCCTGGATCAAAACGGTAGAGTCGGTCGGCGCTACTTTCGCGATCTGATTCAACACCGCCCGGAGCGCATCCGAAGAGCCGACAATCTCTTCGAACATCGACGAGCGCACAATCTCTTCCCGCAACGCGACATTCTCGTTCTGCGTTCGGTCTTCCCCTCGTTTACGGTCGTCAATGTCCGTTCCCGTCGCGTACCAGCTGACCAAGCGCCCTTGTTCGTCATGGAAGGGCTTGTAGCGGGTGAGGAACCATCGGTATTGGCCATCCTTGCTCAAGGCCCGCAGCTCGAGCTCAAACGGAAGACCAGCTGCCAGCGCCGCCTGCCGCCGCTCGCGCACGCGTTCCAGATCCTCCGGGTGGAAGATTCGGGTTCGAAAGTCCGAGCCGACGACGTCGGCCATCGTCAGACCGGTGTAATCGAGCGTCGCGCGGTTCGCGTAGATCGGACTGCCGTCAGGATCGAGAATGACGATATTTTGAGGTATCGCGTCGGTGATCCGGCGGAGGGCGCGCTCGTCCTCGCGCAACTTCGCTTCTGCCTGTTTGAGCGCATCGATGTCCGTGCTCGTTCCGTACCACCGGACGATCTCGCCCGCGTCGTCACGGACGGGCTCGAAGCGAGCGAGAAACCAGCGAAACACTCCATCGTGGCGACGAAGACGTCCTTCGAACTCTCCGCTCTTGCCCGACGCCACGATCTCGTCCCACTTTTCGATCAGCTTCGCCAGGTCGTCGGGGTGAACGGCCGCTTGCCAACCCTGGCCGCGCGCCTCGTCTTCCGGGATACCCGTATAGTCCTGCCAACGTTGATTGACAAACTCGTTTGAGCCATCCGGCAATTTGCACCAGGCGATCGCCGGAAGAGCGTCGAGGATCGCTCGATGCTCCACTGTGTTGGCGTCGGCAGTCATCCGACCGGCCGCTAGGACTGTACCCACGGCCCGATCCCGCCGAACCGGTCGGGCCGGATACGGGTGACGAACCCGGGCCGACTGCGCATGGGCGCCGGCGGAAAGTCAGCGCCAGGACCCAAATAAATCTGCGCGAGCCGCGTCAGGAGATTGACTGCGCCGCCCTCGGTGACGCGCGCCGTCCCGTAGGCCACCACGTACTCGAGCAGTCCTTGGGGATTCCTCTCCTTGCCGAGGAACGAGAGAGCGACGCGACCATCATTGCGGATATTTCTGACTTTGCGGTGCTCGCTCAGATGCGCGCTGACAAACTCGTCATCCTCGATCCCTATCCAGACGACCGTGACTTGCGGGCTTCCATTCGAGTTCAGCGTCGTCACATGGGCAAGCGGTCCAGTCGATACCAGCGAGCGCACCGATTCCGGGATCATTCGGTCACCTCCTGATGTCAACGCGCCTGATTGTCGCGGTCTCTGACCCTGCGTCGTGTGCGGGCCCGAACGCGGTCGCCAGCTCGTCAAGTCGCTGCCTAGTTCCGGTGGCGCGCCGCTTCCGCAGCCAGCGACGCCGGCCCTCGACGTCCGTGCTCAAGAACTTCACCCACTCTTCCGCTGTGGTCTGTACGACCACGTCAGCCGCTGCTTCACCGCGCTGTCGTATCCACCTGGTGCCGTTAAAGCGAATGGTGTAGCTGCGATCGTCACCGAAGCGGAAGACCCAGGCCATGCGACGCGCGCCGCGCGTTCGGCGCTGCGCCAGGTATCGCACGATGGCGTCCATGGCGCGGCCGGGATGGATCGCTTCACCGCGACGCGGCGGTCCCAGCGCATGATCCATCCCCCAGACGAGCAGCGCGTCGAAGACCGGCTCGAGCCCCTGCCCCTTGGGCGTGAGGCGATACCAGACCTCCCGCTCGCCGGCGACTTCGCGGATGAGGATTCCATCCGCCTCGAGAGCACGGAGGCGAGCGCTGAGCCACTTCGGCGTGATCGCCGCGAGCGACCGCCTCAGATCACCGAAGCGACGCGGACCACCGAGCAGGTCGCGGACGATCAACAGCGACCACTTCTCGCCGACAGTCTCCAGGGCGCGTGCGGCAGGGCAGAAGTGCTGGTAGCTGCGCTTGGAGGGGCGCCGAACGTCTGGGGTCATTGACGCCATGATATACGAAGTATACTATCCGGTATCCAAAAGATACTGTAGTCGCACACACCAAGCGAGCACGACGACGCGATTGGCCAGCGCTAAACACACACCATGTGGCTGCCGGTCTTGCGATGTCCACAGTAACCCAGTCCTAGGCCACTGTGGTTACAGTACGCCACGCACTGACCGTTGCAGCAGCCAAAGGCGTTGTCACCAAACGTCCATAGCGTCGGGATGGCGCGCCCTATCTCGTGCGGGAGCCGTGGCAATACGTGCACGACAGAGGAGCGATCCTTGTGTAGCGTCTCTTCGAGAAACACGCTCGTCGCCTTGCCCATCGTTCCGGTCCTCACGTAGATTCCCAATCCCAGCATCGACGAAACGCCGCGCTGGTCAAAATAGAGGCCAATCTCACGTGCGAGTTGTGCGTTGGCCGAGAAGCGACGATACATCGCCATTACCGTTGCGTCGGTCGTGAACTCCAGCGCCTGCACCTTGCCATCGGACGCGACCGCAAACCGATGCGGCGCGATCCGGGTTCCGGTTCCAGCCGCAGGCTCGCCCTTGGTCACCAGAACCGATGCGTGCCCCTTGCGTGGGGTATAGCGCCGTTCAACGAACAGCGATCCCGTCAAGCACCGGAAATGCCGATGCAACAGGAACAGACCCAGATAATCATTCGCGTTGTAATCCTTGATGATGCGCAACGCACCGCGAATCGTCTCGATGTGTTCGGGGTCACGCTCCAGCCTCTCGTGAGCAGCCTCGACATCGTCGATCAAATGGTTATAAGCGGTCCGATAGACCTGTAGCTTTGCTTTGGTCAGGACCATAAGACCTCCTTACAACGCCGCTGCGACTGTGCTGCTTGCTCCATCCTAGCGCGGAGAAGAAGTACACGGCCGGCGGCGGGATCGTACCCTCCAAAAGGAGGGTCTGACGACCAACGCGCCGCCCGCGTCGTCTCAAGGGCGTGAGTGACTCGAATACGCAGACCCAGCGGCTCCTGGAAGCGGAGCTCGATCAGATCGCCGAGCGGCTGCATAGCGGCGCGGGCGACCTCACGGCCGGGCCGGCAGGCGGTGATTTTTTCGACGTCGCACAGGAGCTCGAGCATCAGGAGATGGCGCGCCTCGGCGCGTCGCGCCTGAACGAACGTGCGCATCGGCTGCGCATCGCGCTGCGGCGCGTGCTCAGCGGGGAGTACGGGGTCTGCGCGGAATGCGGTACGGCGATCTCACCCACCCGCCTGCGCGCCATTCCCGACACCGCCACGTGCGTGGCGTGTCAGGACCGGCTCGAGCACGGCGCGAGGCGCAAGTCATAAGAGATCGGGAGACGCTCAGGACCTTCCACGTGCCGCTGC